>Ga0116185_1004419_pt1 | contig 11470 bp, 11 predicted proteins | sample AD_JPNNA7_MetaG_FD_89754 | JGI IMG/M metagenome (GOLD analysis project Ga0116185, IMG submission 89754) | Active sludge microbial communities of municipal wastewater-treating anaerobic digesters from Japan - AD_JPNNA7_MetaG | ecosystem: Engineered > Bioreactor > Anaerobic > Digestate | place... | reverse complement strand
TAGCATGAAAAGTCCGGGTAAAATAAAAAGTCCACTGGATAGCATCGACCTTAAAGCAGGAAGGTGTTGATTGAAATGAATTGTCAAAGACAAAAATTATGGCATCTCAGCCAAAATACGGATATACGAAACAGGTTCATCTATAACCCCAAAATTGGGGGGATATACGAACACGTTTCGTATATGAACAAGTTATAAATGGCAAGGAAATTTCCTCCTGGTGTGGAAAACACTTTTTCCCCGGGCATGTCCGGCGAAATATAACTTTTTGTATGATGGAATAAAGAATGAAAAGAATTACTGAATTTATAGCCCATGAAACTGATGGGAAAAGCTTTAAAACTAATAAATTCTGCTTAGATTTAATTTCTAATTCAGCTATAAATTATGAAGAACCTAATAATATTTCATTAAACCAATATGGTGAAACAATTAAGTCAAAAGAAATAATTGATTTATCTGAACAATCTAAGAAATTAGAAGGCTCAGAACCTCTTTTTAAATATTTTTTGGATGGCTCACGAAGAACTTATAAAGTTGATGATATCATATATGACAAAAAAGTTTTTCCAATAATTGCAGGTCAAATTGGAGTCGGTTGTTGCTACAGAGAAAATCGCCAATTGATTCCTGATGTTCTTGAAATGCATAATGTTATTGCGTTGCCAGAATCTGCTGATAAAGACGGTAATTTCAGAGATAATTTCTTTGAAAATTTAAAAATTAAAATTTCTGAAATAGATGTTTTGAAGAAACGTAATATTTCTTTTTCAAAAATTTTAATATATAACGAACAAAAATTGCAGCCTGGACAAAGATATGAAAATTTCGGGATAGCAAAAATACAAGATGAAATGATTGAAAAGGAAAAACAAGTAGTCGATTCATTGGCAAAAAATGACAAACTTGATCAAAATTCATTTTTACTAAAAGATGGTTCTCTGGAATACAAAAAAATGAAAATAGGAAATTATAAAGATTTATCTGTTATAAAAAGTAATTATCAATGTGTAATAGGTGCCTCAAAATCTTTTAATCCTGAAAAATGTATGGATGAGAGAGGAAGAAGCAATGCTTCAATTATTGCAAAATTGCCATTATACCATAGAACCCCTGCATACTTATATGAATCAGAAATATCTGGTGATGTAAAATTTGCTATTTGGTATGTTAGAATTAGAGATTCTAAATTCACCTATAGCCCTTTTGATGGGATATTAAAATTAGAAAAGATTCTTATATCTGACATAGAGCAAGAAAATGGCATTGAAACAGATTTAATTAATATAATCACAGCCAATATAATAAATGAAAGAAACCCTGTCTGTTACGGTGATGATACTAGATGGGCAAATCATTTATATCCAATTTATATGACAGAATATTATATAAAAAGTAAATACCTTAGTACAGAATATTTTTTAAATCTTTTTTAATGAGGAAAATTATGCAAAGTAAAATAATTGGTAAAATAGCTGCTACTGAAAATAGACCAACAACGATTGATGAATTTTATTTTTGGACTTCAAAAAATTTAATTCTTAATCCCTTTGATGTAATAAAAGTTAATCATATTAATGATTCTACAACTTATGGTGTTGTAGAAGAAATATCTCATATTACCGACACACCCAGTTATTTAACCAGTTATATTTCTAATGATTTTGGAGATGTTGAAGCTATTACCAATACAGAAAGAATTGGTATGAATTATATAAAGGCAAAAGTTGTTGGTAATTCTAAAAATATATATATTCCCGTAACAAATGGATCGCAAGTATCAATGGCTGATAGAAATGAAGTTGAAAAAGCCTTAGGCCTTGATAATGTAAAAAATCCACTAGTTTGTGGTTATATACAAATGTACGAAAGTGCTGATGATCAAAATAGAGTAACTTTGCCAATTTCTCTTAATTCTGATTTTTTAATTGGCCCAGAAGGAGCTCATTTAAATATATCAGGTATTTCAGGGCTCGCTGCTAAGACATCTTATGCCATGTTTATTTTAAAAGCTATTCAGGAGAAATATTCAATGAATGATACCGAAAATGATGGTATCGCATTTATATTTCTCAACGTAAAAGGTCGAGATTTATTAGCAATTGATGAACCTAATCTTGATCTGGATAATTCAGATCAATCATTATATGAAATGTTAGGTCTTTCCCATGAACCTTTTAAAAATGTTAAATATTTATATCCATATTCGACAAATAATTATTCAAATACATATGCAAGCAAAGATTTAATCGAATCTCAGATTAGTAGAAATAAGGTCAGTTTCTATAAATATATTTATGAATATGACAAAGATAGTTTAGATTTATTATTCTCAAATATTGATGACCCTGCTCAGACAATGGATTCAATAATAAATTATATAATTTCTGCTCAAGGCAACTTTGGAAATATCAAAACTTGGGAAAATTTTAGAAATGAAATTGATGAATATTGCAAAGCAGGTAATTCTAAAACGGACAAAGAAATATCAATAGCTAGCTGGAGAAAATTTAAAAGAATTATAAGTAAATCTACAAAAAACCCAATATTTTCACAACGGACAGTTGAAGAGAAAAATGAAACCAGAATTCAAGATTCAATAATGAACATTAAAAAAAATGATGTTTATGTTATAGATATTGCAAAACTGGAAGAGACAATGCAAAGCTTTGTTTTTGGCGATGTAATCAGAAATGTCTATGACTTGAAGCTTGGTCAAACTCAAAGAGATGAAAATGATATACCTTCAAAAATTATTATTTTTATTGATGAGCTAAATAAGTATGCTTCAAGTGATATTCCCAAAAATTCTCCTATTTTGAGACAGCTAATAGATATTGCCGAAAGAGGTCGATCTTTAGGCATAATTCTTTTCTCAGCTGAACAATTTAGAAGTGTTATTTACGATAGAGTAACTGGAAATTGTTCAACACATGCATATGGTAGAACAAATGCCATAGAAATATCCAAGAAAGACTATCAATTTATTCCTAATGTTTATAAAAACATGATGACAAGATTAAAGCAAGGTGAATATATAATTCAAAATCCAATTTTCAGGTCTGTGCTAAAAATTAAATTTCCTAAACCAGTATATAAACAATTTAAATAAATAATCAGGTTAACATATGAATGAAATGAAAAAGATACGCATAGGTAAAACAGTTATCGAAACTCTTACTCAAGGAATGTATGAAGATGCTCGTTTTATCTTTCGAGAATATATACAAAATTCAGCAGACCAGATCGATAAAGCCATAGAGATGGGAATATTAAAAAATCGAAAAGAGGGAAAAATTAATATTAATATTGATGCAACACTTTGTGATATTATATTTGAAGATAATGCAACAGGTATTGCTGAAAATGATGTATATAATGTTTTAGGAAACATCGCCCTTTCCAATAAGGATAGAACTAAAGATAAAGGCTTTCGAGGAATTGGACGTTTAGGAGGTTTGGGATACTGCAATAAACTTCAATTTGAAACATCATATAAAGGTGAACCTTCTAAAACAATTATGATTTGGGATGCAAAATCTCTTCAACATAAATTATTTGATAAGAACATTAAACATGATGCAAGTGATATTGTTGAATCAGTTATTGAACTAAAAACTGAACAAGAAGATATCGAAAAGCATTATTTCAAGGTTCATTTGATTGGTGTAAACAATGAATACTTACTTAATAAAGATAATATTCGAGATTATTTATCAATGGTCGCCCCAGTACCATATCAAACGCAATTTATTTTTAAATCAAAAATATATGATAAATCTAATGAATTGAAGAATAATATTGATGAATATTCAATTTATTTGAATACAGATCAAATATTTAAACCTTACACAACATATATTTACGAATATGACAATAAACAGAAAAAATGTATTGATGAAATATTTGATATTAATTTTTTTGAAATAAATGATGATTCAAATTATTTAATTGCTTGGGGTTGGTATGGTTTGTCAAGATTTGAAAAACAAATACCTAGTATACCAAACTATTATAGGGGTATCAGGCTTCGAAAAGGCAATATTCAAATTGGTAATGAACAAACGTTGGTTAATAAAAAGCTACATCGAGAAGATAGAGGAAATCATTATTTCTTTGGAGAAATATTCTGTACTCATTCCGATTTGATTCCAAACTCTAGAAGAGACTATTTTAATGAAAATGAAATTTTAAAGCTCTTCGAAATAAAGATAAAAGATTTATTTCATAGTACACTTTACCATTTATACCATAAAGCCAATGACATCAAAAATGCTTACAGAAAAATAAACAAACTGGATGAAATCCAAAGTGAATTTCGTGAAAAGATTGTTAAGGGTTTTGTTGAAGGAGAAAAAGAGGAGTTAAAGCAAAAAATTGAAACAGCCAAAAAAGAAGCAGAAAGTGCTCAGAAAACAATTCAAAAGATATCAAATGATATTGAAAAAAGTCCCGATGAAAAAAATAAATCTTTAGAAGTAATTTTAAAAAAAATTGAGCAAACTCATATTATATCTAAACGATGTCAAAATAATAATGATGCTGATAACGAATCTAATTATGAAGAAGAAGATAAAATCAAATATAGAACTGATAATTTATCAACTCTTACAAAACAGGAGAGAAAATTTTTAAGTAAAATATTCTCAATAATTAAAAAAACTTTAATTCCACAACAGGCAGAAGAATTAATACAAAAAATTGAAGAGGAATTGAAGTAAGCTTATGAAAAAGAAAGTTCTGCTTGTTGAACCAGATTATAAAAATAAATATCCTCCAATTGGATTAATGAAAATATCAACCTATCACAAAATGATAGGTTATGATGTAAAATTTTTTAAAGGTGATTTAAAAGATTTAATTTTATCTGATATTACATCCACTGCTATTAAGAAATTAACTAAAATTGACAACAATATTGACTGGCTGCAATATCATAATTTAATATTTTATTACATAAAAACTGGTAAAATCGAGGTATTGAATTCTATCCTAGATATCAAATCAAAATACAAATCAATACTTGAATCATGGTTAATTCATTTTAAAGACTTTTATAGAAAAGGTACATATATCTCATCGCCTAATTGGGATCGAATTTGTGTTACATCTCTCTTTACATTTTATCATAAAATAACAATTGATACTATTAATACATGTAAAAATATAGTCAAAGACATTAATCAAATTTACGTTGGTGGTGTTATGGCCTCCGTTATACCAGAAACAATAATAAATGAAACTGGTATTAAACCACATATTGGATTATTAAATAAATCAGGTGCTTTTGATGATAATAGTATAATAATAGATAATCTTCCATTAGATTATTCCATTCTTGATGAAATTGATTACAAATATCCAGAAAATAATGCATTTTATGGCTACACGACTAGAGGCTGTATTCGTAAATGTTCATTCTGTGCAGTACCCACATTGGAACCGAAATTTGAACAATTTATTTCAATTTCTAAGCAAATTGAACATGCAAGACAATACTATGGTGATAGACAAAAACTTCTTCTGTTGGATAATAATGTATTAGCATCAAAGAAATTTCCCAAAATCATTAATGAAATCAAAACATGTGGTTTTTTTAAAGATTCAACTTATATTGAACCTAATTTATTGGATATATATATTGGTAATTTGAGAAAAAAAATTAATGACAATGCATATATAAAAGCTACATCTGAGTTATACTTAAATCTATTAAAAAAACTCAAAGGTGAAGAAAAACAAATTGTATATAATATTCTCACAGAATATCAATTACTGAATAATAACACCATTACAAAAAAAACATTACTCGCAGTTTATCCATTTCTAAAAGAATATTATGAAAAATATAGAAATAAAACACCGAAACACCGTAAAGTGGATTTTAATCAGGGTGTAGATGCACGACTGATTACAAATGATAATGCAAAATTATTAAGTGAAATTGCTATTAATCCTCTAAGAATAGCTTTTGACAGTATAAAATATGAAAATGTATACACTGATGCAGTTCGTTTATGTGCAAGATATGGAATTAAATCATTTTCAAATTATTTACTTTATAATGAAAATGACCAACCTATAGAATTATACCAAAGATTAAAAATAAACATTGAATTATGTGAAGAACTACCAATTAATATTTACTCTTTCCCGATGAAATATCATCCAATATTCGGTGAGTTTAATTTAAATAGAGACTATATCGGAAAACATTGGAACAGAAAATTTATTAGAGCCATTCAAACTATTTTGAATGCAACCAAGGGTAAAATTGGTAGAGGAAAAAGTTTCTTTTTAAAAGCATTTGGAGAGTCAGAAGATGAATATAAGCTCTTGCTATATATGCCTGAACCATATATTTTATATAGATTTTTCTTTGAAGAAATTGGTTATACTCATAAATGGAAAGATGATTTTATGAAATTAAATTTTAATGAACGATCAATATTAACTTCCATTGTTGAAATTAATAATTTCAGCAAAGATAATATTAAAGAAGTAACAAATAAAAAAGTTAAGTTATTATTAGATCACTATTTAATTACCAGAGATGAAATATTAGATCACAATACTACTCTTGGCAAATTAAAATTGCAGTATGACAAAAAGGGCACGATTTTGCCATCCGTGGCTCAATCGTGCTAAGATTGTATCATCGCTCGGCATTTCAGCTATCACGGCGTAATGCGCGGCACTCCCTTTGGTCGCTTGGGCTACGCCACATTGCGCAAAAGGCCGCGCGACGTCGGGTAAGCAAGACGTTATATGAAACGGGCTCAAAAAATGAGGAGGTTCAAAATGAAGAATACAACTCGAACAATTACTGCGGTCATAGGTATTGGGCTGCTTCTACTTTCAGGTTGCACCAAACCGGGAGGTCATCCCATGGGTACAATGTTTCGTGCGAACCTGCAACGTACAGGTGTCTATGACACAAGGGGCGTTCATCAGCTTAGCGAACTAAAGTGGAAGTTCAAAACAGGGGATACGGTATTCTCTTCCCCTGCTTTCGCCGATGGGGTGGTCTATTTCGGGAGCTTTGACAACAATCTCTATGCGGTACAATGATCCCACTTCATATAACATGGGGTTGGCGGCTACGCATACGCCGGAAACGTTGTGTGCCATGCCTAAGTAGGAGGTAGCCTATAAAATACTTTGCTTATGGGTCAAATATGAATCCCGAACGAATGAAACAAAGAGGAATTAATTTCGCTAAAAGAGAATGGGCGGTTTTAAAAGGTTGGAGACTTGTGTTTAATAAAATAGCATATCGTAATCCTAAAGAAGGGTATGCAAACATAGTAAAAGATGAAAAAGGAACTGTTGAAGGAGTTCTTTATGATGTATTAGAAGAAGATATCAAAAAATTAGACAGATATGAATGCTATCAGATTCATTATAATAAAATTACTGTAAAGGTGAATTTGAAAAACGGTAAAGAAATTGATACCATAACTTATATTGCACAACCCGATAAAATAAAGGATGGGGTAAAGCCAGATAGGGAATATCTAAATCATCTGTTAAAAGGGAGTGATCTTTTATCTGAAAAGTATTGTGAAAGGTTAAAAACATGGGAGAACTTGTATTAAACTTGTTACGCACGTCGCCTAACAGCGGACATACGGCTACGCTTCGCTCCGCTCAAATTCGGCAAAGCCAAACTTTGTATGTCCGCAGAACGTTATATGAAATTGTTCGATGCCCCCACGGAAAACCTATAAACTCTAATCGCATTAGGTGTAGCATATGATAAATAAAGCCAAAATCATAATCGGCGATAGCCGAAAAATGATAGAAGTGGAAGATGATACTGTAGGTCTTGTAGTTACATCTCCGCCATATTGGAACATTAAAGATTATGGTGCCGAGGGGCAGGTTGGATACGGACAAACATTGCATGAATACTTAAAAGATTTATATGGTGTATGGAAGGAATGTTATAGAGTATTGAAACCTGGACGAAGGTTTTGTTTAAATATTGGCGATCAATTTGCACGTTCTATAATATATGGCAGATATAAGGTAATACCACTTCATGCTGAATTTATAGCCCAATGTGAAGATATTGGCTTTGACTATATGGGCTCAATTATTTGGCAGAAAAAAACAACCATGAACACAACTGGAGGAGCAACCGTAATGGGTTCTTATCCATATCCTCCAAATGGGATGGTTGAAATTGATTATGAGTATATTCTGATGTTTAAAAAGCCAGGCAACAATGAAAAGATAGATAAAGATATCAAGGAACGTTCTGCACTTTCAAAAGAGGAATGGAAGAAATATTTCTATGGTCACTGGTATTTCGGAGGGGCACGGCAAATCGAACATGAAGCCATGTTTCCTGATGAATTGCCAAATCGTTTAATAAAAATGTTTACTTTCGTTAATGATACTGTTCTTGATCCATTTTTAGGGAGTGGTACCACTGTTAAATCAGCTTTAGACCTTAACAGAGATTCAATAGGATATGAAATAAATGAAGAATTTTTAAAGACCATAAGAGAAAAGGTCGGGCTAGATGAAAGTTTATTGAGCTTTTCAAACCAGATTGAAGTAATAAAGAGAAATTCAAAAATTTACATAGAGGACTTCGATTATGTGCCAAGAATAAAGGATGCGGAACCCAAAATTGAACCGAAAAAATTTAATTTTAAAAATGGCCGGTTGTATAAGGTAGTTGATATAATTAATTCAAATACCATAAAATTAAATACTGGTCTTGTTGTAAAATTGCTGGGTGTAGTAATAAATGATGAAGATGCTGCAATAAAATATCTAACAGAATATGTGCTTAAAAAAGAGATATTTCTAAAATTTGATGATGTCGAAGTTATTGATCAAGACACGGTAGAAGCCTATGTCTATTTGAAAAATAAAATATTTATCAACTCCTATCTTATAAAATCGGGTATGGCAATAGCAGATAGATCGTGTCAATACCAATATAAAAACAAATTTATTGAGATAGAAGCGGAGGTGTAAAAATGGCAAAAGAATGGATATTGAACAGCGCAATGAACCGGTTTCAATTAAACTTCAAGCGCAATGTTGAAGCTGTATCCGAAGAAATCAGAAAATGTGCACCAAAAACGATTGATGACTGGCGAGAATATTATTTTAAAAATGTCAAACCGAAGGAACATATAGAAGACTTGGGGAGAAAACTGTATGTGAAAATATCAGAAGTTCTTGCCGCCGAGATTGAAGAAGTAACTGAAAAAGATTGCATTGACTACATGTATAATATTGTCATTGAACGAACATTTGATGGATATATGACTGAAATTAAGACCATATATGGGCAATTAGAACAGATACTTGGTGTTAAAATCCAACCTGCCCCTGACGAATGGGATCGTTTATTCGCTGTTGATTTCTTCGTCAAAATAAACGATAAGTACATTGGATTACAAATAAAACCGGCTGGTGGTATATCCCACATACCCCAAATCTTTAAGGAGCATGCAATACAGGAAACAACACATAAGAACTTTTCAGAAAAATATGGCGGCAAGGTGTTTTATGTAATCTCTATTAAAGAGGGAGATAAAAAGAAAATACATAATACTGATGTCATCGATGAAATAAAGAAGGAAATTGAGCGTTTAAAAAGGGAATAATATGGGGGCTTCGAACAACTCAATGGCAAACAGAGTTTGCCATGCCTTGCATTCGGCTCGGTCGGATAACACACGGCTATCTGGCTCCGCACCCTTCGGGTGCTTCGACCTAAATCCTCGCTTTGCTCGGACCTCAGATAGCCTCCAACGTTATATGCAATTAGGGCGCCAGACTTTTCGCTTTTAAATAAAGTAGTTGAAAAATAAAAACCGCATGCCTCCTTTAAGAAGCCCGACGTACGTGCCGGGCTAAAAAAATAAAATTGGTAAGGAATAAATGGAATACATTGTATTTACAGATGAAAGCTATATAACAGATTCACGTTACCAGAGTCTCTCTGCCTTTTCATTTGAAAAATCGTATTATACTCAAGTATTTTTAGATATAAAAGAAATCCTTCAAGATTCCAGTGTAGATGAATTCAAATGGAACAAATTGAAAGACGCAAAATATTATTTCTGTGCCAAAAAATTTTGCAATTATCTTTTCACTGGTATTTCAAAGTATCAATTCAGAATTGATACATTAGTATGGGATACTCATGATACCCGCCATGCCGTTGCCGGCAGGGATGACCATTCAAACTTTGGAAGGATGTTCTTCCATCTGCTAAATAATTCCATGAAAAAAAGACCAAAAGGAAGTAACTGGTTTATCTATCCTGACACAAGAGGCGGTATTAACTGGGCTACAGTCCATGATTGCCGCAGACAAACCCCTGCCCGACAAATACCGATTCCTACTTTTTGATGAAAGAGGCCGGCAAAAAACAGGTTGGACAAATAAACTTATATGGGGCAATAACAAACTCATTCTTTCTTCTCTTAAGAATGGCCCCATGCGTGAGAAATTGAAAAGGCCGGAGGCATAAAGCTCATCTACATTGACCCGCCCTTTGATGTTGGAGCTGATTTTTCAATGGATATTGAAATAGGAGATCCTTCATCAGGCTCAGGGACCGAGACTTTTACGAAGCGGCCCAATGTGCTGGAAGAACTGGCTTATCGGGACACATGGGGAAAGGGGGCTGATAGTTTTATTGCAATGATTTATGAGCGGCTGGTGCTGATGCGGGATTTACTGGCCGAGGATGGAAGTATTTATGTGCATTGTGATTGGAGAGTTAATAGTTATTTGAGATTAGTTCTTGATGAAATATTTGGTTCAACATCTTTTAGAAATATTATTACATGGACAAGAGCAACAATGAGTGGTGCTAAAGCTGTAGGCAATCAATATGGAAGAAACTATGATACAATTGAGTGTGGGGAATAAAACAATTGGACACCCACACCCAGTGCTAAAATTTTAAATTTGCAAAATATTATTAAGCAGCTTTATTTTCATAAACGAACAGCAAATCAGAAGATTGCCCTTTTATCATATTTTTGAAATCTAATGTTTTCCCCGCAGGACAATGATACCAATCATTTTCATTATCATACGAAAACTGAGCTTTTGAGTATTTCCCGCTCCTGCTCGTTTCATACATGTCTTTTTCAAATAGTTTATCTGGACCTAAAATATCTCTTCTTTCATTCGCTGCAGTTGCCATTGATTCATAGTTCACATAACCTGAGTCTGCAAGTATCGTGTCATATTTTTTCCGGTCTCTTCTTCTGCTTTATCGGTAATATCTTTGAGCAGGTTATCATCTGTTGCATCCTGAGAAACTTCTGCTGCTACAATCAGCCCATGCTCTCCACAGTCAACCGCTGCCTGCGAATTATATCCTATAATAGATTTGCCATCAGCTTGTTTCATCAATCTGGCATCCGGATCTACTCTATTGACTTTTTTAGTATCATCTTCTTTCTCTAATAACTTTTGAAAATCT
>Ga0116185_1004413_pt1 | contig 11485 bp, 7 predicted proteins | sample AD_JPNNA7_MetaG_FD_89754 | JGI IMG/M metagenome (GOLD analysis project Ga0116185, IMG submission 89754) | Active sludge microbial communities of municipal wastewater-treating anaerobic digesters from Japan - AD_JPNNA7_MetaG | ecosystem: Engineered > Bioreactor > Anaerobic > Digestate | place... | reverse complement strand
GCGCTGCCGGGGCGGATCATCCAGGCGCTCCGCCGCGTGGAGAACCGCGATCCCGTGTTCATGCTGGATGAGATCGACAAGGTGGGGGCCGACTGGCGAGGCGATCCGTCCTCGGCGCTTCTCGAGGTACTGGACCCGGCGCAGAACCACACCTTCGTGGACAACTACCTGGGCGTGGCCTTCGACCTCTCGCAGGTGCTCTTCATCGCCACGGCGAATACCCTGGACACCATCCCGGCGCCGCTCCGCGATCGGATGGAGATCCTGCAGCTCTCCGGGTACACGGACGACGAGAAGGTCCGCATCGCCGAGCGGTACCTGGTGCCGAAACAGGTGGCCGCCCACGGCCTGGCCGGCGGGGAGCTGACCATCGAGCCGGAGGCCATCCGCCGCATTGCGCGCGAGTACACCCGCGAGGCCGGCGTCCGCAACCTGGACCGGGAGATCGCGACGGTCGCGCGAAAGGCGGCGCGGAGGATCGCCGAGGGGAAGACGGAGCCGGTGCAGGTGACGCCCGAGGCCGTCCCGGAATACCTGGGTCGGCCGCGGTTTTTCGACGAGGTGGCGGAGCGGACCACGCGGCCGGGGGTGGCGACCGGTCTGGCCTGGACCCCGGTCGGCGGGGACGTGCTCTTCGTCGAGGCCACCATGATGCCGGCGAAGGATGAGGGCCTGGTTCTCACCGGGATGCTGGGCGACGTGATGCGGGAGAGCGCCCAGGCCGCAGCGTCCTACCTCCGCTCGAACGCCGCGCCGCTCGGGATCGACCCCGCGGTTTTCGAGGGCAAGCGCATCCACGTGCACGTGCCGGCCGGCGCCATCCCGAAGGATGGACCGTCGGCCGGGGTCACGATGCTGACGGCCCTGGCCTCGCTGGCGTCCGGGCGGCCGGTCTGCGGCGACCTGGCCATGACCGGCGAGATCACCCTCCGAGGCAAGGTCCTACCGGTGGGCGGCATCAAGGAGAAGGTCCTGGCGGCCCACCGCATCGGGATCCGCCACGTCATCCTGCCGCGCCGTAACGAGCGCGAGGCCGAGGAGGTGCCGCCCGAGGCGCGGAAAGCGATGGAGTTGCACTTCGTGGACACCGCCGAGGAGGTCCTGAGGCTGGCCCTCGTCCCGCCCGAGAGAGGCGCTGGCCGCCGCGAGCATCTGCAACCGGAGTGACGTGGCGGTTTGGTCTCGCTGACGCCTCGTCCCGCCTCCGTCTCCCAGCTCGTGCAGCTCGTCGGCCGGGACTTCAAGAACGACCACGCCGATGTCCAGGCGCTGGCACGGTACGGACTCGTCTCCCTCACGGCAACCCGGGCTAGCCGCCGTACCACGGTGCCCCGCGTGCCGTTCTGCGTCCTCGAGGTCCGCACCGCCGTTTGAGGCGGGCGGGGGAAGACCAAACGCACACCCCCGACTTGGTGCGACTGTGGCGCCCCCAAGCCCCACACGCCACGGCGGAAGGCGACCACGCCCGGCGTGCGCCCGGGCGGCTTGACATCCCCTCCTTCTTTCGTGCGCGCACAGTCCGCTGCGGAGCCGGGCCGCGATTCGGCACTCTGCTTACACCGCCTCGATGGTGGAGGGGGGCTTCCGCGCGATGTTGTACGTGACGGAGACGACACCGGGCACGCCGGTCGTGATGCGCCGGGCCAGCGTCTCCAGCGTCGACCAGGCCAGCCGGGTGGGGCGGCCGGTGACGGCGTCGGTGGAGTCCCAGCAGCGGACCTCGACCTGGTAGCCAAATTCCCGCTTGCCCTTTCGGATGCCGGTGACCCGGTCCCCGTGGAGGATGGCGAGGTACTGGAAGGCGCGGGTCTTGGAGAGAACGGACTCCACGATCTTGGTGGCGGCCCGGACGATCTCGACGCGCTCGGGCGTGACCTCGCCGATGATGCGGGTGGCGAGCGCGGGACCGGGGAAGGGGGGCCGGGCATAGATGCTCCTGGGCAGGCCGAGGGCCCTGGCCACCACGCGGACGCCGGTCTTCCGGAGTTGGATCACCGGCTCCAGCACCTGATACCCGTAGACCTTCTCGGTGTCGATGCCGAGCTGCGTCAGGACGTTGTGCTGCCGCTTGATCCCCGCCACCGTCTCCTCCACGTCGGTGTAGTTCGTCCCCTGGAGGAGGAATCGGGCGCCGCTCTCGCGGACAAGGGGGCCGAAGACGGTCTTGTAAAACGTCTGCGTGACGGCCTCGCGCTTTTGCTCCGGATCGGTGGGCCCCGCCAGGGCGTCAAAGAACTGCGCCTTGGCGTCCACGAGCTCGACCCGCACACCGAGCCGCTTGAACAGGGAGACGATGGCCCGGGGCTCGCCGGCCCGCATGATGCCGTTCTCGACGAAGTAGGTCGTGAGGCGCGGGCCGAGCGCCAGATGACCCAGCATCGTGACCGCCGCCGAGTCAACCCCGCCCGAGAGGGCCACCACCGCGGTGCCGTCTCCCACCGTCCTGCGGATGCTCTCCACCTGCTCCCGGATGAACGCCTTCGGCTTCAACCGCGTCAGCGCGATCTCCTGGATGTCCATGGCCTCCTCCTGGGCTGTCACGCGCGGTCCGCGCACCGATGCTCCGCCGCGCCGCCCGCGATCCAGCGGCAAGAGCCTATCATCGACACGCGCGGAGTCAAGGGGCAGTTGCGCGCGCCGTCCGTCACCTCCCCGGGGTCGGCCGCCGGATCCGGGTCGCTGGCGAATCCGCGCTGAAGCACCCGGCGGCCGCGGGCTTGTTCTTCGCGAGGGGCGGTGCGGAGCCGGACCAGAGGCTCCGCAGCAGGAGTTGCGTCGGATCCCCGTAGAGGTCGAAGCCGGCCCAGGCCAGGTGGCGGGCGCCCGCACCGGCGCCGGTGCCCGTGTGGGCGCGGACCTTCGCCCGCCGCAGCGCCTCGCCGACGCTGGCGCGGTTCAAGAGCAGCTCTCGGTAGAAGTTGGCGGCCAGCTCGGCGGCCAGGACGTCCGGCACGGGCCAGAGCGGCGCCACGTAGGCGGCCACGCCCTGGTTGATGCAGGCGGTGGCCAGGCCGAAGACGTCCCCCTGGTAGCGGCCGGCCGGCGCCCCGGCATCCATCCCGGCCTCGCACGCATTGGCAAAAACGAGCCAGGGCGGCTCTTCCAATCCCGCCAACGTATTCCGAATCTCCCGCGCCCACAACTCGCCGTCGGAGAGGAGCCACGCGCTCGTCTCCGGGTCGCCCCGGCGGAAGACACCGTGGCCGGAGAAATGGATGATGTGGTAACCGTCCCGGAGCCGCTCGCGCATCTCGGTCACGCCCAGCGTGTCCCCCACCACGCTCTCCAAGTGCAGGGGCGGGAGCCCGGCCAGCTCGTCCCGCAGCCGCTCGAACTCCCGCGCGACCCGGTGGGCCTCCTGCCGGGCTTCGGGGAGCTGGGGCGGGACCGGCCGGCGCCGGCGCCGCAGATCCTCCAGGAACGCCGGCGCGAAGACCGGATCGCCGATGACGAGGACGCGGAGGGATCCCGCCGCCCGCCGCCGCGCCTGCCGCAGCGTCGGGAGATCCGTGAAGACCTGGCGCCCCAGGGCGTAGCGCAGCCCCAGGAGCGCCTCTCCGTCGTGCAGGAGGTCCCACGGGTGGCGCATCAGCTCCGCAGCGATCTGGAGGCGCAGGTGCGGGGCGGCACGGTCCGATTCCCCGACCCCGTCCGCGGGCAGCGGGGCGGCCGCGGCGCGCAGCCGTGCCCCCAGGCGGCCGAGGAGATCCTCCCATAGCGTCCGTCCGAGCGAGACGATCGCGGGCAGCGCCTCGGCGTCGGCGCTGGGATCGTTCAGGACGCGCTCCAGGCGGGAGAGCACGGTGTCGAACGTCCGCTGGTTCACGCGGGCGGTGCTCTCGGCGATGGTGGCGCCCGCGTCGGGGCCTTCCAGCCGCAGGCGGTACAGCCGTTGCGCCTCCACGCGCGCGGAGGGCGGCGCGGCCTGGGTCGCCGCGGGGTCGTCACGCCGCTCCAGGGCGAGCGTCAGGCAGGGCGGGGACTCCAGGGCGCGGAACTGCGTCTTGAGGCTCTCCATGACCGACGCCGGCCCCAGCATCCGATCGATCAGCTCCTGACGGGTGTCGCCTCCGGCGTCCGCCAGGAGGGCGCTCACGAGCCGCCACAGCGCGCGGGGGTGCTCCTCGATGAGGTTCATGCCGCCGAGCAGGGCGGCCCAGTGGACCTTGCGCGCGAACCGCAGGTCGAGGTAGCTCGATCCTTCCAGCGTCGCGGCGAAGTGGATCGAGACGCCGTGCAGCGGCTGCCTGGCGAGCGATTCGCTCGCCAGGACCAGCGGGGGGCCGCCCGCCTCCCCCCGGATCACGGCCCGCGTCCGCGCGACGAGGTCGACCAGCGCTCCGGCCCGCGCCTTCTCCCCGAACGCGTCGGATGCCCGGGTTGTCCGACGCCGGAGCATCGCCTCGGCGAGTCGGAGGAGCTCTCCGAGGTCGAGGTTCTCGGGCCGCTCGATCCCCTGCGCGCGGCGCCGCGTATCCTTGAGCGCCGCCAGGACCGTCTTGTCGCCCAAACACTGCATCAGTGCCAGCGTCAACGTGTCGAGGGCGCGGGCGACGCGATCCAGGGCGCGAAGGTCGATGGCCGACAGGGCGATCTGCGGCGGGTCGGTCCGCTTTCGGTACGCGCCGATCGTCTCGGACACCAGCAGCCGCGCCAGACTCTCGGGGTCCGCGGGACGGCGGCGGCGCCACGCGGCGAGGAGCCGCTCGTACGGCCATCCCGGCCCGGGAAGGAAGGTCTGCGGCGCAACGAGGAGGGTCGCCAGGTCCTCGAGCTGGTACGCGACCTCCAGGAAGGCGTGGGAGCACGAGTCGAGGCCCACGACATCCACACGCCTGCGCCGCGCACGCCTGAGGGATTCCTGGAAGAGATGGCGAAGCTCCGCCGCGTTCAGGGCGTCCTTGGATGTCTCGTCGGGAAACAGCGTGAACAGCTGGTCCCGCACACCACCCGTCTGCGCGTCTTTCGCGGGGATGGCGGCCGCACCGGGGCCGGAGAGGATGACCGCCAGTCGGGCGGAGGGAAACTCGCGCATCCCCCAGGCGAGAAAATCGATGGCGGCGGCGGGGTCGCCGGTGTTGACGTTGCCCAGCGTGGCGACGGGTTCGGGGGGCCGGCGCCGCCGGCCCTCGGGGAGGGCGTAACGGGAGGCGCCGGTCGGCCGGTCGATCTGTACGGCCACGTGCAGGGTCGGTGAGCCCCCGGTGGCGCAGATCTCGCGAAAATCGTCCTCCACGTCTTGGGCGAGATAGTTGTCGCCGCAGAGGTAGAACAGGCACGTCCACGGCTTCCTGGGGCGCGGCATGGGCAACCCTCCGGCGCAGAGGCGGCGCGGGTGCGTGGACATGCAGCCCGCGGGGCTTGGCGGATCAGGGGGCCCCCGGACGGCGTGCCGCCCGGGGGCAAGGGCGCCTCACGCCATCGGCGAGAGGAAGGGCCGATCGAAGTTCGGAGCGCGGCCTTCAAGCTGCGGCACCTGGGAGAACCCGCCGCGCTTGAGCCGCTTCACGGTGCCGTCGTGCAGCTCGCGGTATGTGAGCTTCCCGCGCGCCGCCGTGATCGTGGCGACGAGATGGTAGGTGAGGGCGCCGTTGAACGTGCCGCCGATCTCCGCATCGGCCGAGGTCTGCGTGTCACGACAGCCGGTCACGAGGATCTCCGGGATGTTCACGGCGACGACGTCCTTCGTGCGCCGCGCCGGAGCGGACCGGCGCAGGCGTCCGCGCACCTTACCCCGAAGCATCCGGCCGGACTCCGTCGCCACGAGGTCCCACGGGTTGGGCAGATACCGCGGGATGCTGGGTGCATCCGGGGGCAGGATGGCCCGGGTGTTGGTCCCGGAGTGGCAGCAGTCCATGATGACGGTCAGGCTCACGCCTTCGCGCAGCCGGTCGAAGGTCTTGCGCAGCCAGTCGTCGAGCAGCGGCTTCTTCCAGTCGAGATCGTGCGGGCAGAGGATCTCGTCGCGCCGGTCGGCCTCGTCGCCATCCTTGTCGGGCACGTTGGCGCCGTGTCCGGAGTAGTGGAAGAGCAGGACGTCCCCCCGCTTGGCGCCTTTCACGAGCTTCACGATGGCGTCGCACATCGCCTTGGTGGTGGCCGCGTAATCCGTGAGCGTCGTGATGTCCCGGGCGGAGAAGCCGTAGTACGAGGTGAGGGCGGCGCGGACGTTCTTCACGTCGTTGACGCAACCGCGGAGATCGGCCCCTGGGATCTTGTACCGATTGATGCCGACGAGCAATGCCTTCTTTGCCATGTTGCTCCCCTCCTCGGTTCGGACCGGCGCACGCCGGTCGGGTTTGGGGCGCTCAGCCGTTCGTGCCGCCGAGCTGTGGTTGCCTGCTCGGCCGTCGCGAACCCATCCGCGGCGGCCGCGCGCTAGCCCACGCGGACGTCACGCATGGCGTCGTAGATTCTGCCGACGTCTCCCAGCGTCAGCCATTTCAGGACTTCCATTCCGTCCGCCACGTAATCGGGATGGCGCATGCCCAGGAGCACCGTGGTCACGCCCGGCGTGCTGAGGAGCACCCACAGCGCCTTGCGCGACAACGACTCTCCGCGCTTCGCCAGCGGGAGATGTGGGTTCAGCGCCGCCGTCACGCGATTGCTGACCGCCTGACTCTGCCGCGCCGCTCGGGCGCGGAAGGCGCGGAGCACCGCGTCCAGCGCCGAAAGGTACTGCTCCAGCCAGGACCGCCAGGTCTCCTGGATCGGGCCGCTCAACGAGCGGTCCAGCATCTGGACGAGCCGGCTGACCGCCGGGGAGATGGTCCGCTCTTCGATCCGCCGCCAGTGATCCACGCCCTGGAGGCGTCCCGCCATGGCGCCCAGCCGATCCGCCCAGCAAAACCACTCGGCGGGGGGAGGCCCGCCCTCGGCGACGCGGAGCCGCGAGCCGATCTTCAGCCGGAACTCTTCCTCGAGCGCGGCGACTCGCGGCAACGCCTCATCCGGCGCGGGGACCCCTTCCGTGTCGTCCAGCGGGACGTCCGCAAGGCGGATGAGGGTCCCGTTGGCGTACGCGTTGAGCGGCCGGTTCGTCAGGACGGCGATGCCCGACTCCGCCGCCCACGCCAGCACGGTTTGCGCTGCGTCCGCGCCCGTGTTGGCCTGGCGGGCGGCGCCCGTCTCCAGCAGGTTCATGGGGACCTGCACGACGCGGAAGTGGTGGCCCGGTCCCCCCGCAGCGACCGCGGCATCCAGCATGCGCGAGAGCGAGGTTGCCTCGGGGTCATCCGGCGGGCGGACGGCGGTGTTGGACGAGACACCGTACCAGGCGATCCGGCCCGCCGACACCTGCGCCTCGAAGAAGACGAAGGCTTGCGCAAGGCGCCGATAGAACTCCCCGCGGAGTTCCTCCAGATCTCCCGACCGGCGCCGCATGGCATCCGAGAAGAAGTACTCCGGGTTGTGCAGCAAACACACGTCCAACGTCTCCAGCCGGAGGCGCTCCAGCGAGCGGGCGAGCTGATCCTGGAGAAACTCGGGGTGGATGCAGTGCCAGCACCCGTCCATGGGCTTCACCATGTCGGGAAACGGCTTGCCGGCGGCCTCGCGCTCGTGCGCCAGCACGAGGGTCTGCCCCTGCACATAGCCGATCTTGGAGACGACCACGACCTCGCCGCGCGGAACCCGGCCGGCGCGGTCGAGCTGGGCGAGGACCGAGCCCACCAATCGCTCGCTCGCCCCGTCCATGTAGTTGGTCGAGGTGTCGAGCAGCGCGCAGCCGTCGAGAAGCGCCCGGGTCAGCGCCTCGCGGTGCTCCGGGGTCTCGTCGTCCACGCGGTAACACCCGAAGCCGATGCGGCTCACGGTGAGCCCGGTTGTGCCCAGCGCGGCGTACCCGTGCGCCAGCCCTGTGGCCGCAAACCGCCGCGCGCGGGCCGCCGTCGCTTCGGGCGTGGCCCGCCCCGGCCGCCGCGCGGCGATGCCGATACGCGCCTCGTCGGCCGTTGCGGCAGGCCGCCGGGCCAGCGCCCCGTCCAGCTCGGCGGGATCCGTCACCGGCGCGCGGCAGGCGAAGTCTCGGCAGACGTACAACGCCGCCTTTCCGCCCACCAGCCCTTTGCCCTCCAGGAGCGGCAACTCCGGCGCCGCACCCGCGGCCGGATCGTGGTGAGCGACGATCCGGTTGGGAAGATAGCGGCGGCCGACGGCGGCCCGGAGCGCCTCGTATCCGGCGTCGCCCGGCGTGCCGACGAGCGCCAGTTCGACCGGGCCCTCCAACAGGAAGTCCACCACGCACAGGCTCTTGCAGAAGGCGCGCGGGCGCTGCGTCATGGGCTTGGCGTAGGCCTGAATGGCGGCGGCGGCGCGGTCGCGGAAATCGGCGCGGCCCAGGTGCGCGGCCAGACGCGCCAGGACCGAGGCGGCCACGGCGTTGGCGCTGGGGACGGCGCCGTCGGCCCCGTCCTTGTATCTGACGATGAGCGGCTCGTGGTCCTGCGCGGTGTCGTAAAACCCGCCCGCCTCGTCGGCGAAATCCGCCACGATCCGCTCGGCGAGGCGTCCCGCCTCGCGCAGGTAGCGCTCGTCAGCGCCGGCTTCGTACAGGTCCAGGAGACCCTCGGCCAGAAACGCGTAGTCCTCGAGATAGGCGTCCAGATGCGCCGTGCCCTTCCGGAAGGTGCGGAGCAGCCGGCCGTCGGCCCGCCGCAGCGCCCCGAGGAGGAAGTCGGCGGCGCGGCCCGCGGCCGCCCGATAGCGCGGCTCGCCGAGCACCCGCCCGCCCTCGGCCAAGGCCCCCACCATCATGCCGTTCCAGGCGGTGAGGATCTTGTCGTCCAGACCGGGTAGGACCCGCCGCCGCCGCGCCTCGTAGAGCCGGGCCCGCCCGTTTTCCACGCTTGCGCGAAGCGCGTCCGCGGGAATTCCCAGGCGCGAGGCCACGCGCTCCAGCGGGCGGGGCGTGTGGGGGATGCTCTTCCCCTCCCAGTTGCCCTCCTCGGTGATGTCGTAATAGGCGCAGAGCCTGCCGCCCTCCTCGGGGCCCAGGACCGCCTCGACCTCCGCCGGCGTCCAGACGAAAAATTTCCCTTCTTCGCCCTCCGAATCGGCGTCCGTGGCGGAGTAGAATCCACCCTCGGGACCCGTCATCTCCCGCAGGATGTAGTCGAGAATCTCGCGGGCGATCCGGGCGTAGCAGGGCTGACCGGTGACCTGGAAGCCCTCGAGGTACGCCTTGGCCAGCAGCGCATTGTCGTACAGCATCTTCTCGAAATGGGGCACAAGCCAGTAGGGGTCGGTGGCGTAGCGCGCGAAACCGCCGCCGATCTGGTCGTACATGCCGCCCTGAGCCATGCCGTCGAGCGTCTTGGTCACCATGGCGAGCGCCGCGGCGTCTCCGGTGCGGCGGTGGTGTCGGAGGAGGAGGGAGAGCTGCGTGGACGGCGGGAACTTGGGTGCCGGGCCGAATCCGCCGTAGGTCGGGTCAAACGCCGCGGCCAGCTCGCGGACCGCGGCCCGGATCTCTTCCTCGCCGACGGTACCGCTCTGCGCGGCCCCGGCCCTCTCGCGCAGATGGGCCGTCAGCGTCGCCGCCTGCTCCAGAAGATCGTCGCGCCGCTGTTCCCAGAGGTCCGCGATCCGGGCAAGAAGGGTGGAGAAGCCGGGGCGACCGAATCGGTCCGTGGGGGGGAAATATGTTCCGGCGAAGAACGGCCGCTGCTCCGGCGTCAGGAAGACGGTCATCGGCCACCCGCCCTGACCGGCGTTCAGGGTCAGCGTGGCCGCCATGTAAATGGCGTCGAGGTCCGGCCGCTCCTCGCGATCCACCTTGACGTTCACGAAGTGGCGGTTCATCAGGTCGGCCACGGCCGGGTTCTCGAAGGATTCCCGCTCCATGACGTGGCACCAGTGACAGGACGAGTAGCCGATGCTGAGCAGGATGGGCTTGTTCTCGGCCGTGGCGCGGGCCAGCGCCTCGGGGCCCCACGGGTACCAGTCCACCGGGTTGTGGGCGTGTTGCAGGAGGTACGGGCTGGTCTCGTGGATGAGACGGTTCGCTGGTCGGGACTCGGCCATCAAGGTCTCCGTGGGTCGGCGACTGGCCGACTTGGCAATTCGGCAACTGGGCAATTGGGCGAATAGGCAACTGGGCGACTCGGCAATTCTGGTCCGACTCGCCTAATTGCCAAATCGCCAAGTTGCCTGATTGCCGAATCGCCCTGCGGCCACAGCCGCGATCAGTTGAACCAAGCGCGGATCTCGTGGAGCATCTTCCGCGCGCCGCGGTCCGCCGGGGCGAGTCGGGCCGCCGCCTCCAGCCCTCCGAGCGCCGCTTGCCACGTGCCCCGGCGGATATACGCACGCCCGAGGTTCATGTGGGGGACGTGCCGCGGCTCGTAATCGCCTGGTCCAACTCCCTTCGCATCTGGCGGGCGCAGCCCTCCCGGAACAGGACCCTGGCGCGCCCGCGCCGGTCGGCCTCGGTCATGACGCCTCCGCGCCCCCGGTCGAGGGCGCGAGCTGCCGCAGGAGACTCGACTCGCGCTTGTAGAACCCTTCGGTGTGAAACGAGTCGGGGAGCGCCAATAGCTCGTAGTCGAGATGGTGACACAGCTCGTGGAGCAGGGTGCGCAGGAAGCTTCGGAACTTAACGACCTGGTGCCGCTGTGCGGTCCGCATCCACACACTCACCCGGGCGACCCGGCCGCCGGACGCCCCGTTGTAGAGCCCGTGCAACTCCCCCCACCGATAGGTTGGGCGGACGGCCAAGACCCGGGTCCGGAGGGGCGGCACGTGGAGCCGCGCCGTGATCTCGGCCAGCAGGCGGTCGGCGGCAGTCTGGAGCCGCGCGCGGTCCTCCGCGGCGAGGGCTTCGGCGACGGCGTCCACCAGCGGGCGCAGTTCCACGCCGTGCGGAATGGGCACCGAGGCGATGTCATCGCTTTGGCGGTACACCCGCCGCTGGCTCAGGGTCAAGCGGTCGTAATAGGCAAACGGCAAGATATCCTCTCGATGCGCAGAGGCAAGAAACGGCGCGCCGCCTTCAACGCGACGCTAACAGGGCAAGCGGGTGTGCGCAAGGGGGAAGGAGAGGCAACTTGGCAACTGGGCGATTCGGCAATTGGGCGACTGGGCAATTGGGCGACTGGGCAATTGGGCGACTGGGCAATTGGGCAAAGGGGCGATTCGGCAACTCGGCAAATAAAGAACCGGCACACCCCGGCGGTCGTACTTCCGAATTGCCGCGTCGCTAGGTCGCCAGTCAAACTTCGAGGCGGCGTGCCAGATTCTCCAGAAACGCCTTGGACTCGGTGTAGGCGGCGTCCAGGTTGGGAACGCTGCCGACGTCGACCGCCACGCAGCCGGCGAACGCGTGCTTTTTCAGCGCCAAAAAGACACCCTCCCAGTCCACCGTGCCCGTGCCGGGGACCGAGTGCTGATTGGTCTGCCCGTCGTTATCGGACGCGTGGACGCAGCGGATGCGGGCGCCCAGTTTCTCCACGCTGAGCGGCAGGATCTCTTTCTGGGCGTGCAGATG
>Ga0116185_1004411_pt1 | contig 11488 bp, 9 predicted proteins | sample AD_JPNNA7_MetaG_FD_89754 | JGI IMG/M metagenome (GOLD analysis project Ga0116185, IMG submission 89754) | Active sludge microbial communities of municipal wastewater-treating anaerobic digesters from Japan - AD_JPNNA7_MetaG | ecosystem: Engineered > Bioreactor > Anaerobic > Digestate | place... | reverse complement strand
TCCCGGCGTGAGCGGCGAAGAGGAGAGGCAAATGGCGCAAGAGAAGATCGGCGTCTACGTCTGCCACTGCGGCACCAACATCGCCGGCAAGGTCGACGTCGAAGAGGTGACGCGGTGGGCGGCCGAGCAGCCGAACGTGGCCGTCGCCCGCAACTACAAGTACATGTGTTCCGACCCCGGTCAGGACCTCATCAAGCAGGACATCAAGGAGCAGGGCATCACGCGCGCCGTCGTGGCCGCCTGTTCGCCGACCATGCACGAGCCGACGTTCCGCAAGGCGGCCGCTGACGGCGGGCTCAATCCGTACCTGCTGCAGATGGCCAACATCCGTGAGCACTGCTCTTGGGTGACGGTCGACGGCGAGGCGGCGACGGCCAAGGCCAAGCGCATCCTCGGGGCGCAGATCCACCGCTTGCCGCTGAACGAACCGCTCGACCCGATCGAGGTCCCGGTCAACCCCAACGTCATGGTGGTCGGCGGCGGCATCGCCGGCATCGAGGCGGCGCTCAAGCTGGCGCAGGCGGGCAAGAAGGTCTACCTCGTCGAGAGGGACCCGTCCATCGGCGGGCACATGGCGATGTTCGACAAGACCTTCCCGACGCTCGACTGCGCAGCGTGCATCCTGACCCCGAAGATGTCGGCGGCGGGCAAGGAGCCGCACATCGAGATGCTCGCTTACAGCGAGGTCACCGAAGTCGAAGGCTACGTCGGGAACTTCAAGGTCAAGGTACGCAAGAAGGCACGGTACGTCGACATCGACACGTGCACCGGATGCGGCCTCTGCACCGAGGCCTGCGTCGTGCGCAAGGTGCCCAACGAGTTCGACCGCGGCCTGAGCAAGCGCGCCGCGGCCTACATCCCGTTCCCGCAGGCGGTGCCGCTGCGCGCGACCATCGACCCGACGCGCTGTCTCACGTTGACAGGCAAGAAGTGCAAGCAGCCGTGCCTCACGGCGTGTGGCCCGGGAGCCATCGACTTCGATCAGAAGGACGAAGAGATCGAGGTCGAGGTCGGGGCCATCATCGTGGCCACCGGCTTCGAGCTCTGGGACCCCACGCCGGAGAAGCGTTACAGCTACGGCAAGCTCGACAACGTCCTCTCGAGCCTCGAGTTCGAGCGGATCTCGAACGCGTCCGGGCCGACGGGCGGGCACATCCTCTGCAAGAACGGCGAGCCGCCCAAGGCGGTGGCCATCCTGCACTGCGTCGGCAGCCGCGACGAGAACTACCAGGAGTTCTGTTCGCGCGTCTGCTGCATGTACTCGCTCAAGTTCGCCCACCTCATCAAGGAGCACCTGCCCGAGTGCGAGGTGTACGAGTGCTACATCGACATGCGCACCTACGGCAAGGGCTACGAGGAGTTCTACAAGCGTTTGATGAACGAGGACGTCCACTTCATCCGCGGCAGGGCGGCCGAGGTGACGGACGTCGGCCTTTCGCCGACCGAAGAGGGTCGCCTGGTCGTCAAGGTCGAGGACACGCTCCTCGGCATCACGCGGCGTCTGCCCGTCGACATGGTGATCCTCTCGTCCGGGCTGGCGCCGCGCAGCGACGCTAAAGAGACGGCCCAGACGTTCGGCTTCGGCTGCAGCGCCAACGGCTTCTACCTCGAGCGACATCCCAAGCTCGAGCCGGTCTCGACCGTCACCGACGGCATCTTCATCGCCGGCTGCTGCCAGTACCCGAAAGACATCCCCGACACCGTGGCCCAGGCCGGTGCTGCCGCCGCTGGGGCCCTGGCGCTCGTCGACAACCCCACGGTCAACGTCGAACCCACGATCTCGTACATCGACCCCGAGAAGTGCTCGGGTTGCCACATCTGCGTGGGTCTCTGCCCGCACGCCGCGATCCAGTACAACGAGGAGAAAGGCGTCGCCGAGGTGATCACGGCGGCCTGCAAGGGATGCGGTGTGTGCGTGGCCGCCTGCGCCTCGGGCGTCCCCCAGCAGCGCGGGTACCTCGATGAGCAGATCTTCGCCGAGATCGAAGGAGCCCTGGCCGTCTAGCGGCCGGCGACCGAGAAGGAGACCAGAGTGAGTGACCAGTTCGAACCACGGCTGATCGGCTTCCTCTGCCGCTGGTGCAGCTACAACGGCGCCGATCTCGCCGGCACGTCGCGGATGAAGTATCCGCCGAACCTCGTGCCGATCAAGACCAACTGCTCGGGCCGCGTCGACCCGACACACATCTTCAAGGCCTTCGCCGAGGGCGCCGACGGCGTGCTCATCGCCGGCTGTCACCCGGGCGACTGCCACTACATCAACGGCAACTACCGCACGGCGGGCCGCTTCCCGCTCATGAAGAAGATGCTCGAGCAACTGGGCCTCGAGCCGGGGCGCATCCGCCTCGAGTGGGTCTCGGCGGCCGAGGGCGACAAGTTCGCCCGCGTCGTCACCGAGTTCACCGAGGAGGTCCGCGCCCTCGGGCCGCTCGGATGGAACACGCGCACGCCGGAAGAGCAGGCGGATGCCGGCCAGGCGTCGTCAGACCGCGTCGAGGAGGCGGTGCCGGCATGACCGACAAGTTCAAGTTCGCCATGTACTGGGCCGGCAGTTGCGGAGGCTGCGAGATCGCCGTCCTCGAGACCAAAGACAAGATCCTCGAGCTCGATGCGAACTACGACGTCGTCTTCTGGCCCGTGGCCGCCGATTTCAAGTACAAGGACGTGCGCGCGTACGACGACGGCTTCATCGACGTCTGCCTCTTCAACGGCTGCATCCGCAACAGCGAGAACGAGGAGATCGCCCACCTCCTGCGTCAGAAGTCGAAGGTGCTCGTCGCCTTCGGCGCCTGCGCGACGATGGGGGGCATCCCGGGTCTCATCAACGAGACGACGGCGGCCGAGCTCAAGGAGCTCGTCTACACGAAGAACCCGTCGATCGACAATCCTGAGGGCATCTACCCGCAGGAGAAGCTCGAGGTGCCCGAAGGCGAGCTCGAGCTTCCTCACCTCTACGACACCGTCAGGACGCTCGACCAGACCGTCGCCGTCGACTACTACGTGCCGGGCTGCCCGCCCGAGGCGCACCAGATCGCGGCGGTGCTCGATGTCGTGACCGCCGCCCTCAAGGGCGAGGGCGAGCTGCCGCCCAAGGGCGCCGTCGTCGGCGTGGCTCCCAAGACCTGCTGCGACGAATGCAAGCGGGTCAAGGAAGAGAAGAAGATCTCCGGCTTCCGCCGCATGTGGGAGTTCTTCCCGGACCCCGAGAAGTGCCTGCTCGAGCAGGGCGTCGTGTGCATGGGGCCGGCGACGCGCGCCGGATGCGGCGCGCGCTGCACCAACGTGGGGATGCCGTGTCGCGGCTGCTATGGTCCGCCCGAAGGGGTCGTCGACCAGGGGGCGAAGATGCTGAGCACGCTGGCCTCGATCGTCGATGCGCCGACGCCGGAGGAGATCGCCGAGATCACGGCGACGCTGCCCGACCCCGTCGGCACCTTCTACCGGTTCGGGCTCGCCAGCTCCCTGCTGAGGAGGGCCAAGGTCTGATGAAGAAGATATCCGTCGATCCCATCACCCGCCTCGAGGGCCACGGCAAGATCGAAATCTTCGTGAACGACGCCGGCGAGGTCGCCAACGTCTACTTCCAGATCCCCGAGCTGCGCGGCTTCGAACGGTTCTGCGTCGGCCGCCCGGTCGAGGAGTTGGCGCGCATCACACCGCGTATCTGTGGCGTCTGTCCCGAGGCGCACCATATGGCCTCGGCGAAGGCCATCGACGCCGTGTTCGGCGTCGAGCCCACGCCGGCCGGGCGGCGCCTCCGTGAACTGCTCTACAACGCGTTCTTCGTCACCGACCACACGACGCACTTCTACATCCTCGCCGGCCCCGACTTCGTGATCGGGCCGACGGCCGACCCGGCCGAGCGCAACATCCTGGGTATCGTCCACAAGGTCGGCCTCGAGACCACGAACGCCTTGCTGAACCTGCGCGCCGAGGCGGCCGAGCTCATCAGTATCATCGGTGGCAAGCAGATCCATCCTGTGTGCTGTCTGCCGGGCGGCGTGAGCAAGGCGGTGAGCGCCGAAGAGCAGGAGCGCATGAAGCAGATCACGGCCGGCATGGTCGAGTTCGCCAAGTTCACCCTGCAGCTCTTCGACGACGTCGTGCTCAAGAACAACGACTACGTCGACCTCATCAAGAGCGACGCGTTCACCCACCAGACCTACTCCATGGGCATGGTCGACGAGAACAACCATGTCAACTTCTACGACGGCAAGATCCGCGTCACCGCGCCCGACGGCACCGAGTTCGTGAAGTTCGAGGGCAAGGACTACCTCGACAACCTCGCCGAGCACGTCGAGCCGTACAGCTACCTCGTCTATCCGTATCTCAAGAAGGTGGGCTGGAAGGGCTTCGTCGACGGCAAGGACTCGGGCGTGTACAAGGCGACTCCGATGAGTCGGCTCAACGCGGCCGACGGCATGGCGACGCCGCTCGCCCAGGCGGAGTACGAGCGTTACTTCTCGACCCTCGGCGGCAAGCCCGTGCACGCGACGCTGGCGACCCATTGGGCGCGCCTCGTCGAGCTGATGTATGCGGCCGAGCGCGCCCACGAGCTCGCCGGCGATCCCGACCTCACCGACCCGAACGTGCGCACCATCCCTGAGGGCATCGTCGGCGAGGGTATCGGTGTCGTCGAGGCGCCGCGGGGCACCCTCTACCACCACTACAAGACCGACGACGAGGGCATGGTGACGAACGTCAACCTGATCGTCGGGACGACGAACAACAACGCCGCCATCTCGATGTCGCTGAAGAAGGCCGCGGAAGGCCTCATCAAGGGCGGCACCGAGATCAGCGAAGGCACCCTCAACATGATCGAGATGGCGTTCCGCGCCTACGACCCATGCTTCGGCTGCGCCACGCACACGCTGCCCGGCGACATGCCGCTCGAGGTCGTGACCAAGAGCGAGGCGACCGGCGAGGTCATCGCCAGTGCCAGGAGGAACATGTGACGTGACGTCCACCCTCGTCCTCGGCATGGGGAACCCCATCCTGTCGGACGACGGCGTCGGCCTCGAGGTCGCCCGTCGCCTGCAGGAGGGCCCCCTGCCGGACGGGGTGGACGTGCAGCAAAGCGAGGTCGCCGGGCTCCGTCTGCTCGAGCTGTTGAAGGGGTACGACAAGGTCGTCATCGTCGATGCCCTGCGCACCGGGCGTGCTCCGGGCGACGTCGTCCGCTATGAAGCGCGCGACTTCAGGGGTGGGCATCGCTACGGGTCGGCGCATTCGATCGGTCTCGAGACCGCCCTGGAGCTCGGTCGAAGGATGGGCCTGCCGATGCCGGATGATGTGACCGTGTTCGCCATCGAAGCGGCCGACGTGGAGACGTTCGGTGAGGAGTTCTCGCCGCCGGTCGCCGCGGCCGCCGGCAAGGTGGTCGAATTGGTGCGGGCCGAAGTCGGCGCGGGGTGACCCGCGCCGACTTCGGCCCGCTGTCTCGCCGCTCCGCGGCGGGGCGCCTCGACGGGTGACGGTACCATCTCCGGCGGCGGCCCACGGAGAGCCCCGTCCCCGATGAAGGGATCCGCGTGAGCACAGTCAGCATCGTCGTCTTTGCTCAGCACGGAGCCGCTGCACTGCGCGAGACGCTGTTCGCGTTGCGCGAGACCGCCGGCCATCCGTACGAAGCAGTGGCCCTCGCCAGCGAGTGCGACGAGCAGCTCGCGATCTATCTCAACCGCGAGTACTTCCGCGGGGAGCTTGCCGGATGCGTGCTCGATCATGCCGCCGGCGACCACGCGCCGTGCCGGGTCGATCGCGCGTACCATCTTACGAGCGGGGACTACCTCGTGCGCCTCGACGATGCGCTCACGTTCACGTCGGGCTGGTTGGCGACCGTCGTCAGGGAGCTCGATGCGGACCCCGGCATCGGATGGCTCTCGCTGCTGGAGCCGCCGGTCCAGCCGCGGCCGCGCGGCAGGCCGCGCAAGCCGAGCGGTCGACCGGAGCCTGTCCCGCATGCCGATTGGCGATGCTACGCGACGCGCCGGGCGCTGTTGACGCGCCACGAGCGCGGCTGTCATGAGGGTGGCGGCGTCGTCTGCATGGTCCAGGAGTCTCTGCGCCGGTCGGGCAAGCGGATCGCCTACCTGCCCGGTCTCGTCAAGCCGCGTCCGCTCGACAGCGTTCCCGTCGCGCCGGCGGTCTTCGCTGAGGACGACCTGCCCGTGCACGAAGGGGCGGAGGGAGCGATGCGCCGTCTTCAGCAGCCGTTCGAGCTCGGCGACGCCGTCCTCATGACCTGCATGGCTTGCGGCGGGACCGAGCTCGAGGTGCTCGCCGGGAGGATCAAGTTCTGCACCGCTCACCGAGTGGCGATCGGTCACCTTTACGAGTTCCGTTGTCCGCAATGTTTTGAGCTCCACTATCGAGACGTACTGCAGTTCCGATGCCCGGACGCGAGCTGAACGACGACGAGAGGCGAGCCGGCGCTTGCGCCGAGTCCATCACCGTCACAGGGGTCGTCCAGGGCGTCGGCTTCCGGCCTTTCGTGTACGGTCTCGCCCAGCGGCTCGGCGTGCGCGGGTGGGTGCGGAACACCTCAGCGGGCGTCGAGATCCAAGCCGAAGGCACGCCGGAGACGCTCGAGGCGTTCGCTCGAGGGCTGCGCGAGCAGGCGCCGCCGCGCGCGTACGTGGCGACGCTGACGCGCGCGGCGGCGCCCTACGAGGGTCACAGGGGCTTCGTCATCATCTCAAGCGCCCCCGACCCGGACGCCTACCAGCTCGTCTCACCCGACATCGCCACCTGTGCCGACTGCCGGCGAGAGCTGCTCGACCCGGCCGACCGCCGCTATGAGTACCCGTTCACCAACTGCACCAACTGCGGCCCGCGCTTCACGATCATCGAGGGACTGCCCTACGACCGCGAGCGCACGACGATGCGGCACTTCCCGCTGTGCCCGGCGTGCCGCAGGGAGTATGAAGACCCGACCGACCGGCGCTTCCACGCCGAGCCGAACGCCTGCCCGGTATGTGGGCCGCGCGTGCGGCTCGTGCGGCGGAGCGAGAACGGCGACCCCGAGGATGCGGTGCGCCCTCGGAGGGGCGATGTGGAAGGCTCCACAGAGGGCGGCGCGGTCGAACTGGCCGCCGGCAGCGAAGCCGACCCGGCGGCCCCCATCCGCGCCGCCGCCGAGTTGCTGCGCGCCGGCGAGATCCTCGCCGTCAAGGGTCTGGGTGGTTTCCACCTCGCCTGCGACGCGACCGACGGCGAGGTCGTCTGCCGTCTCAAGGAGCGCAAGCGCCGCCCCGACAAGCCGCTGGCGGTCATGTTCCGCGACCTTGACGAATTGCGCGCTCACTGTCGCGTCGACGCCGACGAGGAGGCGCTGCTGACCTCACCCGAGCACCCCATCGTGCTGCTCGAGTGGCGTGCGATCGCGCCCGACGGCGGCGTCGGGCCGGAGGTCGGCGGAAGAAGGGCGGGCAGCGTCGGAGAGGATGTCGGGAACGGTTGGGGCGACGACAGACGCGGGGCGCGTGTGCAGAAGCATGACGCCCTCGCCTCGCGCCCTGTCCATCCTGAGGTCGCGGTCGGACAGCGTTACCTCGGCGCCATGCTCCCCTACACGCCGCTCCACATCCTGCTGTTGCGCGCCGCCGGCCGGCCGCTGGTGATGACGAGCGGCAACCTCGCCGAGGAGCCGATCGTCAAGGAGTGGGACGAGATCGGCAGACTGGGGGGTATCGCCGACGCCTATCTGATCCATGACCGCGAGATCGCCGCACGCTACGACGACTCCGTCGCGCTGGTGCGGCGCGGACGTCCCCGTCTGGTGCGGCGCTCGCGGGGCTTCGCCCCGTTCCCGGTCACTCTTCCGCGTAAGCTCCCTCAGGTCCTCGCCTGCGGCGCCGAGCTCAAGAACACGTTCTGCGCGACGCGCGACGCCTACGCCTTCCTCAGCCAGCACATCGGCGACCTCGAGAACCTCGAGACGCTGGAGCACTACGAGGCCAGCATCGCCGTCTACGAGAAGCTCTTCCGCCTGGAGCCCGAGGTGGTGGCGTACGATCTGCACCCGGAGTACCTGGCGACGAAGTACGCGCTGGCCCTTCCCCAGGAAGAGAAGGTGGGCGTGCAGCACCACCACGCTCACGTCGCGGCGCGCCTGGTCGAGAGCGGCCGTGAGGAGCGCCTGATCGGCGTCGCTCTCGATGGCCTGGGCTACGGCGACGACGGCGTGCTGTGGGGAGGGGAGGTGCTGATCGCCGACCTGCTCGGGTACGAGCGCGCCGCCCACCTCGAGGAACTCCCACTGCCGGGCGGCGCGCTCGCCATCGAGCGGCCGGCGCGGACGGCGGCGGGATGGGCGTTCGCGCTGTTCGGGAGCGAAGGGCTGGAGCGGGCGGCGCGGCTGCTGCGCAGCCGCGCCGCCCGCCGCGGCACCGTCACCCGCTGCGCCACGGCCGTCACCCGCCGCGGCACCGTCACCCGCCGCGACGCCGCCGCCCGCCGCGACGCCGCCGCCCGCCGCGACGCCGCCGCCCGCCCCGACTCGGCGGCGGAAGGCGAGGGAGCGCCGTTCCTGAGCGACGAGGAGCTCGCCGCCGTCGCGCAGCAAGTCGCGAACGGCGAGAACGCGCCCCTCACCACGAGCTGCGGGCGCCTGTTCGACGCGGTGGCGGCGCTGGCGGGCATCCGGGGCAGCATCACCTACGAGGGACAAGCTGCGATCGAACTCGAGATGATGTCGCGACCGGGCGGCGAGCCGTACCTCTTCGTGATCGAGGAGGAGCCGGAGCCGATGGAGGCGAGAGAGGTGTCAGATCTGCCGGCCGCCAGCTGCTCGGGGCCGAGAGGGGTGTCAGATCTGCCGGCCGCCAGCCGCTCGGGGGCGCGGCTGTCATGTGCGGCGGGCGGCGGCCGGGCGGCGCCGGGGCACGTCGTGCGCCTGGCGCCGCTGCTCGCCGCCGTCATGGCCGACGCCGAGGCGGGGCGCGAGCCCGGATACATCGGCTCGCGCCTGCACGCGACCGTGGCTGCGCTCACCCTGGAACTGTGCCGCCGCGTGAGGGCGGCGACCGGGCTGTCGGTCGCCGCCCTCACCGGCGGCGTCTTCCAGAACCGTCTGCTGGCCGACCTCTGTGAGGACGCCCTCGTGGCCGACGGCTTCGAGGTCCTGAGCGGCGGTCTCGTACCGACCAACGACGGCGGCGTCGCGCTGGGGCAGGCCGCCGTCGCAGGCTATACTGTGTTGCACCGCCGCGGCCTGCTCGACTGAGGAGGCCGCCCGTCCAGAGAGAGGACGATCGCCCGAGCCCGACGGCCTCGGGCGGACGATCGCCCGAGCCCGACGCGGTCGGGAGGACGATCGTCCGAGCCCGACGCGGTCGGGCACACCGAAGCCGATCGACGCGACGACAGGACCACGTTATGTGCCTCGCCATCCCCATGCGCATCACCGCCATCGACGGCCAGCTTGCGACCCTCGCCACCGAGGGTCTCGAGCAGCGGGCCAGTATCGCCCTCGTTCCCGACGCCAAGGTGGGCGACTACGTGCTCGTGCACGCGGGCTACGCCATCAGCGTGATCGACGAAGAGGAGGCCGACGAGACCTACGCCCTGCTCGCCGAGCTCGCTGAGGCGGCGGCGTGGGACGACTCGCGCGACCGGCGCGGCGAGCGGGGCGGGATGTCCGTGGGGGACGGGTCACAGGAGGACGCGTGATGCGGCCCGGCGACGCCCCGTCGTCCGGCGGCGGGGACGGCGCCCGTCGGTCGCGAGCCGCGGCGACGTCACCCTCCGTCTCTGCCGACGCCCTGCGGCGCCTCGCCGACCGTCTCTCTGTCGAGGCGCATGCCGCTCTGGAGCGGCGCGGCGTCTCCGCCCTGACCTACATGGAAGTGTGCGGCACCCACACGATGGCGATCGCCCGCTTCGGTCTGCGCGACCTGCTCCCGTCCGGGATGCGGCTGATCTCCGGGCCAGGGTGCCCGGTGTGCGTCACGGCGACCGCCGACCTGGACAAGGCTGTGGCCCTCGCCCGTCTGCCGGAGGTGACGCTGACGACCTTCGGCGACCTCGTCCGCGTGCCGGCGTCGCGCTCGTCCCTGGCGGCCGCGCGCGCCGCCGGCGCCGACGTGCGCGTCGTCTACTCGGCGCGCGACGCCGTGGAGATCGCGGCCGCTGAACCTGACCGCCAGGTGGTCTTCGCCGGCATCGGCTTCGAGACCACGGCGCCGACCGTCGCCGCAGCGCTGCTCGAAGCGCAGGCGCGCGGCCTCTCGAACTTCTGCGTGCTCAGCATGCACAAGACGATGCCGCTGGCGCTCAAGGCACTTCTGGAGCTCGGCGAGACCGACATCACCGGTTTCATCCTGCCCGGGCACGTGAGCGTCGTCACGGGCTCGGGCTGCTACGAGTTCCTCGCCCGCGAGTACGGCGTCGGGGGTGCGATCGCCGGTTTCGAGGCGTACGACGTCCTGCAGGCGCTGCTGCTGCTCGTGCGCCAGACCGAACCGGCGATCACGATCGAGTACGGGCGCGCCGTGCGCCCTGAGGGCAACGTCGTCGCCCAGCGTCTCATGGCGCAGGTGTTCGAGCCCTGCGACGCCGACTGGCGCGGTCTCGGCGTCATCCCCGGCTCGGGGCTGCGCATCCGCGACGGGTTCGCCGCCTTCGATGCCGAGCGCCGCTTCACAGTCGACGCCGGCGAGCCGCTCGAGCCGACGGGCTGTCGCTGCGGCGAGGTGCTGCGCGGGGTGCTCGACCCGGCGGCGTGCGGCTTGTTCGGCCGCCGGTGCACGCCCGAGGACCCCATCGGCGCCTGCATGGTCTCGAGTGAAGGAGCCTGCGCGGCGCGGTACCGCTATCGGGGGATCGATGACTGACGTCTCTCGCAAGGAGGCGTCGGCCTCCGGGCCGGAGGAGGCCTCCGAGGGCCGCTCCGCTGCTTCGGGCTCGCGCTCCGCGTCTCCCTCAGACCCCTCGTCGCCCTCCCCCGGCCCTGCGGCCGCCGCCTGTCCGGGCCGCCGCGTCCTCCTCGGGCACGGCAGCGGCGGCAGGCTGTACCGCGACCTGGTGCGCGACGTCTTCGTCGAGGCGTTCGCGAACCCGCTCCTCGAACGCCTCGACGACGCCGTCGCGCTCGCCCCGCGCGGACGGATCGCGTTCACCACCGACAGCCACGTCGTGCAGCCCTTGCGCTTTCCCGGCGGCGACATCGGCCGCCTCGCCGTCGCCGGCACGGTGAACGACCTGGCGACGGCGGCGGCGCGGCCGCTGGCGCTCGCCGCCGCCTTCGTCATCGAAGAAGGGTTCGCCATGGACGAGCTCGAGGCCATCTGCGCGAGCATGGCGGCGACGGCGCGCGAGGCCGGTGTGCCCATCGTCACCGGTGACACGAAGGTCGTCGAGCATGGCGCCTGCGACGGTGTGTACATCACGACGACGGGCGTCGGCGAGATCGTCGTCGATCACGAGCTCGGGGCGCAGGCCGTGCGCGAGGGCGACGCCGTCGTCCTTTCGGGCGGCGTGGGCGACC
>Ga0116185_1004410_pt1 | contig 11488 bp, 12 predicted proteins | sample AD_JPNNA7_MetaG_FD_89754 | JGI IMG/M metagenome (GOLD analysis project Ga0116185, IMG submission 89754) | Active sludge microbial communities of municipal wastewater-treating anaerobic digesters from Japan - AD_JPNNA7_MetaG | ecosystem: Engineered > Bioreactor > Anaerobic > Digestate | place... | reverse complement strand
GCAAGAAATTCCCTTACTATGGTCGAACTGACCCTCATTCCGTTCTTTATTATCGGAGGAACAACATTTATTCTGACACCGGTTGATCTTCCCCACCAGAACATAAGATCTGCATTTCCTTTCTGGTTCTGACCGAAAAAGAAGTTAAATCCGATGGTTATCGAATCAAGTTGAAGTTCTCTGTCAAGTATCCCGAGAAACTTTATCGGATCTATCGAACAGTATTGCGAAAACGGAAGTTCAATTACGATGTCAACGCCGGCGTGTTTCAAAAAAGCATATTTTTCATGTTTCAGGGTAAGAAGCCGCGGTGCAAAGCCGGGGTAAAGATACTCTCTGGGATGAACATCAAATGTCAGAAGTGTGCATGAACCGCCATTCTTTCTGCATTTTTCAATTATTTGAAGATGACCCTGATGAACGCCGTCAAAATTTCCTATCGCAAGGGAGATCTTTTCATTTTTAGGAACATCTTTGAGGTTATGATAAATTCTCATGAATTTTCTCAGCCGTTGTGGGCACTGCCGAGCACATTTAAATTTTTGTGTTTATAAACCTCTTTAAGTGCTTCTCTAGCCGGTCCGAGATATTTTCTGGGATCAAATTCTGACGGTTTTTCGGCAAGAACTTTTCTTATCGCGGCAGTCATTGCGATACGGCCGTCGCTGTCGATATTGATCTTACAGACTGCACTTTTTGCCGCTCTTCTAAGCTGTTCTTCCGGAATTCCGACTGAATCTTTCATTTTTCCACCGTACTTATTGACCATTTCAACAAGGTCGGCAGGAACTGATGAAGAACCGTGAAGAACGATCGGAAAACCGGGAAGCTTGTGTTCGATCTCTTCAAGAATGTCAAAACGGAGAGGCGGCGGAACAAGTATTCCGTCAGCATTTCTTGTACACTGCTCCGGCTTGAATTTGTTGGCACCATGACTTGTGCCTATTGAAATTGCAAGTGAATCAACACCTGTTTTTGAAACAAAATCAATTACTTCGCTTGGCTGAGTATAAGTTGAATGAGCTGCAACCACATCATCTTCAATGCCTGCAAGAACTCCAAGTTCCCCTTCAACTGTCACATAATCCTTTTGCGAATGGGCATATTCAACAACCTTCTTTGTGAGTGCGATATTTTCTTCATAAGGAAGGTGTGATCCATCGATCATGACAGAGCTGAAACCGTTGTCAATGCACTGTTTACAAACTTCAAAATCACTGCCGTGGTCAAGATGGAGAACGATTGGAATATCTTTTCCGAGTTCATGTGCGTATTCAACTGCACCTTTGGCCATATTCCTTAAAAGCGTGGCATTGGCATAATCCCTTGCACCTTTAGAAACCTGTAATATCACTGGAGAATTTGTTTCAACACAAGCCATGATGATCGCCTGGAGCTGTTCCATGTTGTTGAAGTTATAGGCAGGGATCGCATATCCGCCGTCAACAGCTTTCTTAAACATTTCAACAGTATTCACCAACCCGAGCTCTTTGTAACTTACTGCGCACATATCTTCCTCCTGAAAGTTAAATAAGATCAAATCCGCAATTAGTATAATCAGCAAAAAAAAATTGTGAAACTTTTAATATATTTTTGACCATTTTTCAAATGGATGTATGATTACAGGGTTTTTTGGAAAAAATGGAGATTATTATGAAAAGTCACCGAAAGGAACTTTGGTTTCATACTTCAAAGAGAAGAGAATATCTTAATATTACTCATGAAATTCAGGAAGAGGTGGATAAAAGCGGAATTCTTGAAGGGTTGTGTCTGGTAAATGCGATGCACATAACCGCATCAGTATTCATAAACGATGACGAATCGGGTCTTCACCGCGATTTTGAAGTATGGCTTGAAAAGCTCGCCCCCGAAAAACCCCATTCGCAGTATAATCACAACGGATATGAAGACAATGCCGATGCCCACCTCAAAAGACAGCTCATGGGAAGAGAAGTTGTTGTTGCCGTCACAAACGGGAAACTTGATCTCGGTCCGTGGGAGCAGATCTTCTACGGTGAATATGACGGAATGAGAAAAAAACGGGTTTTAGTTAAAATTATCGGGGAATGATCATTCTACCTTTCACCGAAAAGGATCGAACCGATCCTGACTATTGTCGCCCCTTCCTCAATTGCAACATCAAAATCGGCTGACATTCCCATTGAAAGTTCCCTGAATTCTGAAGGATCGGCGGAACTCTCTTTTAATATCATGTCTCTCAGATCAAAAAGCTTTCTGTGAAAAGGTCTTAGTTCCTCTGCTTCAAGAAACGGAGGAATGCTCATCAATCCTCGAATTGAAATTCTGTCAAAATTCCTAATCTTATTATATATTTCAACCAAATCCTCAGGATTTACGCCCCCTTTCTGCGGCTCGTTCCCGACATTGACCTGTATAAGCACTTTCACTTTGTGAACATTCTTTTTTTCGGCCTGTTTCTGAATTTCAGCGGCAAGCGAAACAGAATCAACGGTATGGATCATATAAACCTTGTCAATAATGTATTTGACCTTGTTGCTTTGAAGCGTGCCGATGAAATGCCAGAGGATATCGTGGTCTGCAAGGGCTTCATATTTCTCAATGAATTCCTGCACATAGTTTTCACCGAACTCCCTTATTCCGGCCCTTCGGAATTGCAGAATATCTTCAACCGGCTTGGTCTTTGAAACCGCGACGAGCCGAACCTGCGTCACATCTCTTCCTGAATTTTCCGCTGATTCCTTTATTGCTGTATAAACATTTTTTATGAGATCGATCTTATTCCGCAAAAGCGCCTCTATCTAATCAACAGGAAGGTCTGTTTCATCTTCATCTTTCAGAATTCTGATCTCAACTTTGACAATGTGTCTTTCGTTGCTTTCAACAACTTTGAATTCATATCCGTTGTATTTCAGAATGTAACCTTCTGGTGGTACATTCCCGACTTCATTGACGATAAATCCGCCCAGACTGTTGTATTCTCCATCATCGGGAATCGAAATTTCAAGCTCCTCCTCCAGGTCGCTCACAGAAATGTGGGCATCGACAAGAATTACATCATCTTTCAGCTTGATTATCTGATCTTCATCGTGGTCATCTTCGTCCCTGATGTCGCCGACAAGCTCCTCAATGATATCCTCAAGAGTTATTATCCCTGCCGTACCGCCGAATTCATCGACAACTATCGCCATGTGAGTTCCGTCTTCCTGCATTTTCTTAAGCGTTTCGTTGATCTTCTGGGTTTCCGGAACGAAAAAAACACCTGTTCTCATTATAGTGTTGATCGTGTCGGAAAGAATTGTGTTTTCCTTCGTAATCAGCGTGACCATATCTTTAACATACAGAATTCCTTTGACATTATCTACGCTGTCTTCAAAGACCGGAATTCTGCTGTGACCCCATTCTTCAACCTTTTCAAGAGCTTCTCCGACCGTGGTATCTGTTTCAAGAAAGTTTGTATCAGTTCTGGGAGTCATTATCTCCTTAACCATTGTGTGTTTAAATTCCAGAACACTTGTAAGCAGTTCTCCCTGCTCCTCCTGTTCAAAAACACCCTGATCATTTCCTTTTTCGATGAGGTGTTCAATATCGGTCTGAGTGAGACCGGTCCCTTCGTTCTTCCCACCCATAATCCTAACCACAAAATGGGCAAAATCGGAAAGAATATGTGAAAAAGGGAGAAGCATCCACTCAAAAAGACGGAAAATGATCAATGCCGGAATTATCCATTTTTCAGGGTTGATCTTTGCAAAAGTCTTCGGTGTGATCTCTCCGAAAACCAGAACCACCATTGTCATAACTGCCACGGCGGCAATGTCGGCAACCGGCGGATTATACTCAGAAAGAAAGCTATATGCAATCTTTCCGCCGAGCAGAGCACCGAGAATATTGACGATATTGTTTCCGATTAGAAGCGTTGAAAGTATCAGTCCCGGAGTTTTAGCCCATTTCTTAAGGACTGGAGCAATAAAAGAATATTTTTCGCTGATCAAGGCTGCCTTTAATTCTGAAAGTGCTGTAAGAGCGGTTTCAGTGCCGCTGAAATAGGCACTCATGATTATACAGACAACAACCCCCACCAACTCGATCGTAGGGAACGATTCCAAAATGCATCCTCCTCACAAGTTACTAAAAACACCTGCTATTTTTACATGTTATGCCAAATATTACAACTAATTATTTAATTTTGCAGAGTTTCAAACATATTTATCATTGATTACAACTACTTAAAACAACAAGATCTATTTACTGAACACTGTGCGTTTTTGTGAAAACTCATTATTTTGTCTGAACTTTCTTGCCGAGTATTTTGCACCCCCGTGACTCAAGTTCTGCAACATTGTCAAAACTGATTATCGAATTCATTTCAACATCAAGGATCTTCAAATTCGGATGGTCTTTTACCGGAGCAAGGTCGCGGATCTGGTTGTCAGCAAGATAAAGTTCTTCAAGAGAGTGCATTTTTCCAAGAACGATTATTACATCTATTCTGTTTATTTTCAGGGACAGAACTTTAAGTTTTTTAAGCGGTTCAAGGTCAAAGATCTCAATTACCGCATTGTCATTTAGCGACAAATATTCCAGTTCTGTGAGCTCCTTTATCGTTTTGACTTCGCTTATCCTGTTGCTGTTAAGTGACAGCTTTTTAAGTTTTTTAAGTTTTCCAAACTCGGCAAGACCCTGAATACCGTTTCTGCTCATATTGAGTTCAACAAGATTCTCAAAGTTCTTCACAGGTCTCATGTCACCGATATAGTTCCTGTCAAGATTGAGGTATTGAAGATTAATAAGCCCGGAAAGAGGATAGATGTCGCTTATTCCGTTCTCTGAAAGATCAAGATGTTCAAGCGATTTCAGCCCTGAAAGACCCGAAATGTCTTCAATTTTATTCTTGCTCATGGCAAATTTCTTGAGATTTACCAGTTTTTCCACACCCTTGATGCTTTTAATTATTGTTTCTCCGAAAGGATTGTCAGCAAGAGTTTTTTCAGTGTTTGAACAGTCAAGTTCGGTTATCTCCTCAAATTTCTTTTCCGTTTTCTTTATACATTCAACAAATACCTTGTCATCAAAACTGCTGAAATCATGGCCGCTTGAACATGACGAAAGAACAAACTGTGCGATCGCACTTAAGATCAGGAACTTTTTCATTTTCACCTCGTTATTAAAAGTTTTTATCAAAAGAACCGAAAAGAAAATATTAGATTTCTCATATTTGTGCAAGAAAAGATCATCTTATTTTTTTCAAAATCGCTCCGAACATAAGGTCTCTTTCAAAAAACGGAGCCGTCCTGAAATATCCGTTGTCCGTTATCTGTTTCTCAGACAGGTTCCTTAATCCGTTCTCACTTAATCTATCACAGGCCGGCATCAGGACAAAACCACTGTTTTCATTAAGGAATTTTTCAACAATGGATTCATTCTCCTCTTTCAGGAAACTGCATGTCACATATATCAGTTCGCCTCCGTTAGAAACATTTTCTGAAAACTTTGCAATAAGTTCATGCTGCAACGCAACATTGTTTTCCACAGATCTTTCCGTTATTTCATATCTGTCGGCAGGATTTCTCCTCAAAACTCCGCTTCCGCTGCATGGGGCATCAACAAAGACAGTATCAAAAAGACGGTTTTTTACTGAATCATGACTTACTGTCCGGATCTTTGTTCCCGCTCTTTGCGCCCTTTCCTGTATCTCCTTGAACAGGTGGAACCTGATATCACTTGCAGTTACATCAATTTCAGGGAAAAGGGAGCTTACCGCCAGAGATTTACCGCCGCCGCCGGCACAACAGTCAAACATCGTCTTTGAATTTCTGCTCACAAGCATTGATGCGATCTGACTTGATTCATCCTGAAATTCAAAAAACCCTTCTTCAAAAAGCTCTGAATTTTTTAAATTTGAGGAACCGTTCAAGATCAGTATCCCGGCAGATGAAAGGGGCGTCAACTCAACTTCAAAACCATTTTCCCTTAACTTTTCTAAAAGAATATCTCTTCGAATTTTATAGAGATTTGCCCTTACCGCTATCTTCGATTTTGTATTGAGCCATTCAAAAACATTCTCTTTATAATACCCGGCAATTCTTTTTTTGAGAAAAGACGAAAAACTTCTGTTATAAAGATCTTCAAAATCACCGGTTTCCTTTAGTTCCTCTCTCTTTTTAAGCAGTTCATCATCCGGCTCATTTTCAAACATCATTGCAATATTTTTTGGAAGTGTATTTAGTGAAGATATTTTATCAAAAAAACACTTGTGCCTCAAATAATAATAAAAACGGTCACTTATCCACAACCTGTCTCTTTTGCCGATCTTTTTTGACCTCAGAAACTGGCTTAAAAACAAGTCCGCTTTCAGGTTTGATGCTGAAAAGCCCGTTACTGCATCAAGCAGATTTGCCTCAAGAAAACGGTTGAATCTCATTTCAGACCTGCAAGCTTAAGTATAAGTGCATTATTCAAACCTGCTTGACGATGCAAAAAAACCTTTCTAACAAATTCATTTTCCTCTATCTTGAGATCTGGAACCCATGCTTTTGCAGAAAGAAACCCTTGAAAAGCAAGCATTCCTGTAGCATCTTCTGACATTTTTTCAAAAGAATAACTTATATTTATCACATTTTTATCATTCATCTCAAAAGGGAGTGTGTTTATTGAAAACAGCCCTTTTTTCCACTCATTAAGGTTTTTAAAAACTCCAAACTTATTTTCCCACCCTTTTTCATTTCTTCCAAAAACAGTGACATTAACACCTTCTTCAAAAAAAGCTGAACATATAGCCACAGAACTTCCGCCGTTACCGAGAACACAAGCTTCATTTATAGATATGTTCTTAAATTTCAACCACTTGACCAATCCACAACCATCTGTGCTGTCACCACAAAGTTTTCCATCCTTTTTATATATTGTGTTGACACTTCCGGCTTTAGATGCCCTGTCACTTAATTCCTCACAGATCTCAACAGCTTTCTGCTTATGCGGGGAAGTAATATTTGCTCCAATACATTTTCTGGACATGAGAATCTGCCTGAATTCTTCTACATTTCCTCTGAAAACTTTGTAGATGATCCTGTGTCCGCAAGCACCAAGTACATGTTCCTGAAAAAACGGCGAAAGAGTATAGTCGAGGGGATCCGCCCAGATATATATGATGGGAGCTTTATCAGAGATTCCAATAATAGGAGAAGGTCTGTTCACGACTTTTGAACATTTTAAAAGGTTTTGATTTCATTGCAGATATTATGCAGTCTCCAAAAAGTGTTGCCTGATATTTCTCATCAGTGAAGAGCACATCTCTCACAACTCCGTCCCCACTGACCCTGATCTTCATGTTTATCATCCCTCTTAATGTATTGTCACCTGCTTTCGACCGTTTGACAAAACATTCCTTGAGATCGGGAAGATATGAATCCATATGTTCTTTTATTTCATCAAAACCAAGGGATTTTCCCATTTTTTCCTTGTTTGATCTCCATGTTTCATTCAGCTCTTTTTCTGAAGGAACTGCCGCCGTAAATCTCGTGTCTGATTCGGCAACCGCCCTTTTTTCAAGCTTTTCAACAATTGCGTCTTTCTTTTCCTGTGACGCCAGAAGAGACTTTCTTGTCATTTCTTCAAATTCTTTCTGCTGTTCAAGATAAAGATAATATGCAACCCCCGAAGCAAAAAGGAGCGCAGTAAGAACGATCATGAAAGGAATCCTTGAACCTCTGCTTTTTACTTTTATTTCACCTTCATCTTTTACTTCACCAAACTCTTTTTTGTCTCTTTCATCGGCTTTCTTTTCAAACAGCTCCGAATGTTTAACCGCAAAAACCTCCCATTCCATGAGATCTTTCTGTCCGCCCGTTGAAAAATAATAGTTTTTTACGGACTCTTTGTTGTTTATGCAGAAATCAACGATGGTTCTTTCATTGAAAGTAGCTATCGGCTGTTTTGATTTTTTGTGATAGACTCGAAAATACATTGCTCACCTAAATTTGAAGGATATCGTCAGGAACCAGATTTTCAATATGGTCTTCTTCGTTGTTGTCTCCGAAAAGTATTCCAAGGTCAATAAATTTCAGGATCTCCGAAAGAAGAATGAAGTCATCATTATCCGGGAACATGTTAAGATATGGCAGAACCTCTCTGGTATTGACCATGAACTGAAGGGTTTCGAGCTCGGGCTTTGAAAGGTCTGAAAGCTTGCCTGTGATAGGGATCATGAACCTGAGCTGGTCGGCATTTATGATCTTCCTGTATCTCGCAAGCAGCCCTCTCTGGGTAGATATTTCCATGAAAACATCTTCAAGGAATCTGTTGATCTCCTCTCTTTTGGGGGCTTCGTCGACTTTGAACTCATATTCACCGTCCTTTGCGAGAACAAATCTCGAAAGGGCTTTTTCCTGTGAAAAGTTTCTTGAGCTGATGCATTCAGATGCCACAATACCCGCCCTGCCTATTGCTATCTCGATCTTTTCTTCAAAAGGTGAAGATATATTTACAATGAGGTATCCCGAAGAAGAAGACTGCGAAAGAAGTTTCAGAAGATCCACCGGATCAATGGCGGACAAACTTCCTTTTGATGAAGCCACCGCTGAATCAGGAACGGTTTTTGACGTTGTTGCCGGACCGCCTTTTTTCAGAGCCACTTTTGCAACGCTGATCTTGTTATTTTCAACTTTTTCTGCCTTTTCGGCTATTGCATCAAGTGTCAGCGGCTCATCTTCATCATATTCATCAAGAGGAGGCATGACCTTTCCTGTATTCTGTGTCGAAGAAACTCCAATCTGTCCGGAAGGAGTATCCTCTTTTACAGATCTTTCCACTTTTTCATTATTATCTGCAGCACCTTCTCCGACAGCTATGACAGAATCTCCGATGCTTATCTTAAAACCGTTGTGGATCTCTACCGGAGAAGAGGGAAGAATCTTCTCTCCGTTTACGAATGTACCGTTCGTGCTGTTGTGATCTTCGATGAATATCCTGCCTGCCCTTGAAATTATTGTTGCGTGATTTCTGCTGACCTTTGAATCCACAATTGCAACATCAGAGGAGATGTCCCTGCCGATTGAAAGCTTCTGTCCATCGCGGATAAAGAATTCACCGCCAGAATATTTTCCGCTTATGAAACGGAACTTCATTTTATCAGCAGCCGCTCCCGATTCCTTGACCAACGAGCTGTATTTTCCCATTTTTAATCCTCACGAACACCGGATTTACTTTTGCAATGCTATAAAAATATATTGTTTTTTCAAGAAAAACCTCAAAAAAAACTTAAAAGAAGTTTGAAAATCGGGGCGTTGCAAAGATAATTCGCCCTGTTCACTCCTTTTTACCGCTATTTCCATTTACATACTGCTCTATCGATTTTCGTGCCGAGCTTACAAAAAGAAGGTATTGAGTCGCCTCTTCTTTTGAAACGCCGGCAAGCTCCATATTTTCGAGTATAAAGTTAACTCTGTCATTAAAATCGGACAGTTCCTTTTCTGAAGGATTTGTCCCTTTTTCGATCTTGTTGACAAGAACTATCATAGAATCAATATATTTATCAATCAGTTCCCTTTTCAGTGACATTTCCTTGTGTTTAAGACATTCTTCGTGCTCGGAAAGAACAAAGATCTTTTCCTTTTTAAGCTGAATTATCTCTTCATTCAGTTTTCTGTTCATCTCAGATTCCTGCCGGAACAAATAAAGAACGGCAAGAAAAAGTATTAAGGTGATCGCCAGAAATGTCTTTAAAATAGTTGTCTTCATTTAACTGCTCCGCAATAAAGTTCGCGCATATATTACAGCCATCATGTTTTTTTTCAAATTAAATGTCTTAAAACAATTCCTTGCGATTTAAAGCTGTTTTAATAACATAGCTTTTCAGAAAAGGTTGCTTTTTCAGGTTTTTTTAAATTTTTATGGAGAAATTAATGAGCGTTAAAAATGGAGACAAGATCGCTGTTCATTATACTGGATGGCTTGAAGACGGTACAAAGTTTGATTCTTCGGTCGATTCAGGCGAGACATTTAAGTTTCAGGTCGGAGAGGGAATGGTTATCAAAGGTTTTGACGATGCCGTTATCGGAATGGAGATCGGAAACAAAAAAAAGATAACCATATCTCCCGAAAATGGATACGGCGAAAGAAACGAAAAATATGTGATAACAGTTGAAAAAAAGAGCTTCCCCGCTGATGCGGCAATTGAAACCGGCTCAATTTTTGAAATGCACTCCGATCACGGAGATGTAATTCCTGTCAGAGTAGTTGAAATAAAAGATGAAAATGTAGTTCTCGATGCCAACCATCCTCTTGCAGGAGAAACTCTTACTTTTGAGATAGAGCTTATTGAAACCGGTGTTGACATTCCCGATTACGAACATCATCATCACGGATGCTGCTGTGGAAATGAAGATTGTGATGACGACTGCGATGAAGAATGTGATGAAGATGATGAGAACTGCGGCTGCGGTTGCGGATGCGACTCAAAAAAATAGTTCCGGCAGCCAATCTTTAAATAAATCTCAAAATATAGATCTGAACAAATAAAAAAGGCGGTCCGAAGACCGCCCTGTAATTATTCATCTCAGATATAACTAACTTCCGCAACCACCTTTCGGAGCCGGTTTATCCTGGGGTTTTACAGTTTTGGAACATCCTTTGAGATCAGGATTGTGTGTGCAGAGATTACGCTGAATGTCAGCCGCTGAAACTCCGCTTGCCTTATGTTTATTGTTGATGATCCATGTCGGACTTCCGCCGATACCCATTGCATTTGCGATCTTTATGTTTTCGCTGTGAAGCTTAACACCTTCGCCGCCGGTGAAACATTTTTCCATAACATCCGGCTTTATAGCGCCTTTTGCGCACTCTTTCCATTCAGCACTGCGGATATTCTTGTTTCTGCAGAGAATGTAGTCCATGTAATTTTTCGGATAATGCTTTATTGCGCAAAGCTCTCTGATGTTCTCGTCAACTTCCGGCTGACCATGAAGTGCCTGAAATTTTCCCGGCTCTGTTTCAGTCGCAATGAAATTGATGTTGAAATCAATTTTGTCTTCCTTGAACATTTCAAGTATCTCTGCCATCGCATCAAGCGCCATTGTTCCGTAAGGACACTGGCTCATAACAAACACATCAAGTTTTTTCTTGATCTCTGCTCTGCATACAAGTTCAGCTTTGCAATCATCATCATCACAGTCAATTTTACCGTTTCCTGTGTCATCTGTTTTATTGTCACAGATCTCTTTTGTCGGGTCGAATTTTGCACCGACTCTCAAAATGAGCTTGTCGTCAACTTCCTGGATCCATTTCTGTATTTTTGCATATCCTTCATCTTTCTTAGCTTCTGCACTGAAAGCAATTATCGGAAGGAGTGTGTGTCCCTTTGCCGCATATTTCTGATATTCGGCTTTCCCTTTTTCGTCTGCATAATCAAGTATTTCCGCTTCAAGACCCGGGAATACGCCTTTGAGGTTCTGCGCAAGCCGTTCTGCCTGACACTGCGGACATCTTTTGTCAGAGATCATGGTTACTTTCACTT
>Ga0116185_1004409_pt1 | contig 11490 bp, 8 predicted proteins | sample AD_JPNNA7_MetaG_FD_89754 | JGI IMG/M metagenome (GOLD analysis project Ga0116185, IMG submission 89754) | Active sludge microbial communities of municipal wastewater-treating anaerobic digesters from Japan - AD_JPNNA7_MetaG | ecosystem: Engineered > Bioreactor > Anaerobic > Digestate | place... | reverse complement strand
TTTGAGCTTTCATTCCTAATATACATCCTGCACTTTTTCCTACTACATTAATAGGCTCTGTTAAATTCAAATCCTTTATCTTTTCTAATTCTACATCCCATTGTATATTACCTTCTCCCTTCCAATGATCATAGTAAAGCATAGTGTTATTACCTTCAAATGCATTCATAAGGGATTCACACCACTGCTTATGATCTTTTGTATTTCCAGGTAAAAAGAGATACATATTAAAATATTAATAACTTAGATATATTATTTAATTATATACTTCCTCTCCAAACATATATACATTGTAAATATACTCAGGAACAGATATGACCTCTCCCTTTTCATTCTCTTTGTACCACTCCATATGTATATCCATACACTCGAGTGTATTTTGTACATTAATACCCATTGCTTCAGGACCAGTTATGAGTGTAGAGGAGGGATATTCATCTTTAATAGTATCCCAATATCCTCTTAGTGTACTTCTTAAATGACCTTGCCAGTGTCTGGGGTTTGCAAGTTCACGTAGTGGCCATTGTGGATGTATTTGTGATTTAGCAGATATATACTGCTCAAATGGGAATTTAAGCAGTATCATATTTATATGTTCTGTATCATATTGTTGTGATATGTTTAATACTTCAGGTGGACATCCTTTTTTAATATGAAAGTTTGGACATCCTTTTGGGTGTCTGTAATATGGTTTTAAACACATTTTTACTGTTTCTGATTGTGTATGGTATTGTAAGGGTATATTTTCATAAAGATATATTTCTTTAGGGAATTGTTCTACTAATTTAGGAGATGTATATATGGGTGGTATCAATTCATATTTTGTATATTGATATTCTGATGTTTGTTCTTTTTCCATAATTTATTGTTATTATACTATATTTAATATAGTATTATTATTAATAATTAAGTATAATTACATTATTATATGGTGGATGTAGCTCAATTGGTTAGAGCACTGGTTTGTGGCACCAGGGGTTGTGGGTTCGAGTCCCATCTTCCACCCCAGATAAAGAAATGACCTCTTTTTGATACTTTAAGAATAGCGAATTAGGCTTTCCTGACACAATCTTTAGGCCATCTATCTTGAGGTTGGAGAATACCATTTTTATCATCTTATCAACTAGTTCTATATCGTAGTTATATTTCGGCTTATTATCTCCTTTTTAAGGAAGTTGGAGAACTTTTCAAAACTCATTCCTTTCATTGGCGATGGAGATAGTAATTTATCATTTTGATTCTGGAGCTTTTTCATCTTAATCTCTGCTAGTTTTCTGTATATAGTACCTGTGAATTTTATAATCTCTCTCGCTGGTAATTTCGCTTTATTAATACTTAGACCAAGTTTAAGGTATGGCTCAAGTAGTTCGATAACTTTATTTTTATTTCGTTGTAGTCCCCTCGTCGTCATCCTCCTTATATAATCCTGTATAATCTGAAAATTGATATGGCTGATCATCTTCTTGATATTCAGTCTCCATCGCATTATCGTCTTCTGAAAGGTCTGTAAGAGCCTCTAGAGATTGTTCATCTCCTTCATCGAGTGTTATACCCTCAGCTTCTATTTATTCATCTTGAATTATTTGGTCATCGTCATCCATTCTTGGTTGTATCGCTATATTAGCTTACCTTCAAAGGCTTTTTTAAGAATTGATTGACGAATCAATCTTTGCTTTTCAGTCAGCTCTTTCAGGATTTTTTTGCTTGTATATGATTCTTCAGTTAATAATTCTATTTTACTTACTATTTTATTTTGATCTTCTATAGATGGGACAAATATTGGCATATTATTGAGATCTTCTGTTCTAAGTCGTGGCATCTTAATACCTGCCATTTTTTGATTTATATAGTCTCTTATTTGTGGTGATCTAAGATAATAATAAAGATATTTCTGAGTTACTTTTTCATTTGGTAATAGTGGCAGTAAGTCAGTTACACAAATACCCTCTTCTTGTGGGATTATAACTTTATTAAGATATGGTCGTAATTTAGAATACAAGACGTGTGCTGTATTGAATTTCAGCTTTGTACTTTTTACTTGGCTTCCATTTATATATCTTTTATTAAGAAGTTTACCAGTGTTTGCTTCAATATCTTCTAAGGCAATATAAAACGAGGTCTGTTCTGCACTCAAAGTTATTGTTTGTTTCTGAACTGTTACTATTTCTTTAAGCGGATAAACTTTCCCTGATTCCTTTTGAATAGTAATTAAGGAGCTATCTAATACCTTGTCTAATCTGTCTTCTGCTCTTTTAAGCTTTTCTTCTGCTTTATCTAAATAATTAAAGCATTCTTTTATTTTAGACACTATTTGTTTTTGCTCTGAGAGACTAGGAAATCTGATTTTAATTCTACTTAGCTTACTTTTGTTTAAAATTGGAACTGTAGTGGCAGATGCTTCTGCAAATAATAGATGCTTATTTCCAAGTAAGAAGTAATATACATATTCTATATCAATTATTGATTCATTCGGAACAAAGGTGTTTATCTGCTGGTTTGTTGCCATTTCTTCTTTTGAAATTGAAAGTTTCCCAATATTCCCTATACAGCTAATCAATAAGGAGTTCTTGGGAATTATACGTGTTCTAGAATCAGCTCTTCCAATAGCGGATAGTCTTCTATTTGTAGAAAGAATATATTTACCTTGATCAAGATCTGAAGGTCCTGCCCATAAAAATTCACCCCCATAATTTTCTTTCTTGCTCGTACTTGGAGTCCCTCCTGTTACAATTTTACCAATGCTCTCAAGTTTTTCTGAGTTAAATATCATTTCAGTTTTTAATTAAACTTACAAGTATGTTGCTCATTCTCTCTGTAATAACTGTCGTCCATTTAGGTGTATATGCTATATAAATTCCCTCGTTAGGTTGGAAATCTACTTCCCATTCTGTTCCCACTTCTTCGTCTTTAAGTTTGTAATATATTCTCTGCTTATTAACAAAGTTGTTATGCATACAGTTCCTAATACTCCATACAAAATTCAAAAAGTCTTTATCCTCATCTGAAATCGCTTCTATATTCTTGAGGAATTTCATTCTGAATGCAAAACTTAGTTTCTTGCCCTCAACTGATTGAATAATTGAATTCTTGATATTTCTCTCCCATTGAGTGGAATTAATCAGATCTATGAGTGGCTGTATTTCAGTTTGTAATTGATCGTTGTAATTGTTTTCTTCAAAAAGATCGTTCAATATTAATTCAAAAGCATTTACGAAGTCTTCTATAAGTCTCATTGAAATTCTTCCTACTTGCAATTCATAAAGATCCTTTGGGAGTTTTTCTGTTATGCTTGATCCAGATAAGAAGTCAGATACAGACATCCTTAATCGTTCATAGTTACCATTACATAGATTATACCAGCGTTGTTTTAGTGTACCTCTTGTCTCTTGATCTTCTAAGCTTTTGTATTTAAGTGTTAACTCTTTTAATTGAGATTCAAATCCAGTAAAAAGTTCTTTTGTTATTTCAATGTATTGGTCATCTACTGGATTCATAATTCTCTTTGCAATTTTTCTAAGTTATCTAACACCTCTTTTATATCCTTTATACTCTCTTGTATAAGCACTTCTGGTTCTGGAAGATCATCTAAATCTCCTAAGCTTTTATCTTTTATCCAAGTAATATCTAGGTTGAAATTTCTTTTTTGTATATCTTCATATGTAAACTTCTTCCATCTTTCAGTTTCTTCTTTTCTATTCTTGTATGCATCTATAAATTCATTGAAATAATTCTTAGTTAATCCTTTTGTTTTTGTTATCTTCTCTACATTAGTTCTCATATCGTAAATCCATACTGCCTCTGTTCTTTTTCCTGATTTTTCAAAGAAAAGAACGTTAGTTTTTACACCTGCAGCATATGGTGTAAATACTCCGTCTGGAAGTCTTAGAATTGTATGAAGGTTGTTATTCTCTAATAGTATCTTTCTAATCTTTTGACCATCGTTATCTTCAAATAACACATTATCTGGCATAACCATTGCACATCTTCCATTAATCTTTAATATGCTCATACAGTGTTGTAGAAAGTTCAACTGTTTATTACTTGTTTGTACTGTAAAGTCGTCTCTGGTGTATTTAGAGCCTCCAGATTTCGTTCCAAATGGAGGATTGGTTAGAATTACGTCATATGATCCATATCGCTCTTCTAGGGCGTCTCCAAAGCGTATATTAGCCTCAATATCATGTAGGTAGAGGTTCATAATACATAGTCTTCTTGTATCCCATACTATCTCTCCTCCTGATATTGCTTTCTTTTGTAGGAAATCTTGCTCTTCAATGCTTAAAGCTTTGTTTTCTTTTTCAAATTTAGTTAATATATATTCAAACGCTCCTATTAAAAATCCTCCAGTACCACAAGCAGGATCGTGTATAGTTTCATTATGTTTTGGATCGACACATTCAACAATAGTTTTTATAAGTTCTCTTGGTGTGAAGTATTGTCCTGCTCCTTTTTGGTCTGCTGCAAACTTAGCGAGTAGCCCTTCATATGCAGTTCCTTTTATGTCTATATCGAGAGTTCCCCAGTCATTTTCGTTGATCAAAAGAATTAGTTTTGAAAGGTTCACAGGGTTCCTAAATTTATTGTTGGATTGAGAAAATATATCTCCTAAAACACCTTCTTGCTTCCCTAATTCTCTTAGCATCTCTGAATAGTGATCGAGTAGGTCAGTGCCGCTATGTTCTAGTAATGTATTCCATTTATATTTCTCAGGTACATACGCTCCTCTTTCATCGGCCATTTTTAGGAAAAGAAGGTATGTGAGCTGTTCTATGTAGTCACCATAGTGCATTCCATCTGCTTTGAGTACATTACAATATCCCCAAAGTTTATTTACTATGTCTGATTCTTGTTGTGTCATAAGCTTTTATAATATTATGCAAATGGGGGTGTTTAAGTTTATCCCTTGTTCCCGCTGTTTTCTAAACTTTCCTTCAACTCATTTGCAACCCCTTTTGCAAATGGTTTTGTGATATCTGTACTAGTTTTCATATAAGCGGTTCCACCCTTAAAGTCAGTATCTACTTTAGTTAGCAGCTTTTGATTTACCCAGACCTTTAATATTCTAGACATCTTAACTGTATCAGTTACTCCAGTTATCTTTCTGGCTTCTGCATTAGTGATTTTAAGATGTTCATCTAAATATTTATTAACGGTATCCCAGTAGTTAATTTTATACTTGTTAAATAAGATTAAAAGAACGGAGTTACTTCTTATTGTTGCTGGGAAATATAAAGGTTCATATAAATTTTGTTCTTCCATAACCTTAAACATTCTATCGACACCTTCCCCAATGTCTAAGTTTGGGCTATTTTCAAATCGATTGAGAGTTCTTTGTATAATTGGATTTCTCGCAAATCTTTCGGTTCTAATGTTTTGCGGCGTTACAAATCCTGGATATGTTCCTGGACTTTCAACTTCAATATGATCATCAAATATTCTTATCTGAATATCATCTTGGATATAATAATTTCTATGTATAACCGCATTCGTTACTGCTTCTTGAAAAGCCCATTCTGGAATCATAAGTGTTGACTGAAATTTTGAATTAACAAGTGCGACTGGAGATTCCTTTTTCATCTTTTTAAAATATTCAACAGCTTTTTCAATTTGCTCAATTAAAGGTCCTTCTATTGTAAAAGGCTTTTCAGCCAGATTTGGTTCGCCAGAGAAATTAGGTTTCGTTCCGTGATACCTTGATATCTTTATCCCACATTTTCTTCTTAACTGGACTGATGGATTTTTTCCAAAAAGCAATAACGCACCATTAGTTAAATATTTTTTGGCGTTTATCAGTCCATTGTCCTTCAGAAATTGTTTAATATCATTAGATTTACTATCATTTGAAAGCATATAATTTTTAAGCAAATCCATGTCGATTTCCTCATCGATATCAGTAAGTTTTGTGCTATCAGCTTCGTATGGAGCAGATCCCTTTTCATACTGTAAATGTAATATCTCAGTGCTTCCGATTTTTACATCTTGGCTTCCTTTTCGGACATATGTATCTCCTGATTTTAATGAATGTACTGCTTCACTTTTCTCGATGAATATAAGAATAACCTTTTTCATCTCGCCTGCCTTATCCTCCATAAGAAAGTCATAGAACTTTACGTATGGTTGGGCTGGTGGCTCGAATTCCTTCTCCACTAACTTTTTCATCTCAGAGACATTATCCTCAAATCCTTCAATTCCTAGCACTCTGTCTAATCCTTTAGCTTTTTTAGCATCTTCTATTCCCATTGCGATAAAACCACCTTGAGTATTCAATATAGCGTCAATTGTTTTAAGTATATCCCTGGGCTTTATTGAGGGACCTTTACAATCAAAGATTTCGCTTTCTTTATAAGTTAATATTGATTCAGCAAATTCCTTATCTGTCATTGCGTACCTCCTTGTAATACTCTCTGATTTACATCTGCAATTACATACTGTAATTCTCCGTTAAAGTCAGTGTTCGCTTTGTTATATCCACCTTTTCTTCTAAATGTAAGAAGATTGTTAAAGTCTTCTTTTTCAATAACAACATTTCTTGTTAAGTGATTCTTTATTAGATTTAACCATTGTAATTGCTGTTGAGTATATTCATCTAATTTAATAGCTTTGAAAGCATTATTAACCCTTTCCTGTGGAGATATCAAGTCTCCTCCATATACTGCATATGACACAAAAGAGTAAAGGTCTGCATCTTTTTCTTCATCAATAATCTGTTCTGCAGCTTCTTGTAATCTTCTTTCTGTAAACATTTCGGGAGTATTCTTTAGCTTCTCTTTTAGTTCGTTAAAAGCTTTCCTAGTAAAATCTTTAGGATTTTCTAACAGTATTCTTAAGGCTTCAATAGTGTGCTTGTTATCGTTTATGTATGTTTTAAATGATTCCAAGTAATCTTCAGGTTTTAAATCCCTTCCATCTGTTGTTTTAAACAGATACTCTGAGGTTACAATCCTGGCTTGTCTCTCTTTTGAAACAATTAAACCATCTCTATATCTCGGATACCTTTTAACAAATGCTATCCAATTAGCATCTCCCCATCTTTCTAACTCTTGTTCGTTCTTACTTGATAGTCTGTCTTGTACCGAATCTGCAAGTTTTAGCAATCCATCTTTTTCAATCCCGAATCTATCTTCTAACTCTTGTCTTCCTTCTTCTGTAATGTTCTTATCCATTCTTCTGAGCTTATTTGCTAGGATCTTTGCATTTTTATCAACATTTTGTTCATTTTCTAACTCCTCAACCACTTCCTCAATAGATTTGGTGTTTGAAGGGCCAGTAGGCTCCATTACGCCCCCCTCTTTCTGCATAAACTCTATTACTCCCACAGCGTCAAATACTGTGAAATGGGTCTTTCCTATCTCCTTACAAAGTCTTGTTCCTCTCCCAATGATTTGCTCGTATAGTATTCTTGATCTGATAGGACGAATTAGTACAAGGTTTTCGACTTGTGGAATATCAACACCCGTTGAAAGCATATCAACAGAAACTACTATGCTCGGCTTCTTTTCATTTCTAAAATGCCTAATCCAACTATTAGCTTTATCTGTTCGGTAAGTTATTTTCTGTATTTCGTCTGAGTCTTTGATTTCATCTTGAAGAAGTTTAACCAATTGATCAGCGTGATCTTCATTTACTGCATAGAAGATTGTTTTAGGTATTCGATCTCCTTCTTTCCTAATGTAAGAAAGGACTTCTTGAACTATTTTTCTATTTCTATCTTCCACCGTTACCTTCCTTTCTAATGAAGCAGTTTGAATGTTTAATTCGTCTTCTAAAAATGTACTAAATCTGTATGTACCTCCTCGGTCTCTTACCTCTACAGCTTCTCCTTTTTGAAGCTCAAGCTCTTGAGCCATATCAATATCTGTTTGTATTCGTACAGCGTCAAAATCTACTAGATACCCTTCGTGTACTGCTTTTTCATATGGGTAGTAGTAGATGTCTTTCTCTGTATGACAATCAAAATATGCTGCAGTATGTGCTGCAGGTGTAGCTGTGAGTCCTATTTGGTAACTATCAAAGTAATCTAGTACATATTTCCATTTGTTGTAGATGGATCTATGGCATTCATCTGAGATGATTAAATCAAAGCTATCAATTGGAAAATCTGAATTGTATTTGATTTCTGAATCTCCTAACTCTTCCCAATTTTCGTCTTCAATGTCGCTGTAACTTACCTTTCTTCCAGTTAATGTTGCATACAATCCTTGAATCGTTGAAACGTAAACAAAGGAGTTAACATTTTGTCTGTTCTTCAAATTCTTTAGCTGAAGTTGCTCAGCTCCTAGATCCTTTGGGTCTTCATCTCCTTTGAATAACCTATCGAAATAGACTGGATATATTGTATTAAACTTCTGTCCAGTAACTGGTTCAAATGTAGAAAATGCTGATATCGCTTGAGAAGCTAATGATCGTCTGTCAACTAAGAAAAGAATTCTTTTGAAATATCCAGTCCTCATTAAATGGTATATCAATGCTGAAGCCATAAAGGTTTTACCAGTTCCCGTTGCCATTGCAACAAGAGCTTTTCTCTTTCCTTCGACAATTCGTTTTATGGCATATTCAATGGCTTCCTTTTGGTACTGTCTCAATTCTTTTTGGCCATACTTTTCAATAACTTGTTCTGTTTCCAAAGTTCTAAGTGCTTCATTTTTTGAATCAGAAAGTAATTCGTTTAGTGCTTCAGGTGTATGGAATCCTTTTACTCGTCTTGGTACTGAATTACTAATGTGTAGTTCTTGGAATGTGATTTCATTACCATCTGTGCTGTATATGAACGGTACTTTGTATTCTCCGTAAAGCTTAGGAAGGTTTATATCCTGAGCATATCTCTTAGCTTGAGCAATTACTCCCTCTGTTGAGGTATTATCTTTCTTGGCTTCTACTATAGCAATTGCTTTGTCATTAAATGTTAAGAGGTAATCTGCAGGGCCTGAAGCAGTCTCAAATTCGATAATTGCTTCTTTGTTACTGTTTGTGAGGTTATCTTTTGTAGGAACGATATTCCATCCAGAGTCTTTTAGAAGTTTATCGATACTATCTTTTCTAGTATTCTTTTCACTTTTGTAAGTCTTCTTAAATCTGAATGGTAGTTCCATAATATCTTATTATATCGCAGATTATTACTACTGAACAGGCATTCCTGCTAACTTTTGCTCAATTTGATTCCAGTCCGAAATTAAATCTAAACCTTGATTCCACCAATCTGAAAATGGTAGTTCGGACTCTGTTTTTCGGATCTCACTATACTGTCCAACTCTTAGTGTATCAGTCGAAGGAATATTGTATGTTCCAGATTCAGTGATTAACCATCTATCGTGTAATTGATTCTTTAAGTCTGAATTGGTTATCACTCTCATTTCAGCAGAAATTCCTTTGTATTGAAGTTCTTCTCTTAAGGCTTTAAATTTCTCGCGAATTTTATGATCTACTTTGTTTATTGAGGTTAGTATTTTTACAGAAGTAAGTTGCGTGCCGTTGTTTTCAGACGATATTTCTGAGAGCAAATCTAATCCTACAACTGAGAAATATTTATCAACCCATTTAATCTCTCCGTATTGAGATTTTATTATGTCCTTAAGATGCTTTGTATTGGTATATGGGCTTTGAGGTGTAATGAGGATAGTATCCTTTTCTGATTCTCCAAAGATTGACTTAAGCTCTGCTATGATAGTTCTTTTTCTCTCTTGAACAAATTCGTTAAAATCATCCTCACTGAAATTATCTCTAAGAAGAATTTCTACTGCTTTTCGAGAAATCAAATGTGATTCCATTAAATCGTAGAATTGCTCATCGTTTCCAATATTCTTTCTTATTTCTGGAAGATAATCATTAGGCAATCTGTCGCTTATTTTTTTATTTGTTTCGTCTGAGATTGGAGCTTTATTAAGAATAGAGTTTATATCCTTTACATTGTTCTTTTTGCCCCAAGATGCAGGTACTATGTGGTGATCTTCTAAAATTGAATATTCTGGAAGGTTGTTGCTGTAGAAATCTCTTGCTTCGTTAATTGCAAATAAGCTGAATATTGCGTTATATATAGCTGAACTTTGTCTGTTTTCTCTAAGCAGATCTAATTGTTCAATAGTATTTATCGCCTTATTTACTACTGCGGGAGTTTGAGTGTCATCGCTGATCCATCTCTTCAAATCGAGATAATCTTTTGTCATTGTTGACTCAACACTACTTGAATAGCTATTTGAAAGTACTGAAGCCCAGTACCATTGCGTTATCTTTTTATCAAAACTCTGCTGTAAGACAGAATCAAGATTTTCTTTTTCTTTAAGCAATACTCCTAGTATTGGAATCATAGTCGGGTAAGGTATGAACTTTGGTTGCAATGATCCAAAATCCCGAGGATTTTCGATCTTTCTTAAAGCTTTTTGTGTATACTGAATTGCCTCTTCCCAATATTGTTTAAACTCTTCTGGGCTGTTCATTATCACCTTCTTTTCTTTGGTTCCATCTTCTCTTCTTATTGTTCTTTGAGTATTAGGTACTAAATAGTAAAGATATCTTGGTGAACAGTATGCCTGAAGTCTTATGGACATATACTGGAGCAGATATATGTTCATCTTTTCCAATTCTTTGTGGTTGTAGATTTCAGAAGCATTCCTCCAGTCTTTTTTCAGTTCAATACCGTGAGGTTTCAAGAGAGCGTTGAGTAGATCAAAGATTGTAAGTTTTAATCCTGAAGAGTTTATTTTAGTGAATATATCACAAACTTTTGCAACATCTATGTCTTTTGATAGTTCAATATAGCTGATATCGTAACTATTTAGTAATGATTGGAAAAACTTTTCAAGCTTCTGAACTTTTTCCTCTTTTTCTGCTTCATCTACACCCTGTTTTTCTAGCCATTTACCATACTGAACAACCCATTTGTACCATTCAAATCCTTTACCAAGTAAATACAACGGGAATAAGCCATTTTCAAACTGTTGTTCGAGTGGACCTACGAACTCTTCAGCTGTTCTTCCTTTGGAGCTGTTGTCGTTCCAGTACTCGATTGATTCGTCCCAATCATCTTCTAAAATGCTTCGTATTTTTACAAAGTAATAGAATTTTGTTTTCCTTCTTGGAAGTGGTTGTTTAGGAGGAAAGAATGCATAATGTAATGCGCTTATTCTTTGCTGTCCGTCTAACAAAATGTGTTGAGCAGATTGTCTCAATTTATCTCTGTATTTTGAGTCTTTTTCTTCTTCTTTGGTTAAAAAACCATAAATAGGTTCACAATTAAGTTTATCAAAATTCTCAGGTGTAGATCTCCAAAGGAGTAGTGTACCTATGTAGTAGTCAGAGAATATTGATTGTAGTAATGCTTGAATATCCCAAGGTCCCCATTCAAATTCTCTTTGGAAGTCTGGAATTACATAAAATCCAGAATCGATTGCAGTTAAAATCTTACTAAGATTGTCTTTTGACGGAGTCTCTAGGTCTCGCATTTGTAATTCCTCGCTAAAATTACTTTTATTATAAGGATATCAGAAAAGTCTATAT
>Ga0116185_1004407_pt1 | contig 11495 bp, 5 predicted proteins | sample AD_JPNNA7_MetaG_FD_89754 | JGI IMG/M metagenome (GOLD analysis project Ga0116185, IMG submission 89754) | Active sludge microbial communities of municipal wastewater-treating anaerobic digesters from Japan - AD_JPNNA7_MetaG | ecosystem: Engineered > Bioreactor > Anaerobic > Digestate | place... | reverse complement strand
GGGCTGTGTCGGGTAGTAGAGCTGCCCGTCGGGGGTGAACATCCTGTCCTGGATCACAAGGGGTATTTCATAGGGGAATTTGGGGAGCTTGAGGGATGCCTCGTTTGCATCTCGGATGAGGCAGAAGCCGGCCAAGCCCGCATAGACGTTGAGCCTCGTGATGCCGAGCGCGTGGTCATGATACCAGATCGTGGCCGCCTCCTGGTCCATAGGGTACGTGTAGGTCATGTTGAAGAGTCTTCCGGTTTGAGCGTATCCCGGGGTGAACCAGGCATCGGGCAGGCCGTCGCTGAGCGACTCGGTATGGCCGCCGTGGAGGTGCATGCAGATGGGCACGGGTCCAAGGTAAGGCCCGGGCACCCGGTTCGGCGGGTCAAAGAACGGGTCTGCCCAGTCCAGGGTTGAGTCTACCGGAAGGAGGTGAGGCAGCGGATTATCCGCCTCGTCCACGAGATTGTTGTACCACTTGACCGTGATCGGCTTCGAAGAGGCAGAGCCCTTGTCGATGAGGAAGGTCCTGCCCGGATAGGTCGGGGCCTGAGTCGCCGAGCCGTATCCCCAGACCGTCGTCGTCAGGGGGGTACCCGTCGCCGGGTTCACGAGGCCCAAGCTCTGCTGGAACTGGTATGCACCGATCTCATAATGGCTGCCTCCCGGTGTGGTCGGATTCCAGATGAAGCTCGGATCGAGCGGGTTGGGACAGATGTTCACGAATTTGGGGTGGGTGGCCGCATCGAGCACGCATATCGTATCCGGATTGTTCGGATCAGGGACCGACCCGGGGGGGCATACCACCTGCGATTGGGCAGTCAAGGGAATGAACATGATGGCCATCAGCAGGAAAGACCATGAGTGATTCTTCAGACACTTCACGAGCGGTTTCATCTGATAACCTCCTGATAATGATTAAATATCGTTTCGGAAATGCAGGCCGGACAAAGGCTGCAACAAGTCACTCGATACCTTGAGAGATATGAATATTAACCTTCAAGGGAAAATCAATATGCACATATCACAAATTCCACTGACGCGTGGATCTGCTCGGCCGCGTTCATGGCTCCGACCGTGCAGGGACGGGGCTTTATAAGGCTTGTTGAAAAAATTAAAAACTTTTGTGCTTCATTCAGTCTTGATTTATTTACGTTACTAATTATTCTTTTTCTTATATTTAGGCCTGAGAAATGCCTGAGTTCGCCATCTGATGCCTGTTTCCCAGCATGATGAAATTAAATTATTCCAGGAGGTTATTTGCATGAAGAAGCACCTTTTCATTTTCGTCGGTATTCTGGTCTTTTCTCTCATCGGTTCCGCGAACGCCGTTGTTGTGACGTTCAATGACTTATCGGCAGGCATCGAGGTGCCGGACGGCTACGGCGGGCTCGAATGGGACCAGTTCGATACCATGGAGCTGCCGCCCTCGTCCGGGGAGAACATCGCCTACAATGCCTTCAACAATCCCGCGCTGGTCAGCAGCTCTTCGCTGTTCGACTTCATCGGAGCGTCCTTCATCTCTCTTTGACGATACCAACACACTGTACATCACCGCTTACAGGGAAGGAGCAGAGGTCTTTAACCAGGAGCTAGCATTGAACAATCTTTCGTTCACCGCGTTCCAGCCCCTGAACTGGACCGGGATCGACGCGCTGAGCTTCATGACCGAGGGATTCCATTTCGGGATGGACAACTTCGAGTACCAGCCGTCGGCCCCTGTCCCCGAGCCTGCCACGCTTCTGCTTCTGGGGAGCGGGCTCATCGGCTTTGCCCGGTTGAGAAGGAAAATTCAGAAGTAACACTCTCCATTTCCGGAGTTCAAGGGATGAAAGCCCCGAAGCCGAGCCTTCGGGGCTTTCATCACGCATCAGCCATTCGGCTCATGCCTTCGCATCCGCCTCATCCCTGCCGGGGCAGGAGCGGGCTCTCAGCCGCTGTCCCGGTTCAGGATGAAGCCGAGGAACTTGTCTTTGGGTATGAGCTCCAGCGCATTGCTCACGACCTTCATCGAAGTCCTCCCATGGGCGATCACCATGGCGATGGAATCGACGAGGGATGACAGGACGATGGCATCGGCACCCGGGAGCACCGGCGGGGCATCGAAGATCACGAGGCGGTCGGGATAGCGGCCCCTGATCTCTTTTACGAACCCGTGCATCCTCGAAGAGCCCATGATCTCCGTGCTTTCCCGGACAGTCGCACCGCCCGACACGAAGGTCATCTTCTCGATGCCCGGCCATATGATGAGCTCTTTGAGTGGCGTTTCGCGTATGAGGAAATCCATCAGCCCCTTGCCGCTCTCTATGCCCAGGTATTTGTGGACGTCCTGCCTTTGAAAGTCGCAGTCCACGAGGAGGACGGTCTGGTCGAATTCCTTGGCACAGGTGAGGGCAAGATTGATTGCAGTCAGGGTTTTGCCTTCGCCGGGCAGAGCGCTGGTTATCATGAGCGTCTTCGACCCCTTTTCCTGCATGAGGCCCCTGATCCTGGTCCTGAGCACCTTGTACGCATCCAGGCAGGGCGAGTTTTGTATTGCGGCTATGCACCTGTTCCGCTGCATTGCCTCGATATCGGGATCGGCATGCCTCGATTCCGTGTAGGGAGGCGAAATGCACTCGCCCCTGCGCACGGCAACCTCCATGTAGAGCTGGTTGGGGGTGCTCCATTTTCCCCTGGCCTGATCCTCCTTCGAAACCGTCTTCCTGAACCTCACGGCAACCCTCCTGCCCTACATGCCCACTCGCCGGGCGAGCTTTGCCAGAAAAGGATAGAGATCCATGAACCGGAAATCGAACGCGGCAACCATTACGACCGCTGCAACGGCAAGGCTTATGATCCAGATCATCAATCGTTTCTTTCTGCGAATCGTGTCCTTAACGGTCAGGATATCCGGAATCGTTGCCAGTACGGGAAAGGATGTGAGGGCTCTCACGATCTCGGCGCTCCGTACGGAGTCGTCGGAATACTCCTTTACCGCAGCGGTGCTTATACCCGAGCCGATGCCGAGGACGAGCCCGATCAGGGCGATGGCAAGACGGTTGGGCTTGTAAGGCTCTTCAGGGAACCGGGCAGGATCGATGATGGTGAAGCGCTCGCCCTTGCGCTCTTTTTCCAGACCCTGTGAGACCTTTGCCTCCATGACCTTGCGCATCAGATCGTCGTATTTGGCCTGTGTATTTCCCCTCTCCATGAGGAGGGCCTTGTATTTCGACTCCACTTTGGGGGATATGCCGATGCTGTGTTTATACTTGTCCCCCCGTTTCCCGAGGTCGGCAATCTGCGCCTCGACGGATTTTATCTGGGACTGGACGCTCAGGAGCTGAGAGGAAAGCGTTATATAGGCCGGATTGTCCGGCTGCGGGGCATCTCCCGCCGAGGCGACCCTCTCGGCCTTCAGATTCTTCTTGATCTCGTCGATCTCGGCCCTGGTCTTGATGACATCGGGGTGCTCATCCGAGAAGCGCTGCTTCAGGTTCACAAGCTCTGCCTTCAGCTCGTTCAGGCGCTGTCTGTCCAGTTCCCTGAATTCGGAAGGGGTGCTCGAAAGCTTGATCTTCAGGGACTCTTCCTTTTCCTTGAGCTGAGACATCTGGTTGGAGAGCATGTCGATGGTGCGCTCGATGTCGTGGACACCCTGCATATTCACCTGAACGAGCTCGGGGAGATTGTTGACATTCTGTTCCTTGAACCTGGCTATGTCGGCATCCATGCGCAGCAGATCGCCCTTGACCTTGGCAAGCTCTGTTTCGAGGAACTTGGACACCTCGCCCGCCTGCCGCTCCCTGGTCCGGACGTTCTCCTCCAGGAACAGGGATGCCAGGACGTTCGCCACCTGATAGACCTTCCGGGGATCATCCTTCCCCTCATAGGAAATGGTAAAAGCTATGGTCGCACTCATCGGCCTGCCGGTCTTCGGGTCCACCACATCCACGCTGACGGGCTCGAGCTTGATGTCGTTGCGCATCATGGCAATGATGTCCTCGATGGGCTCTTTGTTCCTCAGGTCGGGGTAGAGGTTGAACCGGTTGATGATGTCAAGCAGCCTGGTGGAGCTCATGATTCTCTGGTTGATGATCTGGAGCTGCTGCTCGGCATAAGTGGAGATGGTGGCCCTGACGAAGTCGGCTGGGATGTCCTGCTGCTCGATGAGAACGGTCGAGGTGGACTTGTAGATGGGAGGCAGGGCCAGAGCCAGAACGGTCATGCTTATGAGGATGACGGCCGAGGGCAGGATGAGACACCATTTCCTGCGTTTGAGGATTGCCAGGAGATCAGCCGGTGTAAATGTCGGAGCTTCCATACTTTTTCCCCGTAATGAGAGAGATACTCACATCGTTATTGCTTCTTCAAACCCAGCAGGGCACGTTCCGCTTCCTCGCGGCCGTAGTACCTTTCATCACCTTTGACCGCCGTTGCCAGCTTTTCCCGGGCCTCTTCGATCCGGCCTATCCTGGAGAGGACCATGCCCATGTGATAGTTGTAGATCGGATTCTGCGGCATCTTGTCGAGCGCTGCCTTGATGTATGCAAGCGCCTGATTTGCATTGCCCATCCTGAAATATACCCACCCGAGCGTATCATTGACTGCCGGCTCCTCGGGCCTGAGCTTCCGGGTCTTCTGTGCAAGGGCGAGGGCCCGATCGAAATCCGCTTTTGTGGAGGCATGATCGCTCAGGATGAAGGCGAGATTGTTTGCGGCAGGCCAGAAATCGGGATTTTCGGCAAGTGCCTTCGCGTACGTCCGGGCAGACCTGGCGTGATCTCCGCACTGCTCATAGAGTATCCCGAGGGAGAGATATGCAGCAGGAGATTTCGGATTGTCGCGGATTGCCTTCTCGAAGCATCTGATCGCCTCGTCCTTTTTTCCCTGGACGATATATACCCGGGCCAGATTGCCGTAAGGCTCCGGCCAGAGCTGCCGGATCCGGATCGCGCTTTCAAAGGCGGATGCGGCCTTCGCATACTCTTTTGCGACCTCGTACGTCTTCCCCAGGAGATTATAGGCAAAGGCATCGCGGGTGTTCTTCCGGATGCGGTCTTCGCAGATCCTGACGGCCTTTTCGGGTTTGCGCCCCCTTATACATGCCCGCACAAGGGAATCCAGCAGCTGCCACGACTGCGGATTCCTCTCATACCCCTTTTCAAGCAGGGAGATGCCCTCACGCAGCTTGCCCTGGCTGATAGAGAGCTGCGCCAGCTTGATATATCCGAGATCCTGGTCGGGATGACTTTTCAGGATCTTGCCATACTCCTGCCTGGCTTTCGTGTAATTCTTCTGTGCGCAGAAAAGATCGCCGAGGTCGGCATGGAACCGGTAGTGATCAGGATGGTATCGGATCACCCTGCTCATTGTCTCCCCGGCAGCATCGAGGTCCTTCTTCATGACGTATGCCTTCGTCAGGGCAAGGAGAAGGTCGATGGATTTAGGATTGATGTCCAGGGGCTTGCGGAGCGTATCTATCGCAAGGTCGATCTCATGGTTCATGCTGTGCGCCTCTGCGAGCGCAAGATATCCGGGAATGAACTGGGGGCTCTCTCCGACCACTGTCCGGAACTCGGAGACGGCACTCGTGCCGTCTCCTTTCTTGAGGTAGATCCTGCCCCTGGTGAAGTGAAGATCGATGTTTCTCGGAAATACCTTAAGCGCTTCATCCGCACATCCCAGCGCCTGATCGGCTTCACCCTGCATGAGATAGCAGAGGGCAAGGGCGTTCATCGCCCCGGCCTTGGCCGGAGTTCTCTCATCGCCCTCGATTGAAAGGCATTCGTTCAGAATGGATATGGCCTGGTCCGCCTTGCCGGTGTTCATGTACAGCTCGCTCAGCGCAAGGCGAAGCTTGATGCTCCGGCTGTTCTTCGCGATCCCTGCCTGGAGTGTCCTCTGTGCGTCGGCAATCATTCTCTTCGAGAGATAGAAATCCCTGACCATGAGCCAGGCCCCTTCATCGGCAGGCGCAGAATCGACGATTCCGCCGAGCTCACGGGTGGCTTCTTCCCTCCGGCCCGCATCCCAATAGAGGGCAGCGAGGTTGAGCCTGTTCACGGCATTCCCGGGCTCAAGCGCGATAATCTTCTTTAAAGTCTTTTCAGCCTCTGCACTGCGGCCGGTACCGGCATAGACATTTGCGAGATTGAGATACATTCCGGTCGATCCCGGACTGGCGGCGATGCCCTCTTTCAGGATCTGCTCTGCGCGGGCATTGTCATTCCTCGTCTGATATATCCTCGCCGTCATGAGATAAAGGTCAGGGCTCCTCACCCCTTTTTCGAGAAGCCCGGCAAGGATCTGCAGCGCATCCTCATCCTTCTTTTCAGCGATCAGGATGCCTGCCTTGAGGAGCTGCGCCTCCGTGTTCAGGGGCTCTCCGGCCAGGACCGAATTCACCCTCTCCATTGCCTTGCCGGGGTCACCGGATGAGAGAAGGAGCTTGCCCATCAGTATCTGTGCCCGGGAGTGGCCGGGCACGATGGCCGCCGTCCTCGAGAGGTATTCGTAGGCGCCACGGATATCGCCCTGCTTGAGGGCGATCCGGCCGAGCATGTAATAGGCATCTGCGAATTTCGGGTCGATCTGGAGCGCATTCTTGAACTCGAGCCTTGCCCTGGTATAGTCTGACCTCTCATAGAGCGCCATGCCCTTGTTGTAATATTTCATTTTCCCGGCTTCAGGACTGCCGCATCCCGAAGCCATTAAGAAGGCCATCAGGACAGCGAATATCGATCTCATCAATCTGCTTCCCATACCGGTAATCCTGCCATGATTTTTATGTGTTCATACACTCGCATGAAAATCAGGCTAGTAACGGCCTTAAAGCTCCGCAAGGGCGGGTGCGTTATTCTGCAGCCTCCCTGTCAAGGGCATGGCAGTGCACGAAGGTCCTCACCTGTGGATGATCCACGATGAGCCTGATCGAATTGCTCACTGGTGTGAAGGGACGATCGATTCATGAAGGAGATTCGGGGTAACCCTCATGCACAAGCTGAATATAACATATCAATTATTATTTATAATATTATGTATTTTGTATATTTCAATGCTGGAGAAGAATCAAGATTTCAATGGACACAGAGGATCATGTTTTTTGGTGCAACCGGAGCGGCTGCATTTTGATCTCACCGATGGAGGACAAAGACTCGAATACCGTCCCGCAAGAGGCCCTTTCCCATGCTGAAAGAGGGGGTGCCTCCATGCCGGATGATGAGACGGTTCATCGAGGCCCTCTCCTGTCGCTTCAGCTCTCCAGAGCCTGTTGAACAGCCGCTCTGAGCTCACAGGTACCGGAAGGCTTGGCGAGCAGCCCGGAGAAGCCCATGTCTTTTGCTCCCTGCTCGTCGATGAGATCGCTGAAGCCGGTGCACAAGATAACCGGGATACCGGGACGGGTTTCCATGATCCTTTTCCCGAGCTCCACACCTGTCATCCTGGGCATGGTCATGTCGGATATCACGAGGTCGAATGCTTCGGGGTTCTCACAGAAGAGATCGAGCGCTTCCCGGGGACTCATGAAAGCCCTCACATCATACCCCATTCTCTTGAGGGCTCGCTCGAGGGTGGCGACAACCGCTTCCTCATCGTCTATGAGGAGGATATTTTTCCTGGAGGCATCCTGATCGTCCCTGTCGGTTTCATGGGTGCCCGATCCATGGTCGCACAGGGGAAGGTATACGACGAACCGTGAACCTTTTCCAACTCTGCTTGTAACGGTAATGGTCCCCCCGAGCCTTTTCACTATGCCGTGCACGACTGAAAGTCCCATCCCGCTTCCTTTGCCAACGGATTTCGTTGTGAAAAAAGGATCGAACACCCGGTCGATCAATTCGGGCGGGATCCCGTGCCCATTGTCCTGGACCGAAAGCTCGAGGTATTCTCCCGGACTTAAATCCGGCAGGGCGTGATCCCCCTCAAGGCAGGCATCGGATAGGCGCACTTCGATAGCCCCTTTTTGTGCATCCATCGCATCAGCCGCATTCTTGCAGAGGTTCATGATGACCTGCTGAACCTGCGTCGGATCACCCATGATCGTGTCATGGGAAACATCGATCCGGTGCCTGATCTCGATAGTGCTCGGGAGGGTCGATCTCACGAAGCGCAAGGTGCTTTCCAATATCGGTGTGACCTCGACCGGGCTGAGCTTCTGTATGCTCTCCCTGCTGAAGGAGAGGATCTGCTTGACGAGATCCCTCTGCCGGTATGCAGCTTCCAGGGTCTGGCTCAGCATCTCGTGATCTTGGGTTCCGGGAGCCGCCACGTCGAGGAGCGCCTCCGTGTTTATCACGATGGGATAGAGGATATTGTTGAGGTCATGGGCAATGCCCCCGGCAAAGTTGCCCAGGGCCTCGATCTTCTGCGATTGCAGCAGTTGGGCTTCGACCCTTTCCTTTTCTTCCTCGGCCTTCTTCCTCTCAGCTATTTCTTCACCCAGCTTTCTGTTTTTCTCTTCAAGCTCGGACGTCCGTTCCCTCACGAGCCCTTCAAGCTGCTCCCGATATCTCATCAGCTCGTTCTCCACCCGTTTACGGCTCGTGATATCCTGGACCGTGCCGAACCCGCCGAGCAGTTTCCCATCCCGATCGAACTCCAGCTCGGCCTGCTCCCGCACCCACTTGACGGTATCACCGACGATGATGCGGTGATCGATGTCATACGGCTCACCGCGCATGGCCTCATTCCATTTCAGATCCACGTACTCACGATCGTCCGGGTGGATGCTGTCGAGAAACCTCTCGTATGTCATGGCCGTCCCTTGCGGGATCCCGAAGATCCGGTAGGTTTCGTCCGACCAGAGGAGCTCGTTGCGCAGAACGTTCAGCCGCCAGCTCCCGGTATGCGCCACGGCCTGCGCACGGTTCAGGTCTTCCCGGCTCTCGCGCAGGGCCTGCTCGATCTCTCTGTGTCTGATCCGCCTGATGCCCATATCTCCCACTACCTCTGCAAGGGCGGCAAGATAGTCAAGGATGGGCAAGAGCTTTTCTTCATCGATGACAGGGATGTTTGCCGCCGCATCCAGATATTCGTCTTCGTCGAATCCGAACCGGCGTGCCTGCTCTCTGAAGAAGTCCGGATCCGGAGGCGTGAAGAGAAACTGGCCTGTGAAAAGGTTGGCCACGTGCTCTCCTTCGATAAGGATAGGCGTGGCGGCGTCGATGAGGCCGTTGCGGCATCGATACACCGTGTACTTCCTGCCGGATTCGATCTGATTCGCTATGACAGTATCACTCTCGATGCACCGGTCTCTCGCTTCCGGGTGCACGCGGTGAAAGGCGGTGCAGATCGGCTGCCATCCCGAACCGGTAATTACTATCCCGTCCGGGTCTATCACTGCTGAAGGTATGCCGGTAGCCTTATAGAAAAGGTCCGCCAGCTCCTGAATCCTCTTCACATCGACCAGCTCCGAAAATGAATGCTTCACCTTCCCCGCTCCTGTTGCCGTTCGTGGTGTTTCATGAAAGCCCCTTGTCGGGCTTCTCGCCCAGCACGGGCAGGAACACCGTAAAGGTGGTGCCTTCACCGCGATTGCTTTTAACAGTGATTGCACCCTGGTGCTCCTTCACGATCCCGTGTGCCACTGCCAGGCCCAGGCCCAGGCCTTCGCCCTTCTTGGTGGTGAAGAAGGGTTCGAAGATATGCTTTATGGTATCTTCGTCCATTCCCTGTCCGGTATCCTGCACCTCGACCAGAACATAGGGGCCCGGAGCCAGGTCCGGCGATATCCGGGCAGCTTCCTGCTCATTGAGGACTGCCGTTGATTCGCTTACATCGAGGATCCCTCCAGGATCTTTCATGGCATGCCCTGCATTGGTGCCGAGGTTGATCAGGACCTGCTTGATCTGTGTGGGATCTGCGTAGGCCATGACACGGTCGTCTTTCAGCTCATTGCGGATCTCGATAGTGGAAGGCAGGGTCGATCTCAAGAACCGCACGGTGTCTCTGATGACTTCGGGTATATCCACCGGAGCTTTCTGATGGGGTACGCGCCTGCTGAAGGTGAGGATCTGCTGCACGAGGTCCCTTCCGAGCTTTGCCGCGCTGAGCGCATCTTCCAGGGCCGGCCGTGCCGGCGATGATTCCCCGACATCCTCCAGGGCCATTTCCGTGTTCATCAGGATGGGGGTGAGGATGTTCTTCAAGTCGTGGGCTATCCCTCCTGCAAGGTTCCCAATGGCGTCCATCCTCTGCACTTGGGCAAGCTGCTGCTGCATCCTGACTTCCTGGGTGACGTCCCGTATCAACGAGATAAGGTTGATTATTCTGCCTGCAGCGTCGCGTACCGGTGAGATAAACACGTCAACGCATATTGTCTCTCCCGTCTTTCTCTTTCTCGTCTGGCGGCCTGCCCATGGCTTTCCTTCTTTTGCCACACGGCCGAGTATTTCTCCGATATCATGTCCGGCAAAATAATCGGCGGGTGAACCGGCTTTCCTGCCGACCACCTCATCGCGGCTGTATCCGGATATCCTCTCAAAGGCCGGATTAACGTACTCGACCATCCCTTCAGGGCTCCTCAATACGACCGCTTCACCTGTCTGATCCACGGCAGCGGCCAGACGCAGGAGATCTTCCTGCATCTTCTTGCGTTCCGTAATATCTATCCCGATGCCGATGTGGCCTTCGGACAGACGGACGGATGCCCATAAGATCCTCAGCGTATTTCCTGACCGGGTGGTAACATCAAACTCGTGCCATCCGGGTTTCGCCGTTGCAATGATGTCCACGATCTCTCTTCTGTAAGGCAGATCGGGGAAGCATCCGGCAGCGACCTCCCGGGCATTCTTTTCATTCAATGACCATCCGGTGAGCTTTTCGAACTCCTTGTTTACCAGCCTGATCTTTCCGTGCGAGTCACAGAGGGTGACGATGACGGGGATATGGTCGATGATCGTCTGGAGAAGCTCCTTCTGCTCCTCCAGCTTCTGATTCGTATTCTTGAGATCCATGGCTCGGATCTTCACCCTGCTCTCGAGCTCTATCTTCGCCATTTCGAGCTCTTCCTGGGTTTTCATCAATTCGGTGACATCCGAAAAGATGAGGAAGACGGAGCTGGGGGCTGCGTTACCGGGACCGAACATCGGGAACGAATCCATGAGGACCCACCGGTATTCACCTGTTCTCGCATTCATGACCCTTGCCTTGCGGCTCTTCATTGCCTTGCCGGTGAGCTGTGTATGTATGAAGGCAAGCTCGCCTGCCTTGTTCGCGGTCTTCATTTTATCCGAGTCATCGAGTGATTTTCCCAACATCTCCTGGAGCTGCATTCCTTCCATCCCTGAGAAATCCAGGCCGAGGATGTCCCGCGCCGTCCTGTTTGCCGACACGAAACTGCCGTTGCCGTCGAACTCCATCACTCCCTGGCTCATGCTGTTGTACAAGGTCCTGTAGCGCTCTTCGGAGGTCCTCAATACCTCCTCTGCCCTCCTGCGGTCGGTGACATCCCTGACAATGGAGACAGCCCTCAGATTTCCGGCCGAATCCCGGAATATGGTAGAGGACATGTCCCCCAGGAAACG
>Ga0116185_1004406_pt1 | contig 11500 bp, 6 predicted proteins | sample AD_JPNNA7_MetaG_FD_89754 | JGI IMG/M metagenome (GOLD analysis project Ga0116185, IMG submission 89754) | Active sludge microbial communities of municipal wastewater-treating anaerobic digesters from Japan - AD_JPNNA7_MetaG | ecosystem: Engineered > Bioreactor > Anaerobic > Digestate | place... | reverse complement strand
TGGACAACCTGCGCCAGACCATCACGCTTTACAAGGGCGGCAAACCCATCGAATTGCCCGCGCCATTCCGCCTGCGGCTGCACACCGCACTCCGCCAGCACTGGAAAAAGACGCACCGCCCAAAAGGCTGAACCCCGGCCTTCAATCTATCCGGCCTCCAGCCATTGCTGCGCCAGGGCGCAACACTTCTCTTCCATCAACGCCGGGAAAAAGAATGGCGGGAGCGGCGGGGCTCGAAAAGCCATTTTTCGCCCAGGCACGCTCGCGCATACACGCGTAGGTAGCTGTATCTAAACCACTTCCACAAGTCTCACAACTTCGCTCCCGCAGTCAAAATGCCCCGAAATGAAAATTGCAGTCAGGAAAATGTCAGGAAGTCCTTCGCCTTTCTCATGCGGCCTGAGGCGTCTTCACCGGCTGCGTCTCCTCCTTCGTTCTCTTCTGTGAAAAATCCGTGCAATCCGCGTCTCTCCTTTCGCGTCCTTTCGGTCTTTCCGGGTCACTACCACTTTCCCCTTTCCCGGCTCCATGGATTGTCGCATCATTGCGTAACTTTACATCATGGTCGGCAAAATTGCACAGTCCACACTCGGTCGCCAGGTGTTCCTTGCGGGTCACCGCCCCTCCCTTACCCAATTCAGCTAAATGGACCAGGCCACTCACAACAAAATCGTCTCCTTCATCTGGGGCATCGCCGACGACGTCCTCCGCGACCTCTTCAAGCGCGGCAAGTACCCCGACGTCATTCTCCCCATGTGTGTCCTGCGCCGCATGGACGCCGTCCTCGAGCCGACCAAAAAGGCCGTCCTCGAAACCAAGGCCATGCTCGACCAGGCCGGCATCATCGAGCAGCGTGCCGCCCTCGCCGCCGCGGCCGGCCAGTCGTTCTACAACACCTCCCGCTTCACTCTGCGCGACCTCAAATCCCGCGGCAGCCAGCAGCAGCTCCTGGCCGACTTCGAAGACTACCTGAACGGCTTTTCCCAGAACGTCCAGGACATCCTGGAAAATTTCAAATTCCGCAACCAGCTCCCCACGCTTTCCAAGTCCGATTCCCTCGGCACCCTCATCGGCAAGTTCCTCGATCCCGACATCAACCTCAGCCCCGAGCCCGTCCTCAATGCCGACGGCACCGTGAGGCATCCCGGCATGGACAACCACTCCATGGGCACGGTCTTCGAGGAGCTGGTGCGCAAGTTCAACGAGGATAACAACGAGGAGGCCGGCGAACACTGGACCCCCCGCGACGCCATCCGCCTCATGGCCAATCTCATCTTCCTCCCCGTCGCCGACCGCATCAAGTCCGGTGCCTACCTCCTCTACGACGGCGCCATCGGCACCGGTGGCATGCTCACCATTGCCGAAGAAACCCTCGTCAAGCTCGCCCGCGAGCGCGGCCACCAGATCACCACCCACCTCTACGGGCAGGAAATCAATCCCGAAACCTACGCCATCTGCAAGGCCGACATGCTCCTCAAGGGCGAAGGTGAGAACGCCGACCACATCGTCGGCGGCGCGGAATGGTCCACCCTCTTGCATGACGCCTTCCCCGCGCAGAAGTTTGACTTCATGTTCTCCAATCCGCCCTATGGCAAGAGCTGGAAGAAAGACCTCGAAAACATGGGCGGCAAGGACGGCCTTCGCGACTCGCGCTTCAGGGTCATGCACCCGGACGAGGAACTCTCCCTGGTCACCCGCTCCAGCGACGGCCAGATGCTCTTTCTCGCCAACCTGGCGTCGAAGATGAACCACGACACCCCCCTGGGCAGCCGCATCGCCGAGGTCCACAATGGCTCCTCTCTCTTCACCGGCGACGCCGGCCAGGGCGAGAGCAACATCCGCCGCTGGCTCATCGAGAACGACTGGCTCGAAGCCATCGTCGCCTTGCCCCTCAACCTCTTCTACAATACCGGCATCGCCACCTACATCTGGATCCTCACTAACCGCAAGCCGGAGCACCGCCAGGGCAAGGTCCAGCTCATTGATGCCACCCAATGGTTCAAGCCGCTCCGCAAGAACCTCGGCAAGAAAAACTGCGAACTCGCCCCCGACGACATCCAGCGCATCTGCGAGACCTACCTCGCGTTCAAGGAAACGCCCCAGTCGAAGATTTTCCCCAACGCCGCCTTCGGCTACTGGAAGGTCACCGTCGAACGCCCCCTCCGCCTCCACAGCCAGCTTTCGGTCAAGGCCATCGAGTCCCTTCGTTTCGCCTCCGGTGATGAGGAACTGCGCTCCGTTCTCTACGACGAGTTCGGAGACAAACTCGTCACCGACTTCCCCGCCGTCGCCCCCGCGCTGGAGAAACGCCTCGCCGAATGGGGCAGCGAAGAGGCCGAGGAAGAGGCCGAGGACGGCGTGCCCGCCCGGAAGGGCCTCTCGGAAAAGAAAAAGAAGAAGCTCCTCGATGCCTCCACCTGGGCCGATGACGCCCGGTTCGTCGCCACCGCCAACGCCCTCCGCCAGGAACTGGGGGGCGGCGTGTTCGAGGATTACAACCTCTTCCGCGACCGCGTGGATGAGGCCCTCAAGAAGCTCGCCCTCAAACTCTCCGCCTCCGACCTCAAGACCATCCTCCGCGCCGTGAGTTGGCGCGTCGAGACCGCCCCGCCCGTCGTCGCCAAAACCCACAAACCCGGCAAGGCCAAGCCCGACCCGCTGCGCGGTCTTTACTCCCTCTCCGCCTCTGGGGGAGAGGGTCGGGGTGAGGTGGCCAAAGGAAGGGAAGTGATCGTTGAATACGAGCCCGACCCCGATCTGCGCGATACGGAACAGATTCCTTTCCTCGAAGCGCCCCCTTCCGGCCTTCCCGGCGGCCTGCCCTCCCAAGCCTCGGCCAGGGAGGGCATCGAAGCCTTCATCCGCCGCGAAGTCCTGCCCTATACCCCGGATGCCTGGATCAAGCAAGACGCCACCAGGATCGGCTACGAAATCAGCTTCACCCGCCACTTCTACCAGCCCCAGCCCCTCCGCACTCTCGACGCCATCCGCGCCGATATCCTCGCCCTGCAAAAGGAAGCCGAGGGTCTGCTCGATGAGCTATTGAAAGGACAGCCATGAGCACCACCCCGCAACAAATCGATCTGTGGCGCACAACTCCGTCCGAGCATCAACGCCTGGAATTCAAAGAAGCGAAAACGCAACTCGACTTCGGCAAGCTCTGCAAGTATTGCGTCGCCATCGCCAACGAAGGCGGCGGACACCTCTTGTTGGGTATCGCGGACAAGCCCCCCCGCCCGGTGGTTGGCACTGTGGCAGTCAATGATCCCGTCGGCATGGCCGAAAAGCTGTTCCAGACCCTCGGCTTCCGTGTGGACGTGGAGCAAGTTATCCATCCCGACGGTCGCGTGGTCGTCTTTCACATCCCGTCGCGTCTGCGAGGAACCGCCTACCACCTGGACGGCGCCTACCTCATGCGCTCCGGAGAGGAACTGTCTCCCATGAGTGAGGATCAGCTCCGCCGGATCTTCGCAGAAGGCGAGCCGGACTGGCTGGAGGAGCACACCTCCGATGGACTCGACGCGCAGCAGGTGGTCGAACTCCTCGACACCCAGACGTTCTTCGAGTTGCTCAAGATGCCTTACCCGGCGGAGCAAAAGGGGGTCATTGATCGCCTTCAACAAGAACGCCTCATCGATCTCCAAGGCGCCAGCTACTTCATCCGCAGGCTCGGGGCCCTGCTGCTGGCACGAAGACTCCAGGACTTCCCCGGCATCTCCCGCAAAGCCCCCCGCGTCGTCGCTTACACCGGCACCTCGAAGCTCGATACAAAACTGGACCAGCCCGGCACTAAGGGTTACGCCGTCGGGTTCCAGGGATTGGTACGCTTCGTCATGTCCCAACTCCCGCAGAATGAGGTCATCCAGGACGCCCTCCGCAAAGAGGTGAAACTCGTGCCGGAAATCGCCATCCGCGAGCTGGTGGCCAATGCCCTCATCCACCAGGATTTCCGAATTACCGGCGCCTCCATCATGGTCGAAATCTACGCCGACCGCGTCGAAATCTCCAACCCGGGTGATCCGATTGTCCCGCTGGAACGATTCATTGATGGCTACCAGTCCCGCAACGAGCGCTTGGCCGACCTCATGCGCCGCATGCGCATCTGCGAGGAGAAAAGCAGCGGTATCGACAAAGTCATTCAGGCCGCCGAGGTTTACCAGCTCCCCGCCCCCGACTTTCGCACCAGCCACCGCCGCACCGTTGTCGTCATCTTCGGCCCGCGTGACTTCGAAGAAATGGATCGCAACGACCGCGTCCGCGCCTGTTACCAACACTGCTGCTTAAAATGGGTCATGGGCGAACGCATGACCAACCAATCCCTCCGCGAGCGTTTTCACCAGCCGGAAAGCAAGACTGTCAGCGTGTCCCAGGTCATCGCTGCCGCCATTGAGGCCAAGGTCGTCAAGCCCGATGAAAAGGCCGGCGGCTCTCGAAAATACGCCCGTTACCTCCCGTTTTGGGCCTGAAACCCCATTTAAGCGACAACCCCCCATGCAGCCCCCGCCCATCTCGCAAAACCCTGAAAACACTGGGGATTCTTATTTAAGCGACTGCCTGCGGAAAACCGAATCGGAGGCCCCACATGATTGACGGTCCCCCTCGGCCAACGCCAAGCGCGTTGCGTCATCCAGCCCCGGATTGCGACGCAGGAGCTACCCTGGGTCAACGGATTTATCGTCTATCCCTGCCCCAACGGGGTTGTGTCACCCAATGGCGTCGCCACGCGATGGAGGAATGCCCTAAATGATCGCCAACCTCCAGCCTTACCCGGAATACAAGGAGTCGGGCCTGCCGTGGCTTGGTCGCGTTCCCCAAGGTTGGAAAGTGCAGCGGACGAAATGGCTTTTTCGACACCGGAAAGAAATCAATTCCGACCGTCGGCATACAAACGTCCTCTCACTCACGCTGCGTGGCGTCGTGAACAATGACCCCGACGCCCCGGAAGGGCTCGTTCCGAAGGACTACGGCACTTACCAGTTCTTCGGAAAAGGCGACTTGGTTTTCAAACTGATCGACCTCGAAAACTTGCGCACAAGCCGAGTCGGTTTAGTCCACGAAGACGGCATCATGAGCTCGGCCTACGTGAGACTCATTCCTAACAGCCCCGCCAGCGTTCGGTTCTTCTTCCTTCAGTTTTACGACCTCTACTCACGGGGCGTGTATAACCAACTCGGTGCAGGTGTCCGGTCCACTCTAGGCCCGTCGGACCTGCTAAATCTTCCGATTTGTTTGCCCCCACTCGATGAACAGGCGGCCATCGTGCGGTTTCTGGACTACGCGAACGGGCGGCTGGAGCGGGCGATTCGGGCGAAGCGGAAGGTGATCGCCCTGCTCCACGAGCAGAAGCAGGCCATCATCCACCGCGCCGTCACCGGCCAGGACCAGGTCGTCGAGCGCAAGCGACCTGACGGCACTTCATCCTTCAGCCTTCATCCTTCAGCCTTGCCCAAAAAGCCCTCCGGCATCCCCTGGCTCGGCGACATCCCCAAGCATTGGCAGGTGCGAAGACTGCGCTTTTGCATCCGTGGCAAGCTAACCTACGGTGCGAACGTCGCCGCCGAGTTCGACAATCACGATTGGCCGCGTTACTTGCGCATCACGGACTTCAGCGCCGACGGCAGCCTTCGATCTGATACGTTTCGATCCTTGCCGCCAGCGGTGGCGAAAGATTACCTCGTCGAAGAAGGCGACATCCTGTTCGCTCGCAGCGGGGCAACTGTCGGAAAAGCGTTTCTGATCCGCACGGACACCGTGAAGGCATGTTTCGCAGGCTACCTGATTCGTGCTCGCCCAGAGACGAGGATTGTCCGGCCCACCTTCCTGTTCGCGTTCACACAAAGCACGGCATTTGCCCGCTGGAAGGACGCAATCTTCAACCAAGCGACAATCCAAAATATCGGAGCAGACAAATACGCGAACCTTTCCGTTCCAATTCCCCCACTACTTGAACAGCAAGCAATCCTTGGGTCTATTGAAACACAGATTGCACCGATGCGGGTCGCCAGTGGGCGAATTGAGCGCGAAATCTCGTTGCTGCGCGAATACCGGACGCGGTTGGTGGCGGACGTGGTGACGGGCAAGCTGGACGTCCGCCCCGCCGCCCGCCAGTTGCCCGCCCAGCCCGTTGAAGATCTACCCACGACTGCGCCCGAGGATTCTGCCGGGGAAGCAGATCTCCAACCGGAGGCAACCGATGCCGAAGAGTAAACTATACCAAAGCGCCCGCACCGGCTATTCTTGAGCAACGAACGACAACCCATGAAAGACAACCTGGACCAGGATAAGCGCCTCGTGCGCGAGATTCGCCTGACGAACCTGCTTTCCTTCGGGCCGCAGCCGGAGACCCTGCCGCTAGAGCGCTTGAACGTGTTCATCGGCCCGAATGGGGCGGGCAAATCCAACCTGATTGAAGCCCTGGCGCTGATGCGGGCGACGCCGGTTATGCCCCAATCTACTTCCAACGCCGATGTCCGCGGGGTGTTGCGGCGCGGGGGCGGAGCAGGGGAGTGGATTTGGAAAGGAGCGAAGGACCAGCCCGCCTCAGTGGAACTGGTGGTCACCAACCCAAAGGGTTCACAACCGCTGCGGCATCTTTTGGCGTTTCGAGCCGGCGAACAGGGTTTTGTATTGCATGACGAGCGGGTGGAGAATGAAAAGGCCTATCCCGACCAGGCCGACCCCTATTTCTTCTACCGTTTCCAGAACGGGCATCCGGTGGTCAATACCATTGTCCACGAAGATGCGGACAACGCCCGCACCTTGCAAGAACGCCCCAATAAACGCCACGGCGTCGTCCCTGCGGCGCGAAAAGAGAGAAGGCTAGCGCAAGAGACGGTGAATTTAGAGGTTTCGATCCTGGCGCAGCGGCGCGACCCGGAGCTTTATCCCGAGATCACATACCTGGCGGAGGCTTACGAGAAGTGGCGCATCTACCGGGAGTGGGCGTTTGGTCGCAATACGGTGTTCCGCGAGCCGCAGAAAGCCGACATGCGCAACGACCGCTTGGAGGAAGACTTCTCGAACCTGGGGCTTTTCCTGAGCCGCCTGCGCAAGACGCCCCCGGCGAAGAAGGCCATTCTGGAGGGGTTGCGGGACCTTTATGACGGGCTAAGCGACTTCGAGCCAATCGTCGAGGGCGGGAGTGTCCAGGTGTTCTTCACCGAAAGCGATTTCTCGATTCCCGCCACCCGTCTGTCCGACGGCACGCTCCGCTATTTATGCCTGCTGGCCATTCTCTGCGACCCCGATCCGCCGCCGCTTATCTGCATGGAAGAGCCGGAATTGGGACTGCACCCGGACATTCTCCCGAAACTGGCCGACCGGCTGGTGGCGGCTTCCGAGCGGACGCAGCTTATCGTCACCACCCACTCGGACATCCTGGTGGACGCGCTGACCGAGCAGCCGGAAGCGGTGGTGGTGTGCGAGAAACACGAGGGGCGGACGGTCATGAAGCGGCAGCGAAAGGAGGAATTGGCCGAGTGGCTCGGGAAGTATCGCCTGGGCCAGTTGTGGACCAAGGGGCAGATTGGAGGGACGCGCTGGTGAGTGCGATGCTGTATCTGGAAGGAGGCGGCGACTCCAAGGAGTTGCACAGCCGTTGCCGCGAGGGATTTCGGCGGCTGCTGGAGCGTTGTGGTTATCAAGGCCGGATGCCCCGGTTGGTCGCCTGCGGCGCACGGAATTCGGCTTTCGCTGACTTCGTTTCCGCGCATTCCGGCGGGATAGCGCAATATGTTGCCCTGTGGGTAGACAGTGAGAATGCCCTGGCCGATTTGGACAAGACGTGGGCGCACCTGAAAGAACGCGATGGTTGGGCACCGCCAGCCGGGGCAAGCGATGAGCAGGTCCTGTTCATGACGACGTGCATGGAGACGTGGCTGGTCGCCGACCGATCCGCGCTGAAGGAGCACTATGGGAGCAAGCTCCAAGACTCAGCGCTTCCGCCATTGAGCGAGTTGGAGCGATGTCCCCGGGACGTCATTCAAAACAGCCTGACCCACGCAACCCGGCAGTGCTCGAATGCCTATGCAAAGGGAAAGCGATCCTTTGAAGTTCTGGGCAAACTCACCCCGGCGACTTTGGAGGGGCACCTGCCGAGTTTCGTCCGGGTCCGTCGAATTCTAAACGCGAGACTATGAGCGTTGCCGACGCTTCCGAGAAGGGCCTCGAATCGCTGATCATGCGCCACCTGACCGGCACGGACGGTCTCGCGCCTGAGGGTGCCCCGGCCGGCTGGGCGGAGACGCCCGATTCCCTCGCCGCCGCCAAGGCCGCCGGCTCCGGCTGGCTCGCCGGCAACCCCAGAGACTACGACCGCACCCACGCGCTCGACGTGCCGCAGCTCCTGCGCTTCCTGGAGAGCACACAGCCCGCAGCCCTCCAGCGCCTCAAAGTGTCCCACTGGTCCGACAAGTCCGACATCAACCGCCAGAAGTTCCTCGCCCGGCTTTCCAGCGAAATCGGCAAGCGTGGCGTCATTGACCTGCTCCGCAAGGGCCTCGATCACGGCCCGCTCCATTTCGACCTCTTCTACGGCACGCCCTCGCCGGGCAACGCCAGGGCGGCCACCCTCCACGCGCAGAACCGTTTCAGCGTCACGCGCCAGTTGCGCTACAGCCGGGACGAGACGCGCCGGGCATTGGATCTGTGCCTGTTCCTCAACGGCCTGCCTCTCGCCACGTTGGAACTCAAGAACAGCCTCACCAAGCAGACCGTCGAGGACGCCATCGAGCAGTACCGCCGCGACCGCGATCCGCGGGAGAAGCTCTTCGAGTTCGGGCGCTGCGTGGTGCATTTCGCCGTGGACGACGCCGAGGTCCGCATGTGCACGGAGCTGCGCGGCAAAGCCTCGTGGTTCCTGCCCTTCAACAAAGGCTGGAACGACGGCGCGGGCAATCCTCCCAACCCCGGCGGCCTGAAAACCGATTATCTCTGGAAGGAAATACTCACGCCGGCCCGCCTGACGAACATCCTCGAAAACTACGCCCAGGTCATCGAGAGCAAGAACCCGAAGACGGGCCGCAAAAAGCGCGCGCAGGTGTTCCCCCGTTACCACCAGCTCGGCGTGGTCCGCCAGACGCTCGCCCACGTCGCCGCCAACGGCGCCGGCTCGCGCTATCTCATTCAGCATTCGGCCGGCAGCGGCAAGTCTAACTCCATCGCCTGGCTCGCCCACCAGCTCATCGCCCTAAGGCACGCTTCCGGCGGCGTTCCCTCTCTCCCCGCGGGAGAGGGCCGGGGTGAGGGGCTTCACATCTTCGACTCCGTCATCGTCGTGACCGACCGCCGCATCCTCGACGACCAGATCCAGAAGACCGTCAAGCAGTTCATGCAGGTCGGCGCCACCGTCGGCCATGCCGAGCATTCCGGCGACCTCCGGAAGTTCATCGAGGAAGGCAAGAAGATCATCATTTCCACGGTGCAGAAGTTCCCGTTCATCCTCGACGAACTCGCCAGGGAGGAGAAGGGCAAGACCTTCGCCATCATCATTGACGAGGCCCACAGCAGCCAGGGCGGCAAGACCTCCTCCGCCATGAGCGCCGCGCTGGCCGACCCGGAAGACACCGTAAACGACGCCCTGGAGAAGCGGATGCAGGCGCGGAAGATGCTGACCAACGCCAGCTACTTCGCCTTCACCGCCACCCCCAAGAACAAAACGCTGGAGATGTTCGGCCAGCCGCTGCCGCCGGACGCCGAGGGCAAGATCAAGCACCGCCCCTTCCACAGTTACACGATGAAGCAGGCCATCCAGGAGGGCTTCATCCTCGACGTGCTCCGGAGCTATACCCCCGTGGACAGCTACTACAAGCTCGTCAAGAAGATCGAGGAAGACCCGGAGTTCGACACCAAACGGGCGCAGAAGAAACTGCGCAAATACGTCGAGAGCCACGACCACGCCATCCGCCTCAAGGCCGAAATCATGGTGGACCACTTTCACAACCAGGTGCTGGCGTTGAACAAGATCGGCGGCAAAGCCCGCGCCATGCTGGTCTGCAGCGGCATCGAGCGGGCCATCCAGTATTTCCACGCCTTCAAGGCGTATCTGCAAGAGCGCAAGAGCCCGTATCAGGCCATCGTCGCCTTCTCCGGCGAGCACGAGTTCGCCGGGGCCAACGTCACCGAATCCTCGCTCAACGGCTTCCCCAGCAGCGACATCGCCGACAAGATTCAGGAAGATCCGTACCGCTTCCTCATCTGCGCCGACAAGTTCCAGACCGGCTACGACGAACCCCTCCTACACCCTGTATGTGGACAAGCCCCTCTCCGGCATCAAGGCCGTCCAGACGCTCTCGCGCCTCAACCGCGCCCACCCGGAGAAGCACGATGTCTTCGTTCTCGATTTCCAGAACAACACCGAGACGATCACCAAGGCGTTCGCCGATTACTATCGCACCACCGTCCTGAGCGAGGAAACCGACTCCAACAAGCTCCACGACCTCAAGGCCGCGCTGGACAACGCGCAGGTCTATTCCCCGGAGCAGGCGCAAACGCTGGTGGATTTATTCATGGCCGGCGCGCCCCGCGAGCGACTCGACCCTATTCTCGACGCCTCCGTCGCCTCCTACCTGCGCCTCGACGAGGACGGCCAGGTGGATTTCAAGGGCAAGGCCAAGGCATTCGTCCGCACCTACGACTTCCTCGCCTCCGTGCTCCCCTACACCAACCGCGATTGGGAGTGTCTCTCCATCGTCCTGAACCTCCTGATCCCGAAATTGCCCGCCCCCAAAGACGACGATCCCTCCAAAGGCATTCTGGAGGCCATTGACATGGACTGCTACCGCGTCGAGAAGCGGGCCGCCCTGAAGCTCGCCCTGCCCGATGACAATGCCGAGATCGGTCCGGTCCCGGTCGAAGGCGGCGGCCGCAAGCGCGAGCCCGAACTGGACTACCTCAGCAACATCCTCAAAACCTTCAACGACCATTTTGGCACCCTCTTTACCGACGCCGACCGGGTCGCCCGTCGTATCCGTGATGACATCGCGCCCAAGGTCGCCGCCGACCCGGCCTACCAGAACGCGCGAAAAAATACGCCCAATGCCGCCCGCATCGAGCTCGACAGGGCCCTCACCAACGTCATGCTCACTCTGCTCAAGGACGACACCCAGGTTTACAAACAGTTCGTCGAAAACGAATCGTTCCGCCGCTTCGTCACCGACATGGTCTTCACCCTCACCACCGACCTCGCCGCCTGACCCGCCCCCCAGCCACCTCCACCTTCCCTGGTCCTTCGGCGCTCAGCAGTCCGGTTTTGCGCAGCCTGCGCGCCAGGTCCAACTGGCGCGCCCACACCCCCGCCAGCACTGGAAAAAGACGCACCGCCCAAAAGGCTGAACCCCGGCCTTCAATCTATCCGGCCTCCAGCCATTGCTACGCCAGGACACAGCTATTCTCTTCCATCAACGCCGGGAAAAAGAATGGCGGGAGCGGCGGGGCTCGAACCCGTAACCTCTGCCGTGACAGGGCAGCGCTCTAACCAATTGAGCTACGCCCCCACCAGGGG
>Ga0116185_1004385_pt1 | contig 11534 bp, 9 predicted proteins | sample AD_JPNNA7_MetaG_FD_89754 | JGI IMG/M metagenome (GOLD analysis project Ga0116185, IMG submission 89754) | Active sludge microbial communities of municipal wastewater-treating anaerobic digesters from Japan - AD_JPNNA7_MetaG | ecosystem: Engineered > Bioreactor > Anaerobic > Digestate | place... | reverse complement strand
ATAGTGATATAGAAATACATATAGGGCAATTAAATATAATTGTCTTATATGCTTTGAATCACATTATCTGATGTCGTATGATATCTGCTTGATGGTGAATTCAATAGCTTGAGGTGCTAGTGCCGAGAGGCATGGAGGTTCAAGTCCTCTTCGCCGCAGAACGAATTATCGTTTGTCGATTATGCTTAAATCGTTGAATGAACCAACCTGGATGACGAATGCGGGCACGATAGCGGCTGTATCATCAATATTTCCGAGAACGCTTGCGCCTAGGAATATGCCGAAATGCGGCGCTATGCTCACGCTCGCTCCGAGTGTTGCGCTCCACTTGAGTGGCCACATCGCATAGGTTGATGGGTCATCGTATTGTGCAACCGCGCCCGCACTTCCATTTGCAAAAATATATATATCGCCACCTGTCAATTCATTGATAACCCTTATGCGATGCCGGAATTCAAGGCTTCCAGCAAGCACTGTATTCCCCGAACAGTCATCTTGGGTATAAATCAGGCCGTAGAACATAAGCGGCTGGTTCAGTGTCGAATAATAGGAAATTTTCGCCGGCTGGGCTTTATCCACTAAACCAGCAAAATCTGTTCCACCAAAAAGGCTCAGATGCAGTGCATCGGTTTGCCCAACAGGAATGGCGGCCGAAGCATTGATCTCAATTTGTGAAAACGAGAATTGGCCGCCAAAATTGGGGCTGAACCAGCGCCCAAACGCGTTGAGAGAGAGCCCGTTGCGAGGGAATACGGTTCTGTCTCTTGTGTCGAGTCTCAGCGCGGCTCTGAGCGCGCCCGCGTTCTGCGCTGCCAGGTTTGTCCAGTCATCGCCAGTGAGCACGTTTTCGAACGAGTAGCCAGCCATGATATCCCCAACATTTCCCAGCGCAAGGCCGCCCCATGCGCCAGCACCGTATGTTCTAAATTTCGAAGCTATTGCCACAGGCAAGGATTCGGACACGAACATGTCATATTCAAAGCGAAAGCGAGCCCAGGGCAGGATGAAAAAAGATCCGAAAGGCTGAAAATACTCTAGGCTTGCCGAGGTTTTGTTCACAAAGGAGACCGAAGAAAACAGCGCAGAACCAGGCCCTGTGAGCTCCTTGGCCAGAAATGCCAAGGATGCCACCAAATTGCTCGAAATATCATTCGAAATGGCGCTCTCAAAGCCCAAGGAGGCAAAGAGTTCGTCTTGCGTAGGTTTTTGCGGCACAATGGATACAACGCCGCGCAGAGATTCAGACTGTTCGCCATCCTTCAGGCTTTCTAGGTCGAATTTGACGAGCGAGTAATCGCCAGCAATAAATGCAGCATGGAGGGCATTCTCAAGGGCCTCTCTTGAATAAGCCTTGCCAATGAGCGGAGCAAAAATGCCGGCAATTTTATCTCTATCCGATTCCGAGCCTCCTTCGACCCTCAGCGAGGAAAACATCGGAGGTGGGGCGAAAGCCTTCCGATTGGCCTGCTCAGAAGGAGATACCAGGGCTCTCTGCTCTCCGATTTTTGTAGCAAGTTCGCGCAATTGCGGCATTGCGATATCGCCGGCTTCTTCGCCACGGGCGATAATCTCTTTTGCGCGTGCAAAGCTCGCGGTTGTAAATTCCTCGAGATTCGGAGTGATAACGAGGTCTGCTGCTTCGAGATTTGGCCTCATGTTCTGCATGATGAAAAGGTTGCCTGTTTGGCTTGCTATCTCTACAGAGGTGTTCAGATCATCGATCGAATCAGGAGCCTTACCTCTCGAAACTACTGCAATGACTATATCGGCGCCCATCTCTTTTGCGATATTGACGGGCAAATTATCGACGATACCTCCGTCTACCAAAAGCTGGCCATTATGTTCATACGGCATGAAGACAACAGGAATCGACATTGAGCTGCGCATCGCTTCCGCAAGAGAGCCTTGGTCGAACACCACCGTATCGCCGTTGAGAATGTTAGCGGCGATTGCGCGATAGGGAACGGGGAATTCGTCGAAGTTCCGTTTTGTTGCCATGTGAATGGTACGCGCAGTGAAGAATGCAAGGATATTTTGCCCCTCCAGAAGTCCTGCGCCTATGTTTGGTCCTTTTGAGTCGAATCCAATTCTGAGCGCATACATCGATTCGACTGCTCGTTGGAACATATTCTGGGGGAGGGCCTTAGAGTCCATAAAGAGCGAATTCCAGTCGATGTCGGATATAAGCTCTTGCATGTCCTGCGGCGAATAACCAGCCGCATAGAGACCGCCTACAATTGAGCCCATACTCGTGCCAAGAATCATATCGATTGGGATGCCTGCTTCTTCAATCTTTTCGAGAACACCTGCGTGGGCAATGCCGAACGCCGAGCCGCCGGAGAGCACCACGGCTATTTTGGGGCGCGGCGTCTGTACCTCAGAGCCGTCTGCGACCGCTGGCCATGTAACAGCAAAGCAAATTAAAAGGCTCACAAAGCCAAGGCGCGCCAGGCGCCAGAGAGGAAGGTGCATCCAATTCATTTTCATAAGGAGCATCATAGATACTAGTCTCTTGTTTGCGCAAGCCTAAATGCGCAAGAATGCCACTATGCCCCACTATCTTTATTCTTAAAAAACAAAGAGGCAGGTTCTGTGTCCTGCCTCTTTTGTGTAGAATGATTTTTACCCCTCTCTATGCGCCGCGGACATGCGGCTGACTTTTAGTCTTGCTTTTCTCCATAAGTGAGCATAACGCCATCTAGAGGGCCTGGGTCAGGCTGACCATCGCTATCGAATTCAACAAAGAGCTTGCCGTCTCCTGTCAGGAAGAACTTTACTGTGATAGTCTTAGCATAATCTGATTCTGCTTTTAGGTTTCCTCCAGCATCTTTTATATCATAGTTATATGAGTATTGATAAATCATGCCTTCAGAGCTTGCAAATTGTCCATCATATTTGCAAGTATAACCATGATTATCAACACCTGTAAAATGCATTGTTTCGATGGAGCTTTCTCCAATGTGCTCTGTATAGATATTCAACGTACAAGTTGTAAAAAAACTAAAGCCTACCCCTTCTGGTTGATTCGGTATCCAAACATTTGTAAACGTCCAATTTCCTTCTACCTGCGAATATTCCGCAGGCGTCAATACTGGAGACTCACCTTCGTTTTCTTGATTTTCGCCACCTTCAAATAGTTCAATAGTGAACGAGCCGAGCAGGCCATCAGCTTGTACCTGCATTCTTAATTTGCCGTCAATTAAGGAAAAAGTGATTTCTATATCTTGAGGCTCATCATACTGATGGATGTTGCCTTGATCATCCTTTACTCCATAGGTGTATTCTCCTTTATATACATTGTCATCAAAATCCCCGTCGCTCCAATAATAAGAACTGTCGCCGATAGTAATGTCTACTCTGTTATGATATTGCGATTCTGTACCATGAGCCCCTTTTTCAATAAAAACATGTACAGGATTATAAACCTTGCCATTAATTTTCACATTGCTGAAATCCCACTCGCCTTTGATATCATCGATGGTGATGTTTGTGTTTTCTGTATCTGGGGGGTTGATTGGGCAACCTACCAGAAATATCGCTACCACTAGCAAGCCTAACCATAGAAACCGTTTCATCGCCTCCTCCTTTATCATGTCTTTCTTCAGGAAAATAGTAGTTTAATTTCACTATAGCGCTAGTTTTCTCGGGACGCAAGGGATTTTATGGCTGTGCGCTGTGCGGTTCTATCCTTATAAAAGGCTACTATTTTCCTAAGCAGACTACGCTCGGCGAAAAGACTGCCGCAATCTAGTTTGGTCTGCACAAGCTTATTATCGCTCCTGAATGCAGAAACCGCGGGACGCTGGGAATGGGCGCGAATTATGGTTTCCTCATCTTGTCAGAGTAACGAAATTTGCCATTGCATCCTGGAAAATTCTGCATTACAGTCTATTCACCCGATCATCGAATCAAAGAAGAGGAAAATCACCGAGAATGACAACAATCGTCCTTTCGGGAGGCGGTGGTACTAGGCTATGGCCGCTTTCCAGACAAGCTATTCCAAAACAGTATTGCAATCTTTTAGGCGGACTTACGCTTTTCGAGCGCACAATCAAGAGAAATATCAAGTTGTCTGATAACATCATAGTAGTCACCAATGTCGCGCATTTCGATATAGCAAAAAGTCAGTTTAGAAAAGTCTGTCCTGATAAACAGGTCCATTTTATCCTTGAACCTTGTGGCCGCAACACAGCGCCGGGGATCGCACTGGCCTGTCTTGAGCTAGATCCTGAGGAGAACGTGCTTGTCGTGCCATCCGATCATATCATATTGGATGAAGAAGCCTATCAAGATGCGGTTAATAGAGCTCTTGTGGCAGCAAACCTTGGATACCTTGTAACCTTTGGGCTAAAGCCTGAATATGCTGAAACAGGTTTCGGCTACATCGAAGCTGATGGAGATAAAGAGACCGCGGGCGAAGGTTTTCTGCTTGTAAAGGCCTTTAAGGAGAAACCTGACAGAGCTACCGCCGAAGAATACATTGCAGCAGGAAGATATTATTGGAACTCCGGGATATTTTCATTTCTGGCTGGCAAATACCTTTACGAGCTGGGCAATACGGCGCCAGAGATACTCTTGGCATCAAAAAAAGCCTGGGAGGCAGCTAGAAAATCCATTTCCCAAAATACTGAAGATGTAATAGCCATTCCTGAGGAAGCGATGCTTTCGATACCCGCAGAATCCATAGACTATGCAGTCATGGAAAAGAGCCAGAATGTTGCGGTGGTGCCTTGTTCGCTGGGCTGGAGCGACCTTGGAAGCTGGGACGCTATCTGGAAGATTCGGGAGAGAAGCGGCTTAGAAGCTCTAGAAGGATCGTCGACTATTTCCATTGAGTCAAAGAGAAACCTCGTTGTGGGCTCTGAACGTATTGTCGCCCTTGTTGACGTAGAGGATCTGATTGTAGTCGATACTCCCGATGCTCTTCTGATTTCAAAGCGCGGATCGAGTCAGAATGTAAAGAGAATTGTCGAGCAGTTAAAAGAGAAAGGCAAGACTCATCTCTTGTAAAAAAATCCCAAAATCGATGTAAAGAATAATTACCTAAGCATCTGTTTTGTTATCAATTATTTCTTACACAATAAATAATCTTTTATATATTGACTTATCATCTTGCTTCCTTCAAAATAAAATAAAAATATGGGAAGAGAACGTCTTTTTGCCGATAAAAAAGAAATTATTGACGCCGCAATAGAGCTTCTAAGCGAGAATGGATATGAGAGTTTCTCTACACGAAAGCTTGCCAGGAGACTTGGTGTATCTCCCATGACGCTATATAATTACTTTTCTAGTAGAAATGAAATAATCGAAGCTGCCATCGAAGCTGCCTATGAGAGAGTGTTTCAAGAATTCTATAATGATCTTTCATCATATCTTGAAAAAGAGTCTTTCTGCCCTCTCTGTGGCTTTATGGAAATAGGCAAGAAACTACTATTGTTTTCTCGTGAAAAGCCCAAGATATATGCGCTCGTATTTATAATGAATATCATGCCATATCGCGAACAACCCAGTGTACAAAGACTTTTTGGTATTACTTTATCAAAGGTTCGAGCTCGCTTAACTGCGGAAGAAATCAGCCAGGATCTTCAGAATCATATCTACCTTTTTATGTTGCTTGTCTTAGCACTGGTACAGAATGTGTACAATGGGAATAGCTCGTACGATATCCGAGCTTTCGAAGCCAATCTTCGGATTGCGTATAATCAGCTTCTAAAACCTTTCGAAAAATATTTTTCATTTGCATAAGCATAGCAGGGTACAAAGTCTGCTTTATTCCTATACACAAGGTTCGTAGCAGTATAGTAGCAGCAACAGCTATATCAAAGACCTCTAGATCAACTTATAATAGCAAAGGAGAGTAGACTATGGGCTTATTTCAAAAGAAAAAACACTTTCTTGCCTTTATTCCTTGCATCTTTGGGCTTGTCATATGGTCTTTAATACCCATTGCAGCGGGTGCTCAATCGGAACCAGGCCACAGCATTCAGGTGTATGGTCAAGCGTCGATGTATGTTGAGCCTGATGTGGCCAATTTGCTTATCGGGATTGAAATACAAGCCGATAGCGCAGCAAAGGCTCAAGAGCAACTTCGATATCAAGCATCAGTGGTTTTCGACGCTATATCTCAAGCAAGTATCCAGCAACCCAAGATGAAGACCAGTTCTTACCGTATATCGCCTTTATATAGCAATGAAAAGGGCAAAGAGCATATCATAGAAGGCTATAAGGCGGAGACAAGCATTGCGGTGGAGATTTCGGATCTGTCATCTGTGGCAATTATCATCGACAAGGCAATAGAAGCCGGGGCGAATATTGTACGGTCAGTCTACTATGATCGTAGGGATTTGGAGGCATTTAAGGCTCAACTCATAAAGTCAGCCTGCATAGAGGCTAGTTCAAAGGCCGAGATTGCCGCCAGCGCGCTAGGCTTTAAATTGGGAGCTCCCATAAGAGTCAGCGTACAGGATAGGTTTTCCGCCCCCGATACTGGGAATATGATTATGAAGGCGTCAGCCTTCGGCTCAGAGTCTCTAAGGCCAGGAGAACTCGAGATCAGCGTTACAGTGTCTGCTGAATTTGAACTCATGTCGGATTAGCAAGGCAGTGCGATAATTGAGCTATTATATAAGGAAGAGATTTTTGCTCTATGGCATTCGATTGACAGAAAACAATAGTCATGTATCAATGTATTCATGAACGAGAAAATTGGAGTCATCGATAGTGGCATGGGCGGGCTCACGGTTGTTCGGAGCCTTTTCTTAAGGAATGTGCCAGCCGATATTGTCTATGTCGGTGATAATGCAAATGTGCCTTATGGCAATAGGCCATTGGATGAAATAGTTGAGCTCACTCTGCGCATGCTGAAAGTCCTTTCCGAACATAATATTCGAATCGTAGCAATCGCATGCAACACTATTTCCGCGACAATAGAGCGCCTGAAGCCTTATTGGGTATATCCGATAATCGATATAATTTCTCCAGTAGCGCAATTTCTGGCTAATTGTGGAGAATCGGATATAGGCTTATTTGCCACGGAGTTCACCGTCAGATCAGGCTTGCACGCAAAATTGGTAGGTGAAATTAATCCTGGCGTACACATTCATGGAGTACCAAGCCGCAGATTAGCTGCCCTTATCGATGAATCGATAGAGGATGAATCAGCTATCCGTGAGGAGATATCATCCATGCTTGCTCAGCTTGCCGCGCTTCATCCAGTTCATAAGGTACTTCTTGGCTGTACTCATTATCCTATTGTTATGGACTTGTTCGAGAAGCTGGCACCAGAGAAGGAGTATATCGATCCTGCGGATCTACAAGCCAAAGCCATAATCGACCTATTGAATAAGACCGAGCTGAAATCTAGATCTATAGAAAATGGAAGAGAAGGTGTAAGCACTGAAATTGGAAAACAAGCCAAAGGAGTCCTTTTTAGCGAAACCGCAAAACCTTCTTTGGAAATCGTCACTTCTGGTACAGAGGATACATATCGTACTATGTTGAGCAGATTAGGAATTCCAAAGGCCCGCAGTATAGATCGTTTATTATAGAAGCAGAGGGGCATATGGAAATCGAACGGATAGATCCGTTCTCCTATATAATCCCCGTTAGGGAAGGAATGCGTGTTCCTGCACGCATCTACGCTTCTGAATCGCTTTTCAGCCTTCTTCATGAAGATAAATCCATAGAGCAACTAGTAAATGTAGCTCGACAGCCCGGAATAGTAAAAGAAGCTCTTGGCATGCCGGATATGCATCAGGGTTTTGCTTTTCCGATAGGAGGCGTTGCCGCATTCGACATAGATGAAGGCATTGTATCGCCTGGCGGTGTGGGATTCGACATAAATTGCGGTGTAAGAGTAATCCTCACTTCTCTCGATGAGAAAATTGTACGTCCGAAACTTGAATCCATTGGCAAAAAACTTTTCGCACGCGTGCCTTCAGGAGTTGGTTCAAAAGGGGTGTTGAAGGTATCTGCTAAAGAAGCTCGCAAGGCGATGGACAACGGGCTGCGCTGGACTTTGGCTAAGGGGTTTGCGGAGAATATCGACCTCGAATCCGTTGAAAGCGGAGGATATCTGGAGGAAGCAGATGAGCGAGCAGTAAGCGAAAGAGCTATAGATAGAGGAAAGGAAGAATTTGGAACTCTGGGGGCGGGCAACCATTTTCTCGAGATATCCACGGTGGAACGGATTTTCGACCCAGCACGCGCTAAGGCCTATGGCCTATTCGAGGGGCAGGTGCTCATCTGGATCCACACCGGATCAAGGGGTTTAGGACATCAGGTCGCCACAGATTACATCGCGCGCATGCGCCCGAGAATGACACATTATAAGATACCTCTCTATGAACATGATTTTGTCAGCATTCCTATTAGCGATCCTATTGCCAAGGAATATCTTTCGGCCATGGCAGCGGCTGCAAACTTTGCATGGATAAACAGGCAGATGATAACCGTCGCGGTGCGTGAGGTTTTTGCCCAGGAATTTGGAGAGCCCTGGGATTCGCTTGGTATGCGACTATTATATGATGTTGCTCATAACATTGCAAAATTCGAGACTCATATCGTCGAAGGGATGGAAAAGAAGCTTCTTGTTCACAGAAAGGGCGCTACGCGTGCTTTTCCTGCTGGTCACCCAGAGCTATCCCTACATGCGCGAGAAGTTGGCCAGCCTGTTCTTTTGCCTGGTGATATGATGAGAGGCAGCTATATATTGGTTGGCGGGCCTAGAGCCATGGAAGAGAGCTTTGGAAGCGTTGCACACGGGGCAGGTCGGTGTATGAGCCGCAAGGCTGCCGCGCGTCAGATCCAGTTCGATGCGCTTTCAGACCAAATGCGAGCGCATTCCGTAATATTGCTTGCAGCAAATAAACGATTGGCTTGCGAAGAAGCTCCTCTTGCCTATAAAAATGTCAACGATGTTGTGGAAACAGTTAGCGGCGCTGGTCTTGCAAGCCTTGTGGCACGTACCAAGCCCCTCTTGGTTATAAAGGGCTAGAAGATCATAAGGAGAGCATAAGGCGCTTTCTACTGCCCTAAGGCGATAGAATCCGTCCATCCTGCCCAGCTCGGTGCAATTTCCCAGAAGGATGGAGGCTCTCCATCGCTTGGCTCATAATCAGGATCAAAGTATGGAGCGAGATTCTGTTCCCCAAGCCCGGGTTGTTCTTTAGAAGGGGTGCCTTCTGGATGCGCCGCTTGCCATTCAGCAATCCTTTTGTTCCTCAGGAACTTTGCCGCCACCGAGGGGAATAGCTCTAGAAGCAGTTGTTCTTTTTCATTCAATGCCAGCGGAACTCCACCTGCCTCCGGAATCGGTGGATTGTCCTGAGGCTTGTACTTGCTTGTGTCATAAGGAACTTCTTCTCTTGTGCCACAGATCTTGTAGCGGAATTCAGGATCGACTGGCCATGGCGTCTTTCCATATTGACCGAGGATAAGGTCTTCGAAATTCTTCGATACGTTTTCGTACATGTCCTTTCCCTCGTGAATACTTATGACGCAGTTGACTGCCTGGACACCCACAATCTGACTGGTAGGTGTTACAAGCGGGGGCAGGCCTGCATCGAGCCGCACAGTTGGCACAAGACGAAGAACTTCATTGAGTAAGTGTTCCAGCTTGGCTTCCTTGAGCTGAGTGAGCATGTTGGTATACATGCCGCCTGGTATCTGCGCGTGACGTACGATCTCATCGGGTTCAGGGTAAAAGAAGGCCTTTTCTATTTGCTGGCAAATGTCGAGAGATTTTTGATACTTGCCTCCAACGGCAGCCTCAAGAGCGTCATCGAAGAGCTTGGAGAGCTCGGGCGATAGGCTATCCTTGGAAAGATCGAGTTCGGGCGGTAGTCTCTTGTACTGATCGAAGGACGCAAGTTCGGATCGGATTTGTCTAAGACGCTTGTCTATCCTTGCGACAGCAGCATTGTCGACATCCACGGAGAAGCCCAACCTGTCTGCAAAAATGCGTATTATCTCATAAGCTGGAGCAGCAGGCCCTCCAGAGAAAGACAGGATGGCCGTATCGACAATGTCGACTCCATTGACCATGGCTGCAAGCAGACTTGCCACTCCAAAGCCTGGAGTACAATGAGTATGAAGATCGATCGGAATATCAAGCTCATTTTTGAGCGCTTTTACAAGCTCTGCAGCCATGAAAGGAGTAATCAGTCCCGCCATATCTTTGATTGTAAAAATGTCAGCGCCGAGAGATGCCAGCTCCTTTGCTTTCTTGACATAATAATCTACTGTGAAAATCTTAGGCGGTATTTTCTTTCCAGTAAAAACGCCTTTTATTCTGTCGCTCAATCTAAAATGCGGATCGACGGTGTAGCAAACAGCGCAATCAGCCAGACCACCCGCTTCTTTTACAAACCTTATCGAAGACTTCATATTGTCTATATCGTTGAGCGCATCGAAGATTCTCATGATATCTACACCCGCCGCAATGGCATTCTTGCAAAACCCTTCGATTACCGAATCAGGATAGGGATTATATCCAAAGAGATTGCGCCCACGTGAGAGTGCTGTCAATTTTGAGGCATTGCCTATTCCTTCTTTGATTATAGCGAGCCTATCCCATGGATCTTCACCGAGGAATCTCATTACAGAATCAGGAACGGCTCCGCCCCATACCTCCATTGCATAAAAATGACTCTGGCGATAATCATCTAGCACGGCCTTGACCTGCTCATTATTCATGCGTGTGGCAAATTGTGACTGTTGGCCATCGCGAAGTGTCAAATCGCGAATCTTTAAGTATTTCATATCAAAAGCTCCTGGAGTCTATTTGTATCTCAAATCGCCATAAGCGACAAGTATCGGCAATATATATGATTTATGGCACAAGTGATAGATTTTGACAAAATCGTGAATAAACTGTAGAATAAAAAAACGCCGTAATGCGTTCCTGTTTATATTTATCCTTATAAAGTTCATTCTTTTTGAAGGAGCATCTAAAGGGGCAATGCTCGGTCTGTTAGACTGAGTGCGGCGATTATTGTTCAAGAGCAAAGAAATGGCTGGTCCTCAAAAAAAATTCTTTCACATCGTCAGAGCAAAATACTGCAAAGGTTGCAGCATATGTGTGGCTCTCTGCCCAAAGAAGGTACTAGAGCTAAAAAATGAAAAGGTATTTGCTGCCAGGCCGGATGATTGCATCGGATGCAGAATGTGTGAACTCAGATGTCCCGATTTTGCCATTGAGGTGCATCCTGTCGAAGAAAAATCAAAATTCGAAGCAGATGTCAATCTGGTTGGACTTGGCTTGAATTCGGAGGCGAACCATGGCTGAGATCATTAAGCTTATGCAAGGAAACGAGGCGTGCACCATGGCTGCCATAGCGGCGGGGCTACGATTCTATGCTGGATATCCAATTACTCCTTCCACGGAGATAGCAGAGATGTGCTCGGAAGAACTCCCAAAAGTGGGAGGAAGATTCATTCAAATGGAAGATGAGATTGGTTCGATTTCAGCATGTATCGGTGCTTCATTAACCGGTGTAAAAGCCATGACCGCTACTTCGGGTCCTGGTTTTTCT
>Ga0116185_1004375_pt1 | contig 11554 bp, 7 predicted proteins | sample AD_JPNNA7_MetaG_FD_89754 | JGI IMG/M metagenome (GOLD analysis project Ga0116185, IMG submission 89754) | Active sludge microbial communities of municipal wastewater-treating anaerobic digesters from Japan - AD_JPNNA7_MetaG | ecosystem: Engineered > Bioreactor > Anaerobic > Digestate | place... | reverse complement strand
GGGGGTGGGCGTCTGCGTGGGGGTAGGGGTGGGCGTGGGGGTGAGCGTGGGCACCTGCACGTTGATGTGGATGACTTTTTCGGCGTAGGTATCCCGGTCGCTGTCCAGGTGCAGCCGCAGGGTGATTGGCCCGGCGGGCAGGCTGCTGATATCCCAGGTGCCGATCAAACCGGGCTGGTTCAGGGGCGCGGTCAGGCCTTCCACCAGGGTTTCCCAGTCGGCGGGGTCGCTGCCCAGGCCGTAGTCCAGCCGGAATTCTTTGAAATCCTTGACCGCGCTGACCACCACCCAGACATCCAGCGGGCTTTCGGTGATCGTCTGACCCTCGGTGAGGTTGGAGAAGAACAGCAGCGGGCGCTCGTCTTCAGCAGTACATTCACGCTCGGGGGTAAAGAAGAAGGGTTCTTCAAAGCCCAGTGAATCAGCCCAGGCGCGGCCTTCGTCGGTGTTGCGAATCCACTCAATGGCCGATTTATCGGTCACGTTGATGGCAAATTCCTCCGAGGTGTACTCGGCGCAAATCGGCGAGGCGCGCAGCCCCGTCCAGGTATCCACCAGCACTTTTTGCCACAGATCCTGGTCGGCAGGGGCGGGCGGCTGGTCGGCAGCAAAGATCTCGGTGCGCTGCTCGGGGCACCACTGCGAAGGCTGCGCCCCGGAGACCGAGCAGACCACCAGATCCACCACGCCAGGCGGGCGGGTGAAGGGGGTGGGGTAGCCGCCGGTGAGCTGCGGCACGGCAAACTGCATAAACTGCGCCCAGATGGGCGCCGCACCGGTGAGGCCGGTGGTGTTCTGCATGGGGGTGTAATCGGCATTGCCCACCCACACGCCGGTCACCAGGTCGGGGGTGTAGCCAATGGTCCAGTTATCGCGGTAGTCGTTGGTGGTGCCGGTCTTGGCGGCCGCGGCAAACGGCAGATTGAGCACCGAATTGGCGCCGAACATCGGCGTGCGGGCGGCATTGTCCGAGAGGATCGAACTGATCAGGTAGGCGTGTTCGGAGCGCAGCGCCTGCACGGGATCGGGCGGCTCATATTCATAAACCACGTTGCCTTCGTGATCCACAATCCGAGTGATGGCTACCGGCGGCACCTGCTGCCCGCCGTTGGCAAAGACGGCATAGGCGCCGGTCATCTCCAGCAGGCTCACATCACCGCCGCCCAGCGTCAGCGCCAGGCCATAATCATTGCGGGTGAGCGTGGTGATGCCCAGCCGCTGGGCAAACGGCACCAATCCATCGGGCCACTCGGTGGCGGGGTTGTCGTAAATACCAATGTATTCCAGCGCCTTGACCGCGGGGATGTTAAATGAATTGGCCAGCGCCGAGCGCACCGAAACCGGGCCGTGGAAGCGGCCATCGTAGTTCACCGGGCGGTAGGGGTCGCGCGGGTCGTTAGGGTCGCCGGAGGGCGGGAAGCCAGTCGGCACATCCCAGATCAGGGTGGCGGGCGTCCAGCCTTTTTCAAAGGCGGCGGCGTAGGTCAGCGGCTTCATGGCCGAGCCCGGCTGCCGGGGTGCCAGCGCCATGTTCACCTGCCCCGAAATGGCCGCGTTGTGATAGTCGGCTGAGCCGACCATGGCCAGAATCTCACCGGTGGATGGGCGGATGGCGATCAACGCGCCGTTGGTGGCATTGTTGGCGGTCAGCATCGCCACCTGGTCGCGCACCAACGCTTCGGCCTGATCCTGCAGCACGGGGTCCAGCGTGGTGTACACGGTGAACCCGGAGCGGTAGATGGTTTGCGGGTCGTAGCGCGCTTCCAGCTCAGCGCGAATATAATCCACCCAGTGCGGGTAGCGGGCGGCGTACTGGCTGGGCTGGAAGGGGTAGTTGATGATCCCCAGGGCGGCATTGGCATAGTCCTCGGTGCTGATGCAGACCCGCTCGGCGTCGGGGCGCACATCAATGCAGCCCTTCTCAGAGCTCAGGGTATAGGTCAGGTCCAGCACTGCCGAGGTGCGCAGCAGGGTGGCATCGCGGTTGGTGAAGATATCATACACCGAAGGCGCCTGGGGAATGCCCGTCAGGAAGGCCGCCTGGCCCAGCGTCAGCTCGCTGGCTGAAACGCCAAAGTAAGACTCGGCCGCGGCCTCAATGCCATAAGACAGGTTGCCATAGTTCAGCTCGTTGATGTACAGCTCCAGGATCTCTTCCTTGCTGTACAGGCGGGTGATTTCAGCCGCCAGCACGATCTCGCGGGCCTTGCGGTCCAGCGTGCGCTCGTAGCGCTCATCAGGCAGCAGCAGCATGCGGGCCAACTGCTGGGTGATGGTGCTTGCGCCGGTGCCTTCGCCGTAGAGCATGTTGCGCCACAGCGCCCGGGCAATTGCCACGGGGTCAAAACCGGGATGGTTGTAATATTCTTTATCTTCGGTGGCAATGGTTGCCGCCAGCAGGTACGGCGAGACCCGGTCCAGGGTGACGTAGGTGCGCCGCCCGGCGTTGGGGTCAATAATCTCGTAAAGCACGTTATTATTACGGTCGAGGATGCGGGTGGTCTCAAACTGCGAGGCGCTGGCGCGCAGGTTTTCCACGCTGGGCAGGTTCTGCAAAATGACAAAATACTGAATCACGGCCACCGCGCCCATGATGACAATGATGGCAACGCCGAGGAAAAGCAGGCCAATCAACCCGCGGGCGGCGCAGCCCAGGGCGCGCCGGGCGCCGCCAGGTTTGCGCGGGCCGTTGGCGGCAGGTTTGGGCTGGGCGGGTTTGGGTTGAGCTGGCTTTGGCTGCGCCGGGACTGCCGGGCGCCCCATGCCAGTGGGCTGGGGGTGCTGCGGGCGGGCCCCCGGCGGGGTATAGGCCGAGGGGGTCACCCGGGTGGCGTTCGGGTCAGTCTCTTCCACGTGGAAGGGCAGGGCATGGTCGCCCAGGCCGGGCGGCGGGGGGAAGGTGGGGGCGTCGGGGTCGGGCGTCACCGGGCGGGTGACGGCAGCCGGCGGCGGGACGGGGTGCGGCAGGGTGGCTGCCGGCGGGGGCGGCGGCGTCACCGGCTCGCCGGGCTGATACCAGCCGCCGGTCAGGTCAGGCTCGCCGGTAGGGTGATGCGGCAGCGGCTGGGTGGGTGCCTCTGCAAGGTCGGTGGGCGGCTCGGCTTCGGCAGCGGCCAGCAAATCATCGGCCAACTGCGCCATGGTAGATTGCTCTGCCTCGGGCTGCCCGGCGCCCGGTTCAGCGGGCACGGTCTCATCAGTTGAAGCCAGCAAACGGCGCAACCGTTCGCCGGGTTTGGTTGGTTCGGTGGGTTCAGTGGGGGTGGTTGGGTTTTCGGGGTGATCAGTCATAAGTATAAGACGCTGCCTGAAGGTGTTTTGTGCCGCCCAGCGGCGGTCACCTCCATTCTAGCACATTGATGGGATTATGGGGGCGGCGGGCAGAAGCGAGCCGGATGGCTTGCGGCCGGGGGTAATCAAACCGCGGCGTCAGATTTTGTAAAATCTGCTGCATTTGAACCCAAACAGGTTGACTCGCACGGCGATTTATGCGATACTCATCACACAGGGGCAGCACAATTCAATTGCCATCCTTATGGAAGAGGAGGTGGTGTCAGACAATGAACGATAGTAGTTTGCGTCTGGCTGCGGTACCCCTCCTCGGTCTCCGATAAGCGGTACCGCAGCCCAAAAACGAAGGCCGCCCGCAAGGACGGCCTTCCGTGTTTAACCGGAATGGGGTGATATTAAATCTGTAAAACCGCTTCTGCCGCCAGTTCAAACAGGTTGAGTCGAATATCGCCGCGGGTATGCCAGCCGCGCCGGTCCCAACCATCGGGGATGACCACGTCGCCGCCGTAGAGCAGCTGCCCAAATTCCACGCCCCGGAAGGCTGCCACGGCAAAAAAGGCAGCGGCTTCCATCTCGACCACCTCACAGCCCTCTGCCACGCGCCGGTCCCGGCGGGCGGGCGTCTCCCGGTAGAAGGCATCGGTGGTCCAGGTTTTGGTGGGATGGATGGGCAGGTCATGGCGCTTGAGGGTAGCTTCCAGCGCGGCAATGGCGCGCGGGCTGGCCTGCGCCAGGGCTTCGGGCGGCAGGTAATGGTAAGACATGCCCTCGTCGCGCACGGCATCGGTCACCATAAAGAGATGCCCCACGTCGTGAGCGCCATCCAACACGCCGCAGCCGCCGCAGGCGATAAAATACCGCCCACCCAGGCCGATGATCTCTTCCAGCAGGCCGGCAGCCAGCGGCGCGCCCAGCCCCGCGTGATAGACCGTCACCGCGGGATGGTCGCCTTCCAGCCGGTAAACCGGCACCGGGCCCAGCTCTGAGCGCAGCTCGTAGATCTGGGTCAGGCGGCCGGCGGCTTTCAAATCCCGCAGCACATCCTGGAAGAAGCACGGCACCACCCGCGCGGGCAGTTCCTCGCCGGGTTTGGCAGGCGGCGGGTTGATGATGGCCTTGCGGTCGGGGTCAAAATCCAGGATGGGAAAGGGGGGCATGGGGATGGGCTCCTAGACGGATTGTAACTTTGCTAACTGTGAGATGGGCAAAACCGTAATGCGTTCATGTACCGGGTAGCCAGCGCTGCCTGGATGAATGACCCATAAATGATCTAACTTAAGGTCTTGCAGGGCAACATGCATTGAAGCCGTGATTTCTGGCGCCTCAGAAAATTTCACCTCAATCCCATAGCGTTTGCCGTTTAAGATGTAGAACAAATCCAACTCGGCGCTGCCGTGTACCCCCCAGTAGTAGGCGGTTGGCGGTTGGATAAGCTGTAAGACCTGTTCAATCACAAAGCCTTCCCATGAGGCCCCCACTTTGGGATGCCCCAACAAGCCATTCCAATCTGAAATTCCAAGCAGGGCATGTAAAAGCCCCGAGTCACGAAAATAGACTTTGGGTGCCTTAACCTGACGCTTGTTCAAGTTTTCATACCAGGGCTGTAACTGCCGAACCATATAGGTACCCGTTAGAATATCCAGGTAATAGCGCACCGTTTTGTCGTTAATGCCCAGTGAACGCCCCAATTCAGAGGCATTCCAGGTTTGACCATGGTAGTGGGCCAGCATCATCCAGAACCGGCGCATGGCTGCCGCCGGAATGTTAATCCCTAGTTGAGGTATGTCCCTTTCCAGAAAGGTTCGAATGAAGCCCTCACGCCAGGCCAGGCTGTCGGTTTCATTTGAAGCCAGATAACTGCGTGGAAAGCCGCCGCTCAGCCACAACGACTGCCAGTCTGATATACCGACCTCATCCAGCCTCAGACCTGAAAGCTCAACAAACTCTACCCGGCCGGCCAAAGATTCGGAAATATGTTTAACCACCAGTGGAGAAGCACTGCCCAGGATCAAGTAGCGCGCCTGATTGTCTGGTCGATCAACCCGCACGCGCAACACATTGAATATCTCCGGCATGGATTGAATTTCATCCAGTACCACCAGCCCGGTCAGGTCAGCCAGCACCAGGTTGGGGTTTTGCAGCCGCCGCTGATCCGGTACCGATTCGAGGTCGAAGAAGGTGGCGGGTTGCCCCTGTGCCACTACCCGAGCTAGCGTTGTTTTGCCGCACTGACGCGGCCCCAACAACGCTGTAATTGGTGAACGGCGCAAGGCTTGATGAATTTGGTCAATGGGAAAGGGGCGATTAATCATGCTTTAATTTTATCATGAAATTTCGGAATTACAATCCGAGATTTCATGAGTGCTGCTCTTTTGACCCGCCCTAATCTGCCGGCCAGCCGCGCCATTCGATGCCGGGCACGGCAGCAAAGCGCTGTGCCATCACCTCCAGCGCCTGGGGATTGTTATCCACCAGGATGAAGCGGCGGTCCAGTTCCAGGCAGGCCGCGCCGGTGGTGCCGCTGCCCGCAAAGAAATCCAGCACCACCTCGCCAGGGTTAGACGAGGCTCGCAGAATGCGCCGCAGAATGCCCAGCGGCTTCTGGGTGGGGTAGCCGGTTTTCTCTTTGCCGTTGGTCGGCACAATGGTATGCCACCAGGTATCGGTGGGCAGCTTGCCGCGGGCGGCTTTTTCGGCCCCGGCCAGCCCCGGCGCCAGGTAAGGGATCCGGTCAATCGCCTCCCGGTTGAAGGTGTAATGCTCGGGGTCTTTGGCGTACCAGAAGATCGTATCGTGCTTGGCGGGCCACTTGCGGGTGGAGCGCCCGCCGTAATCGTACGCCCAGATGATCTCGTTGAGGAAGCTGGCGCGCCCAAAGAGCGCATCCAGCAGAAGCTTGCAGTAATGCGCCTCGCGGTAATCAATGTGAAAGTACAGGCTGCCGTGCGGCGCCAGCACCCGGCGCGCCTCCACCAGCCGCGGCTCCAGAAACGCCAGATAATCATCAAAAACGTCCAGATAGGCCCGCTCGCCCAGGGGGATGGTGCGGTAGCGCTGCCCGGCAAAGCCGGTGCGGTCGCCGTGTTCATCCCGCTCGGTGCGGATCTGGGTGCGCGCCTGCGCCCGCCCGGTGTTGAACGGCGGATCGATGTAAATCAAATCCACGGCGCCATCCGGCAGGGCTTGCAGCACGGTCAGGTTATCGGCGAAATAAATGGTTCCAGGGACGGATGCGGGCAAGTGGGCACCTCTCTGGGATGTATTATACCCAATCGCGGGCGGTTTGCCTTGAAAACGAGCAAAAGCCAGCCCTCGTCCGTGATATACTCTACCCAACTCAATTTCTGCTCTGGAGGCCCCATGCGCGCCAAAATTATGGACGAAACCACCCCCATCTATGCCGAGATCGTCAAAGAGAACCCGGTGACAATTGCCACGCTGAAACAGGGCGATGAAGTGCAGCTCGGCAAGGTCACCCGGCGCTTCGGCAAAACCTGGGTGGCCGTGACCCGCCCCGATGGCCGGACGGGCTTCCTCTCTGGCGAGGTGCGCATTTTCCCCATCCGCCGGGCAGAGCTGGCCGACAAGACCATGAATCTGTACACCGCCGCAGACCCCGACAGCGACGTGCTGATGGCCCTGAGCCGTAAAGCAGAGTTCTCCATTATTGATAAATTGACAGATAAAAATAACGCCGCCTGGGTGCTGGTGCGCCTGCCCGATGGCCGCGAAGGCTTCCTGCCCGGCAAGGCGCGCATCCGTGAACTGCCCGAAGACTCGATTGGCGCAGGCAAAAAGCTGATGCTGTACGGCTGTGTGCTGACCGCCGCAGCAACCGGGCTGCTTTATCTGACCCGCGACGCTGGCAGTTCGATGGATATGCTGCTGTATGTAGCGGTTGCGCTGGGGCTCTTCCAGTTCTTCCAGGGGCTGATTGAATATAACAACGCCCGCAAGGCCAAGCCCCCAACCAAACCCTAACCTGCGGTGACCCTCGAACAAGTCCTGCTGATTGCCATTCTCATCGTTCCGCTGGCGCTGGCCCTGCTGAACCGCCTGCGGATGGATGTGGCCGCGCTGATCATTGCCGCCGCGCTGGGGGTGTGCCAGGCGCTGGGGCTGGGCATGCTGGGCCCGGCGCAAAGCCCGGCGCTGGCAGCCCGCGCCATCACCGGGTTTGGTCAGCCCGCGGTGATCACCCTGCTGGCGCTCTTTATTTTGACCCGCGCCCTGGAAAAATGCGGCGCTACCGCCTGGCTCACCCGCCCCCTGCTGCGGTTGGCGGGCGGCTCTGAAGCCTGGTTGATTACCCTGCTGGCGGCGGGTTCGGCATTTTTATCGCTGTTTATGAATAATGTGGCGGCGGGGGCCCTGCTGCTGCCGGCTGCCATGCAGGCCGCCCGCCAGACCGGCGTGCGCCCCAGCCGCCTGCTGATGCCCGTCTCCTTCGGCAGCTTGCTGGGCGGCATGGCGACCTACTTCACCACTGCCAATATCCTGATCAGCGGTCTGCTGATGACCGCCAACCCGCCCCAGCCCGCGCTGGGGATTCTGGATTTTACCCCCACCGGCGGGTTGATTGCCCTGGGCGGGCTGTTGTTCTTCGCCCTGCTGGGGCGGCGGGTGCTGCCGCAGCGCGCCTCTCTGACCGGCGAGATGCTGCCGCGCCCCTCCAGCCCGGAGTTGGAAGACGCCTATCAGTTGGACGAGCGCCTGTGGGAGCTGCGCGTGCTGCCGGGTTCGCCGCTCAACGGGCAGACCCTGCTGGCGCTGGGCCTCGGTGAAAAGTATGGGCTGGCGGTGGCGGCGATTATCCGCCGCGGCAGCACGCAGTTTTCGCCGCCGCCCGATTATGAGGTGCAGTGCGGCGATCTGCTGCTGACCATTGGCCGCGCCGAGCGGGTGAACCAACTGCTGCGCCAGCGGGTGCAGGTGGAACCCTGCAGCCCGGCCCATACGCTGGCAATGCGCGGGGTCGAGTTTGTGGAACTGGTGCTGGCGCCGCATTCCACCGCCCTCGGCCAGACACTCAAAGGCCTCAATTTTCGCCGCCGCTACGGGCTGACCGCCCTGGCCGTGCAGCGCCTGGGCCGCAGCTACCGCACCGATGTGGGCGACCTGCCCCTGCAGCCCGGCGACTCGCTGCTGATGATTGGCGAAGCGGCCCAGGTGCGCGCCCTGCGCGCCCACCGTGATTTTATCGTCCTGGAAGCCGGCGCGGTGGATCATCCCGTCAACCTGCGGCAGACGGCCCTCTCGGTGGGGATTTTGCTAGCGGTGATTGCCGCCTCGATTGCCGGCGCGCCGGTGTACCTGGCGGCGCTGGCCGGGGTGGCCGCGCTGCTGGCCGCGCGGGTGCTCTCGCCCGAAGAAGCCTATGCCGCCGTGGAATGGCCGGTGATTATCCTGGTGGCGGGCATGGCCGCGGCCAGTTATGCCATGGTGCAGACCGGCCTGGCGGCGCAGTTGGGCCAGGCACTGACCGCCGCAGCCCGGCCGCTGGGCCCGCTGGGGCTGGCGGGCGGGGCGTTTCTGCTTTCGGCGCTGCTCACCCAGGTGATGGGCGGCCAGGTGACAGCCCTGGTCAGCGGACCGGTGGTCATCAGTGCAGCCTTGCAAATGGGCGTGAACCCACAGGCGGCGGCGGTGGCCGCCGCCATCGGCTGCTCGGCGGCCTTCCTCACGCCGTTTGCCCACCCCGTGAACCTGCTGATGCTTTCACCCGGCGCCTACACCCCCGCCGACTTTCTGCGCGTGGGCTGGAAGCTGCTGCTGCTCAGCTTTGGGCTGCTGCTGGTTGGAATGTGGCTGTTCTGGGGGTTGTAGAGGGCCCGGGTTGAGACATAAAAATGCAGCGCAGTAATTGTTCTGCGCTGCATTTTTGCAGTAAAGGCGGCTAGATGATCGTTGGATCGGTGGGGGGATTCTCAGGTGAACCCATTAACCCGGCGGGCGTCTCCGCAGGGATGTCGCGCTTTTCGAGTGGATAGGCCATCTGGTTGTATGCCACCACCCAGGTGGTCTGAACGTAAGTGGTTAAAGCGCTGCTCGCCAGGAAGAAGATCAGGCCATAAATCACCGCGACAACGATCAACCCGGTGGAAAGTTCGGCGGTGACAAACCCTTGCGTTGCGATGTAATAACCAACAAACGGGAGGCCAAACACAATCAGGAAGCCTGTAGAGATTAAGAACTGTATGATGGATATCAAAATCAAGTGACCCCAATGGTCAAGCAGCATTCCCCAGGCGCGTTTCAGGGCATCAATGACCCCCAGGTTTTCCGCCACAATTCCAATCATTCCTAGATTCAAAATTAGGCCTAAGAAAATCAGCCCCAGGAAAAACACCAGACAGAATGGCAGCGCCAGGCACACTAAGTTAGCGATTATCAGGAACACCATATGCAGTGATAATACCAGCGTTGCTGCCAGCGAAATGAAAAACCCCAGTAAGCCAAAGAGAAACAATCGCAGGAGGTACGGCTGCCCCTCTCGCCAGAGCTGACCAAAAGACAGTTGCTCCACATTGAGCATATCTGCCCGCCAGGCGCCGCGGTTAAAGGCCGCGGTTGCCGAGAGGTTGAGGTAGATGAACAGCACAATCAACGCCAGCACTGCCAGTCCGATTAAAACCCAGCCATAGACCGGGATGGATTCAAGCATTGCTTCAAAACTGTGCGCATCCGGCAGCTGCCCGCCAAATATTTCGGGCTGGTTCCCCTGGTTGTTAAAGAAATCCGAACTGCTTGAGCGGTAGCTTGAGCTGCCGCCAGAAGCCAGTGACATGATCAGACCCAGCAAGAATAAGACCTTATGCTTCCAGATGATTTCCCAGGCGCGGGTGAAAATTTCGCCGACATTCATGTTAGCTCTCCTGTAGGTTGGTTTGGGTGGGTTCAGCCGGCGTCTGGGCGGGTGGTTCCGGGCGGGTCAGTTGGTTATAAGCCAACAGCTAGGCGGTGTTGTAGAAGCTCATCCAGAGGCCAGTGTACAGCACTGTGATCAGCATCATCAAAACCATCAGCCCCTGCAGCATCGGAAAAATGTTGTAATCCATTTCGGCGCCGCTGCTGATCAGGCCAGTGAAGAGCGATGTTGGGGCTTGAATGAGCATGGAGATGCCGTAATTAATCAGGTACAGGAACAGCATCAGCAGGGCAACAGCAGCTTTGTGATGAATGGCCACATCCCAGGCTCGCCGGATGGCGGCGATGACGCCCAGGTTTTCAGCGACAATGGCCGCCCCTCCCAGTTGAGTGAAGACTTGAAGGAGAATTGTGGCCGCCAACAGAACAAACACCAGCGGAAGCGCTAGGCATAACAGCCAGTAGGTTTCGCTGATCATGCCATAGACAAACGGGATTATGACCGCCAGGACGCCAATCAATGAGAAGCCCCCAAAAATCAGGCTGAGGAGGATCATCCGCAGGACATAGGGCTGGCCCTCCTGCCAGAGCTGCCCAAAGCTGAATTCCTGGGGCTCGGCAGTATCCACCTGCCAGGCGCCGCGCAGCTGCGCCGCCCTGAAAGACTGCGTCAGATAGAAGACCACGGCCCAGAACACCAGCAACCCCAGCCCCAGCAATACCCAGGTGGTGATGGGGGTATTTCTGATCGTATTTGAAAGAGCATTGGCCCAATTCTCCACTTTATCCATCGAATTGGGCATTGTAATGACATTCACAATCCCTATCCCGCTGGATACCAGCGCGCTGACCAGCCCCAGCAGGTAAAGTACCTTATGCTTCCAGAGCAGCTTCCAGGTTCGCGATAAAACTTCACCCTGATTCATGCTGAATCCGGCGAAAACGCACAGCTTAACCGGGATCATGTCGCACAGATGAGGGGGGAAAAACTGGCCAAAGTAATTGTAACTTAAGTGTGCGACATGGAGCGGATTCCGCGCAATTTTCGTTGGGAATCGCCAGAAAGTTCAATCCGGTAAGCATTGTGGACCGAGCGATCCAGGACAGCATCGGCCAAAGTGGGATCTGGGAAACGGGAATGCCATTCAAACACAGGTAACTGAGAGGCGATGAGGGTGGCGGCTTTGCCAAAGCGATCATCGAAGATCTCCAGCAGGTCCTGGGCTGTGGAGAGTTGGATGGGGTCACGCATCCAGTCATCGAAGATCAGTAGATCAGTGCGGGTCAGAGAACGCAGCAGGTTGAGGTAAGAGCCATCCTGGCGGGCTCGAGCCAGAGTGTGGCAGAAGCGCGGGGTACGCAGATAGCGCACCGTGTAACCGAGGCGGCAGGCGGC
>Ga0116185_1004368_pt1 | contig 11567 bp, 10 predicted proteins | sample AD_JPNNA7_MetaG_FD_89754 | JGI IMG/M metagenome (GOLD analysis project Ga0116185, IMG submission 89754) | Active sludge microbial communities of municipal wastewater-treating anaerobic digesters from Japan - AD_JPNNA7_MetaG | ecosystem: Engineered > Bioreactor > Anaerobic > Digestate | place... | reverse complement strand
TGGGGGTGTCCAGGTGCTTGGTGGTAAGACACCCTCCCGAAGGACCTCCGGTCTGAACGGCCTTGAACGCCTTGCCGTCCCGGATGCCGCCGCCGATGTCGAAGATCACTTCCCGGAGGGTGGTGCCCATGGGAACCTCGACCAACCCCACGTTGTTCACCTTTCCGGCCAGGGCAAAGACCTTGGTCCCCTTCGATTTCTCCGTGCCGATCTTGGAGAACCACTCGGCCCCCTTCTGGTAGATCACGGGGACACAAGCAAAGGTCTCCACGTTGTTCACGTTGGACGGCTTGCCCCAGAAGCCCGATTCGGCGGGGAAGGGGGGCTTGCTGGTGGGCTCGCCCCGTTCTCCTTCCAGCGAGCGAATGAGTCCTGTTTCTTCGCCACAGACGAAGGCCCCCGCCCCATAGCGCAGTTCGATGTCGAAGCTGAAATCCGACCCCAGGATGTGGTCTCCCAGGAGTCCCATCTCTCGGGCGTCGTCGATGGCCTTGTGGAGGCGCTGCACGGCCAGGGGGTATTCGGCGCGGATGTAGACCATGCCTTTGGTGGCGTTAATGGCGTATCCGCAGATGATCATGGCTTCGATGACGGAGTGGGGATCTCCCTCCAGGATGGAGCGGTCCATGAAGGCCCCCGGGTCCCCTTCGTCGGCGTTGCAAATGACGTACTTCTGGTCGGCGGAGAACTTGCTGGCAAACTCCCACTTGAGGCCGGTGGGGAAGCCGCCGCCCCCGCGCCCCCGAAGGCCAGACTTTTTCATCACGTCGACGGCCTGGGCGGGGGTCATGGTGGAAAGGACGGTCCCTAAGGCCTGATAGCCGTCCCGGGCGATGTACTCGCCGATGTTTTCCGGGTCGACAAAGCCGCAGTTGCGGAGGGCGATGCGCATCTGTTTTTTGTAAAAGTCCATATGCTTGGAGTCGGAGACCCGGTTATTCGTTTCGGGGTCCACGTACAGGAGGCGCTCCACTTTGCGCCCCTTGACGATGTGCTCCGCCACGATCTCGCCCGCGTCCTCCGGCGTGACCTGGACGTAGAACGTATTATCCGGAGCTACTTTGACGATGGGGCCCTTTTCGCAAAATCCGAAACATCCCGAAAGGACCACCGCCACGTCGTTTTCGAGGCCCTGATCCTTCAAGGCGGCGCGAAGCGCCGCGACGATCTCATTGCTGCGGGCGGAAACGCACCCCGTGCCGCCGCACACGAGAAGTTGCATCTTCATATCGGCCATGGATTCCAAACGCTCCTTTCCCTACGGAGGCGGCGCTATTCGTGAATGGTGCGGTACGCTGCGGGAATGAAGCCGTCCACCAATTCGCCCCGCTCAATGAACTTGTCAAAAATCTCTCGGATGCGATCCGCACCCTTGACGTTGCCAAAGGTCACCGGTTCTTCGCCAGGGCGGACGATGACGATGGTGGGTTCCGAGTGGCAGTACCCCATGCAACCGGACTGGGTGAAGACGATGTTCTCCATATGGCGACGACGGGCCTCTTCCATCATGTCTGCCATGGTTTCCCGGGCCCCCGAGGCAATGCCGCAGGTGGCCATGCTCACCTTGACTTCGACAAGCTTCTCGATGTTCTGCCCCTTTTCCCGCAGGGCCGTGGCGTTTTGCATCTGCTCACGAAGTTTTTTAAGCTCTTCCAAAGATCCGATCTTGCTAGCCATGGCACACCTCCGCTTTGGATGGGTCTTCGACGTCGTGCCGGTATTCATCCAGGATGCCCGGGATGTCAGAAGCCTTTACCCGACCGTAGACCTTGCCGTTGATGATGATGACGGGGGCCAGGCCACAGGCTCCCACGCATCGCAGGGTGTCGATGGAAAAACGGCCGTCCGGCGTCACCTGTCCCGCCTTGATATGTAGCTCTTTTTCCAGCTCAGCCACGATGTCTTCGGCCCCCCGCACGTAGCAGGCCGTGCCCAGGCAGCAGTTAATGGCATACTTTCCTTTAGGCTGCATGGTAAAAAACGAATAAAACGACACCACGCCGTAGACCTTGGCCACGGAGAGGTCCATCTTATCTGCCACAAACTCCTGCACTTCCCGGGGAAGATATCCGAAAATTCCCTGGGCCTTGTGGAGCACGGTCACCAACTCTCCCTTTTTATCCGGGAGGGCGTTGATGAAAGACTCCAATTCCGAGAAACGTTTGTCCGTTCCACTGCAGCAACCCGTCATTTCCAAGCCTCCTTAATCAAATCTGAAGCATTTCCCCGGAGACCTCCCGCCACACCGCACCCCCGGCATCTTTCCTTCGGAAGCCCCGGGGTCTTGAATCCGCAAGACCAGTTCTTTAAGCCCTGAGGAGAAAGTGATTCTCTTCACGGAGCAGATTCCCCCGCACTCTACCGGGAGAAGGGGCCTTTGTCAAGTATGTAATATATCACTGTTATTTTAGCTTGTTTTTGCTTCTTTCGTCCTCGGAACCCGGGGCGTTACCCTTGCCCGAACAAGCCCAGAGCGCTGGATCTGGGGGACGCCCTCGGGCATCTGGCCTTTCTCTCCGGGGCGCCTCGCCATTTCACTCTCGCTACTCTCGCTCCCTCCGCTCCCTAAGCCAAGCCGCCAGCTGCGACGAAGTGTTAAGATTTCTAAACGAGGCTCGATATCCTGGGATAACCGACAAGTCCTCTTCCTCCACCACGGCGGCGGCGATCTCCGGGAATCCGTCGCCGATCTTCCGTCTTCCCTGGGCAAGAAGCCCCTGAAAAACCTCTCGACACGGGGAGCGATAAAAGGCATGCAATGGTTCCAGATAACCGCCGATACGCGCCAACACTGCCTCATATTCCCGCCAAGGGGCTTCGAGGTGAAGACGCCGGAGCCATAGGATTCGGGCCACCGCCTCGTGTACGTCGGGCATGTCGCATCCCAGGGCAAAGATCCAGTCGTATTGGGCTGCTTCCATACCCCTGACGAGCCCCGCCAGAGGCCCCAAACCCCCGTGCCGGTCCTGGACGACGCGAACGGCCTCGCGGCGATGGAGCTTTTCCAGGAGCTCTTCCGCCGCGCGCTCCTCTCCCGGAGAGACCACCAGGAGCATCTCGGCCATCCACCCCGAAAGGCGCCGCAGGAGCACCTCCAAGACCGCCTGTCCTTCGACGTGGAGAAAAAGCTTGTTTCCCCCAATCCTCTTTCCCCTGCCTCCGGCCAATATCACGGCGGACACGGGCAGGATGTGTCGAGAGTTGTCCACCAATCCATTCTCCCTTCATGACGAAAACTCTCCGGGGGGAGTTTGCTTGCCCTTCGCCCGTCGCCTCGTAGTATACGTCATCCGAAAAAAAAGCGAAGCACCCATCGCTCCGGAGGGTGCTTCGCCTGAGTTTCCTTGGAGCCGCCTAAGAGTGGGGATCAGGAGGCTTTTTCCACCCGAACGGCGCTGATCTTGTACGCCGGAGTCTCCGAAGTCGGATCGATGGCGGCGGCGGTGAGGGCGTTAGCAGGGGTCTCGCCGAAGTGGAACGGCACAAAGACCATCATGGGGGGAACCCGGTCGGTGATCTTGGCCTTTCCCTCCACCGTGCCTCGGCGGGAAGTCACCCTCAGGAGGTCTCCGGGACACACCGCCAGGGACGAGGCGTCTTCGGGGTTGATCTCGATGAATAGTTCCGAGATGAACTCCCCGGGAGCGCTGCGCCGAGTCATGCTCATGGTGTGATAGTGGTAGAGCAAGCGTCCCGTGCTAGCCAGGAAGGGATAGGCTTCGTCGGGCCATTCATGGGGGGCTTGCCACTCGCACGGCGTGAAAAATCCCTTGCCGTTAGGGCGGGCAAATTTGGCCCCGTGGAGAATCGGGGTGCCGGGGTGATCCGGCGCGGGGCAGGGCCACGAGATGGGGGTCTCCTCGATGCGGGCGTAGCTGATGCCCGCATAGCTGGGCACAAACCGGGCGACATCGTCAAAGATCTCCGAGGGAGAAGAAAAGTCCCAAGGGGCTCCGCAGCGTTTTCCCAGCTCCAGGAGGATTTCCCAATCCGCCTTCGCCTGCCCCGGAGCCCGGACGGCCTGACGAACCCTCTGGACCGCCCGCATGGTGTTGGTGAACGTGCCGTCTTTTTCCGCCCAACAGGCCGCGGGAAGGACCACATCGGCCAATTGGGCCGTCTCAGTGAGAAAGATGTCTTGTACCACGAGAAAATCCAGGTTCTCCAAGGACCGGCGCACGTGATTTGAATCGGCGTCGCTCACCATGGGATTTTCTCCCATGATGTAAAGACCTTTTATATCTCCGCAGCCAGCGGCTTCAAGCATCTTGACGACGGTGAGTCCCTTGCCTTGAGGCAGGTCAACGTTCCATAGTTTTTTTACCTTTTCTCTCACGGCGGGGTCACCCACTTTGCCATATCCGGGTACGGTGGCGGGGAGGCACCCCATGTCGCAGGCCCCTTGAACGTTGTTCTGCCCCCGGAGGGGATTGACCCCCGTGCCGGGGCGCCCCAGCATGCCGCAAAGCATGGCGAGGTTCGCAATGGACCGGACGTTATCCGTTCCCGTGGTGTGCTGGGTGATGCCCATGGTGTAAAATATGGCACTGTTGGGCCCCATGGCATAGAGCCGCGCCGCCTCTTCTATGTCCTGGGGGGCGATGCCCGTGATCTCGCTAACCCGCTGGGGGTCGTAGGAGGATACCAGGGCCCGAAGGGCCTCGAAGTTCTCCGTGCGCTCCTCCACGAAGGCCTTGTCGTAGAGCTCTTCTCGGATGATGACGTGCATCAAGCCGTTGAGCAGGGCAACGTCGCTACCGCTCCGATGTCTGAGGTGTTTGGTGGCATACCGGGCCAACTCGATGCGTCGAGGGTCACACACCAGCAACGTTTTACCCTGTTGGGCGTTTTCTTTTATCCAGGACCCGATCACGGGGTGGGCTTCCGTGGTGTTGGATCCGATGACGAGCATCACGTCGGCTTCTTTGATGGACGCGAAGTCGTTGGTCATGGCGCCGCTACCGAAGGTCTCGCCGAGACCTGCCACGGTGGCGCTGTGTCAAAGATGGGCGCAGTGGTCTACGTTGTGGGTCCCCACCACCTCCCGAGCCAGGCGTTGGAAGAGATAGTTCTCTTCGTTGGTGCATCGGGCGGAGGAGAAAAATCCCAGAGAGTCGGGACCGTGGTGCTCCTTGATGTGGCCGATCTTATACGCCACAAGCCCCAGGGCCTCATCCCAGGATGCTTCCCGGAAGACGCCATTTTCCCTTACCAGTGGTTTCGTCAAGCGGTCCTCCGAATGGACAAATTGCCAGGCAAAGCGTCCCTTTACGCAGCAGCGTCCTTGGTTGAGCGCCGTCTTGCTTTCGTAGTCCGTGGTGATGTTGGCGATGCGGCCGGTGTGCTTGTTGACATGGATAATCAGCTCGCACCCCACGCCGCAGTAGGCGCAGGTGGTCCTTTCCTGACGCAACTCCCAAGGACGCCCCTGTCCCACGGAGCTCTTCTCGTAAAGGGCCCCCACAGGACAAAGCTGGACACACTGGCCGCAAAAGACGCAGTCGGAGTTTTCCAGATCCCGGCCTATGGGGGGGTGGACCATGGTCTTGACGCCGCGCTGCTGAAAGTCGATGGCGTGATAACGGGCCAGCTCGTCGCAGGCTCGGACGCACCTTCCGCAGAGGATGCACTTGTCCATGTCCCGGACATAGAAGGGATTGGCGTCTTCGATCCGGTGTACGCCCTTTTGGACGTCCACATCTTCGCGGAAACGGGACGATGTGATGCCCAGCTCATAGGCCACGTTCTGGAGCTCGCACTTGCCGTTGCTGGGGCAGGAAAAGCAGTCCAGGGGGTGACGCACCAGGATAAGCTCCACCACAGCCCGACGAGCCTCTAAAACCTTGGGACTCCGAGAGGCGATGACCATACCCTCCGTCAGAGGCGTCGTGCAGGCGGGGAGGAGCTTGGGATTTTTTTCCACCTCCACCAGGCACACCCGGCAGGCCCCGAAGGGACTGAGGGCCGGGTGGTCGCAGAGGGCGGGAATGTACATACCGTTCGCCCGGGCGGCCTGAAGGATGGTCTGGCCGGGCCGGGCGGTGATTTCCCGGCCGTCAAGAATGGCTTTGATGCTCTGCATGATATGAGACCCTCCCGTTCTAGCGCTTGGAGATGGCCTTAACCGGACAGGCCGCTTCACAGGCACCGCACTTTATGCACTTGGCCTGGTCGATGAGGTGAGGTTTTTTTACCTCTCCGGAAATGGCGCACGCCGGACAGACCCGGGCGCACTTGGTGCAGCCGATGCACTTGTCGCCATCGATGATGAACTGCAAAAGGCTCTTGCAGGCCCCGGCGGGACACTTTTTGTCGAAGATGTGGGCCTCGTACTCGTGCCGGAAATAACGCAGAGTGGTCAGCACGGGGTTGGGAGCCGTCTGCCCCAGGCCGCAGAGGGAGGCGTTTTTGATCTGACTTCCCAGATACTGAAGGGTATCGATATCTTCGGGCTTGCCATTACCCTCCGTGATGCGCGTGAGGATGTCCAACATCTTCTTGGTGCCCTCCCGGCAGGGCACGCACTTGCCGCAGGATTCTCGTTGGGTGAATTCCAAGAAGAACTTGGCCACGTCCACCATGCAGGTGCCCTCATCCATGACCACCAGTCCCCCCGACCCCATGATGGCTCCGGCGGCGGTTAGGGACTCGTAGTCCACGGGGGTGTCCAAATGGACCTCGGTCAGACATCCCCCCGAGGGGCCGCCAATCTGCACGGCCTTGAATTTTTTATCGTCGATAATGCCTCCTCCGAGCTCAAAAACGATCTCCCGGATGGAAATCCCCATGGGGACTTCGATGAGCCCCGTGTTTTTCACCTTACCCGTGAGGGCGAAAACCTTGGTGCCTTTGGACTTCTCCGTGCCGATGGAGGCATACCAGGCGCCACCGTGGCGGATGATGGCCGGAACGTTGGCCCAGGTCTCCACGTTGTTAATGTTGGAGGGCTTTCCCCAGAGACCCTTGTTGGCGGGAAAGGGAGGGCGGGGGCGGGGCATGCCCCGCGTACCCTCGATGGAAGCCATGAGAGCGGTCTCTTCGCCGCACACGAAGGCCCCCGCCCCTTCTTTGACGTGCAGGTGGAAGGAGAAGTCCGTCCCCATGACATGATCTCCCAGCAGGCCCAACTCTTCCGCCTGTTCCATGGCCACTTGCAGGTGCTTGATGGCCAGGGGATACTCGGCCCGACAGTAGATATATCCCTCGTCGGATCCCATGACATAGGCGCCGATCATCATGCCTTCGATGATGGCGTGGGGGTCCCCTTCCAGCAGGGACCGGTCCATGAAGGCCCCGGGGTCTCCTTCGTCGGCGTTGCATATGACGTATTTCTTGTCCCCGGGGGACTTCCGGCAAAACTCCCACTTGAGCCCGGTGGGGAAGCCTCCGCCGCCCCGGCCCCGGAGGCCCGAGGTCTTCAATTCTTGGAGGGCCTCTTCGGGGGTCATTTCCGTGAGGACTTTGGCCAGAGCGGTGTATCCGTCCCGGGCAATGTATTCTTCGATCTTTTTAGGGTTGATATAGCCGCAATTCGCCAGGGCGATGCGGCGCTGCTTGCTATAGAAGGGAATTTCTTTGTAGTGGGGTACCCCCTGGGGGCTCATGGGGGTGCGGTAGAGCAGACGCGACACGACGCGCCCCTTGAGCAGATGCTCTTCCACCAGTTCTTTGACGTCTTCCGGAACCACCCGGCAGTAGAAGGTCCCCTCGGGGTAAACTACCACGATGGGTCCCATCTCGCACATGCCGTGGCATCCCGTCTCCACCACTTTTATCTCCTGATCCAGCCCCCGAGCCGCCAGCTCTTTAGTCAGGCTCTCCCGGAGGACCTTGCCTCCGCTTGCCGTACAGCCGGTGCCGCCGCAAACCAGCACATGTCCCCTTGCGCGGTATTCCGCCACAGTTCACTCCTCCTTGAAAAAAAACCTATTCGGTGCGACCGATGACTTTTTCTGCCACGATGTTGCCGTTTACCAGGTGTTCGGCCACGATGCGGGGGATGTCCGAGGCCGTAAGGCGCCCGTAGGTAATGCGGGGCTCTCCGGGGCGGATGATGTCCACCAGAGGCTCCTGCTGGCACATGCCGATGCACCCCGTGGTTTCCACCGACACGTCGCGCAAATCCCTTTTTTCCAGCTCTACCATGAGGGCTTGCATCACGTCTCGAGCTCCGGCGGCGATGCCACAGGTCCCCATGCCCACGATGACACGGGTGCGCCCCTGGGATCGGGCGGCGGTGAGGTCGGACGAGGCTTCTTTGATCCTTCTCAAATCGTCAAGGCTGGTAATTTTGGGCATTTTTATCCTCTCCATAATTTTTTTTGGCCCATGGGCCTTCGGAGTTCTTGTCGGAAAGCGCCTACGGGTAGCGTTCCAGGATCTTCGCCGCGCCGTCAGGGGTGAGACGGCCGTGGGTATCGTCATCGATCGTTACCGCCGGAGCAAGGCCGCAGGCCCCGAGGCACGCCACAGGTTCCAGGGTAAACCGGAGATCTTCCGTGGTGCCGTTTTCCGCCACGTGCAATTCGCTTTTGAGCCTCTCCATGATGGCCAGACTTCCTCGGACATGGCAGGCGGTGCCACGACAGACTCGGATGATATGCCGCCCTCGGGGGTTAAGGTGAAACTGGGCATAGAACGTGCACACTCCGTAGATCTCCGCCAGAGATACCCGCAATTCCTCCGCCACGTACTCCAGCACTTCGGCGGGGAGGTAACCGCAGTGGTGCTGAATACCCTGGAGAAGGGGAATGAGAAAGCCCTTCTTCCCTCGGAAGGACTCCACCAATTGCCGGACTCCTTCGTCCACCGCCGTGGTTTCCTGTGCCAAAACCTGATCTCCCATCATTTCGGACAGCCTGCGCCGTCCCCACCTCCCTAAAATGTTTTTTCGCGCTCCCCGACTTCAGAAAAAAACTAACCCCCCTCAGAATGTCTGAAAAAGGGGTAAAGGGGGCAAAAAAAATCAAAAACGTTGACAGCTCCATTGACAATATATCCGTTAGCGATTATACCATGTCTTGTTCCCAAATGCACAAGATGGGGGCGAGAAAGTTTTTTTATCCACACCCTTGGCGGCCCCGGGGGGGCGGGGGGGAAAATAATTTCTTGGAGGGATGGGAAAAATGGGAGAGGGCAAGGTTCCAAATCGTTGGGTTGTGGCCATCGCGGGAACGGTGTTGCAGTTGTGTCTCGGCACGGTTTACGCTTGGAGTTTCTTTCAGAAACCCGTGGTGACCACCTTTGGCTGGAGCAACAGCCAAGCCGCTTGGGCGTTCAGCTTCGCCATCTGCTTTTTGGGGTTGGCCGCCGCTTGGGGGGGAATAAACCTAGCCAAGCATGGTCCTAAAAAGTTAGCCCTGACGGGGAGCGTGCTCTTTTCCTCGGGATACCTTCTAGGAGCCCTGGCCTTTTCCATGAAGAGCCTGATCATGCTCTACGTGGGATACGGCATGGTGGGTGGTATCGGGCTGGGGCTGTGCTACGTCACCCCGGTGGCCACGGCGGCCAAGTGGTTCCCGGACAAAAAAGGATTCATCACCGGCATGGTTGTCATGGGGTTCGGTTTTGGCGCCCTGCTCATGTCCAAGATCATCGCCCCGATCTTCATGGAGATGACGGGGGAGAACCTGGTGTCCGTGTTCCTGTACATCGGCATCCTCATGTTCGTCCTCACGATCCCCACGGCGTCGCTGCTAGTAAACCCCCCCGCTGGCTTTGTCCCGGCGGGATACACGCCCCCGGCGGCGGGAGCCTCGGCCCAAAAGGGAGGGAGCGCGGGGGAAATTTCTCCTCGGGAGGCCCTTTCTTCTCCTAAATTCATGATGATGTGGCTGGTGTTTTTTCTTAATATCACGGCGGGAATCATGTTCATTGGCTTCCAGTCCCCCATGATGCAGGATCTTCTGAAGAGCGCCGACCCTTCCTATGGATCCATGGCCCCGGAGGCGGCGGCCAAGGCCTTGGCGGCGGCGGGGGCCACTCTCATCGCCATCAGTTCGGTTTTTAACGGTGTGGGGCGGTTCTTTTGGGGGGGAGTTTCGGATAAAATCGGGCGGACCAATGCCTTCCGCCTGATCCTCCTGACCCAGGCCTGCGTCTTTGCCGCGCTCCTCTTCGTCAAGACCCCCCTGATCTTCGGCGCCCTAGTCTGCTATGTGCTGCTGTGCTACGGCGGAGGGTTCGGCACCATGCCGTCTTTTGTACTGGACGTCTTCGGAAACAAGCTCATGTCCACGGTTTACGGCGTCATCCTCACGGCCTGGTCCTTGGCAGGCATCGTGGGGCCCCAGGTGGTGGCTACCATCACAGACGTGGCCCCCGCCAGTGCCGCATCCTACACGTTCATCATCGGCGGAGGGCTCTTGGCGGTAGGCTTTGTCGTGGCCCTCTTCCTCCGAGACAGCGCTTTTGCCCGACCCGAGGGCGCTGGCGCCAAGTAGGACCGCCTCCGGGGGATTTTACCGTAGACATTAGGGCTCCGGAGGGATAGCCCGTGATCCCCCCGGAGCCCCATCAGCGCGAGTCCCCCGGAAGAGCCTCGGTTCTCCGGGGGGTTTGCTTTTTCCCGTCCGCTAAGGGACTTCGGCCCACAAAGTCACCTTGAACCCTGCGGTGGGATCCTCGGGATGACGACGCCTTCTTCAATCAGAGCCTTTTCCAGCTCTTCCCAGGCTGGGATGCCCCTGAAGATGAGCTTCTTTCGCCAGACCCAGGCCACTTCTGTGCCCTTTAGGCGAAAGCGAAAAAGAGCTCCCAGGGCCATGAGACTACGGGGGTCGATGAGATCGACCCGCAGCCCATCGCCGAAACGTTCCCTAAGGCGCACCAACAGCGCCCCCACCTGGCGGCGCTGTTGGGCTCCGGGAAAAGTGGCCATTTCCTCCTGGCCATAGTGTACGGGGCAGCATCCCACGTCGAAGCCCGGGCCTTCTACGTATATTTTTAGCACGTCTTGCGATCCCATCGGAAGGCACATCCCCTCACGCGCCGGAGCCAAAAGAGCACCGGGGCCAGGCGCACGACGGACATCGGAGGCATAGCCCCCCCACGCCCCAGCGCCGGACCTCTTCGGCGGTGGGGTAGATCCCCGCCGCGAGGAGGTCCATCAGGGGATCCAAAGACGTCCTTTCGTCGTACGCCACGCAGGCGGGAGCCCCCACCAGGGGGATGTCCCCTCGGAGGGCCAGCATCAGCATGTTCCCAGGCATCATGGGAACGCCCTGGAAGCACACCCGATCCCCCGCCCTTCGCAGGGCCCCAGGGGTCCGGTCATCGGCGTCGACGCTCATGCCTCCGGTGCAGAGCACCATGGTGGCTCCCAGGGCAATGAGCTCTTCTATGGCGCCCACAATCCGGTCGGGGTCATCGGTGGCGTACCGCTGGGCCACCACGTGTCCCCCGTAGCGATATAGCTTTTTCTCCAGCTTCGGCATGAAGGTATCCGGAATTCGACCTTCGGCGAGCTCTCGCCCCGTGGTCACCAACCCCACCCCCAGGGGGCGAAAGGGGAGGACTTCTAGGGGACGGGACCGGTCGCAGGCCCGATTCACCCGATTTTTATCCAT
>Ga0116185_1004359_pt1 | contig 11578 bp, 11 predicted proteins | sample AD_JPNNA7_MetaG_FD_89754 | JGI IMG/M metagenome (GOLD analysis project Ga0116185, IMG submission 89754) | Active sludge microbial communities of municipal wastewater-treating anaerobic digesters from Japan - AD_JPNNA7_MetaG | ecosystem: Engineered > Bioreactor > Anaerobic > Digestate | place... | reverse complement strand
TGTAACTGGTTTAGGGGTTGAATTTATTTTTGCTCAAATAAGGAATCATGAAGTAAATGAAGGGTTTTTGGTAACAGGAATATTAATTCCGTTAATTATGCCGGTTGATGTGCCTTTATGGATTGTTGCTGTTGCTACTGCATTTTCTGTAATTTTCGTAAAAGAAGCTTTTGGCGGAACGGGGATGAATGTATTTAACCCCGCATTGGTTGCAAGGGCTTTTGTCTTTTTTGCATACCCTTCAAAAATTACTGGAGACAAGGTATGGATAAATGGATTGTCTGATGGACTTAAAACCGTAGATGGGGTTACGGGTGCTACTCCATTATCGGAAGCGGCTCTCGATAAAATAGATATGTTGCCTTCACTATCCGATTTGTTTTTTGGTTTTATTCCCGGTTCTATTGGGGAAACATCAAAATTAGCAATCATCTTAGGTGCCATTATTTTAATTATTTCGGGTGTAGGAAGTGCACGTATTATGATATCTACCGTTATTGGCGGAATTATAATGACACTTATTTTTAATGCATTTGCTGTTACAAATTATATGACAGTAGATCCGCTAACACAACTTATGATGGGGGGATTTATGTTTGGGGCTGTATTTATGGCAACCGATCCGGTAACCGGCGCTCAAACACCATGGGGAAAAATAATTTATGGGTTATTAATAGGAATGTTTGCTATTATGATTCGGGTATTTAACCCTGCTTATCCCGAAGGAATGATGTTGTCGATATTATTAATGAATACGTTTGCTCCATTAATAGACCATGTTATTATTCAACGTCATATTAAAAAAAGGATTACAAGAACAATTGTTAAAAACTAAGTATATTAGGTATGTTTTCGAATAAATATATAATAATTTATTTAACTGTATTGGTTTCAATAGTTGCAATTGCGCTAACTTTTGTTGCTGTTTCGCTAAAACCGAAACAAGAAAGCAATATTAGAATTGAAAAAATGCAGAATATTTTATCTTCGGCAAATGTCGAATCCAGTGTGGAAAACGCAGAATCACTGTATAAAAAAAACATTCAGCATGCTTTTGTTATAAATCATAAAGGAGAAATAGTAAAAAATATAGATGCTTTTTCCTTAGATCTTTACATGGAATTAAAAAAACCACTTGAAAAAAGAAATTTTCCTGTTTTTGTATCTACTAATAATGGGGATTCATTATATATAATGCCATTAAGAGGCAAAGGATTGTGGGGGCCAATATGGGGGTATATTGCATTAAAAAATGATTTTAATACTATTGCTGGTGCCGTATTTGATCATAAAGGAGAAACTCCCGGATTAGGCGCAGAAATTAATACAACCGAATTTGAACAAAAATTCTTAAACAAACAGATTTTCGACCAAAATGAAAATTTTGTATCGGTAAAAGTTATTAAAGGAATTGTTAAGCCCGATGACCTACATAGTGTAGATGCTATTTCTGGTGGAACAATTACAAGTAAAGGATTAGAGGATATGATATTTAATGGGTTAAGCTCTTATTTGACTTTTATAAAAAAAACAAAAAAATAAATTAATTGGAATAATTGATATGAATATTAAAAAAATAATTCAAGCTCCTCTTAATATAAATAATCCTATTACCGTTCAGGTGCTAGGCGTATGTTCGGCATTAGCTGTTACAGCCCAAATGAAACCTGCTTTTGTAATGGCTTTATCTGTTACTGTTGTTACGGGTTTTTCTAATTTAATTATTTCATCAATACGTAACTCGATACCAGCAAGTATTCGAATTATTGTTCAGCTTGTCGTAATTGCCGCTTTGGTAATAATTGTAGACCAAATATTAAAAGCATACGTATATGATGTAAGCAAAAAACTATCTGTTTTTGTTGGATTAGTAATTACCAATTGCATCCTTATGGGACGACTGGAAGCTTTTGCGATGGCTAATAAGCCTTGGGACTCGTTTTGGGATGGAATAGGCAATGGATTAGGATATGGCTTAATTTTATTAACAATTTCTTTTTTTAGAGAATTATTAGGATCGGGTTCATTAATGGGGTATGCTGTAATCCCAAAATCATTTTATGAAATGGGATATTTAAATAATGGGCTGATGATATTACCTCCTATGGCATTAATAGTAATAGGTGTAATTGTGTGGGTACAAAGAAGCCTAAATAAAAATTTAATCGAGAAATAATAGTATGGAAAATATATTCAATCTTTTTGTCCGCTCCATATTTATAGATAATATGATATTTGCATATTTCCTTGGAATGTGCTCTTATCTGGCTGTTTCAAAAACAGTGAAAACATCTTTTGGATTGGGTATTGCCGTTGTTTTTGTGTTAGTAATAACAGCTCCAATAAACTGGTTAATCGATACCTATGTGTTAAAGTCAGGAGCATTAAAATGGATTAACGATTCGTTTGCGGATGTAGATTTAAGTTATTTAAGTTTTATTATTTTTATTGCTGTTATAGCCGGTATAGTTCAACTCGTTGAAATGGTTGTTGAAGTATTTACGCCGACATTATATATTTCATTAGGTATTTTCTTACCTCTAATTGCTGTTAACTGTGCTATTTTAGGAGCAGCCTTGTTTATTCAAGAACGAGAATATTCTACAATAACGGAAGTAATTGCGTATTCGCTTGGTTCCGGAATAGGATGGATGTTAGCCATTGTTTCTATTGCTGCAATAAGAGAAAAAATAAAATATTCGCTCATACCGGCTCCTCTTAAAGGAATAGGGATAACCTACATACTTACGGGTTTAATGGCAATTGCATTTATGAGTTTTATGGGTATAAAGATTTAAATTGATTGAATTCATGATGATGATAATATTGAATATAGGTTTAGGATGGTTAATAATTTTAGCAACGTTTGTTTTTTTATTAATAAACCTTTTATTAGCGGTTATTTTACTTTATGCGAAAGCTAAACTTACCCCATCGGGTGCTGTTACCATAAAAATGAATAACGAAAAAGAAATACAAGTTGATTCAGGCTCTTCTTTATTATCTACTTTATCGAATAATAAAATATTTTTGCCATCAGCATGTGGTGGTGGTGGAACATGTGGAATGTGCAAAGTACAGGTGGTAAATGGAGGAGGAAGCATACTTCCAACAGAAACCGGGTTTTTTACACGAAAACAAATAAACGATAATTGGAGATTAGGTTGTCAGGTTAAAGTTCGTTCTAATCTTGATATTATTATTCCTCAAGAAATATTTGGTATAAAAAAATGGGAATGTGAAGTTATTTCTAATAAAAATGTAGCCACCTTTATTAAAGAGTTTGTTGTTAAATTACCCGAAGGAGAAAACCTACAGTTTCTGTCGGGGGGCTATATTCAAATTGATGTTCCTCCTATTACAGTTAATTATAAGGATATAGATGTTGATGATAAATTTAAATCAGATTGGGAAAAAATGAATATGTTCCAGCTGATGATGAAAAACACAGAACCTATATTCCGTGCTTATTCCATGGCGAATCACCCTGCTGAAGGGAATATAGTTATTTTAAATATTCGTATTGCAACACCACCTTGGGATAAGAAAATTAATTCTTTTAAAAAAGTGAATCCGGGTATTTGTTCTTCTTATATTTTTTCAAGAAAACCGGGCGATAAAATTATGCTTTCAGGCCCTTATGGGGAATTTCATATTAAGAATACGCAAAAAGAAATGGTCTATATTGGCGGAGGGGCAGGAATGGCACCACTTCGCTCTCATATCTTTCATCTTTTCCAAACAGAGAAAACAAAACGAAAAGTGTCTTATTGGTATGGCGCTCGTTCCTTGCGCGAAGTTTTCTATGAAGAGCATTTCAGAGCTATTGAAAAAGAAAATGCTAATTTTAAATTTAATATTGCATTATCTGAACCTTTACCAGAAGATAATTGGACCGGATATAAAGGGTTTATTCATCAGGTGGTACTCGAAAATTATTTAAGTAAACATCCCGAACCCGAAGATATTGAATTTTACCTTTGTGGTCCACCTATGATGAATGATGCTGTTTTTAAAATGCTCGATAATTTAGGCGTTCCTAAAGAGAATATTGCATACGATGATTTTGGATCATAATTTCAGCTTTAATCCATTCTTCTTATAATATTATCTTTTCTCCCTTTATACCAATTGTAAATTTAAAATAATCCAACGAATATTTTAAATTTTACAATGGTAATGCCGATGACATATATGTTATAGTACAATTTATTGGACTATTACATATATGCTTTCGGTATTATTTGAATGTTTTGAGAAACTATTGTAATTTTGCATAGTTTTAAACAATCATTAATTTACACGTTGATAAAATCAATAAAAATAATTGTAAAAGGACTTGTACAAGGAGTTGGGTTCAGACCATTTGTTTATCGCATTGCTCATAAATATAATTTAAAAGGAAATGTCGAGAATCGGAATGATGGAGTGCTAATTAATATTGAAGGAGAACCGGAATTAATTAATCTTTTTTTGCTTTCTTTAAAGAATGAAGCTCCTGTTGCTTCTTCTATAGAATCTATCGCTGTTCAAGATAATGTAATACGCAATTTTCAAATTTTTGAAATAGTAAAAAGCAATAATATGTCGGATACAATTACCGAAATAAGTCCCGATATTGCTGTATGTGATGATTGTTTAACAGATTTAAAAAGTCAAAACCACCGAATTAATTATCCTTTTATTAATTGTACCAATTGCGGACCTCGTTTTACCATTATTCAAGATATTCCATACGACCGCGATAAAACAACAATGAAAGATTTTGTGATGTGCGATACGTGTAATGAGGAATATACCGATGTAAACGATAGGCGTTTTCATGCACAACCGGTGGCTTGTAATAATTGTGGACCCGTATATGAATTGTTATACAATGGAAATACAATTCGTAATTTTAAAGAGCTTATACAAACAACAGCTTCCATTATAGATAAAGGTCATGTAATAGCCATGAAAGGATTAGGCGGATTTCATATAGCATGTAATGCCCTAGATCGTAATGCAGTTATTCGCCTTCGTAAATATAAAAACCGAGAACATAAGCCTTTGGCTGTTATGGCTAGGAATATAGATGTGTTAAATAGGGTTGTAGTTGTTTCTGAATCTGAAAAAAAATCCTTGCTTTCTTGGCGAAAACCAATCGTATTACTCAAATTAATAAACGGAAATATAATTCCAAACGAAATAAGTAATGGATTAAATACATTAGGCGTTATGCTTCCATATTTGCCATTCCATTATTTGCTTTTCGAAGAGTTAAAAACGGATATGATTGTACTCACAAGTGGAAATATTTCAGATGAACCTATTATTATTGAAAATGAAATAGCAAAAAAAAGTTTATCGAATATTTCTGATGCGTTGGTTATTAATAATAGAGATATTTATAACAGAACCGACGATTCCGTTGTATTTATGGGCAACAATAAAGAACGTATTATCCGACGTTCACGTGGATATGTGCCTAACCCGGTAAACCTCCCATTAAATTTAGAAGGTATTTTTGCTGCAGGAGCCGAGTTAAAGAATTGTTTTTGTATAGGAAAAGAAAATCAAGCAATATTAAGTCAGCATATTGGTGACTTGAAAAACTTGGAAACCTACGACTTTTATAAAGAAACCGTCAATCAGTTTTTTAAGCTTTTTCGTATGAATCATTCATTGTCGGTAGGTGATATGCATCCAGATTATCTGTCTACTCAATTTATTAAGAAGATGAATATGCCATCAGTATTTGTTCAACATCATCATGCGCACATCGCATCGTGTATGGCCGAACATAATTTAGATGAGCAAGTAATAGGCATTAGTTTTGATGGGACAGGCTATGGAGATGATGGGAATATATGGGGGGGCGAGTTTTTTATTGCTGACTACCAAAATTATAAACGCATCTCTCATTTTGAATATATTCCAATACCAGGCGGTGATAGCGTTTCAAAAGAACCATGGAGGATGGCTGTATCGTATTTGTATAAAGTTTATGGAAAAGAATTCCTGAATTTTCAATTGCCTTTTCTTAAAAATAGTCCAATAGAAAAAATAAACCTCATTATTCAAGCAATCGATAAAAAGTTGAATTGCCCACTAACATCGAGTGTTGGAAGATTATTCGATGCTGTTTCGGCTATATCGAATATTTGTGTTATTAATAGCTTCGAAGCTGAAGCACCTATGCGTTTAGAAGCAGCAATTGCCGAAAATTGTTCTGACAAATACCCCTATTTAATAAGCAATGTAGTATGTTTTGATGAGGTTGTTAAAGGAATTGTTAGCGATTTGAAGAATTCAACTAAAGCCTCCGTAATTTCAGCAAAATTTCATAATACAATTATTTCAGTAATTTTGGATATAGCTGTTTATGCAAAAGAAAATAATAATATAAATAAAGTTGTTCTTTCTGGCGGTGTTTTTCAGAATAAATATTTGCTTGAAAACTCGGAACGTATATTAATTAAAAATAAATTTGAGGTTTTTACACATTGTAAGGTACCCTCGAACGATGGCGGTTTATCGCTAGGACAACTTGCAATAGCAGCAAAAAGAAGAAGTATGAATAAACAAATTAATAATTAATTATAAAAAAAATTATGTGTTTAAGTATTCCGGCAGAAATAATATCAATTGAAGGTGATATGGCCAAAGTTTCAATAGGAGGGACTATTGTAAATGCCAGCCTGCAATTAATTGAAAATCCTACAAAAGGAGAATATGTATTGGTGCATTCTGGTTTTGCAATTGAAAAAATTAGTAAAGAAGAAGCCGATAGTACATTGAAACTTTTTAAAGAGCTAGGCGATATAGAAGACTTGCTTAATTCCGAAACTACATAATCCATTTTTTATGAAATACGTAGATGAATATCGTGATAAGAATTTAGTCGCTAATTTGGTTGATAAAATTAAAGCGATATCAAAAAAAGAAATTACGTTAATGGAGGTTTGTGGTGGACATACCATGAGTATTCAAAAATTTGGCATACCGTCGCTATTACCAAAAAATATTCGTTTAGTTTCCGGACCGGGTTGCCCGGTTTGTGTTTCCAGCAAAAAATTTATTGATCAGGCAGTGATGTATGCCCAATTGAAAGATGTAATAATTACCACATTCGGTGATTTAATACGTGTATCCGGATCAATCTCTTCTCTTGAAAAAGAAAAAGCCAATGGCGCTGATATTCGTATTGTTTATTCTCCATTAATGGCTATTACTATAGCAAAACAAAACCCGAATAAAAAAGTTATTTTTCTAGGAATTGGGTTTGAAACAACATCCCCAACAAGTGCGGTGGCTATTATGAATGCGTATGCAGAAAAAGTGAAAAACTTTTATTTATTTAGTTCGCATAAGATAATGCCTCCGGCCATGTCGGCATTAATTGATGAAGGCGTTCTTATAAATGGATATATTTGTCCTGGCCATGTTAGTACCATAACGGGTTCACATATTTATGAATCGGTAGCAAAACAATACAATTTGGGTTGTGTTATTTCGGGGTTCGAACCACTTGATATATTACAAACAATTTATATGCTTATAAAACAATACGAAAAAGGGGAAGCCAAAGTGGAAATCCAATACAGTCGTGTTGTGAAGCCTGAAGGGAATATTAAAGCACAGCAAGCTTTACAGGAGGTTTTCGATTTACGCGATGAGTGGTGGCGTGGGTTGGGTGTTATACCTCAAAGTGGAATGATGATTCGGGAAAAATACCAAATGTTTGATGCTGAAAAAATTATTCCACTACAAGTTCCGGAACCAATAGAACCGAAGGGATGTATTTGTGGGGAGATATTAAAAGGTTTAAAAACCCCAAAAGAATGTAAATTATTTGGAAAAGCATGTACTCCTTCCGACCCTATTGGCGCATGTATGGTGTCAAGCGAAGGCTCATGCCAGGCGTATTATAAGTATAATAGGGTGATGAAAGTTGATGAGGTGTAAGTCTTTCGCTTTTAATAGACATTTTATAAATAAAACGTTCGTATTGATTTTATAAATTAAAAATTTGCTGTTTTTTGAGAATTTATTATGCTTCCTAAAAAGAAAGAACATCCAAAAGAAAAATCGAAGCTACATCCACGAAATAAACATCGGGAACGCTACGATTTTAAACAACTTATTGAGAGTTGCGCTGACTTAACCCCATTTGTTAAGTTGAATTTGTATAATGATGAATCTATTGATTTTGCTAATCCGGAAGCAGTAAGGATGCTGAACAAAGCTTTGCTAAAACACTATTACAATATCGAAAATTGGAATATTCCTGCAAATTATTTATGTCCACCCATTCCCGGACGAGCAGATTATATCCACTATATGGCCGATTTGGTGTGTGGAAGTAATTATGGGAATATGCCGGCAGGCGAAAAAATTAAATGCTTAGATGTTGGCGTTGGCGCTAATTGTGTTTACCCGATTATAGGAATGAAAGAATACGGCTGGTCGTTTGTGGGTTCCGATATTGATACAATAGCTATTGAATCGGCAAATAAAATAATAGAATCGAATTCATTTTTAAAAGACAAAATCGAAATAAGATTGCAAAATAATCCCAAAGATATTTTTTATGGAATTATTCAAAAAGAGGAGCTTTTTGATTTAACCATTTGTAATCCGCCGTTTAATAAGTCAGCGGAAGAATCCAAGCAGGGGACTCTTCGCAAATTAAATAATTTGAATGATAGCGAAATTACTAAACCTATTTTAAATTTTGGTGGTAAGAGTAATGAATTATGGTGCAAAGGCGGTGAATTGAAATTTGTAAAAAATATGGTTTATCAAAGCAAACAATTCGCAACATCTTGTTTTTGGTTTTCTACAATAATATCCAAACAATCCCATCTTAGCAGTGTTTATGAAGTACTCAAAAAAATGGAAGCAACCGAAGTAAAAACAATTTCAATGGGACAAGGGAATAAATCGAGTCGTATTGTTGCTTGGACATTTTTTATGCCTGAACAAAAGAAACAATGGGTGAATACAAGGTGGAAAGATGAACATTAATAATACCGTTTGCAAAAATGTAATAGTCCAATAAATTGTACTATAGCATCTATGTTATCGGCATTACCATTGTAAAATATAAAATATTCGTTGGATTATTTTATATTTTCAATTGGTATAAGATATTTGTTGAAATCGATTATAAGAATAATTTAAAATTTAATGAAAACAAATAAAAATGAAAGAATTTAAATTAGGCGAACAAGAATTTATTCCATTAAACACATTATTAAAATTATTGAATTTTGTACAATCCGGTGGAGAGGCAAACCATTTAATTGATGAAGGTATTGTAAAAGTGAATGAAGTTATAGAAAAACAAAAAAGAAAAAAACTGCGGGTAGGTGATAAAGTCACATTCCAAAATCATGTTGTTTTAATAACAAAATCATAAATGGTTTTATTTAAATTTTTAAATAATTGGATTTTAGTATGTTAAGTATTTTTTATGGATATAAATAATATTGTAAAAAAACATTCTATCATTCCATCATTCCATCATTCCATCATTCAATCATTCCATCATTCAATCATTCAATCATTCTGTCATTCAATCATTCAATTATTCCATCATTCAATTTTAAAGATTACCTTTGTAAAACAAAAATAAGTATCATCAATGATCTTTGAAGATTTAAATTTAAATAAGCCTTTGCTTCAGGCGCTAAATGATTTAGAATACACCAATCCAACTCCTATTCAAGAAAAAGTATTTCCTTTAATTATGGATGGACGAGATGTATTAGGAATTGCCCAAACAGGCACTGGTAAAACATTTGCGTACTTACTTCCTATATTACGGCAGTTAAAATTTTCCGAAATTAAACACCCTCGGATATTGATTTTAGTGCCAACGCGTGAACTTGTATTGCAAGTGGTTGACGAAGTTAATAAACTTACAACATACATGAGTATTCGTGTTGGTGGAGTGTACGGAGGAACCAATATAAATACGCAAAAACAAATGGTATATAACGGCTTGGATATTCTTGTTGCTTCTCCAGGGCGTTTAATAGATTTGGCTTTATGCGGAGCATTGCGTTTAAATTTAATTCAAAAATTAGTTATCGATGAAGCGGAAGAAATGTTCAATTTGGGTTTCCGCACCCAACTTAAAAATGTATTGGAGTTATTGCCTCAAAAAAGGCAAAACTTATTGTTTTCGGCAACAATGATGAACGATATTGAAAATATTATTTCAGACTTTTTCATTACTCCACAAAAAATTGAAATTGCCGCACATGGTACTCCTTTAGAACAAATTACGCAGATGGCTTATTATGTGCCGAATTATTACACTAAAGTAAACTTGCTTGAAAACCTTATTTTATCGAATAATGAATTAAATAAAGTACTTGTTTTTTGCGAATCACGAAAATTGGCCGATCGTTTGTATGATCAAATAAAAGAAAAATTTCAGGATCAACTAGGGGTAATCCATTCTAATAAATCACAAAATTATAGAATAAACTCTTTAAGGCAATTTAAAGAAGGAATATATAGAATTCTTATCGCTACCGATATTGCAGCACGTGGCTTAGATATTTCGGATGTTTCACACGTAATAAATTTCGATACGCCTAAAACCCCTGTAGATTATATTCACCGCATAGGAAGAACCGGGAGAGCTAATAAAACAGGTGTCGCAATAACATTTGTAAATGAAGCAGAACACGTTCTTAAGGCTGAAATAGAGGAGCTAATGAAGAAACCTATTCCCATTGAACCACTACCGGATGATGTTGTTATTTCAACCATATTTACGGATGAAGAATTACCATCGAAAGCGAATAAAAACTATTTAAAAAACACATCACTTAAAAGTTCCGGCGGATCGTTTCATGAAAAACTGGAAAAGAATAAAAAAGAAAATCTGGGTCCTTCATATAAAAGAAACCTGCGACTAAAATATAAAAAACCGAAAAGCCTTCATGATAACGGTAAAAAGAAAAAAAGGAAGTAATACCGATTGCATATATGTAATAGTCCAATAAATTGGACTTTAACATATATGTCATCGGAATTACCATTGTATAATTTAAAATATCCGTTGGACTATTTTAAATTTACAATTGGTATAAGTTTTAATAAAGAATTAAGTATAGAAATGAATGGATAGCCAGGCATTAATTAATTTAGTAAGCATGAAAATGCCTTATGGTAAATATAAGGGATGGACTCTTTGTAATTTACCGGAACCTTATTTGGTATGGTATCATGCAAAAGGGTTCCCTGAAGGAAAATTAGGGATGCTTTTGAATACCATGTATGAAATTAAGCTTAACGGATTAGAGTATTTACTAGCCCCTTTAAAACAGAACAATAAATTTTAGTTCTTTTTATTTCTTTGCAAATAGTGAATAGAATCTCCAAATTCATCCCATGCAATTTCTTGTCCAATGCTACGAATACTACTTGTTAACTCCTTCATGCTTTCTTCTGTTACTTCATTTAAATAGGGCTTGTTATCGTAAAGCAAATAACTTTCTCGGTATTTTAATGGAGTAAGGTTTGGCATAATTACATTTGCACCCACTTTTAGTCCAAATTTTCTTCCATTTGCTGCAAT
>Ga0116185_1004356_pt1 | contig 11587 bp, 11 predicted proteins | sample AD_JPNNA7_MetaG_FD_89754 | JGI IMG/M metagenome (GOLD analysis project Ga0116185, IMG submission 89754) | Active sludge microbial communities of municipal wastewater-treating anaerobic digesters from Japan - AD_JPNNA7_MetaG | ecosystem: Engineered > Bioreactor > Anaerobic > Digestate | place... | reverse complement strand
CAGGCTGGGCAAGGCGGTCGAGGAGATCCTCTATCCGGCCATGGAAGAGTTCAAGCTCGACATCGTGATCGGCCAGGGGCCGTCCGCCCGGTCGATCCGCATCGACCTCAACCGCTTCACCCTCGTCGCCGCGACCACGAGGGCAGGGATGATCACCTCGCCCCTGCGCGACCGGTTCGGCATCATCGGCCACCTCGAGTTCTACACTGTCGAGGAGTTGCAGCGGATCCTGAGGCGCACCGCCGGGATCCTGGGCGTTCCTGCAGACGAGAAGGGCCTCCTCGAGATCGCGAAGAGGTCCCGCGGCACGCCCCGGATCGCCAACCGGCTCCTGAGGCGGGTGAGGGACTTCGCAGAGGTGCTCGGAGACGGGAACATCACGTCGAAGATAGCCGATACCGCCCTTTCGAGGCTGGACATCGACAAGTCGGGATTCGACAGGATGGACCGGAAGATCATCACCACCATGATCGAGTCCTTTTCTGGCGGTCCGGTCGGGATCGAGTCCCTGGCGGCATCCATCGGCGAAGACAAGGACACCATCGAGGACATCTACGAGCCCTACCTCATCCAGACCGGCCACATCAAGAGAACGCCCCGCGGCAGGCAGGTGTGTGCAAAGGCGTACCGCATGCTGGGCATGGACCCGAAGAAGGAGCAGGCAGGTCTGTTCGATGAGGAGTAAAAAGAAGCTGATCCTCGTCGATGTGGACGATACCCTGTATCCGAAGGGAACGGGACCGTTTCCCCATGTGAACCGGAGGATCGACGACTACGTCATGGCCCGGTGCAGTCTCGGCATCGACGAGGCAAAGGAATTGAGGAGGCGCTACATCCGCTCGTACGGCTCGACCCTGGGCGGCCTCATGAAGCACTACGGGGTGGACCCGGACCACTACCTGAAGGCTGTCCACGATGTGCCCGTCGAAGACCTTCTCAAGCAGGACTTGCAGCTCAAGAGGACCCTTTCCGGCATCGAGAACGAGATGGTCGTCTTCTCGAACGGGTCTGCCGAGTACGTGAAGCGCGTGCTGAAGGCGCTCGGCGTCTCCGACCTGTTCAGGGACCTCTTCACCATCGAGTTCATGGACTTTATCCCGAAGCCGAGGGAGTACCCCTACCGGAAGGCCATCGAGCTCTACGGCAGGAGGCCCGAGGAGTGCGTCCTCGTGGATGACCGCGTGCCCAACATCCGCACCGCCTTGGGCATGGGCATGGGGACGGTCGTGGTCGGATCGGATTCCCCCGCGGAAGGGGTGCGGGCCATCCCCGACATCTATGCCATAGAGCAGGCCGTGTCTTGATGAGATACCCTGCCGGATCTATTGATCTATAAGGAGAGGAGGAATGGAATGCAGGTGCTTGTGACCGGCGCAGCCGGTTTCATCGGATACCACCTTGCCAGGAGGCTTCTCAGCGAGGGAGTCGAGGTCTTCGGGACCGACAACCTCAATGCCTACTACGATCCGAAGCTCAAGAGCGACCGTCTGAACATGCTCCGGGAGTTTCCGGCCTTTGCATTCAGGAAGCTCGACCTCACGGACAGGGACGGCATGACACGCGTCTTCGACGAGCATTCCTTCGACGCCGTCATACACCTGGCAGCGCAGGCAGGCGTGCGCTACAGCCTCGAAAATCCCCACGCGTACATCGACTCCAACGTGGCCGGCTTCATGAATATCCTCGAAGACTGCAGGAACCATGAAGTGCCCCACCTGGTGTTCGCATCTTCATCTTCCGTGTACGGCGCCAATACGAGGATGCCGTTCTCCGTGCATCACAACGTGGACCACCCGGTCTCCCTCTACGCAGCCACGAAGAAGGCCAACGAGCTCATGGCCCACACTTATGCGAGCCTCTACGGGATTCCCTGCACAGGCCTGCGGTTCTTCACCGTGTACGGCCCCTGGGGAAGGCCGGACATGGCGCTCTTCACGTTCACGAAGGCCATCCTCGAAGGGAGCACGATCGACATCTACAATCACGGGAACATGCAGAGGGACTTTACCTACATCGACGACATCGTCGAGGGGCTCGTGAGGGTCATGCGGATGATACCGAAGCCCGATGCGAACTGGAACGGCGAGAGACCCGACCCGGGCACGAGCTTTGCCCCCTACCGGATCTACAATATCGGGGGCTCTCAGCCCGTGAGGCTCATGGACTTTATCGAGGTGCTCGAAGACACCCTCGGAAAGAAGGCCCAAAAGAACATGCTCCCGCTTCAGAAAGGGGACGTCGTCTCCACCTGTGCGGATGCGCAGGACCTCGAGGATGCGGTGGGCTTTAGGCCGTGCATTCCGGTGACGGAAGGGATCAGGCGCTTCGTCGAGTGGTACCGGTCGTACTACGGGGTCTGATCAGGGTCTGCCTATGACGGTCTCGGGCGGGAAGTCCATGTTGAGGATGTAGCCCAGGATCTTGTCGCGGAAGTTCTCGGAGCCGCCGATGAACTCGATTCCGAGTTGAGTCTTCTCGAGCACGTTTTCCCTTCTCACCGACCGGACGACCCCTGCGGCCTCGACAGGGCCCTTGGGCAGGTTGATCCGGATCACGGGGAGGTTCATCCCCTCGATGATGGGAGACTTCTCGTCCAGCACCTCGGCCCCCATGCCTTCGATGCTCAAGTCCCACACGAGGACCGGCGTCTTTTCCATGGTGATGGGATGGCTCACGGTCGCGGTCATGGGCTCGTCTCCGGTGATGAAGTATCGGAGCACGCTCCGCCTGGAGATATGCTGGACCGTCTCGGGCCAGTTCGTCTCCATGATGCTCTTGATGACGCTCAGCACTTTGGCGTGGAAGAGCATGACGTTTATCCCTTTGAAGATGTAGAAGGGGTACACGTTGCCCGGCACCGGCTGGAAGGGCAGCCTGAATTCCGACATCCGCACGATCCTCATGAGGATGTTGTCCTGGGCAGGGCGCAGGTAGAAGAATTCGGTCGGGATGGCCTTCTGCTTCGAGACCATGAGCATGTCGCCGAACCCGCGGGACCATTTCTTTACCTCGCTGAAGATCCTCATGATCTCTTCCCTGTCGGTGATGAGCTTTCCCTTGTCGCCCTTGGTCGAATGGAGCTTCGCATAAGCCTCGATGGGCGTCTCAGCGGGTGAGAATTCGATTCCCACACGTGAGGGAATGCCGGGTCCGACATAGGCAACCCGGCCGTGGATATCGGCGGCAATGACCTTGCCCTTGTTTTCAAGGGTCACGATATGGATGTCCCTGCCTTCCTGAAGCAGGGAGAGCCCGTCCCGGACCAGCACACCCATCCCGCCGATTGAAATGTCAAGGATGGGAAGCTTCAGGGAATACCCTCCGATCTTCGCCTTGGCAGAGAGATTCCCCCAGGGCAGAGTCCTCTGTCTTTTGCTTTCTCTCTTCTCCATGCAAGCACTTCATCGGACGTTTCCGATGTCAAACTTTAGCCAATAAGCAGCCGCTCATGAGTAAAATATACGGAAAACTGATCCTTACCTGATTCCGCAAAGGAGATTGAAGAGCCCTCGATCATCTGACTCTGCGGCACTTCCCGAGAGACGATGGTCGGGATGCTCGTGTCAGGCTGGAGGCTTGCCTGCCGTTAAAAATTACCAGGCAAAATTAATCTCTTATTGCTTTTCACTGTGAAGTATGTTCTTATGCGTAGAAACAGTGTTCTTATGCATAGAAACACTGTCATACGGTTTCTGATACCATGAAGAGGAGATGAATTATGGCAAAGGCTTCAACGCAAGAATGGGTCGTCATGCTGGTTCTTTTCGTTTCGGCGCTCTTTATCGGAACGGTTTTCCTTCAAGCCCCCGCATATGCCACCGAAGGGGGCGGAGGGGCCTACCCCAACGGGGCAGAGGACTTCATGGCAGGTGCTCTTCCTCCCCCCGGGACCTATTTCCTGGATTATGTTAATTACTATCATGCCTCGTCCCTGAAGGATGACAACGGCGACAGGCTGGTTCCGGACTTCGATCTCGATGTCGCGGTGAATGTATTCCGCCTCGTGCACGTCACCAGGCACGAGATTCTGGGCGCGACCTGGGCCATGCATGCCTTCGTGCCCATCGTGCGCATGGACGTGGATGCGACTTTTGGAAGAGATGACAAGACAGGGTTGGGGGACATCATCTTAGACCCGTTCATCCTGGGCTGGCACTGGAAGAATGTCCACGTCACCACAGGGCTCGATATCTATGTGCCTGTGGGGAGCTACGACGAGGATGACCTGGCCAACACCGGCCGGAATTACTGGACCTTCGAGCCCGTGGCTGCAGTAACCTATCTGTCGGACAACGGAATCGAGCTGTCCGGAAAATTCATGTATGACTTCAATCTGGAAAACCCTGACACGAACTACAGATCGGGCCAGGAGTTCCATTTTGACTACACGGCAGGCTACCATACGGGAAAAGGCCTGGCAGTCGGCATCGGCGGCTATTATTACTACCAGACCACCGATGACGAGCTGGACGGGGACAAGGTTGAACCCGACGGCTTCAAGGGCCGCGTCTTTGCCATAGGCCCCCAGGCCATGTACAGTTACAAAAACATGGCATTCACCCTGAAGTGGCAGAAAGAGTTCGAAGCCAGGAACCGCCCCGAGGGCAACAACTTCTGGGGAAAATTCATGTATGCCTTTTAGGGAGAGGGATGTCGCTTCACATCCCATTGAGCTTTCATCGGGAAGTCTTTAGGCGGGCAGGCAAGGGGCGGATCTTCTATGAGAGAAGGTCTGCCCGGTCTCCGCTATTGCTGCGTCAGGCGCTCGGTGCGGCAGTTTTTTATGCTCCGCTGCTCTCCGGCCCCCGGCCGGGCAGGAGGGCATCTTATCGAAGATCTCTCGGGCATGATGTTTCGGTGAAGGAGCTCTCTTCACTCCTCCACCGAAAGTTATCGAATCCGTGGTTCCAGGCTCACTTCCCCTTGTAGGTAGGCTTGCGCTTTTCCATGAATGCGGTCATGGTCTCCGCCAGGTCTTCGGACGGCAGGATCATGGAGCTGCGGGCAGCCACATACTCGAGGCCGTCTGCTATGCTCTTGCCCCTGCAGTAGTTGAGGACGTCCTTGGCGCCCTGGACGGCGAGGGGTGCCTGTGCAGCGATCTCGAGGGCCATTTCCTCGGCGCCCTTCAGGAGGGACCCTTTATCGGGATAGAGGGCATTGACGAGATTGACCTCTTTTGCCCGTTCGGCGCTGATGTACTTTGCCGTGAAGGCGAGCTCGCGGGTGATGCCCTGTCCCACGATGTGCGGCAGCCGCTGGAGAACGCCTACGTCGGCGATGATCGAGACGGCGGCTTCCCTGAGCGATATCTTGGCATCGAGGGAAGCGAGGCGGATGTCGCAGGCCGATCCCAGGTCGAGAGCGGCACCGATGCAGTAGCCGTGGAAGGCGCATATCACGGGCTTCGAGCACTTCTCGACGATTGTCATGGAGTCCTGGAGGGGGAAGATGTCCTTGAAGAGCTTCACCGTCCCCTTGGAGCTGAAGTCCCAGTTCTTCAATGTGGGAATGAGCGGCGCCATGCCCACGAGGTCGATGCCTGTCGAGAAGTCCTTGCCCTCGCCGGCGACGATCGCCACCCTGATCTCGTCATCGGCGTCGATGTCTTCGAAAATGGGGATGATCTCTTTCCATGCATCCGGGCCCATGGCGTTTTTCTTTTCCGGCCTGTTCAGGAATACCCACGCGATCTGCCCCTGCTTCTCCACCTTGTAGAATTTGTACGGTTCACTCATGAATATTACCTCCTCATTCTTCATCCTCACAGAGTAGAACGAGAAGGGGATTGCTGTCAATAATTGCGGATATAAATTCAGATGTCAAAGCCCAAACGAATCTGCTAGTGAATTGGCAATACACCATGACAGTTCACATTATTATTATTTATAGATGAGGGCAGTCATATGATCGAAAGAGAGAATATTCAGTTCGTATCGGGGGGGTTGCGCTGCGCGGGATGGTTCTACCGGGCTCAAGGAAAGGAGACGTGTCCGTGCATCGTCCTGGCGCACGGCTTCGGAGGGACCAGAGAGATGCGCCTCGATGCCTACGGCGAGACCTTTGCCCAGGCAGGCTACCATGCGCTGGTCTTCGATTACCGCCACTTCGGAGACAGCGAGGGCGAGCCCAGGCAGATCCTCAACATCGGCAGGCAGCATGAAGACTGGCATGCGGCCATAGGGTTCGCGAAGGGGCGTCCCGGAGTCGACCCGTCGAAGATCATCCTCTGGGGCACGTCCTTCAGCGGCGGGCACGTGGTTCCCGTGGCGCTCAAGGAGAGCGGCATCGCGGCCCTCATATCGCAGGTTCCGCACCTCGATGGCCTGTCGACCGCCATGGCTGCGGGCCCGGTTCAGAATTTCAGGCTGGGGTTTGCCGCGTGGCGCGACCTCGTGTGCATGGCCCTTCGCAAAGGCCCATTTTACGTTCCCATCGTGGGTAAACCGGGCGAGCTTGCCGCCATGACCGCACCCGATGCGGAAGAGGGAGTCAAGAGGCTCTATCCCGAAGGATACGAGCCCGACAAGGACGTGGCTGCCCGGATCTTTCTCCAGGTGGCCCTCTATTCGCCGGGCAGGCTTGCAAAGCACCTCACTGTGCCCTGGCTCGTGCAGGCGGCCTCGGAAGACCTGACCACCCCGGTGAGGCCTGCGATCAGGGCGGCCATGAAGGCAAAGAAAGGCCAGCTCATTATCTACAGATGCGGCCACTTCGATGTCTATGTCCCGCCCCGCTTCGAGCAGACCGTAGAAGACCAGATCACCTTCCTGAAGAATGCCCTCGTGAATACCTGATGCCGCAATTCTTCTCCGTCTGCGTCGTATGTGAAGATCAAAGCCGGAAGGCAGGGTCCGGGAAGCACGAAATCCGCTGTCTCTTAAATCTCCCAAGGGGATGGCAGGATCGGTCTCATCACGAGGGCTGCGTCTGAGGGTCAGCGTACTCGAATCTCCTGTCGAGGAAGTCCCGGGAGATCGGCACGGTCACATTCTTCCTGTAGTCAAAGGAGATCTGCACTGATCTGCCCTTCTTCTTGTGCATGCTCATCCGCCAAAAAGAAGGGTGTCCGGCAGAATTCAAGCCGGACACCCTGATGAAGTCGAAGCTCTTTCGAAGCGCTGTTATATCACCCTGACCGATATAATGCCTTCGGCCGACTCGATCTTCTTGATCTGGTCGTCAGTCACGCTGCCGTCGATATCGATGATGTTGTAGGCAATGCCGCCCTTGCTCTTGTTGATCATGTCGGCGATGTTGATCTTGTTTTCCGCCAGGATGTGCGTGATCTTCTCGATCATGCCGGGCTCGTTCTTGTTCGAGATGGTCATCCTCTGAGCGCCGGATCTGTCGAGGGCGCAGTCCGGGAAGTTGACGGAGTTCTTGATGTTCCCGTTCTCCAGGTAATCCATGAGCTCCATGGCCGCCATGATGGCGCAGTTTTCCTCAGACTCTTCGGTGGAAGCGCCGAGGTGCGGGATGGCGATGACCTTGTCCGTCTTGATGAGCTCTTCATCGGGGAAGTCGGTCACGTATGAGCTTAACGTCCCGTCGGCGAGCGCCTTCTGCAGGTCGGCGGTGTTCACGAGCTCTCTCCTGGCAAAGTTCAGGAGCACGGCGCCTTTCTTGATGACCGCAAACTTTTCGGCATTGATGGAGCCCCGGGTGTCCTTGTTCAGGGGGACATGGAGCGTGATGTAATCGCACTCGGCAAGCAGCTTTTCCAGGCTCGGGGCTTTCTTGGTATTGCGCGAGAGCCTCCAGGCCGCCTCGATCGACAGGAACGGATCGTATCCGTAAACCTCCATGCCGAGGGCCTCGGCCGTGTTGGCCACCATGGTGCCGATGGCGCCCAGGCCTACGACGCCCAGCTTCTTGCCCAGGAGCTCGGTGCCGGCGAACTTCGACTTTCCCTTTTCGATGAGGTCGGGCACCTTGTCGCCTTCGCCCACGAGCCCTTTGCACCAGCTGAGTGCTCCGACAACGTTCCGCGAGGCCAGCAGCATACCCAGGATGACGAGCTCCTTCACCCCGTTGGCGTTCGCCCCCGGGGTGTTGAAGACCACGATGCCTTTTTCAGAGCACTTGTCCACGGGGATATTGTTGACGCCGGCACCGGCGCGGGCAATGGCCTTCACGCTCGAGGGCAAGGTCATGTCCTTCATTTCCTTGCTTCTCACCATAATGCCGTCCGGATCAGAGATGCCGGCCTTGTACTCGTAGTTATCCGTGAAAACATTTAGGCCTTTTTCCGAGATGTTATTCAACAGATCGATCTTGAACATAAAATCCTCCTCATCTATCCTTACTTGCATATATATTGCAGAATATGCATTCTGTGCCAAGTCCAAAAAAGTAGATTTTTCAGAGAATCGCCGGAATTCCTATCGCATTGACTTTTTGATTTCCTGCCATTAGAAAGAAGATTCAAGGAGTAACGAATGCCCATCTATGAATATCAGTGCAGGGATTGCGGAGAGGAGTTCGAGAGGCTCGTGCCCCTGTCGGCTCAAACCCCTCCGGACTGCCCCAAGTGCAAAAGGAAGAACGTCAGGAAGAAGATATCGCGGATCGCCTCGGGCAAGTCGGGCTGCGGATCGTGCAGCTCGAGCTCGTGCAGCTCCTGCGCGCCCTCGGGCCATTCCTGAGGGTAGGCGTCTCAAGACCCCCGGTCAGGGGGTCGTGAAGATCACGAGAACAGATCGAAAAGCTGGATGGTCTCTTCCCGCTTCGGTCCCACCGAAATGATCGCGGCCTTCACCCCGATCTTCTTCTCCATATAGGCGATGTAGTCCCTGCAGTTCCTGGGGAGCTCGTCGTAGGAGCGTATCTCGGAGATGCTCTCTTCCCAGCCGGGGAGCTCTTCATAGACCATCTCGAGGTCGGGGTACATCTCGAGGTCCGCGGGCATGTTCTCGATGATGGTATTGCCTGACTTATAGGCGGTCGCCACCTTGATGGTCTCGAAGCCGGTGAGCACGTCGAGCTTGGTGATGGCGAGGTAGGTGATGTCCGAGAGTCTCACCGAGTGCTTGAGCGCCACGAGATCGAGCCATCCGCAGCGCCTCGGCCTTCCCGTGGTGGCGCCGTATTCGCCGCCGAAGGCGCGCAGGCGTTCGCCGGTCTCATCCTTGAGCTCGGTGGGGAAGGGACCGCCGCCCACGCGGGTGGTGTATGCCTTGCAGATTCCCACGACCGTGTCGATCTTCGTGGGGCCGACTCCCGAGCCTACGCAGGCCTGGCCGGCAATGGTGTTCGAGGAGGTGACGTACGGGTATGTGCCGAAGTCCATGTCGAGGTTTCCGCCCTGGGCGCCTTCGAAGAGAAGGTTTCTGCCCTCCCTGGACTCCTTGTCGATGAGCACGGCCGTGTCGGTGACGAAGTCCTTGAGCCTCTCTCCCATGGCCTTGAACTTAACGTAGATGTTTTCCTTGTCCGTGCCTTTGACCTTGAGGACCTTGGTGAGGTACTCCTGCCTCTCGTCAAAGTAATTGTCGAGCTTTTTCCTGAGCATGTGCGGATTGACGAGGTCGATCATCCGGATGCCGCACCTGCGGGCCTTGTCCTCGTAGGCAGGGCCGATGCCTCTGCCCGTGGTGCCGATCTGCTGGGTGGCCTCGCGGGCATGGTCGATCATCTTGTGATAGGGCATGATGACATGGGCGCGGTCGCTGATGGCGAGGATATCGGGAGTGACGTTGTATCCCTTTTCCCGAAGGGCATCGATCTCGTCGAGAAGGATCTCCGGGTCGATGACCACACCCGAGCCGATGATGCACAGCTTGTCATCGTGGAGAATGCCGGAGGGGATCAGGTGGAGGATGACCTTCCTGTCGCCCACTACCAGGGTATGGCCGGCGTTGTTGCCTCCCTGGAAACGGATGATGAGGTCTGACTTTTCGGTGAGGAGATCGACGACCTTTCCTTTGCCTTCGTCACCCCACTGGGTGCCGACAACGACCACGTTTGCCATATGATCACGCTCCTGGATTTTTGCTTGCTGCCTTCGTCAGGTAACGGCCCTCTGCCGAGAGGGCATTTCCGTATCCTGCCTGCCTTTTTCAGCCATGTCCCCGGGCTTCCTGCCTGATAAGCATGACCTGCAATGGCCGTCATATCGAGGCATCTCCTTGACGGAGCTATTGAAACCCGGTGCACTTGTAACAAATGGGTTGATGAGTGTCAATAATTTACAGGGTAATTGACGGTTGTTTTTTCATTTTGCCGCCGATTGTGATAAGAAGATCATGTAATGGATAAATAATAAAGGAGGAAATGATGGCCGTTGTTGAGTGGAAAAAGGAAGGGACTGTCGCAGTCATTCTCATGAACGCAGGCGAGAACAGGCACAATCCTGATTTTGCAGCCGGCATGCTCAAGGTTTTCGATGAGGTCGAGGCCGACAAGGACATCACCTCGGTCGTGCTCACCTCGAGCGACGCCAAGAACTGGTCATTGGGAATCGACATCGTCTGGATAACCGGTGCCATGGGCAATCAGGATTTCCAGACCATCAAGAAATTCGTCTACGACATGAACTCCATATTCAAGCGGGTCCTCTTCTATCCCGTACCGGTCATAGCGGCCATCAACGGGCATGCGTTCGGAAACGGAAGCGTGCTCGCGTGCACCTGCGACTTCCGCTTCATGAAGGCGGACAAGGGCTTCTTCTGTTTCCCCGAGGTGGACATCAACATCCCGTTTCTTCCGAGCATGCTCCTGACCGTGAAAAAGGCAATGCCCTACCACAAGTACGAGGAGCTCATCTTCAGCGGGAAGCGGGTCGGCGCTAAAGAGCTCGAGGAAAGCCATGTCATCGTGAAGGCCTGCGCCGATGCGGATGCGCTCATGAAAGAGGCCGTCGATTTTGCGAAGACCTTCCAGAAGGGCAGGGCCATCTTCGGGGAGAACAAGAAGAGGATGCACAAGCACATCATCGAGGCCATGGAAAAGGAAGACCCCGAGTACATAGATGCCCTCAAGCTCATGGTGTAGGCGTGGCCGGAGCCGGCGGAGGAGATTGTTGAGAAAGGACGGGAACAGCGATCCCATCCCCGATCAAGGCGGATGAACGGGCCGTATATGCGAAAGATCCTGTCATTGCGAGCCGACCGAAGCAGCCCCGGACGAGATGAAATTGCCTCGCCGTCTTCAACTCCCTGCAATGCTGATCTGCACAGGCCTTTCGTGCCCCCTCTGCACCTGAGGAGCTCTCTCCTCCAGACGGTCCTGGCGAGCCTCAAGCTTCGTGCCCTGGGAAAGAACCCCATGCTCGAGGCCTCCCGGGAGGTCATCATCGATGCAGGGGATGGGGTCAGGCTGCAGGGATTCCACTCTCCAAGGACGGACATTCCTTCAAAAGGGACGGTCATCCTCCTCCACGGGTGGGAGGGAAGCGCAGAGTCCACGTACATCCTCCACACGGGAAGATACCTCTACAGCAACGGGTACGATATCTTCCGGCTCAACTTCCGGGACCACGGGAAGACCCATCACTTGAACGAGGGCATCTTCTACAGCACGCTCCTCAGAGAAGTCTACGAAGCGGTCATGAGGGCTGCAGAGCTGTCGGAGGGAGGTCCGGTCT
>Ga0116185_1004348_pt1 | contig 11603 bp, 10 predicted proteins | sample AD_JPNNA7_MetaG_FD_89754 | JGI IMG/M metagenome (GOLD analysis project Ga0116185, IMG submission 89754) | Active sludge microbial communities of municipal wastewater-treating anaerobic digesters from Japan - AD_JPNNA7_MetaG | ecosystem: Engineered > Bioreactor > Anaerobic > Digestate | place... | reverse complement strand
TTATTTACCCGATTTCAATACAAATTTGGAATAATACAAATTAAAAAATTTACCGCTACTCAATCCAAACGCAGACCCCACGAGTGCACCACATAGCACATCAAAAGGGAAATGAACTCCTAAATATATGCGCGAGTATGAAACAATACTTGCCCAAATAATCATTAATGCCGGAATAAAGGAATATTTACGTCCTATAATTTGTATTAAAAATAATGCAAGCGCAAAAGTATTAGCGGCATGCGATGAAATAAAACTATACTTGCCTCCACAGGTATTATTTACAAGATGGATATAAGGTTGAAGGCTTTCATTATGACAAGGCCTTAAACGTTGGAATACCTCTTTAAAACCATAATACGAGGTGATATCGGAAAGGGTAATTAATATCGCAACTCCTACTAAAACGTCGATAGTTCTTATTTTATATTTTTTAATTATTAAAAATATTAAGAATAAGTAAAAGGGAGTCCAAATAAACTTGTCGCTAATCCAGTACATTAGGAAGTCGAGAAACGGAGTGTTTAACCCATTTAAAAACAACAACAATGCTTTATCCCATTCAATAAATTGTTCTATCATGTTTTTTAAAATTGGATATAAAAATAACAAAAAAACCGAAAATTTCTTTCGGTTTTTTTTAAACTATTAATTTATTTTTTCTTAGGAGGATTATATCCTTTTTGTTTAGCCATTTCTTCTAATCTTTTTTGGAAACCTGATTTTTGTTTTTCCGGTTTCTTTTTGTTTTCCTGAATTTTTGCATGAATAGCATCTTCATTTACAAATTTTCTTATAACCCACATTTGGAAAAAGGTAAGTAAATTAGCCAGTAAGTAGTAGTAACTAAGTCCGGAGGCGAAATCATTAAAGAATCCTAAAAACATAACAGGCATCGCATACATCATAACTTTCATTCCCGGCATTTGTTGTTGGTTGCCCATTAATTCGTTATTTACCTTCGTATAAATAATGGTAGAAATGGTCATCAATAAGCAGAATAAACTAATATGGTCGCCATAAAAAGGAATATTAAAGGGCAAATTATATATTGAATCGTATGAGGATAAATCATCGGCCCATAAAAAGCTTTTTTGTCGTAATTCAATAGAAGCAGGGAAAAATCGATATAACGCAATAAGTATAGGCATTTGTAGTACTAAAGGAATACATCCTGCCATTGGGTTAACTCCCGCTTTTTTATATAAACTCATGGTCGCTTGTTGGCGTTCCATTGCTTTTTCTTTCGGATATTTTTTATTAATATCATCAATTTCCGGTTTCAAAACCCGCATTTTAGCCGATGACATATAGGTTTTATAAGCAATTGGGAATAAAACAACTTTTAATAAAATAGTAAGTATTAAAATAATAATACCATAGTTTATTCCAAAACTTTCGAGCCAGTTAAAAACAGGGATAACAGCAAATCGGTTTATCCATCCTAAAATATAAGGAGAACTCCATCCAAGCGGAATTTGTCTTTCTAAGTCAAGATCATATTTACGAAGTGTTTTATAATGATTTGGCCCAAAAAATAGTTGCATCGAAAACTCGCTATTCTCTCTAGTTATCGGAATAGTAATTTGAGAGAAACATTTTTTTACTTCTGTTTTAGTGGTATCGCTCGATAGGGTATGTATTTTAGCATTAGAAAAGCCTTTATCTGCAATTAAAACAGAGCTGAAAAATTGTTGTTTATAGCCTATCCAATTAACTTTTGTTGTTAAATCTTCCTGATCGTCTTTTGTTTCAGTTAGATAATCTACTTCATCTTCATAAAATTTATAATAGATAGTAGATGACATTTTTTCTACTTTTAAACTTTTTTCCTGTTGAAAAAGGTTCATTTGCCATTCAAGTCCTATTCCATTTAAATTTTCAGCTAAAACATCTTGCATTTGTTGAAAATGAATATCCGATTTCATCATGTAATCATTTCCACGAATCATATATTCGATTTCAATATATTTTTTTTGCGATGGGATATTTAGTGAATCGGCATAAATACGCATGGCCATTTTTATCGAATCATTCCCTGAAATTTGAATATGATCTTTCCCAACAAAACGAGTGTCAGTAATAACCGGTACAAAATATAATTTCGACGTATTTATTTGACGGTTATTAGCAAAAAATATAAAATTAAATATACTATTATCTTTTTTTACAAGGATTAACGGGAGCGAGTCATACGTCTTAAATTTTTTAAGCTCAACTTCTGTTACTTTTCCGCCTTGGTTTGAAAAGGTATATTTTATGACTTCATTTTCTATGGTAATCAATTTTTCTGTTCCTTTTGCAGCAGATGCAAACATTCCAAATTCTTCTTTATCTTTATTTAGACCGAGAGAGTCAACATAAGAACTGTCCTTATTAGTAGAAAGGAGGGAAGAGGAATTCGAGGCAATATTATTATCCTTTAACTTAGCAATAGAATCGGAATTAATTTGTTCGTTCTGTTTCTTTATTTCTGCTAACGAATCTTTTTCTCGTTGCATTTTCGCCATCTCTTCTTTAGAAGGAGAAGTAAGGATACTGAACGTAATCATTATGCCCAGTATTAAAATTAAGCCAATAATTGTATTTTTATTCATTTTAATTTAAATTTTGACTGGCAAAGATAATGGAATTGTTTAACTCAAAAAAAGATAAACAATTAAAATGAATGATAATTAATAACATTCATTAAATAACCCATAATAAACTTAATTATATAAATAACGAGCATTTAAAAATATAATTTTAAAGGGCTCGTTTATTTTTTCAATTTAGTTTCAATTGCTGCTTTTACAAAAGCTACAAATAGCGGATGTGGATTTGATACGGTGCTTTTGTATTCCGGATGAAATTGAACACCTACAAACCAAGGATGTGAAGGTATTTCCATAATTTCAACTAAATCGTCTTTCGTGTTAATTCCCGAAGGGATCATTCCTGCTTTAATAAAATCTTGTATGTATTTATTATTGAACTCGTAGCGATGTCGATGTCTTTCAGAAATATTGTTCGAATGATATACGTCCATTGCTTTGGTTCCTTCTTTAACATCGCATGGATAAGCTCCGAGTCGCATAGTACCTCCTTTGCTCGATATATTTTCCTGTTCTTTCATGATAAAAATAACCGGATGAGTGGTATGCGGATTCATTTCGGTAGAATGAGCATCTTTAAAATTTAATACATTTCTTGCAAATTCAACAACTGCACATTGCATACCAAGGCATATTCCTAAAAAAGGAATTTTTTGTTCTCTCGCATATTTTATGGTGGTAATTTTTCCTTCAATACCTCTCTCTCCAAATCCGGGGGCAACTACGATACCGTTTAGTCCTTTTAATTTGTCTTCTACATTGTTTTCTTCAATTCCTTCTGCATGAATCATTTTTACGTTAACCTTGCATTGGTGAACAGAAGAAGCATGATTAAATGCTTCGGAAATAGATTTGTAAGCATCTTTTAATTCAGCATACTTCCCCACTAATCCTATATTAACTTCATTGGTCGGATTTTTTAAGCGAAATAAAAACTCTTCCCATTTCTTTAAATCGGGTTCCTGTTTTTCCGGCATATCCATTTTTTTCAAAACAACCGTATCCAGGTTCTCTTCTTTCATTAATATAGGAACATTATAAATGGTGTCCGTATCAATAGATTCGATAACAGAAGTGGGTTCAACATTACAAAACAAGGCTATCTTATTACGTATTGTTTCATTAATATGGTGTTCGGTTCGGCAGACTAAAATATCGGGTTGAACACCTAGTTCAAGTAGCATTTTGACAGAATGTTGTGTAGGTTTTGTTTTTAATTCTCCGGCAGCAGAAAGATAAGGAATAAGTGTTAAATGAACTACCAGGCATTTATTCCCCATTTCCCAACGAAGCTGACGAACGGTTTCTATATAAGGCAATGATTCAATATCGCCAACAGTTCCACCTATTTCGGTAATAATAAAATCGTATTTATTTTGATTCGCTAAAAGTTTTATACGATATTTAATTTCATCTGTTATATGAGGAATAACTTGAACGGTTTCTCCTAAATAATCCCCTTTTCTTTCTTTTTCAATAACCGATTGATAAATTCGACCGGTTGTAATATTGTTGGCTTGCGAGGTAGGAACATTTAAAAAACGTTCATAATGGCCTAAATCTAAATCAGTTTCAGCTCCATCTTCGGTAACAAAACATTCTCCATGTTCGTATGGGTTTAATGTTCCGGGATCAACATTTATATATGGATCTAATTTTTGGTTAGTTACAGAATATCCTCTAGATTGAAGAAGTTTTGCTAAGGAAGCTGAAATAATTCCTTTCCCCAACGAAGAAGTAACTCCTCCGGTAACAAATATATATTTAGTATCAGGCATAACGATTAATTTTTGAAAAATAAACACGCAAAATAAGGAATATTTACCAAATAGAATTGAAAAATGAATAAAAATAATGAACAATGATTTTTATTAAAACTCAATAGGTTTAATTGATAAATTAATATTTTTTTTCTTTCTTCGTATAAAGAATACATTAAAATATTCATATATGACAGATTACAGAACAACATTTAACCTTCAAAATTCGAACGAAAAAATAAGCTATTTTTCAAAATGTTTGTTCATTGGTTCGTGTTTTACAGAAAATATGGGAAATTTCTTACATGAAATGAGGTTTCCTGTTGTTGTAAACCCAACTGGAATAATTTATAATCCATATTCCATTTCGCAATGCATCGATTTTTTAATAAATAAAAGAATATTTTCCGATGATGATTTAATTTTTTATAATGAAAAATATTTGAGTTTACTGCATCATAGTCGTTTTTCAAACCCCGATAAACAAGTGTGTTTAAATAAAATTAATACCGAAATGGAGAAAGCATCGTGTTTTATTAAAGATGCGCAATTTTTATTTATAACACTGGGCACATCGTTTGTTTATTATCACAAAGAAAAAAATGGCATTGTTGCTAATTGTCATAAATTACCGTCTGCCACTTTTCATAAAACCTTAATGAGTGCAGCGGAAATAACAAATAATTTAAGTAACGCAATTTTATCTCTAAATAAATTAAATCCGCAAATAAAAATTATTTTTACTATTAGTCCTGTAAGACACTGGAAAGAAGGGGCTGTAAACAATCAGCTGAGTAAATCAACACTTTTGGTAGCAGTACACGAAATAATAAAAAAGTTTAATAACTGTATTTATTTCCCTGCATACGAATTAATGATGGATGATTTGCGCGATTATCGGTTTTATGCCGATGATATGATTCACCCAAGTGCATTGGCGATTGAATATATTAGAGATAAATTTACATCTATTTTTATGGAAAACGGTACGATTAGCTTAATGAATAGAATTAAAAAAATTGTAATCGCATCGCAACATAAGGTATTTTATTCAAATACCCTTGAATACCAAAAATTCCAACAATCGTTTATAAAGCAAATAGAAGAAATAGAAAAAGAAGCGCCTTATATTAATTTAAAACAGTTAAAAGACTTATTCTTTCGGTAAATAAAGCGACATTATATTAAAAAGATCTTCTTTTTTAAATGGTTTCGATAAATAATCATTCATGCCATTTTCAATACATTTCTCTTTAAATCCACTAACCACGTTTGCAGAAATACCAATTATGGGAATTTGATTGTTAAATACACGTATTTGTTGTGTAGCACTATATCCATCTAAGTCGGGCATGCTAATATCCATTAAAACAATATCGTATTTGTTTTCTTTTAACTCTTTTATTACTTCTTTCCCATTGTCAACTATTTTACAGCCCCATCCTTTAGACTGTAAAATTTTTTCCATCAACTTTTGATTAATGAAGTTATCTTCGGCAACTAGAATTTTATATATCATAATAAGGCAAGTATATAAAAACGTTAAAAAAAGAATTAAAAATGTTACTGTCCAAGATACGATTTAAGGAGTTTGCTTCGGGCAGTATGTTTAAGTCGTCTAATCGCTTTTTCTTTAATTTGGCGAACTCTTTCGCGTGTAAGGTCGAATTTGGCGCCAATTTCGTCGAGTGTAAGCCCATGGCTCATCCCAATGCCAAAGTATAAATTAATAATATCTCTTTCTCTTTCGGTAAGTGTTGATAAAGAGCGTTGAATTTCTTTCGAAAGCGATTCGTATATTAATCCACTATCGGCGTTTGGCGATTCATTATTAACATATACATCTAAAAAGCTGGAATCTTCTCCTTGTACCAAAGGTGCATCAACCGAAAAGTGACGGGTAGAAATTTTCATTGCTTCTGCCACTTTTTCTTCCGGTAAATCTAATGCATCGGCAATTTCATCGGAGGAAGGGAGTCGTTCATAAATTTGCTCTAAACGTGAAATTTCTTTTGAAATTTTATTTAAAGAACCTACTTGATTTAGGGGAAGACGTATAATTCTAGATTGTTCAGCTAATGCTTGCAAAATAGATTGACGAATCCACCATACTGCATAGGAAATAAATTTAAATCCTCTTGTTTCATCAAAGCGTTGTGCTGCTTTAATTAAACCTAAATTTCCTTCGTTTATTAAATCGGGTAAGCTAAGTCCTTGATTTTGGTATTGTTTTGCAACAGAAACAACAAAACGTAAATTCGCTTTTGCCAATTTTTCTAATGCTTGTTGATCTCCTGTTTTAATTTTTTGCGCTAATAGAACTTCTTCTTCTGCTGTAATTAACTCCTCTTTCCCAATTTCAGATAAATATTTATCTAATGAAGCCGTTTCCCTATTAGTAATTGATTTGGTAATTTTAAGTTGACGCATAATTTCCTTTTCTTTTTTCTAAATGGCTGATAGTCAGTTAATTAAAATTCAATTAAATGCCTTGCAAAATTACAACTTTTTTATGGTATTTAAAAGCTTATTGTGAAAATAATTTACAAATATTGTTTTAGTCTGATTTAGAATGTGTTGTAATGATTACATTCCAAACCCATAATATGCTCGGGTTCCATTCGGATAAATCCCTTCTATTAAAACACCTCCATTTTTTTCTTTTAATGCGTCAGTCAAATCGCTTTTTGTTTTAATGGCTTTTTTATCTATCGTGGTTATAACAAATCCTTCTTTTATTCCGGCACTTCTAAATAATCCCGATTCTAATTTAGAAACTTTTATTCCGTTCTCTATTCCTAATTTTTTTAAATCGCTTGCACTTAGTTCTTCAAAAGTGGCTCCTAGTAGTTTGGTAACGCTTGTTGCATCTGTTTTTATAATACCGGTTCCCCCGTCTTGATTTTTTAGGGTAATGGTAGCTTCTTTTTCTGTTTTGCTTCGAGTATATGTTACCACTACTTTATCGCCAGGACGATGTGTAATAATTGATTCCTGCAGTTCGGAAGTACTGTTTACATAGGTGTCGCCAATTTTAGTAATAATATCTCCTTCTACTATTCCTGCATCTTCGGCAGCACCATTTTGTAAAACACTAGTTACATATAAGCCTTTTACTTCTGCTAATCCTTTTTCTTTTGCAAGTTTGCTGTCAATTTCTTCAAATGAAATTCCCAAATAGGCTCGTTGTACTTTTCCATATTTTAATAAATCGTCAACTACTTTTTTAACAATATTAACAGGTATAGCAAAAGAATAGCCCAAATAGGATCCTGTATTTGATGCAATGGCCGCATTTATTCCAATAAGTTCTCCGTTAATGTTAACCAATGCTCCTCCACTATTACCTGGGTTTACAGCGGCATCTGTTTGAATAAATGATTCGATAGAGGAATTTTTACCTAAAATATTTAAATTTCTTGCTTTGGCACTTATAATACCGGCTGTTACGGTAGATGTTAAATTAAACGGATTCCCAACCGCCAACGCCCATTCTCCTACTTTAACGCTGTCGGAGTTCCCGTAAGCAAGAAAAGGTAAATCTTCTTCTTCAATTTTTATTAATGCTAAATCGGTCCCTACATCGCTTCCTATTACTTTTGCTTCGTATGTCCTTTTGTCATTTAACGTAATTTCTATGCTACTGGCATTTTGAACCACATGATTATTGGTTACAATATATCCATCGCTTGAAAGAATTACGCCCGAACCCGACGCTTTTTGAGGTTCTATTTTGTATTGATATGGGTTGTCATATAATCCCCAAGGATCCCAATATCTGCCATAGAAGTCATTATAAATAGACGAATTAACTTGATGTGTTGTTTTTATATGAACAACCGCATGAACAGAAATCGATGCCGCATCTGTAAAATTTGTAGCTTTTGCAAAAGATGAAGTTGGAATATACGAAATGGGTTGTGCCCATTTTTCCTGCTGTACAGCATTTCTTTTATAGGTAAATTTTGAAATTATTGCCATGGATCCTATGGCAAAAAGGCCTCCCATAAAGGCAATTGCCAATGTTGTAATAATTTTTTTCGTGTTCATAACGTATTTTTTTTAAATTTTCCCTTATCAATTTTTATGCCTATATTTTATTTTGTCATGTTTTAAAAATACCAATTTTTTATTGTTTTTCTTTAACGGTTTGGGTTTTTTATTATTGTTATTATATTGTTAAAAATTGTTAATCATTTATCCGTTTTCGCGTGTCTGTTTTAGTTACATTTGCATACGAATTAAAAAAATGTTTCCCATTTCGTTGCTGTCAATTTAAATGAATAAACGTAATAAATTTGGATACCTTGTTTTAGGTGTATTTATCGGAATACTTTCAATGTATAGTGTTGTATGGTGGAAAGAAAGTTCTATTAGAGATTGGAAATGGGTTTATAAATTCAAATATTATTACAATAATATTTTCGATCGAAACGAGGAGAAAAATATAATTTCAAACGAGCAGGGTTTAAAAAATAAAAAACAAAATCATGTTCAACAAAAATCGAATCCTAAAAAAGATACGTTCTCTTATACCGAAATCCCAATTGATAATCAGGATGCGTGGGATGAATTTATAGCCAATTATAAAGGCGAACTTACCGACTCTTTATTAATCGATTCAATTTTAAAATTTCGTTCAATTAAAACTCCTTCTTATACGAATCAGGAAGAGAATGAGGTAAAAAAAGACAGGTTGGTTTTTTCATCAACATATTATTTGTCTAATTTCTCTGGATTTACCAAAGATGATTCAAACGAAAGAGATTCTTTGTTCCAATCGAATAAAAATAAAAATACAAAAGAAAAAAATTTAGTAGTTGTAGAGTTTTGGGAATCCCCTATAAATTATAAGGGTTATAGAACAAAAGACCATAAAATAATCCTTTTCGGTATTGATTATAAAGAACCTATTTCGTTTATTTTGCATAATAATATCGTATATTTGAAAGTTAAATCTGTATTTTATTCAATTGAAAATACAGTTGATTATAAAATGCTGATAGCTATTAATAACCCTCAATTATTAAGTCAATTAAATAACCAATGATTATCCGATTTAGTAAATATCAAGGAACGGGGAACGATTTTATTATGATTGATAATAGAAGTTCGGTACTACGCAATCTTGAAAATACCTCTTCTTTAATTGCTCGCCTTTGTAATCGAAAATTTGGAATAGGAGCCGATGGACTTATTTTAGTTAATTCCTCTACTGCCTCCGATTTTGAAATGTCTTATTATAACGCCGATGGAAAGATTGGCACCATGTGTGGAAATGGTGGAAGAAGCTGTGTTGCATTTGCAAATAGTTTGGGATTAATTAAAGAAAGTGCTGTTTTTACTGCCTCCGATGGTTTGCATGAAGCGTTTATTGTAAACAAAGAAAAAGAACAAACGCTGGTTAAACTTAAAATGAAAGATGTGGAAGGAATAATAAAAAAAGAAGATTATTTTATTTTAAATACCGGTTCTCCTCATTATGTTTGTTTTAAAAAGGAGGTGGAAAAATTGAATGTATTCCAAGAAGGAAGAAATATTAGGTATAGTAAGTTATTTGAAAAAGAAGGAATCAATGTAAATTTTGCAGAAGTAAAAGAAACGGGAATATTTGTTAGAACATACGAAAGAGGGGTAGAAGATGAAACCTTGTCGTGTGGAACTGGTGCTACCGCTGTTGCAATAACCGCAAGTATCGCTCATTTTTGCAAACCTCATTTTTGTCAAATAATTGCTCCGGGAGGGAAGCTGGAAGTTAGTTTTAAACAACAAAACGAAAATTTATTTACGGATATTTGGCTTCAAGGACCGGTATCATGTGTGTACAAAGGAGAAATAAATATTTAACTCGGAATATATGATAGGTGAAAATCTTTCATTGCGTGCGTTAGAACCCGAAGATATTAATCTTTTATACCAATGGGAAAATAACACTTCTATTTGGCATCTAAGTAATACCATAACCCCTTTTTCGAGGCATTTATTAGAAGAATATATTTTAAATTCTCATCAAGATATTTATACGGTAAAACAACTTCGCTTGATGATTGTTTTAAACAAATCGAAAGAAGCAATTGGCTGTATTGATTTGTTCGATTTTGACCCAACAAATATGCGTGCCGGTATGGCTATTTTAATTTCGGAAGAACAACGCAATAAAAAATATGGCTCGGAAGTATTATCATTAATGATTGACTATTGTTTTAACACCCTTCATCTTCATCAATTATATTGCAATATTTTAAGTAATAATGATGCAAGTTTAGCACTTTTTAAAAAAGTTAAATTTTCTGTAATCGGAATTAAAAAAGAATGGGTACGAATACAAAATAATTGGGTTGATGAATACATGTTACAACGAATAAATAATGAACAGAAATGAGTAAAAAATCAAAATCTAAATTTTTTAAAATCCTTGTTTTTATTGGTATTTTATTCTTTTTTGCAGGGGCTTATACCATTTATAAAGCATATACCATTAGATATAAACCCAATGTTGTTTTAGTAGATAAAAAAGCTATTTATTTTTATATTAATACCGGCTCTTCTTATACTGATGTAATAGAAAAATTGAGTTCCGAAAAAATTATTGCTGACCCAGAAACGTTTGAATGGCTATCGGATTATAAAAATTATAAATCAAATATTAAACCGGGGAAATATTTGATTACAAATGGCATGAATAATAATGAATTGATTAATATGCTCCTATCGGGAAGACAGGAACCTGTAAAATTGGTTTTTAATAATGTTAGAACGAAATATCAATTAGCAGGTAAAATTGCCAAACAAATTGAAGCCGATTCCTCGCAAATAATAGCTACTTTGAAGGATACCGTTTTATTAACCAAATTTAATTTAACAAAAGAAAACGCCATTGGTATTTTTATTCCCAATACCTATGAAATTTACTGGAATACGTCTGCATATCAATTAATAGAAAGAATGTATAAAGAGTACCGACAATTTTGGACTACAAGCAGGGAGGAGAAAGCAGAAAAAATGAAATTATCACCAATTCATGTCATCATTCTTGCATCTATTGTTCAGGAAGAAACTCGAAAATATGATGAAATGTCCAAAGTAGCAGGTTTATATTTAAATCGTATTCACCAAGGAATGAAACTGGAAGCAGATCCTACCGTTAAATTTGCTATCGGTGATTTTACATTAAAACGCGTATTGAACAAACACCTTGAATTTGAATCTCCATACAATACATACAAAATAAAAGGACTTCCTCCGGGGC
>Ga0116185_1004346_pt1 | contig 11610 bp, 10 predicted proteins | sample AD_JPNNA7_MetaG_FD_89754 | JGI IMG/M metagenome (GOLD analysis project Ga0116185, IMG submission 89754) | Active sludge microbial communities of municipal wastewater-treating anaerobic digesters from Japan - AD_JPNNA7_MetaG | ecosystem: Engineered > Bioreactor > Anaerobic > Digestate | place... | reverse complement strand
TGAAAAAGTAATATGTGGTATAAGTGGAGGAGTTGATTCAACTGTCTCAGCCTTATTAGTCCATAAAGCAATCGGGAATAATTTAAAATGCATATTTGTTGACCATGGGCTTTTAAGAACTTTTGAAAAAGAAGAAGTTACTGAAGCTCTTAAAAATTTAGGGTTGAATTTAACAATATTGGATAGAAAGGATCTTTTTCTGAGTGCTTTAAAAGGTATATCAGACCCAGAAGAAAAGCGAAAAATTATAGGAAAGCTCTTCATAGATGTATTTTCTGAGGAAGCAAAAGCTTTTAATGCGACAAGACTTGTACAGGGAACACTTTATCCCGACTCCATTGAAAGTTCAGGAGGTGTTTCAGGGATTGCAGACAAAATTAAAAGCCATCATAATGTTGGGGGATTACCAGCCAATTTAAATCTTAAACTTATTGAACCACTAAAATATCTATTTAAAGATGAGGTTAGGATTATAGGTAAGGAATTAGGCATAGAAAACAAATTATTATATAGGCAACCCTTTCCTGGACCAGGACTTGCAGTCCGTATAATTGGCGAAATAACAGAAGAAAGACTCTCAATTTTACGTCATGCTGACAAAATTTTAAGAGAAGAAATTGCAAAATTTGATAAAGATAATAAAGTATGGCAAGGCTTTGCAGTGCTATTACCTATTAGAAGTGTTGGAGTTATGGGAGATAGAAGAACTTATAGTTATGTAATTGCTTTAAGAATGGTTGAATCTACCGATGGTATGACTGCTATATGGTATAAAGCAAGTAATGAATTTCTTGAAGTAGTCAGCAACCGCATAACAAATGAGGTTAAAGGGGTAAATAGAGTTGTATATGATATTACTTCAAAACCTCCTGCAACTATTGAATGGGAGTAACTTATAAATGTTATCAATTAAAAAAAGGATATATTTAAGAAATAGAGTAGAAGAGGCTATTAGGAAAAAAGATTTTCATAAAGCTATATCCGCATTCAAAGAAGGGTTAAAATTAGATATTCACTATTATTGGTATTATTTGTTCATTGGTGATATATATTATTTTGAGCTATATGATACGGATAGTGCAATTTTTTGGTATGAAAAATGTATAGAGTTAGGAAGAGATAGCTTAAGCAATGATACTCTTTCTCCTTTAAGATATTTATTAAAGAGACTCTCAAAAATCTATTTTGATAAAGAGGACTATAATAAAGCTATTAAATATTATGAATGGTTTATATCCTTTAAGCCATCTAATTTCCATGATACTGATTTTGTGAATTATGCTAAAGCTCTTTTAGAGCTTGGCAACAGAGAAAAGGCAATCTCAGTATTAAAAATGGGTGAAAAATACTCAAAAAGCACAAAAATAAGGAAGATGCTTTCAGAACTAACTGGTGAAGAATATGATTTAACGGATTTTAAAAGAATTAAAAATGGCTACGAGAGGATTCCTATTAAAACTCCAATTATTAAAATAGGGGATGATATCTGCGAGATAGCAGACAAGCTCACTAAAGGTATTAGAAGAGAGGGTGACATAATTACTCTTGCTTCAGCAGTAACTGCTTTAGCAGAAGGAAGAGCTAAAAGTGTTGATGTTATTTATGCATCACCTTTAGCCAAACTTCTTTCTTTTTTCGTCAAAAAAGATAATTATCCTTTTGGAGGAAATGCCCCCCTTTGCAACCCCCTTGCAATGCAGATAGCTATAAACGAAGCAGGATTAGCGAGAATTATCTTTTCAGCACTTTTTGGAGGAGTTCTTGGAAAGTTATTTCGTAAAAATGGTCTATTCTATAGGTTGGCTGGTCCACAATCTGCTTTAATTGATGATATGCCAGGTGCCATACCTCCTTATGACTATTATGTAATATTGGGGCCCAAGGATTCCTATAAAACTTCCTTAAAAATCAAAGAAATGACTTCATGTGATGCAGCAATTGTCGATGCTAACGACCTCGGTATAGCATGGGTTGTTGGTACAAGCGATAAAAGCAAAACTCGAGAAATTGAAGAGGCTTTATCTGACAACCCTCAAGGTAACGGAGATCAACAAACACCAATAGTATTATTGCGAAAAGTAAATGTCATTAATTAAGACTCAGGCAATTCTCATAAAAAGTAAAAGGTATAAAGAAAGAGACAAACTTTTAACATATATAACTGAAGATTATGGTAAAATTCTGTCTCTCTGTAAAGGTTCAAGAGTTCCATTAAATAAGTGGGGTAGCTCTACAGAACCACCCAACGTATCCTATATTCAGCTTTATCAGATAAAAGACTTTTTTACTTTGACTGAAGTTAAAGGTTCTCAGATTTTTAATAATATTATTTCGAGCTTTCAAAGGTCCCTCGTGTTTAGTTATATATCGGATATTCTCGACTCTTTATTGCTTCCTCTATCACCTTCTAAAAATACATATTATCTCACTCTATCATCTATTTATATTTTGGATGATAAAGAAATCGCTCCAATTTTAGCAGGGTATATTTTTGCATTGAAATTTCTCGATGTGCAGGGTTATAGGCTTGAAATTAATAAATGCGTAAGGTGTGGAAAAAGTATAAATGATAATATTAAGGAGTTCTATTTATCTCTCGAGGATGGAGGAGCTTTGTGTGAATCCTGCTCCAAATTTACAGGTTCTTTTATCACAAGATTGGGAGAACAAGAAACTTCTTTCCTTAAGAATGTTATTTGTCTTGATCTGAGCGATGCTTATCTTACTCAAAAGCTATCTCTCGAAAATTATGAAAATTTAGATAAAATGATATTGGATTATTATTATTTGAAGTTTAAAAAAAGAATTGTTAGTTTAGTGGAATTAATGAAAAAATATAATAAAAGGAGTAAGGTTGTATGAACTTGATTGAAAATCCATCTTTAGAAGAATTACGTCAAATGGCTAAAGGGGAGGAAAGAACCACTATTTACGGTAGTGCCAGCTACATCACAAGAATTAGGTCGAGAAGTGCTAAATTTACTGAAATAATTTATGATAAACCTACACAAATCCAGCAAGAAATTATAGATAATGTTAATAATTATCTCAAAGACAAAGATGTAATTATGCTTGAGAGAACAATGTGTATGAACCCGGACTATAGACTTGCTTGCAGATTCTATGTAACTAAACCATATGCAAGAATTGCTTATATGTGGGGTTCTCTTCTTTTTGATCCCTTTAAGTCCGAGCCAGATATGGTTGTTATAGATGTTCCAGAATGGCCTGAGAGAAAGGTATTGGTTGACGCAAAGAACCTAAAAACTTATGTCTTAGGGACTGACTACACTGGAGAAATTAAGAAAGCTTTTTTAAGAATGTGTATGTATTTTGCCAAAATTAAAAAAGGAAGACTCGGACTCCATGCAGGAAGCAAAATAATAAAAGTGTTTGATAATGATAATATTTTAAGAGAAAAAGGAGTAATATTTTTTGGTTTAAGTGGGACAGGTAAAACTACATTAACCTGTCATGACCATGATTTAAAAAGCCCTGAAGGAGTTACAATCAGGCAGGATGACATAGTTTTATTAGGAAGAGATGGTTCCTGCATCGGTACTGAATGCAATTTCTACATTAAGACGGAGGGCTTAGAGCCTGTTAACCAAAAAGTTCTTTATAAGGCTTTAATGTCTAAAAGAGCTATCCTTGAAAATGTTTATGTAGCAGAAGATGGTACAATAGACCTTGATAATTTTGAATATAGTTCAAATGGTAGAGCTGTAGTTTTTAGAGGGGATATGGATTCTACAGATGACAAAATTGACTTGCCAAATTTATCCATTCTTGTTTTTATAACAAGAAGGGATGATGTTGTCCCTCCTATTGCAAAGCTAACTCCTTTGCAAGCTGCTGCTTTCTTTGTTTTAGGAGAGTCTATCGAAACATCAGCAGGAGACCCAACTCAAGCAGGAAAATCAAAAAGAGTTGTTGGGACTAATCCATTTATTGTTGGTTCAGAAGCAGAAGAGGGAAACATTTTTTACGATATAATAAAAGGGCTACCTAATTTACAATGCTTTGTAATGAATACAGGTCATATTGGTGGAGCAACTGGAGAAAAAATCACAGTTAAAGATTCAACTGAAATAATTAAGCAAATTGCAAAAGATAAAATGAGTTGGACAAAAGATCCTTTCTGGGGTTATTTAGTTCCTTCAAATATAGAAGGAATTGACTATTCAAGGTTTGATTTAAAGAAATTTTATAGTGAAAGTGAAATTTTAGATTTGAATAAAAAACTCCTAAAAGAAAGAGTGGAGTGGCTTAATAAGTTTCCAGATCTTAATCCAGACATAAAAAAAGTATTTGATGAAATTTATAAACCCTAATATTTTAGTCTCAGCAGGACTGCACTTTAAGAATATAGAACATCCTTTCGAGCGTGAAATAAAAGGAATTGAGTCATTTGAAGAATGGGAATATAGAAAAGCAAAGGTAACGCTTTCCTACTTTTCTACTTTCTTTGATCTTAATAGATTATTTAAAGGGAAAAAGGTTCTCGATATAGGTTGTGGTGGTGGAGGTAAAACTGCTTATATAGCTAAATACTATGAGCCAAAGCAGATTTATGGGGTAGATTTATCAGAGGATTTTATAAGTAAAGCAAAGGAATTTGGAAAGTCATTAAATATTGAAGGGATGGATTTTTTTGTTTGTAATGCAGAGAACCTTCCTTTTAAGGATAGCGAATTTGATTCCATAATTCTATTTGATACTTTTGAACACTTAAATAATCCTATAAAAGTCCTTAATGAAGCAAAAAGAGTACTAAAGGTGGGAGGTTATATATTAATTAGCTTCCCACCTTATTATCATCCTTATGGGGTACATGTTAATGATTTAATTCCTATTCCTTGGGTGCATTTATTTTTTGATAATAGTGCTTTAGCTAAAGCATACTGGACATTATCATTTTACAAAGAGGATGGAGAAAGAAGAAGAAAACTTAAAATAACAAAAGGGATTAACGGTTCACTTGAAATTGGCTATATTAACCAGATGACTATAAAAAAATGTAAAGAAATAATTAAATCTATTGATTTAAAAGTAAAATATTTTAAATTTATTCCTTTGAAGGATTTTCTTTATCCATTTATTAATGTAAAAATGATAAATGAATTAATAGTAAAAAATTGCGTAATAGTGCTTGAAAGGGGGCATTAATTAAAATATGAATAGAAAAGAGCGCGAAAAATTTGAAATTCATACAGGGAAGAAAAAATTAACTCCACAAGAGCTAAAAAAGAAAGAAGAAAAAGAAAAAGAAAAAAAAGCAGAAAAAAGAAAACAGATAACAATTATAACATCCTCACTTGTTTTGATTGCTTTAGTAATATTTGGTATATCCTGCTACAATATCAGTAAAGATAAAGTTGCAAAGGAATATGAAGGTGCACCACCAAATGTTACTAAGCCTACAAAAGAAGAAATCGAAGAAATAAAGAATGAGTTGGTAGTCTTGGAGACTACTATGGGAAAGATAAAGATAGAGCTTTATCCAGAAGCAGCTCCTTTTACTGTGAATAATTTTAGAAGACTTGTTAAAGATGGCTTTTACGATGGTAAAATTTTCCATAGAGTAATAGATGACTTTATGATTCAAACTGGTGGTTATAAACAGGGCCAGGAGCAGGAAGATTCCGTTGGTTATACATTTAAAGATGAAATAAATCCAAAAGCTTTAGGGTTAGCTGAGACTGAAATTGCTACTCTTGAACAACAAGGGTATAAGTTTGATTATTCTCTTCCTTCAATTAAACTTGAAAGAGGCGTTGTTGCTATGGCTAATGCAGGACCAAATACAAACGGTTCTCAATTCTTTATTATAACTGCCAAAGACGGTACTCCATGGCTCAATGGCAAACATACAGGTTTTGGTAGAGTAGTAGAAGGAATGGATGTTTGTGATAAAATTCAGAAAGTTAAAACTTACATAAATCCTAATGATCCGAACGACCCAAAAAATGATAAACCTCTAACTGATGTTGTAATCACTAAAGCCTACATAGAAAAAAGAAAGTAAAAGGAGTTCCTTTTTTGGAGAAGCAGCGAGAAGAAATCTTAGAAGATATCGTCAGCCTTGAGGAGGCATTAATAAATAATCCCACTGATGATGTAGCCAAAAAGAAATTATTGGAGCTTTATCTTAATGCTGGAGATAGATGGAACGAATTTAACAAATTAGCAAGGGAGCTTTCAGAGAAATACCCTAATGATATTTCTCTTTTAATACTTCTCTATAAAGGTTACGGGGCTCAAGGTAAAAGTGATTTAGCTCAAAAATTTGAAGAAGCAATTTATAACAGTAAGCCAATCACAAAATCAGATTATCTTTCATTAATTGAATTTTTAAAAGATATTGGCAAATATGATGAAGCTTTTAACGTTATAAAAGAGGCTGAATCAAAAAATATAGCTTTAAATGAGCTATTTTTCGCTAAACTTGACATATTGATTGAAAAAAAAGACATTAAAGAAACATTAAGATTATTAAGTATTGAGAAACTAAAGGAATTAAAAGATCCAGACCTTTATCTTATAAGAGCAAAGCTACTTATTGAATCTGCTGAAAACATTAAAGATGCAGGAGGAGAACTTGAATTCCTCTGCCTCGAGGCAATAAAGCTCGCTCCAAAAAAAGTAGATGCTTATATGCTTCTACTTGAAACCTATACTGATTTTTTTGAATCACATGATAAAGTAATATTTTTATTTAAGCTTGCAGAAACGAATGAAATCAAAAGTATTCAATTTTATAAGAATTGCCTAACCTCTCTTTTAAAAATGAATGAAGTAGATTCTACGAAAGAACTCTACGAGGTTATTAATGAGTATTCAACAGATAGCGAGAGAGTCATACTTGATTTTATAAAAGTAATTCATTTAGAGCTTGCAAATATAGGTTTGGCAAGAATTCTTTGGAACAAATATTTAGATCGGAAAAATTTCTACGATCCAAGATTTTATATGTCTATAATATCTATTGGAGAAAATGTTTTAGATGAACTCAATTTAAAGTATATTGTTGACCCTCAAAGCCAAAAAGAGTTAGATTTTAATTCAAACATTAAAAAAGTAGAAGAAGTAGTTAGAAAAGCAATAATTTATTCTTATGATACTCTTAATCTCATTGAACCAGAAAATCCAGAGTTTTATTTCCTGAAAGGAATGTTTTTACAAAATATAGATAATGCTTTGGCTGAATCTGCATTAAAAGAGGCAATAAAGCTTGATAGCACATTTTCATACGCAAACTATGAACTTGGAATGTTGTATATGAACTCAGGAAGGTTTCTCTCTGCTTATGACCAGTTTAGGGCTGTTTTTAAATCCCCCTTCTACGATGTAAACCTCTTTTTAGATACATATATAAATATGTCTGAAATATGCATAAAATTTGGCTGGATCGAGGAAGCAGAAAATTACCTTGACGAAGCTAAAAGTATCTCCCCTAAAGATTATAGAGTGCATTTGTCCTTGGGAAAAATTTTCTTTAAAGAAGCCAAAATTGTAGGTTCAGAAGTTGCCTTAGAAAAAGCAGAAAAACACTTAAATGAAGCATTAGAGCTTAACCCTGATGAATGTGAAGCAGCATATTATCTTGGTAGTGTTTTTTATGAGGAAAGTCTTTATCTTCCTGCAATAAGGTACTATCAAATAGCTCTTAGTAAAGGACTTGTAAATGAAAGAGGTGAGAGATTTGCAACTCCCGCTAACTGCTATTTCTGGATGAGCAGGGCATACTATCAAATGTATAAAGACCTTCTTTTTTCTTCTAAAGAATATCTCTTAGAAGCAATTAAATTTGCAAGGTCTGTTCCATATGATAATTCAGAGACTCCTTCTCTTTTTCTTGAGTATCTATTAGAACTTTACAATACAATTGGTTCAAAAGATGAAATAACAAAAATTGAGAGGATGATATCAGAAAGGGAAAAAGAGAAAAAACCAATCACTCTTAAAAAGCGTGATAAATCCGGTATTATTAAAATTTTGACTGTGTTTTCACCTTCTCTTTCTGAGCAGAGTGAAAAGGCAGTATTCTCAAAAGGTAATTTAAGCGGTATTGAAGTTGTAGCTTTTCCGGGAAGCGGGAATCTTAAAATTACAGGCAATATTGGCGAAAGCTTCAGGAATTCTATAAATGTAGCCTTTGGCTTCGCTAATAATTATATTATCAGTAAGTATGGAGAAGAACTGGTTAAAACTAAAGATATTATTGTTGATATTCCTGGATGGTTTCCAAAATATGATGGACCTTCAGCTGGAAGTGGTATAGCAATTTGTATAGTTTCAGCTATTCTTAATAAGCCTATCCCTGAAAATATTACGGTAACAGGAGAAATTTCAATTTTAGGTAATATTTTACCTGTTGGTGGAATAAAAGAAAAAATCGAGGCAACAATAGATAAGGGAATTGAGCGGGTTTATATACCGAAGGATAATAAATGGGATTATCTTGATATGCTCCTTAAAGGTGAGGATACATCAAAGTTACCAGAAGTAGTTGCTGTATCGAACGTTTCTCAGATAGTAGAAGACTTATTATCCTAAAGTTCACAATATTTTTGAGATTCTGGGTTGCTTGGTCATTCTGAGCGAAAGCAGGACCCCAAATTAACTGTCATCATTGACTCCTTTTTGTCATTCCTGAAATCATCTATCAGGGATCCATAGTAACTGTAATCCTCGAAAGTACTCCCACTGTCATCCTCGAAATCAATTATTAGGGAAACCAGACCGCAAACCGTCATTCCCGAAAGCCACATAAACTCTCATCCTTGAAATCTTTTATTGAGGATCCATAGTAACTGTCATCCCTAATAACCATACCAATGTCATCCCCGAAAACTACTCCAATGTCATCCCCAACTTGATTGGGGATCCAGATTTTTATAATCCTGGATTCCCGCTTTCGCGGGAATGACAACACTTATGTCATCCCCGAAAACTACTCCAATGTCATCCCCAACTTGATTGGGGATCCAGTGTTTTCTTTCTTTTTCTTTGTTATTTTAATTTTCTGTAATTCCTGAAATCAACAAAGGTGAATCTATGTTATTTTTCTCTCTAATATTAGAAGAAAGAAATACTTCCTGGATTCCCGCTTTCGCGGGAATGACATCACCACTGTCATTCCCGAAAACTACTCCAATGTCATCCCCAACTTGATTGGGGATCCAGTATTTTCTTTCTTTTTTCTTTGTTATTTTCATTTTCTGTAATTTATGAAATCTTCAAACACGAATCTATGTTATTTTTCTCTCTAATATTAGAAGAAAGAAATACTTCCTGGATTCCCGCTTTCGCGGGAATGACAACACTTATGTCATCCTCGAAAACACACCCACTGTCATCCTCGAAATCTTTTATCGAGGATCCGAGAATGTTTTGAAATCTTAAAAATTTCAATATTATGAAAAAAAATATAATAAAGTAAAATATTAATAAATTTGCAAAAAGTAGGTAAATGATATGGCTGTTTTATCTTCACAAGAAATAAAAGATAGAATATTAAAACGTAATTTAATTGTTTCACCAATTGTTTCATTTTGTAAACAGATTAAAAATGGTTCATTAGATTTAAGATTAGGTCCAAAATTAATCACTACAAAATTTACAAATGTTCCAGCTGTGAACTTAAACAATGGGTCAATACCCGAAGAAGAAAGATATAAATATTACGAAGTCCACTATATGAAAGATTCAAGCAAGGATTCTTCTTCGACATTTGTTCTTCATCCTGGAGGCTTTGTACTTGGAAGTACGCTTGAATATCTCGGTTTTCCAGCTGATTTAATGGCTTATGTTATAGGCAGATCTTCGCTTGGAAGACTAGGCTTAATAGTAGCTACAGCTGTTTTAGTACAGCCTGGATTTAATGGCTATTTAACTCTTGAAATAACTAATCTTGGCAATCTTCCGATTGTACTTTTCCCCGGTTTACAGATTGCTCAACTTGTTTTTCATACCCTGAATTGTGAGGATGCCATTCCTTATAAAGGGAAATATTTTCACGGTATTAAAAACTTTGAATACCCAAGATTTTAGATATATTTCTTTTTTTACATATTTAAGCTATTTCTCTACTAAATTCTTCCTGGATTCCTGCAATCGCTCTGAATGACAGAGAGGGTGTCCGTAATGCCAAATAGAATACAGAATGAATCTGAATATACAGAATTTACACTTCAGTGGGTATGACGTAAAATCATAAGTATTACGAAGTGGGAACAGGTGAATATCAAAAAATGGCAAGAATAGCCAGAAAGATTTCGAAAGAACATTTAAGAAGAAATTATTTTAGAGTATAATAATTTTTATGGGTAGATTAGTCGAGCTTTATAAACAAAATAACGGTGAAGAGAAATTAATTGCAAAAGGTCAATTAGCGTGCAGTCCATTCGAACGTATGAAAGGTTTAATTGGTAAAAAGGAAATAGAGGAAAATTATATTCTTCTTTTTAAAAATGCCTCTTCAATACATACTTTCTTTATGTCATTTCCAATAGATATAATATTCACTGACAAGAATTTTAAAATAATTGCTATTTTCAAAAATGTTGGAAGTGGTAAAATAATTAATTGTTTTAAGAGTAAATATACGATTGAGGCAAAAGCTAATTTTTCGGATACAATGAAAATAAATAAAGGGGACAAGCTAACTATTAAATTTTTGGTTTCTAATGATAATATTGGACAGGTTACTATTGAATATGCACTTATAATTGCAGTTTTAATAGTTGGGATCATTGTTCTTTGGCCAGCATTTGCTGATACAGTAACAGCTTATATAGCTTCAATTATTAACTTTTTAAGCGACATTTAGACAAATATTTTATTCTTAGTTTTTATATTTTCTCTTTTTAATTCTAAATTCATGAAATACATATAATAACGCAGATGAGGAAATAATTACTATAGGTAAAATTATTAGATACACTCCGTCAGAGTGACTGAGTGTATCTGTTATCCTCGAAATATTTTATTGAGGATCCATAGTAACTGTCATCCTCAAAATCCTTTATTGAGGATCCATATTAATTATCATCCTCGAAAACTACTCCAATGTCATCCTCGAAAACTACTCCAATGTCATCCCCAACTTGATTGGGGATCCAGTGTTTTCTTTCTTTTTCTTTGTTATTTTCATTTTTTGTAATTCTTGAAATCAACAAAGGTGAATCTATGTTATTTTTCTCTCTAATATTAGAAGAAAAATACTTCTGGATTCCCGCTTTCGCGGGAATGACAGAGAGAGTATGCAGAATGACAGAGAGGTGTGCGCGAAATGAGAAAGAGGTATTTGCGAAATGAGAAAGAGGGTGCATGCGGAACGAGAATGACAGATTCTACAGAATGGCAAAAAGACTACAAAAATAATAGGAATTATATTGGAGCAATATAGTTGGGAATGTCTGATTATAACTTAAACATTTCATGGCATTTCTACCACAACACAAGCATGAAAATAATAATAATCCTTTTCTTTTGCCACTTATATAATTTTGTTTAACTAAACAATATAAATTCAATCTCTTTACTATAGCTTAAGTTTGATTTTAATAAACACGAATAAATTTATCAATTAATTAAAAGGAGGAT
>Ga0116185_1004337_pt1 | contig 11625 bp, 9 predicted proteins | sample AD_JPNNA7_MetaG_FD_89754 | JGI IMG/M metagenome (GOLD analysis project Ga0116185, IMG submission 89754) | Active sludge microbial communities of municipal wastewater-treating anaerobic digesters from Japan - AD_JPNNA7_MetaG | ecosystem: Engineered > Bioreactor > Anaerobic > Digestate | place... | reverse complement strand
TGGGGTGGCCACCCGGGGGACCTGGTCCCGCGCGATCTCGGCCAACCATTGGGAGAACGGGCGGCGTACGGCCCCACGGGTACCCACGCCCGAGCCACTACCGTCTGGCCCCATGAAATAGCCCTCGACGAGCGGGAACTCCCACCGCGCGCTCGCCTGCCAGTCGTTGGCTCGCATATCGACGATGTCGGGGGGAGGCACACCCAACACTGCGCCGCCATCCAGGTAGGAACGCCAATCGCCCGACGTGAAGAACTCCGGGACGACGGGGCGCGGGTCGGCCCACAACCGCGTCGGGACCATCGGGGCCAAGGCGAGGGTGACGGCGACCCCGATGACGCCGAGAGGGCCCCAACGTTGCCAGATCGGGTCGCCGGAATGTTGGCGCACTCGAACCCTGGTCGGGCCCCATGACCGCCGGATGGCCCAGTCCAGAGCGGCCACGAGAATGGCGGCCGCGGCGGGGACCGTGACGAGCGTCAACCGCGTCGGGAGCACGGACTCGAACAGGGGCAGATCCGCGACGAGAGACCAGAGTCCGGGGATCGACGTGGCCTTCCCGTGCAAGGTCACCTCGCTGCCGAGGGAGAGCCAGACACTCACCAACACGACAAGGGCGCTGGCGCGCACGACGGGGCGGCGGAGGAGGAGCACGACCAAGCCCAAGAGCACGGGCCAGAGCGGCACCCCGAAGAAGGCGTTCTCCTCGGTCCTGTTCATCGACAAGGCCGCCGAAGCCCAGGGGTCGGCACCGATCGTCCGCGTCGCCCTCCCCCACAGCGAGGCCAGGTCGTTGGTGGCCACCGGCTGCCACATCGACGTGTAGCTCTGGGGCCCGGCGAACTGCCACCACAGTGGGAAGGCGAAGAGCAGGACCGTGGTGAGAACCCCAATGGCGACACCGGGCAGCATCGTGCGCCAGGGCAATCGCCGCTGCACAAGCATCGCCAGCGCCGCGATGGCGATCCCCACCGCAGCCAGAAGAAGGACCTCCTCACCCATCCACAGTTGCCAGGTCACCACGAGGCCGAGCACGGTCCCCTTGCGCCACACCAGTCGTCGGGGGTGAGCCTGTCCGAGGTCGATCAGTCGATCGATGATCACCGGCACGAGGAATTGGGCGAGAAAGTTCGGGTGGCCGTTGCCGTGGGAGACCATGGCCGGGGAGAAGCCCACGAACAGGCCCCCGATGAATGCGGCGGCGCGGTGCGCTCCCATCCGCCGGACGAACAGTGCATACCAGCACCACGCCGTGGCCGCGAAGCCGAGCCACTCGATGAGCAGGAAGGTCCAGTGCGGCCCCAACGTGAGGGTGATCGGAGCAAACGGGATCCCCAGACCCATGACCGTCGCATTGGCGAGCATGTTGACGCCGGTCGGGTGGTTCTGGAGGGTCGAGAAGAGGGGGTTGGAGAATGTGGCCAGACTGTGGGCCGTGGCTCCGAAGTACCACTCGAAGGCCTGCTGGTCCTGCACACCCTGCGAGAGGTAGGTGCCTCTGGGATCCACGAAGAGACGGCTCAGCATCCAGAACGCCACCACCGCGTATGCCGTGGCTGCCGCGGCATCGGCCCTTGACCAGCGCAGTGGCGGCTGCGCGTCAGCGGTCGAGGGCGGCGAGGAGCTCATCAACCTGCTCCATCCGGTAGCCCCGCAACACGACGGGGAAGGTCACGTCGGCGGCCGGACGGCTCGGGGTCTCCACACCGGCGTCCTCGAGGGGGCCCAGCCACTGGATCCACTCCTCGAGGTGCGCATCGACCGGCCCGGGGTCGTAACCCCGCAGCCCGGTCTCGAAGCGCACGTCGCGCAACTCCTGCGCCGTGAACCCACGATCAAGTGGCAGATCCAAGGGTGGCACGGAGCTCACGGGCGCCGGCAGCGGGTCGGTTCGAAGGCCTCGCCGCGACGCCCACACACCCAGCGCCACCACCGAGCAGCCGGTCAGGGCCAACGCCACCCAGATCGGCCAGTCACCCCTCACTCGAGCTCCTTGGGTTCCTCGGATGCTGGCAGGACGGGTGCCCGACTCCCCCGCAGGCCACCGCCTGAGCGATCCGAGGCCTCGATGCGCGCCACGGCCTCGTCGACGTCATCGGTGACGGTCATCAGGTCGAGATCGCCCGGGCTGATCGTCCCGTGGGCGAGCGCGGCCTCGCGCAGCCAGTCGAGCAGGCCCGACCAGTACGACGTCCCCATGAGGACGATCGGGAAACTGGTCACCTTCTTGGTCTGGACCAAGGTGATGGCCTCGAAGAGTTCATCGAGGGTCCCGAACCCACCGGGCAGCACGATGAAGCCTTGCGCATATTTGACGAACATCGTCTTGCGCGCGAAGAAGTAGCGGAAGTTGACTCCGAGGTCGACGTATTCGTTGAGGCCCTGCTCGAAGGGCAGCTCGATCCCCAACCCCACAGAGACCCCACCAGCCTCGACGGCCCCCTTGTTCGCGGCTTCCATGGCACCGGGCCCGCCACCGGTGATCACGGCATATCCCGCAACCACGAGGGCCTTGGCGACCCGGATCCCCAGGTCATAGGTGGGGTCCTCGGGCTTGGTGCGTGCGGACCCGAAGACACTGACCGCCGGCCCGACCTCGGCGAGCGCGCCAAAACCTTCGACGAACTCCGCCTGGATGCGCATCACCCGCCAGGGGTCGGTGTGGACCCAGTCGGCACTCCCCCGCGAGTCAAGCAGTCGCTGGTCGGTGGTCTCCTCGGGCACCTGACCGCGGCGCATGACGAGCGGACCCTTGAAGTAGTCCCCTTGGGCCCCGGTCACCTCGGCTCCAGACCCCTTGCCGGAGCGACCCTCGACGGTCATGACGGGCCTCCGCTCAGCCAGCGGATCATGGCCGCCTCAGCCGCGACCAATTGATCGACGGGGCACTGCTCGTCGTCCATATGGGCGAGGTTGGGGTCGCCGGGACCGAAGTTCACCGCCGGCACCCCCATGGCCGAGAACCTCGCAACGTCGGTCCAGCCCTGCTTCCCCGTCACGTCCACACCGAGCGCCGCGACGAAGGCCTGCGCCGCCGGAGTGCCGAGCCCGGGCAAGGCGCCACCGGCGTTGTCCGTGATGGCCAACTCGAAGCCGTCGAAGACGGTGCGCACGTGCGCCTCGGCCTCCTCCTCAGACACATCCGGCGCGTAGCGATAGTTCACCGTCACCACGCACCGGTCGGGGATGACATTGCCGGCGATGCCACCGCTGATCCCGACCGCGTTGAGGGCCTCGCGATACTCCAGGCCGTCGATGGTCGCCACTCTTGCCTCGTATGCCGTGAGTCGCCTGAGGATTTCGCCGGCGTCGTGGATGGCGTTGTGTCCTTTCCAGGGGCGAGCCGAGTGTGCGGCGATGCCCTTGGTGGTGATCTCAGCGCGGAGTGTGCCCTTGCAGCCCCCTTCGACGTTGCCGTCCGTGGGCTCGAGGAGCACGGCGAAGTCGGCATCCTCGATGAGGTCGGGTCGCTGCTGCTGGACGTGGAGAAGGCCGTTGTATTCGGACTCGATCTCCTCGCCCTCGTAGAAGACAAAGGTGAGGTCGCGGTTGGGTTGGCGCACCTCGTGGGCCACGCGCAACTGGACAGCCACACCCCCCTTCATGTCGACCGTGCCGCGGCCCCAGAGGACCTCCTCCTCACCCACCCGCTCGCGCCGGACGGGCAGATTGCTCGGGTCCTTGGTGAGGGGGACGGTGTCGATGTGCCCGGCGAGCACCACGCGGTCGGCGTGGCCCAGGTCGGTCCTGGCAATCAGGGTGTTGCCCAAGCGAGTGACCGTCAGGTGTGGCAGCCCGGACAGCACGTCCTCGATGGCATCGGCCAGGGCAGCCTCGTCGAGGCTCACGGAGGGGATGTCGCACAGGGCTCCGGTCAGGGTGACCACATCGGTGGTGAGGTCGATCGTCAAGGGGTGAGACGGCATACCGATGAGCCTAACGACCTCACCCGGGGACCTTCGGCGATCCACGTACCCTTGTCGCCATGACGCAGACCCGCACCGCCTGGGGCCACGGCCTGTCCACCCGCACGGCCGATGGCACCGTGCTCGACACCTGGTTCCCTCGGCCGGTGCTCGGCACACCTCCGGAGGTGGCTGACGAGGCGTATGCCGCGGACGTCGCCCTGCTCGACCCGCTTGTCCGCGATGACGAGGCTCGCGGTGTCCAGATCGGCAGGGGCCTGGTAGCGATCGATCTCGACGCGGCACCCACCTCGACGGAGGACGCCTACCTCCGGCTGCACCTGCTCTCCCACCGCCTCGTCACCCCGAACTCGATCACCCTGGACGGGATCTTCGGGGTCCTCGCCAATGTCGTGTGGACCAACCATGGACCGTGCGCGGTCGAGGGTTTCGAACGAACCCGGGCACGGCTCATGGCGCGTGGCCCGGTGCAGGTTTTCGGGATCGACAAGTTCCCTCGGATGACCGACTACGTCGTGCCCAGTGGGGTGCGGATCGCGGACGCCGACCGGGTCCGGCTCGGAGCCCACCTCGCTCCCGGGACGACGGTCATGCACGAGGGTTTCGTGAACTTCAACGCCGGCACGCTCGGCACCTCGATGGTCGAGGGGCGGATCAGTCAGGGTGTCGTGGTCGGTGACGGCTCGGACATCGGGGGTGGCGCCTCGACGATGGGCACCCTGTCCGGCGGCGGCAACGAGCGCGTCAGCCTCGGCGAGCGCTGTCTGTTGGGTGCCGAGTCGGGGCTGGGGATCGCGCTCGGGGACGACTGTGTGGTCGAGGCCGGGCTCTACGTCACGGCCGGCACCAAGGTGACTCTGCCGGATGGCACCGTCGCAAAGGCCCGCGATCTGTCGGGACAGTCCAACCTGCTCTTCCTGCGCGACTCCGTGACCGGGGCCGTCCTGGCGCGCCCGCGCGACGGCCACGGGATCGTCCTCAACTCGGCCCTCCACGCCAACGACTGAGCGCCCATGCCACGGACCGATCGGGGAGCCTTCACGTTCGCCGAGGAGCACCACCGCCCCCGACTCGTCGGGCGGCTGCTCCTGCTCGGACTTGCGCTCGTCGTCGGGATCGGCGGTTGGTGGGGGGTCCGCGCCGCCCTGGACTCCTTCGCGACCATGGAGTGTCGCGTCACGGCCTCGGAGCAGACCTTTGACTGGGCTCCTGATCAGGCAAGCAACACGGCCGTGATCACGGCCATCGCGCTGCGTCGCGGGATGGTCCCGCGCGCCGCGACGATCGCCATCGCCACCGCCCTTCAGGAGAGCAAGGTCCGCAACATCACCTATGGCGACCGGGATTCGGTCGGGCTCTTCCAGCAACGCCCCTCCCAGGGCTGGGGCACGGTGGAGCAGATCATGAATCCCGAATACTCCTCCAATGCCTTCTACGACGCGCTCGAGAAGGTCAGCGGCTGAGAGAATGCGGACATCGCGACGGCGGCCCAGGAGGTCCAGCGCAGCGCCGACGGACGGGCTTATGCCGCCCACGAGGCCAAGGCGCGGGTGACCGCCTCAGTGCTCTCGGGCCACTCGCCGGCGGGCATCGGGTGCCGCCTCGACGACCCGACCACCGCTGGTGACCCGGCGGCACTGGTTGCCCTCATCAAGGCCGATCACGACCTTGACGCTCGGGTCGAAGGGCGCAGCGTCGTGATCGACGTCGCCGACGCCCGGCAGGCGTGGGCGATCGGTTCCTGGGGCGTGGCTCGAGCCGTCGACACCGGCGCCAGGTCCGTGCAGGTCGGTGACAAGCAGTGGTCGCGGTCGCGAGCGAGCTCGGCCCTGACGTGGTCCACCTCCTCCACCCCGCAACCCCAGACCCGCGTCGTCCTCACCCTCTGAACCCACCGCGCTACGGCGCAGTAGGTGCTGCTCCAACGGCATTTACTGCGCCGTAGCCAGCGCGACGCGGAAGCGGTTCGGTGGGCAGAACGCACAAGCGAGCCCACGGCATACCCAAGATTTTTCTTGGGTCAGCCGTGGGCTCGCGTTTCGTCGAGGCGTTGCCTCAGCGCTGGTCGAGGGGCACGTAGTCGCGCTCGGTCTCGCCGATGTAGACCTGACGCGGGCGACCGATCTTGGTCGTCGGGTCCTCGATCATCTCGCGCCACTGGGCGATCCAGCCCGGGAGGCGACCGAGGGCGAAGAGGACGGTGAACATCCGGGTCGGGAAGCCCATCGCCTTGTAGATCAGGCCGGTGTAGAAGTCGACGTTCGGGTAGAGCTTGCGCTCGACGAAGTAGTCGTCCTTGAGCGCGATCTCCTCGAGCCGCATGGCGATCTCGAGGAGCTCGTCGTTGCCGCCCATCTTCTCGAGGATGGTGTGTGCGGTGTTCTTGATGATCGCCGCGCGCGGGTCGTAGTTCTTGTAGACGCGGTGCCCGAAGCCCATGAGCCGGACGCCGTCCTCCTTGTTCTTCACCTTGGCCATGAACTCGTCGGTGGAGTACTCCGCCTTTTGGACCCGCTCGAGCATCTCGAGGACGGCCTGGTTGGCGCCGCCGTGGAGCGGGCCGAAGAGGGCGTTGATGCCGGCCGACACGCTCGCGAAGAGATTGGCGTGCGAGGAGCCGACGAGGCGGACGGTCGAGGTCGAGCAGTTCTGCTCGTGGTCGGCGTGCAGGAGCAGGAGCAGGTCGAGAGCCTTGACCATCTCGGGATCCATGTCGTAGGCCGTGGCCGGGACACCGAAGGTCATCCGGAGGAAGTTCTCGACGAGCGAGAGGTTGTTGTCGGGGTAGAGGAAGGGCTGGCCGATCGACTTCTTGTAGGCGTAGGCCGCGATGGTCGGGAGCTTGGCGAGCAGGCGGATGGTCGAGATCTCGACCTGCTCCTTGTCGAAGGGGTAGGCTGTCCTGGTAGAAGGTCGACAGCGCCGAGACGGCCGAGGAGAGCACGGGCATCGGGTGGGCGTCGCGCGGGAAGCCCTGGAAGAAGCCCTTGAGGTCCTCGTGCAGCATCGTGTGCTGGCGGATCTTGTTCTCGAAGGTCTCGAGCTCGCTCTTGCCGGGGAGCGCCCCGTAGATGAGCAGGTAGGAGGACTCCAAGAAGGAGGACTTCTCGGCGAGCTGCTCGATGGGGTAGCCGCGGTAGCGCAGGATCCCCGCGTCACCGTCGATGTAGGTGATCGCGCTGGTGCAGCTGGCGGTGTTGACGAAGCCACCGTCGAGGGTGACATTGCCGGTCTCCTTGAGCAGAGCCGAGATGTCGTAGCCGTTGTTGCCCTCGGTGGCCGGGACGAGTTTGAGGTCGAGCTCCTTGCCCTTGGCGGAGAGGAGGGCCCCAGCGTTGTCGGTCATCCGTCACGTCCTTCACAGGTGAGTGGCTGTGGGCGGGCGCCGCAGGGTTGGGCGACGTCGCCGTTTCATCCCGACCCTACCGTCGCGTCCGGATCGAGGGTCAATCGGTCCGCGCGGTGAGGGTCAGCGGCGGGCTGACCATGAACGCGTGCGAAGTGTCGGGGCAAGATCTCACGTCTGCGGATGGTGGAGGTCGACGGCCGGACGCTCGGAGCGGATCCTCGGGATCGAGTCGAAGTTGTGTCTCGGCGGCGGGCAGGAGGTCGCCCACTCGAGACCTGCCCCGAAGCCCCAGGGGTCATCACTCGCGACGAGCGGGGCGCGGCGCCACGTCACCCAGACGTTCCAGAGGAAGACCAAGGTCGAGGCCCCCAGGAGGAAGGCGCCCACGGAGGACACGTCGTTCATCCACTGGAAGCCGTCCTCGGGCAGGTAGTCGGCGTACCGGCGCGGCATGCCCTGCATCCCCAGGACGTGCTGGATGAGGAAGGTCATGTGGAAGCCGATGAAGAGCATCCAGAAGTGAATCTTGCCCAGGCGCTCGTCGAGCATCCGTCCAGTCAACTTCGGCCACCAGAAGTAGTAGCCGGAGAACATCGCGAAGACGACGGTGCCGAAGACGGTGTAGTGGAAGTGGGCCACGATGAAGTAGGTGTCGGTGACGTGGAAGTCGATGGCGGGGCTCGCGATGATCACCCCGGTCAGGCCGCCGAAGAGGAAGGTCGCCATGAAGCCGAGCGCGAAGATCATCGGCGTGGCGAAACTCAACTGCCCCCGCCACATGGTCCCCAGCCAGTTGAAGAACTTCACTCCGGTGGGCACGGCAATGAGCATCGACATGATGGCGAAGAACGGCAGCAACACCTGACCCGTGCCGTACATGTGGTGGGCCCAGACCGACACCGAGAGCGCCGAGATCGCAATCGTCGAGAAGACCATGGTCTTGTAGCCGAAGAGCGGCTTCCGGCTGAAGCACGGGATGACCTCGGAGATGATCCCGAAGAAGGGCAACGCGATGATGTAGACCTCGGGGTGCCCGAAGAACCAGAAGATGTGCTGCCACAGCATCGGCCCACCGTTGTCAGGGTCGAAGACGTGGGCGCCGAACCGCCGGTCCGCGCCCAGGGCGAAGAGCGCCGCCGCGAGGGCCGGGAAGACCAAGATCACGAGGATCGACGTGAGCAATACGGTCCACGTGAACAACGGCAACCGGAACATCGTCATCCCGGGGGCTCGCATCGTGAGGATCGTGGTGATGAAGTTGACGGAGCCGAGGATGGTGCCGAACCCCGACAGCGCCAGCCCGAACACCCTCAGGTCGCCACCGAGGCCGGGGCTGTAGGACACGTCCGACAGCGGCGCATACGCGAACCAGCCGAAGGCCGCCGCTCCCCCGGGCGTGAGGAAGCCACCGATGGCGATCAGCCCGCCGAAGAGGTAGAGCCAGTAGGACAGCATGTTGAGGCGGGGGAAGGACACGTCCGGAGCGCCGATTTGCAGGGGCATGATCGCATTGGCAAAACCGGCGAAGAGCGGGGTGGCGAAGAGCAGCAACATGATCGTGCCGTGCATCGTGAAGAGTTGGTTGAACTGCTCGGGGTTGTCGACAATATCGAGCCCCGGTTGCCACAACTCGGCCCGGATGAGCATCGCCAACGCTCCCCCGATGAGGAAGAACGCGAACGTCGTCGCGAAGTAGAGGTTGCCGATCACCTTGTGGTCGGTCGTGGTGATGATGCGCACGATGCGCTCCCCCGGCCTGGCAGGCGGGGTGCGAAGGAGGGATCGGGACCGGTCGGTCAGAGTCGCCGGAGCAGCATTGGGTATGCCGTGGGGCTGGCCCGTGGAGGCCGGGCGGATCCTTGGTTGGATCGCCATTTCATTAAATTACATCGAACGATGTGAAAAAAGGGTCTCGGGGACCGACAAATCAGGAGGCGTTGCCCCGAAGCCTCTCAACCGCGGTGGCGATGCGTTCGTCCGTGGCCGTGAGCGCCATGCGCACGTGTCGTTCCCCCGCTCGCCCGTAGAAGGCGCCGGGGGCGACGAGAATGCCGAGATCAGCCAGCCGTGCCACCGTCGCCCACGAGTCCTCGCCGGCCGTGCACCACAGATAGAGGCCGGCCTCGGAGTCGTCCACGCGCAGGCCCCACTGCTCGACGGCCGGTCGGAGGCGGGCCCGCCGATCGGCATAGCGAGCCCTGATCTCGGCGACATGAGCGTCGTCCCGCAACCCCGCCAGCAGTGCCCGCTGGACCGGCCACGGGACCATGAAGCCGGCATGCTTGCGGACCTCGAGCACCCGCCGGACGAGAGCGGGGTCGCCCGCCACGAACGCCGCGCGATAACCCGCGAGGTTGGACTGCTTGGACAGCGAATAGCAGACCAAGAGTCCTTCGGTGGATCCGCCCGTGACCCGCGGGTCGAGCAGGGATGGGGTCGTCGGCGGCTCGGCATCCCAGTCGATCGACCCGTCGCCAGCGTCGTCACGGTCACGCCAGTCCAGCTCGGCATAGCACTCGTCCGACGCGACGATCACCCCGTGAGCGCGAGCCCAGTCGACGACCTTGCGCAGGTGCCCGACGCCGAGGACCTTGCCCGTCGGGTTGCCAGGGGTGTTGAGCCACAACAACTTCGGAGTGGTCGAGGGCGTCAGCGGCCCGAGGCTGGTCAGCGAGTCGACGGCCAGCGGGGTTGCCCCGGCCAGCCGGGCACCGACGTCGTAGGTCGGATAGGCCGCGCGCGGGAAGCCGACGATGTCACCGGGGCCGAGGTCGAGCAGGGTCGGCAGCCAGGCCACGAGTTCCTTCGACCCCACCGTCGGGATGATCCCGTCGGGATCGAGACCGGGCACGCCGCGTCGACGGGCGAACCACTCCACGACGGCCTCACGCAGGTCCGGGGTGCCCCAAGTCTGCGGATATCCGGGGGCATCGGCCGCCTCCCGGAGCGCCGTCTGCAACACCGACGGCGTCGGGTCCACCGGTGTCCCGATGGAGAGATCCACGATCCCGCCTGGCGCTGCGGCAGCCCGCTCGCGAAAGGGGACGAGCGAATCCCACGGGAAGTCGGGAAGGGTGCGCACCCGGCATACCCCCTCAGATGGCGGCGTCACCCAAAGGTGACCACCGGCCGGTGCTCGTGGATCGGGTGACCCGGATCAGTGGTCGTGGACCTGGGGCGGGAGGGCGGCGATGAGCGGGTGGTCCTTGGGGATCATGCCCATCTTGGCGGCCCCACCCGGGCTGCCCAGGTCATCGAAGAACTCGACGTTGGCCTTGTAGTAGTCGGCCCACTGCTCGGGGGTGTCGTCCTCGTAGTAGATCGCCTCGACCGGACACACCGGCTCGCACGCGCCGCAGTCGACGCATTCGTCCGGATGGATGTAGAGACTGCGCTCGCCCTCGTAGATGCAGTCCACCGGACATTCTTCGATGCAGGCCTTGTCCTTGAGGTCCACACACGGCTGGGCGATCACGTACGTCATGCGCCACATACTATGCGCCCCATGGGTGCTGACGTGGACGCTGTCGCGCTCGGCAGCCGGGTCGTGATCCGCCACCGGCTGCCCGGGCCGGACGCCTTCGGACACACCCTGAGCGATGTCGTGGGCCAGCTCAACGGCCGTGACGACTCCTCCCTCACCGTCCTCACCAGACGCGGCGAAGTCCGCGTCGACCGGGACCTCATCACGGTCGTCAAGGTGGTGCCGCCCCGTCCCGCGCGGCGCGGTGCTGCCCATCGCGCGCTGTCCGTCGACGGGATGCAGGAGGTCATGGTCGGCGCGTGGGGCGCCCTCGAGCGCCAGTGGCTCGGCCGTTGGCAGTTGCGTGCCGCTCGCGGCTACACGCAGCGCGCCAATTCCGTTGCCCTGCTGGGCGACCCGGGCATGCCCCTCACCGAGGCCGTGGATCGCGCAAAGACTTGGTATGCCGTGCGCTCCCTCCCGCTCAACGTGACCCTCGCCGGGCCGGTCGGCTTCGAGGCAGCGCAGGACCCGGTAGGGGCCCTGCTCATCGGGCTCGGCGCGCAGGAGTCGGAGCGCTGCCACACGATGACCGCCGACACGGCCTCCGTGGTCGCGGCGCTGCCAGCAACGTCTGCTGCCAGAGTCGAGGTGGCCAGCGAACTGACCGACGCCTGGTTGGGCGCCCATCACGGCTACCGGTCCTCCGCCGGTCTGTCCGCGAGTGGGATCGCCGACGAGGGCTGGGTGGACACCGCCCGGGCCGTCCTCACGGGCTCACCGGCCCAACTCTTCGCCACCGTCACCGACGACGGGACGCCTGAGGGTGCGGTCGTCGCTGTCGGCCGCGCTGGACTCACGCCCGGGTGGGCCGGATTGGGGTCGGT
>Ga0116185_1004336_pt1 | contig 11630 bp, 9 predicted proteins | sample AD_JPNNA7_MetaG_FD_89754 | JGI IMG/M metagenome (GOLD analysis project Ga0116185, IMG submission 89754) | Active sludge microbial communities of municipal wastewater-treating anaerobic digesters from Japan - AD_JPNNA7_MetaG | ecosystem: Engineered > Bioreactor > Anaerobic > Digestate | place... | reverse complement strand
GAATCCTTTTTAATCTAGCTTGTTGCATTAAAATCGCTCTCCATTCTGAATGTTCTTTGAAATCAATGACAGATATCCCATTAAGCATGTAACTTGTTTGCTTGTATATTCTACTTTGAATTCATTGAATATAAGCTCCCTAATCTCCTCAGTAGTCCATGTATTATTTTGCTTAAGAAGTTCAACCAGCCGTTCTTTTTGGGCATCAGTAAGCTTCGACGGTCGGCCACCTGCATATCGAGGAATCAAGCCATCATAGCCCTTTTCGTATCGTGCTCAAGGGTCTCTATCCGTTTATTAAGTTCATCTATGCTCATATGATGTTCAATCTGGATCTCTACCAGGTGGGACATATTATATACTAAGTTTATGATTAGTATAAATAATTTAGTGCGGAACTATAATTTCATCAAAACAATTCATGCACTCGCTCTGATACTTTTCTTATTATATCCTCATCGTTATCTCTGATGCCTAATTCAATGAGTTTTTCTGATACATCTTCAATGATAATTTCATTCCCATTCAAGATATTTCTGATAAACATATAGTATTCTCTAGCGATCTTCTCAGGATTGTGCTCTTTGATAACGTAACTTTTCGCATTCGCTCCCAAAGCTCCACGCAGACGGATGTCGTAAGAGAGTAGCTTCATGCATTCCAATAGTATTTCTTCCTCATAGGAATCGACATCCACTTTAAGGCAGCAGCTATCGGGTATCTCTGAGAACCACCCGACATTAGAGACAATGACGGGCTTTCCAGCTGCCATGATTCGCAGGACGCTGCCACTCGTCTCGCCAGCAGTAGGGTATCTTAGATTAACGCAGAAATCGGATACTGCTAAATAGTCCATAATTCTATTAAACGGAGCATACCCAGTCATCTTAACTGATTTTCCTATCCCCAAGTCAGTTATCAGCCCATCGATACCCATTAGATCCTCCCCCACCAAGAGAAGAATTGAATTGGGATAGTCTCTCAAGAATCTCTTGAACGCACTCAATAAGATTGGATATCGCTTATGCGCGTTTATGAAGCCAAAGCTTGTTATAACTTGTTCCTTCTTATCTATACCCAGTTTTACCTTAAGATCCTCTGTATCAACTCTATCGATAATTTTTATCTCTTCCGCTATTCGGAGGGGATGGTTGATCTTTGAAGTGAATACTCCAGAATTACACTCCAATGTTTTTTTTAATCCAAAATTGCTATGACAAACTATCCCTAAACTATTATTTACAATTCTTTTTATTAAAGGGTACTCGAATTCAGGATATACTCCCGTCTCCACAGCTTTCTTCGCAACCTCAAGACCTTCTGGGCCGTGACAATATTCAAACTCTTTTAGATAATTCTGTCGATCGCCTTTTAAAAGAGAATTGCACCACAAAAATCCATGCAAATAGATGTCGTGAAGGACTGTTATTCCTGGATATTTTAACAAAGACTCGTATATAAACTTATGATATTCGCTATTTCCCATATTATAAAGCGCGATATCATATTTGCCCTTCATCTCATCATATTCAGTATATGGGTGAATATTGAAATTGCTTATGAGATCTTGGTTTGTTGGCTTAATTCTCTCATCAATAAAAACATCTATATCCGCGTATCTTGATAAATACGGAAGCGTTTCTCTCTCAGAATAATCGGCTATTCCTGTCCTCTGAGGACTTACGGGAGTAAAATATGCTATTTTCATGATTTCATCGGCCCAATTAGTTTATCGATCACATTATCCCAGGAGAGGTTCATATCTTTGATCTTGCGGTATCCTTTTTCGCCCATTTGCTTGTATGTATTGTCTTGATATAGCTTGTCTATGCTTGCTGCAATCTCTTCAGGTGCAGGCTCGGCTATATATCCATTAACACCGTCCTCCACGAATTCAAGTGGACCAGCTGAATCATTGCATGTAATTACGGGTTTTTTTGAGAGAAAGCTTTCAAGAGTAACATAGCCCATATCTTCCTCGAAAGGTACATAGGCAACGCACATGCATTTTGAATAATTTTCCAGAAGTTCATTGTCTGAAACATAACCCAAGAACTCGACTTTATCTGCAACCTTGTATTTTTTTGCTAAACTCCTGTAAGATTCTAATTGGGAGCCGCTTCCCGCAATTTTGAGCTTAATATTGCTCTGTAAATATTTCATACTCGAAATAATTAAGTCTTGACGCTTAATAGATTCCAGCCTGCTTGGATAAAAGATAAAGTCCTCATATGAATCGCAAAAGTATCTTCCCATAAGGGGTGGGGGATGATATAATGCTTCCCCCTTTATTTTGTTAAATTTCCAAAGCCGGTTTGATACATTCTGAGAATTTGTATATATTTTTTTTGATTCACTTAAGCAGATCCTGTCCATGGTATATATTTTTTGTTTAACTATATCACCTATTTTTCCATATGGCATAAAATCGTCGAATGAAGTATTGGCAAGTTCATATGCGGTTCTCGATTGATGGAGTAGCCATATAACCTTGTTTGGATGTTTTATAATATATGATGGAAATTTTGTTGCTATGACTCCATCAATTTTCTTGCCATTACTCTCGGTCAGGTCAAGTAGTCGCCATGCGAGACAATGGTTTATTATTTCTTGCGGCGGATACCATTTATATGGTATTTTTATATACTCAACTTCATGTTCCCTCTTAATCAGCTCTCGATAAATGCTATCACAATGAAGCTCAGCACCGCCCCTCACAAACGGTACCTGTACCGCGCATAAAGCTAACCTCATCCTTTGCCTCACTCATTAATTGCTGTAATCTGGTTCATTTTTTTCCAATTGCTGCATAATCTCGTGGTCCAAAAATCATATTGTTCAGCATATCTGTATTTCTATTGATTATATCGGCCAAGCTTCTTTCCTTTTCTGCCAATTCATCGGCGTCAATATATCTAAGCCTTCCGTCCTCTACAGCTGGTTCGTAGAACTGCGCAACAGTTTCTCTAAAACCCGCGGCACTCATCAGAAATTTGAGCGTTTCGGGGTGAACAGGCCTCTTATGGCTCATATCCATGTAAAAGTCGGCCAATGACAATAAAGATAGGGGATTGACCGTTTCCATAATTATGTATGCTCCAAACAACATTTTTATGTAGCATAGATCAATCATCTTTATCAGATAGTCGGGATCGAGATGTTCTACAACCTGATCAATGAATATGCCATCAAGGCTTTTATCCTCCAATTGATTCAGGTAACTAACAGCATCCAGCTTTTCCACGTTAAGGTCCCGCGATCTACAGTACCTCACCATATCTTCATCGATATCTATGCCATGCCCGCTTATTCCATTATCCTTAAGCAGCTCAAGGAATTCGCCTCTACCGCATCCTATATCAAGCACATTCTTGCAGCCTTCAAAATATTTGACAAATTTTAATTGCTTTGCTTTAGTATCATTCCTACTGCCCCTAAACCTGTCCTCAAAGATGAAGTAGTTTAATCCCTTCACCTGACTCGAAAGCATTTCATCAGATCTCTTTTCTTTGCTCTTAGCGATTTTTTCCTCTAGAATCCCGGCCAGCCAAGCTCTATTTTCGATATCTTTATTCATTGCCAATATAACACTTCGGACCTGCTCGCCGATGTCCGAATAGACCTTGGACTGGGACTGAGCTATCCTATTATTGACTTGATCTGAGATCGATGACTGGGACTGGGCTATCCTATCATTGACTTGATCTGAGATTGCTGACTGGGACTGGGCTATCCTATCATTGACTTGATCTGAGATCGCTGACTGGGACTGGGCGATCCTATCATCAACTCTTCCTAGCCTTTCCGAGATTCCATTTAAGATCCTCACAATGCATGAGTTGAATTCTCTCTGTTTCCAGAGTGACGGATCAATGTAGCGCTGGACCTCGCCGTGAACCAGCTCTCTTCCTTTGATTAAGGGCTTCCCCAAAATCCGTCTATGCGAGCTTATAAAATAGTTATTATTTTGAATATTCCAGTTCGAGTTGATATATTCCCATTCTTTGCGGTTTTCTGTTTCATGTAGCGCATCCCCTTTTGTCTCGCTGTCTGATGTATCCTCTGTTTTGGTTGAGGCATTGACTGCTTGTCGTATTTTAATGCTCTCTTTTATTTTGCGCATCACATCATCAACGTTTGTGCCTTTATCACCGACATCGGATTTGCCCACTCATACACCTCTGAACCATGCTGCCAATGCAAAGTACATCGAGCATTTAGCAAGCACAAACTATTTCCAGCTATTTCAAACTTGCCAAGACATCTGCTCTATGGGGCCTTAAACTATTTTGCGCCCATTTAAATTATGCAATTTGAATTATTCATAAAATTTTTATAATTAAATAATTTGTGGCTAATCCGATAGTACCTAAACCTAAATTCCGCCCATATTATATAATAATTGAATTGGCCTCGACAGGAACTCCTATCCCCATCTTTATGAATATAGTTCTCTGTTTTTTTTGATACCTCCATCCGTCTCCATCTTCCACTCACTTTGAAAGCTCGAAGCTTCAACAGTTCCATGAGGATATCTTCAATGGATTTCTCGTCCAGCAGCTCCGCCTCCATGGCTCTGCGAAGCAACATCGCCCTGATGATCAGCGATATGAAGAAGATGAACAGCAATCCCGGAAAATGTGGATAGGATTAATCCTATCCACCATACCTCAGATCATCGGTCTTGGCTACGGCCACATTCTTATATGCTCAGATATGTTTACTCCCCTTCGACTCTTATGAGCCAGTTTATTGGAAGCGTCTGGTTATTTCCTAATGTCAAATCAGATGAATAAAGCTGGCCTGTTTGCTTATCGAAGATATAGGAGTTGCCTGTCGCGTTCTGAAGCTCTGCAGCAAGACCGAGGGATTGATAGCCGTAGAAGCAAACAAAGAAATCTCCACTCACGAGTATGTCGGGCACTTCTATAACTGCCATTCTGACCCCTTGGTCATAGGTGAAGTAAGGCAGCTGAGTATCTGCAAAATGATATAGCAGCCTCAAATTGGCATCCCGGATCTCAATAGCGAAAGGTAAGGGATTCGGCAACTGTTTGTTACTCTCGTTCCAACCATCGGTGGCCATTATCAATATGCCCTCAAGCTTCCAGGCTGATTTTGGTGCGGTGAACTTTACTGTCTGCGCTGACCCATAGGTAGGTGAAACAGATAAGGTGATATTCATATTAGAGATATTTGTCCCACTGTCTTGCTTCAATACTTGGACCTGCGTAGCGGTAGAGTTCGCTTGTTGGTTTGTGGCTGGAGTATTGAGAATGGATTCGGATTGTTTAAGCTGATTTAGCCCCAATGAGGCCCCAGATTGCGAATTTGCAGCAAAGCCGCTGAAATTGAGAGTTGCACAACATAGTAGCACTATCAATAAGATTATTTTCCTCAATTTATCACCCAATAGAGATTGAGGCTCATTTATATATAGGTAGCGAAAGGCGATTTAGTTCAACCAGCTTGAGGCCATAGCAGATAACAGAGAACCGCGGTCAACTAGGGAGGCCAGCGCACTGACCCTGACCTCCCCATTTTTAGGCCCTGCATCGATCATCATCTTCATGAGCTTCATCCTTGAGATCAGATGGTAGTGGGTAGTGTCTCGATCTTGATGTAAAATAGTAGTAAATATGAAGATCAGTTCTCTCATAGGAATGTGGAATAATTATGAGAATGTTACCTCTTGAATCGCTAAGCTCAAACATCGACTATCCGTGTTTTTTAGCTCTGGTTTATCGCAAGGCCTCTCACAACCTTCGCGCACATGCAGGCGCAATTCATTGGCGCCTGCTGATAAATTTATAGCCTCACAGACGTTGATGAAACTCGTAGGTACTTCATACTTCGCTATTAGCGCCTCTCCAAAGCGGACCTCCAGATTCCTTTGACTATAGAAGCTTAATACTTTAAAACAAAATTTTGTGCTGCGATTTTGTTCAGAATATATATGTAATGATGCGTCAGGACCTATCCATCGAGTCGGTGTGCTATTCCAGAGTTCGAGATCATGCCAATCGCCAATAAATGCAATAGATGGCTCATTAATAATATCTTCTTTTTCAGGCAATTTAAAGTTTTCGAGCTCTTCTGGTAGGTAATTAGCATATAGGAAAGCGGGTCTTTTTCGTCTAGCTTCTTTTGTATTTTTCGCACGAATAAAAATTTGCTTGCCAAGAGGATGTTCCTTTTCCCCTAATAAGGGTTCTAAATGTTTAATAATTGGATCTTCCCAGGCGGAGATATTAGTCGTATCAATTGCAGAGATGCTGTCTATTGAGAATCCGCAGTATTCTAGCAAAGTCATTAATTCATGAACATTATATTCTCTATTATGTCGTCCATAAGGGCCATATCCAGAATAATGATCATATATATTCGAACCAGAAATCATGCGTATAATATTTTCTATTCTATTCGCGTTTGGAGTTGTTAATATAAGAACTCCATTTGGCTTAAGTACTCTTTTCATCTCCATCAAAGCATATATCGGGTCCATTTGCATATGCTCTATCAATTCGCAGAACAGAACAACGTCAAATTCAGAATCACTAAAAGGATACATATCGCTTTCTACATTAAATTGATAAAATTCCGTTTTTATATACTCTTTCATATGATTTTTTGGATTTTCAAAGGATATCTCTAAGGGGCATACTATTTCGGCATTTTCCCGATAAATACCTGCATATCGCTGGCCGATATAATTTGCCAATACAAGTTCAAGGTCAGTAAATTGCTTTAGTAGCATTGTTATAAAATAAGGAGCAGATCCCAACTCAAGACATTTGCCTTTCAAGCCCTTTATCAGCCCATACGTAAATACAATTCTATTAAAATGGTCTTCGCAATATCTCAGAACGACTTCAGGAGAAGGCTCACCTACTGCACATACCGATCTCAAGAACGAAAAAAGTTCACATTCCGATATACCATCCGGCAACGGCAAGCACTGACCATTGGGGAACTCATCAATATGCGCTAAACATGCCTCTTCTTGTTGAAAATTGTTGGCCTTGGATGATTTCGCAATCATGGATACGTCCTCCGAGCAAAATTGCTGCCCTTTTAAATTAATGCTAGCCTTAATCCTATAGATATAATTTGCGAGGCTCATAACCTGTAATTCTTTCCTAATCATCTCTATAGCGCCCGACTAATATTATAATCCACATCTTTTATAGTAAGATTCTGAACTGCCAAGCTCAGGCATCTTGAATCAGGATTGCTCAGCTCCGGCTTATCGATCGGCCTCTCGCAGCCCTCGGGCACGTGCAGGCGTACGATATTCACCCCTTTCGTGAGATGTATGGGCACGCTCAAGTTAATAAAACTCGTGGGCACTGCAATCTGCGTTGTAGGCACGCCGCCTGAGTAGACTTCCAAAGTTCTAGAGCGATAGAAGCCCGCAGCAAGCATGTTCAGTTTGACAGTTATGTTGTCGGGAGAGGACAAAGAGATGATAGAATCTGACTGCATCCAGCGAGTCGGGGTGCCAGACCAATCCTCTATGCTATACCAGCCATTATCTGGAAAAGAGAGCTTTACAGATGATCCAGATAGAACGTTTTCTATTACTATTTTATCATAAATCATCAATTCCGATTCACCTGATGGGAATTTAAATATCCTATTTTCAAAATTAATATAACCTATTTTTGACTTTCTAATCTGCTCAGAATTTGCCTTTTTGATAGGATTACCTGTGAGCCGTTCTATCACGCTTAGACCATCATAATCTGTTAAAGCCTTTCTCGGGACACCATTATAGCTTAAAATTATAGGCAAATCATCTATAAAATCAATCTCCATTCCAAGAGCACGTTCAGCAAATACATCATACGGCGGATTATAAAGACATGGTGTATTGATTAGAACCTCTTTTGATAAGAAGTTGAATTTAACACTATTTTCATTGTCATAATTATACAATAAAGGTCCTATGATAAGTAGTGTAATCAATAACGATATAAATAAGTATATATTTATTTTTTTTGCAGAAAACTTTGGAATTTCATAGATACAGATTAAAACAATTATTGGCAACATCAATACAGAGTATCGATGAATATACATCATTCCGCAATTCCAATTTGCTTGAGTACTACATATTGTTGCCATCAATATCAATACTGACCATAATGAGGGGATAACCAGTTTTTTCCCGGCGATAGAAGCCATAAGCATAAATATCGCCAGGAACATAAGGGGTGGAATATACGCTATCATTCCAAAATTCAGGTCGAAGAATAGACTAAAGATCTTATCCAAAGAAATGTAGCTGATATCTGCAATTCCATGGGAGACGATTAGAGATATAGTGTGGTAATTTAGGTAGTAGAATAAAAAAGGAATAACAGAGATTAAAGCGCATATCAAGAGATTAAAGAGCTCTCGAAGATGCAAGTTTGCTGCTTTCCATCCAAATATTATTATAAATATTGTAAAAACGGATATAGCTGGATTTTGTAACGATGATAACGAAGAAGCTAAAACTGCTAGTCGATAATCCTTTTTTAAATAGAAGGCGACAGCTACGACAATAAATGAATAAGAGAAGACCTCGGTGTGAGGCCACCATATATAAAATACAATAGGATTGAATGCCGAAAATAGAAATAACCACATTTTCTGAGAGCTGGTCAAATTAGTTATGAGCAAGAGAATAAAAAGGCTAAATATGAGCAATAACGAATTGGTTATCTGAAATGACTTGAGTTCATTAAAATTAAAATAATGTAGAAATGCAAAAACTGGTAGATTTAACAGGGAATATGCTCCGAAGTGGTAAGAGTACCAGGCCCCTCCTAACGATTTATAGTAACCCAAATAGGTTAAATTTTTACCGAAATTGATCCCATTTTGATTCTCAATTTGCTCTCTTAGTGCAATATCCTCCTCGCGTAGGTCAGGGGTTAAGTGATGAAAAAAGGAAGCGGTCATTCCTAAATATTCATGTCCATCACCTATTATAATAGGACTAACAAAAAATATTGAAGTAAATAATAGTGACATTGAGTAAACAGCAAATATAATTACAAGTGTTTTGTCAATATTAATTTTAGGGCTAGATGTCCAATTCATGCCTTATCTCCATAGAGCAACAAAGCATTAGCCAAAATAATCAATAAAATACTAATCAATTTATAGCTTGATAATTCCTCATGTAAGAATATATGGGATAATAAGAAAATTAAAGGATAACTCAAGCTTAGTAACAAATATGAGAATCCCAATTCCATTTTTGATAAAGTAAATATCCACAATGCTGTCGAAATTATATAAATTAATAAGGCTATTATCAAATATCTGTTAAAAATAAATCCTATCATGTCATGGACGTTCTCGATTCTTAAATCCTTTGAACTAAGTTTGAACAAGAGCTGGCCAATTGAGATCAAGATAACTGTAACAAGGGCATATATGACATATCTACTCATCAAGATAACCCCGAATGCTTCGTCCCAATTTTAAGATTTTCGTTCCCGCGTGATTGATAACCATTGACCTATGCCCATAAATGGTCACATTTTTTTTCATTATCGCTTCTCGGATATTCTCTTGTCCGGTAATAATTCCGCCGTTCCCAACCTCGTTTAAAAAGTGCGCATCCGAACCAGCCGTAATCGCAAGATCATATTCTTTTCCGAAATTATATGCTAAATCGTTGTATGTTTTAAAGAGACATCGAGCATTGAAGCCTTCAATGCAATCGACGAGCTCTACATCATTACTCGTTAAACGGACTGCATGATGCCTTAATTTGTCAAAAGGATGAGGTATGGCCGAAATGCCGCCAGCCCGTCTTATTTCAGTTAGAACCTGCACAAAAGATCCCGGCTCAATCTCCCTATTTATGAAGTAGGCCAGAACTTCGCCCCTGTCCGTGGAGATCTCCTCACCAATTATGACGGAAAAATCCATCTGTTCGTCTCTGACTATGTCGAAGACCTCAAGAGCGCCATCAATGGTATTATGATCAGTAACCGCCAGGCCATCCAGCTCCTTCTTTTTGGCATGCTCTACGAGCCGCTCCGGTTTCATCCAACCACATCTCTTGGAGTGAAACGTGTGAACGTGCATATCGAACTTCATGCTCTCACCTCGTAAAGGACAACGATTGCAGAAACAGTCCAGAGAACAAGATTTGCCAGAGAGGCCGAGTCCTTTAAGATGAGCTCTGCCTCCCCGCCGAAGTTCTTCAGATAGACGAGCTGCACAAACCTGAATACACCATAAAAGGCAAACGGGAGTGTGATCATCATATTTGTATCTACATAAAATGAATAAAGAGCATAGGCCATGAGAAGCATTGACACTGATATATTCAGAAGACCTTCTACCATTTTCTCCGTGTACTGGGATAAGCAATCTCTGGAGCTGCTGGCGGTCAATAGCTCGTTTTGCCTCTTTCCAAAGGCCAAAACAAACGACATAAGAAATACGCAAAGAATAAGCCAGGGGGAAATATACACATTGATAACCAGGCTTCCGGCGACAGCTCTCAGGACAAAACCGACTGCAACTACTATCACATCGATTAGAGCAAAATATTTTAGGTAAAAAGTATATAATAAATTTATAAATACATATAATAGCTCAATATAACATAACGGCCTGTTTACAAAGAATGAGATTAATAAGGATATAGATAATAGCAAGATGGATACTAATAGGGCCGTTCGAGATGAGAGAGTTCCAAATGCGATCGGCCTGAACCGCTTCTTGGGATGGAGACGATCTCTATCAACATCTTTTATGTCATTTATAATATATATCGAACCGGAAATTAAACAGAACATTATGAAAGCAAAGATAACGCGTGGCCACATTTCCCAGTTAAATAGATTATATGAAAAGGTTATGCCTATAAAGATAACCAGGTTTTTGTACCACTGAAATGGCCGCATCGACTGCATTAGTTCCTTTAGCAAGGCATCACCGGTGGGAGGCGCCTTTGCGCTTATATAATAAAAACTCATCGGTGGCATATGTGAGTTCCTGAAAAGCGCCAACAAGGATCCAATGGATATTCACCAAGGAAATGGACCCTTCCACCAGATTTGGACAATGATTTTGAGTAACCTTCCCCTCCATGAACAAATTATCGTTAAAGTTAAAGTGCTCAAGTCATGTGTAGTAAACATGAATGCCGCTCTAATGATCAAAATTTTTTAGCCATATTCGCTCAACCGCCACTCCCAGCTCTCTCTCATCCCCCTCCCCGAAATCCCGGGGCACTAAGGTCTCGTCGACCTCCAGGTCCAGCCTTATGATGCCCTCGCTCTCCAGAGGAACTTTCAGGATTCCGGCCCAATCAGGTTTAAGCCTATAGGTCTTGATCGGATTTCCATTCACAGAAATAATCAGATTAGGTCCCACACGAGAGCCTGTGGCCTTTATGCAGAGGCAGACCTGGCCGGGCTGTCCTTTCAGATAGGCAGTAGCTTTCTTGCCTGTCCATCTTATGACCGGCGGCCAGCGCTCCAAGCCATACCATCCTGGCCCCAGGACATCCCAGTCGCTTTCGCCCATAACGATCTCATGGCTGAGCAGATCCTCAGAGGGAGCAGAAGTCGCCGGGAAATAGTCATAAACCGGGACGCAATGAGTCTGAACTCCCG
>Ga0116185_1004314_pt1 | contig 11671 bp, 11 predicted proteins | sample AD_JPNNA7_MetaG_FD_89754 | JGI IMG/M metagenome (GOLD analysis project Ga0116185, IMG submission 89754) | Active sludge microbial communities of municipal wastewater-treating anaerobic digesters from Japan - AD_JPNNA7_MetaG | ecosystem: Engineered > Bioreactor > Anaerobic > Digestate | place... | reverse complement strand
TTTCTTCTCTCAATTGAAGCTAATTCAATTGCCTCCATCTGCTGAGACAATGCTTTCTTTCCGTCGGCCTCAGCCTTCGCAGCAATTTCTTCAAGCTTGTAATTGGCTTCGATTCTTTCTCTATTTGCTTTGGATTCTACAGTAGACTGATGTTTCTTAGTCTCCTTTACCTTTTTCTCCATGTCCTGAATAGATTTTTCCCAAGCTTTATCAATTGCCTTTCTCTCTTCCTCTGTTTTTGCAGTTCCGATCAATCTGGTATACAATTGATTTATTTCATGATTCCATTTGGCAATTAAATCTTGTTCGTTGTTCCATGATTTAATGGATAAAGTTTTAATCTTTTCATAATATTCCTCAGCACTAATTTCCCCAAGTTTGTATTTATCCTGAAGAAGTTGTGCGGATTCTTCCATTTCAATCCGCTCTTCGGATAACAAGTCTCTATAATCACCTGTAACCGAAGATATTTGTGATCTAATATCTGAGCCTAGTCCTTTCTCAACATCTTTTGGAGTTTTTATTTCAGGAATTTTTTTGGTTGTGGGTTTCTCAATTGGTTGGTTCAAAGCTCGTTCTTGACTGCGAAGGTACGCCAATTGGTAACGCAACTCATTATATTCGTTAGGTCTTTGATAGATGTCCGCCTCTGTAAATTTATTAAGTTCGTCCAATTTTGCCTTGATTGCAGGACCAATTGATTCCTTCGTGTATTTGGTGCTCCAAAGAGCTTTATCCCTTGCATCCATCTTGTCCATCTCAGCATTCAATTGTTTGAATGCAAACGAGATACCTTCAAGACCAACAATCAATAAAGTTACCGGATTGGAAAGAAATCGTAATAAAGTAGCCCCTAACGTAGAGAATGCAGCACTGAGTCCTTTTACAGAAAGACTCATATCGGTAAACAGATCCGCAAATAACTTCCACTGTCCTGAGACAAGAATCAACAGAAATTTAGTAAGATGCCTACCAACCGCCAAAAGAGCTTCCCCCATTTTGGTTAACCAAGGGATAACCTTTGATGAAGCTTCCCCTACAGGAAGGAGCAGTGCGGCAAATTTCGAAGTTTCCCCCGCTGCGGCAATCAACCCCTTTACAAATGTACCTAATGCTCCGATACCTAATGCAAGAATTACATCCAATACAAGATTAAATATTTCTTTATTATGAGCCAATGCCGCGGTTAATTTTAACCAACCATCTATAATCATAGCCAACAACGTGCCAAATGGAGTCAATATATCTATTAACTTACTGAATACCTCCTTCACACCAATCATTACATCATATGCCTTTGATCCTGCAGGTCCCAGATCATTCAATTGCCCTTTAAATTTTCCTGTAGAATCACATGCAACAAGTACCCCTCTTCCCACATCAACAACGGTAGTCATGAACTTCTGAAGACTACCACCAGTTGTGCCTAATGTAGTACCTATTTCACTGATGATGTTTTTGAATATAATCCATTGAGCGGACAAAGGAGCTTTCGCCACTTCAGCAGATATATCAAGACCCTTCCCCTCTGCACCTCGAATTGCATTTAGAATGCGCTGTGTTTCATCCAACTGAGTGGCAAGTCCATATAACACTTTTAATCGATCAGAAGGTACGATTTTACCGAGGAATTCAATCTTTTCAAGGTTCCCCCCTTGTTTTATGTACAGATTCAACAACTTTAGAATGTCATCCCATTGACCCTTCAAATTCTTTGTCCTGTCAATTTGAAAACCTATTTGACTTCCTAATTTATTTAATTCGTCAACACTCTTTGATCTTGTAATACTGACAAACAATCCACCAAGCAAACGGGAAGCATTGGCGGCAGGAATACTGACATTGACGAGTGCTGAGGACATTGCAAACAATTCATCGGATGTAAATCCAGCAACACTGCCAATCTGACCGAGATACTGAATTACTTTGGTGAAGTTCTCAGGTCGAATGACACCGACCGCAGATGCGGCCATAATCTGATCCATCAACCTACGAAACTTCTCTGCTTCGGTAAGACCTTCGCCGAGCTTGTCCTTAAACGCGTTGAATGCCCCTACAATCGCAAGGGCAAATTGATTCATGTCAATCTCTTTGAAAGCTGACTTGAGCTTCACGATGTCAGGTATCATTTTTGGAATTACACTAGTCTCAATACCTGCACCAACGAACGGTTCAACAGCGGCGCCAATATCTTTTGTAGAGAGAGGCATTGTTGTGGACGCTATTCGCACGGCATCCATCATGGCATCAACCTGACCTTTGACCGAATCTCTCGTAGCCCCACCAACAACTAACCATCTCTCAAATGAAGCTCTTGCATCGTCAAGGGTTGCAGCGTAACTGATTAGAGCCTTTCCTGCATCAACTGGTGCCTGTGTCAACATATCCCACACCGCCTTGGCACCATACCAACGCAACTGGGCAGCGAACATCAGCTCCATGTCTTTGGCAATGCTTCCCAGATTCCAATCCATTGTGAGCTTTTTGCTAAATCTACTTGAGGAATCCCCCAGGTTCGTAAATCCCTGTGCAAGTTTATCCAGCGAAGCAGCTTGCTTCTCCATCACCGCAGACAGGTCTTTAACAGCAGCTTCTACCTTCAGGATTCCGCGGGGGGAGCGGGTGGCCATGTTCTCGAAGGCCTGAGTCATCTTTGAAATCTCAGCCGTTACCTTATCAAATCCTTCGCTGTTGGCCTTAATGAACACTTGTGTTTTTGTCGGTGCCATTTATTCCTTCCCCTTCTGAATCACCGATATGGATGTACGGTCACATGTGGAACAATCCGCATTAGGTTTGGCTTTTTTACAAACTTTGCAATATTCATCTTCAAGTGAGCCTTTCCGCTGTTCCTTTGAAGGTACGAGAAACGCCAGGACCGCTTCTCTAAACAGCTCATCTCGAAGTTTGTAATCTAGGAATGGTTTACTATCATCTGGGGTGAACCCCCAGATGATAGTATCTCTCTTCGTAATATCTCCGCCCGAGAGCAAAACGGAGACACGTTCTACAAGTTGCCCGAAGCTTTCTCCACTTCGCTTGTCATCTTCCCGACCAGTTCGCCTATCTTGTTCAAGTACGAGGCTGTCGGGTTGCAGTCGAAAAAATCCTCAATGACCTGTAATGCCACCTCAAATTCCACAGTAAATTCAAATTCGGATGCCAATGCCTCGATGTCCTTATCTTTTACTGAACTGCCCTTTTCTGTCAATACAACAGATAAAACCGATGGCACACGATCACCAAGAATTCCAATGAGTTCCACAGCCGTCATATCACTGCGGAACTCAATTCCCTTCAACTTATCCACAAGCTGGTTGAGTTGCCCCCAAACTAACTTCTTCTGCTCATAAATCTTACCGTTAATCTCATACTCAAACATCTACTGACTCCTTTCTTTCAGTATCCGTTTAGTAATACAATCTCGAACTGAGCAAAACCGCAGTTATGGCACTTGCATTGGACCCATCCCTGTAGTAACTCTCAAACGGTAGCTCCACCACTACACCCTGTGGTCCACCTACCACAGGTGCCTGCGGTTTGTAAATCAGTTCGTCAATTGTAAAAGTCAATTTCTCATTACCGGCAGTTCCTGCACCAGTTCCCTTCGTCAGAGTGATGACAAGCGAGCTTTCCGTTGCATTGATCGCCTTGTTATAGAGAGTGACACTATCAAACAATGCGGTCAGAGTACCTGTCACTTTCGCTGTCCCTGCAGGGATACTGTAACGCTTGCCGGTTCCGTCGATGACATAGCTATTGCCATCAAGGTTATTGTTCAACTCGAAGTCAACCTGCGTGACAGTGGCAATAGTGGATCCACCTTCAGTAATAACGGCTTGGAACCCATCCCAAGGATCATGACCAAGATCAATTGCCGAAGGATCGAAGCTCGAAGTTGCAAGAATTTCATTCGCTCCCATGATACTGACACTTGCCTCAATCATTCCTTCAGGTTTCACACTGACCTTGAAGCTATTCACTTTACAACCGGTATACTGGAAGTATTTCTGAGTGCCACCGATGTCGGTAAACTGCTTCTCAAGCGTAAGACCTGTCGGAAGATTACCAATCTTAAACGTGTGAGTTGCCATCGAACTACCACTTACCGCGGTGTAGCTACCAAACGCATGATGGAGGAATAGACCGTGCTGATGAGCAAGTTCAAATGTAATATCACCAGCAACATCTACATTTCCTCTCACCGGCTGTTGGGGATTACGGTCACTCCGGATCGTGTTGGAAGAGATCAGATTTCGGTTCAGTCGCAGACTCTCACTTACAAAGGGGATCGTAAGAGCTACCCCTGATCCCGTGGCCACTGTCTTGAATTCCCATTCAGACCGACCAATAATTTTTACATTTGACCCCTGCTGTTGACTCATTGTATTATCCTCCTTTACTATTTTGTTGTTACATTACTCCATTAACGTGACGATATATTATTTCATAGGTAATGACCATGACCTGAAGAGACTGTTCTGGATCAATTACTTGCATATCCACTCCTGTTCGATATGATGTAACAGCATAATTGCCAAGTTCCTCATCATTGAACATTGCAGTATGGATTGATCCAAGTAATGCCTCCATATCGGTGTCTCTTGCCCATACCTCCATGATCACTTCCCATTGCCAATTCTCATATCCGATAACAGCTCTGTTATCAAATAACTTTGTCTCAGCTCCGGTGTAAATAAAGATTGCAGGCAGCGGAATTGTATCAAGATCAACGGGGGACGGCTGCAATATTGTGACATAGTTTACCCCTGTTACAGACGACAAATCTTGTTTGATCGTATTTAATATGTTTACCCTTGTTGTCGTCACTTAGCCTGCATCCTTCTTAAATATCCAAAGTCATACCCCCTAAATGCTCTTTCCATCGCCGCCAGTAATGAGGCATTCAACGTCTGATGGACCTCCTCAATGTCCACTCTTGTGGGAACAACTATTGACCTTTGGAGCTTAAACATTGGAGTTATTCTGTTCTTATTCGTTAGGTCCCTCTGATACAGAACATCTCTTTTCAAGGTGCCTCGATTACCTCTGAACAATCCTGGATGACGGAGTAATTCCCCCATCCTATATCCAACAGGCAATCCATACATATTTCTAATATGGGGCAAGGGTATCGTGAATCGTTTTTTCTGTGATGTCATAAAATTTGCTCCTAGAGTGCCAACATGAATAGGAGTATATTTTACACCATCACCAAATACAATCCCTCCTTTAACACTATTATTCGACACTCTCGTAACAACATAATGCGTTTTGCTCCGAATATCATCCTTGCGGGAAGCAATTGATGTAGCACTATGTTTTGAGAGATATTTTCTCTTTATCTTTTCGAGCAGATCAGGTAGTCCATATGTCCTGGCATTGAACGCTTGCTCCATACGATCAGCAACCGTGCCACCACCCTTGATTGTATGATCGACATACGTCTTTTTGGTAATTCCTATTCCAAATACCGCAGTTGCCATTATCGCATCCCTGGAGTCTTTCTGTAATTTCTCAATATGTGTCTAACTTCTGGCAGTAGATCATCGGGGCTGTTTACTGCGAGACTGCCGTCCGGCAAAGAGACCGATGATACCCCTACGTCTTTCCTCCGTCTAAATACGAAGGCAACCTGCTTCATCACAGCATATTGCAAATCGTCAGGTATTGATTCACTATCATATCCACCAGTCCATGTTACTGTTATTTGTAAGGGCGTTGTGTAACTTGGAGTGGTATCAAATTCAATAAATCCCTCGTCATAATACACATAATAATCTTCATCGATTGTCTGTACTGTGTCATCAATGGTGACGGATAGATTTGAGGATTCATCAATTGGATATGCGGGGAGGAAAATTATTTTCCTCCCCGCATTGAATTTCTGAGTGCGGGCTGTCTTTTCAAACAACCTGTTACAGAAGCGTTCCGCACGCTTGCTATATTGGGTTATCAACGAATCTATGAGAGAATCATACGTCGTTGTCGCCGTAGTAATCTCAAGAAACGCTTTAACAGTCGCCCTCGTTACAAGATTCATTTGGTTTTCCTCATTCTCACGGGTTTAACGATGGCACGATGTTGTTGAGGTTTGACAATGGACTCAGTCACAACCTTAGGTTCCTCCTTAGGTTCCTCCTTAGGTTCCTCCTTAGGTTCCTCCTTGGGAGGAGCAGGTTCCTCCTTTACCACATCAAACAAATGTGCCACCTGAACATAATCCCCTTCCTCCATCTCAAGAATCGAGCCAGACCTATAGACGGTATTTCTGTAGAAATACTCATACCCACCTCTTACCTTGACTCGAATCATACTTTTACACCCCTTTCTTTACAATTTCTGTTACACAGGCGTGACAGCCGCTTCCCCAAGAACGACCACAGCACCAAGTGCCACCTTCGGAGAGCTGCCCCCATTGAAATTCGGGGTGGCAACCACACGAATATATCGCCCAAGAGGCTTCAGATCGAGATTGATTTCACCACTCAATCTGCCCTGATTTGCAACTGTCTCCCCTGAGAATGTAATGGACATCCCTGACACATCGGCCCAGTTGCTCGCAATCGCCGCTGCGGATTCACCGCTGGACTGCTGCACCTTGAATACAACACCGAAGGTCGTCGGAGTCCCTGTAGTGTCTCCGACCTGAACGGCGCATATCGCTGAACCAAATCCCAATCGATCAATCTGGTAACCTGTAATTGCAACAGACTCACCAGACGCCACCTGAGTTTTGATTGCAGTTAGCGTTTTAATTTCGGATGCAAGATCCTTCATATCATGACCTCCTTCTTTTATTTGAAAGTGGAGGGGGAGTTACCCCCCTCCACAATGATCTTATGACACGGCCGAGGCATCATTGATCAGACAGAAGGACTGGGGATGACGGACGGCAATATCAACTTCCTGAAGGATCCTGACCCAGGTCATATCTTTCTCGAAGGCGTCACTCGTTTCCTGAGAAGCCATGATCTCCATGCCTCCCCAATTCGCAATGATCAGCTCTTCCCAATTCCCAAAATAAACCTCGGTCAAATCAGTGCCTGCAGCCTTTGTAAGGTTAATGGGAATCTGAGTGGTCATCGCATAAGGGTAGCCAACCCAATTCTTGAAATCAGTTTCCGTCGCAGGCTGGACAATGTAGGAACCATCGGTCTGACCACTGTAGTTGGGCACCTTCTTCTTCAGCAGATTGCGCCTGATGCAGGGATGGAAAATGAAACCAAGCTTTCCTTCAAGGGCATTGTCGAGAGCAAGTTCATATTCCATATCAATCAAGTGATCGAACGTGATTGAACCTCCATTCGTCCCGATCGCCACGGTATTGATATTGGCCTGGGTATTAACACCGGTCGGCTGTCCAGACCCACCCGTCCCACGCAGGGCTTTAAGATCGATGCTCAGAGCAAGACAACGGGCAATGTCTCTATTGACGAGAGCTTCGGCAGAGGGGTTGCTCAGTTTGATGAGAGAGTTGCTCAGTTTGACAAGTGCTCCAACCTTTTTCGGGGTCAGACTGAGCTGTTCGAGAGACAGATCCGATGCCGTAATGGCACTGTTCTCACCAACCCAATACGCAGTAGCTCCACCAGACTGCCGAGGAAGCTGAACAGGAGAACCCTGCAGGGGGCCAAGAATCGTCGCACCCATCTGAGCCACAACAGACTTAGCCTGAAGGAGTTCAATGATGTTTGCAATGTAGATCGTCGGGACAATATATCCACCAGTAGAGCCAGTCCCCATTGCCATGGCCTTCTTGCGAGTTTCCGCAAAAACTTCCTTTTCAAACCCCGCATTTGACCAATCATTGTATTTGATTGCCCAAATAGCCTTAAACAGAGAGAATTTCTGCTTCTCGTCCTCAAGACCAGGAACAACAGCTCTCTGTTTCCACTGATCCTCGATCTCCTTGATACGAGTCTCAAGGGCTTCGATTTTGTTCATTCTGGTTTCAATCTGAGTTTCAACTCCTGAAAGGAGATGTGCCTTCTGCTCCTCGAGCATCTTTTTGATTTCTTCGATAATCGGATTCATATTTGTGCCTCCTTGTTTTTATTATTGTTTTTTATTTTTGAATCAGGTTCCATTCCCTTCTGGTCCATTGTCCTTATGACTGAACCGAGAATTTAGCCTTGATTTCATTGTTAATTTCCTCAAAGAGATTTTTCACCTCCTCAAGGGAAGGTTCTTCTTTGTGAAATACCTTTTTGAATTCCTCATACAACTCCTTATCCTTATCCTCCCCAACAACTTCGCTGATCACATCTTCTATTTCCTTGTCTTTGTCAATGGTTTCTACCTCATTGTCAACGGTTTCCATTTCTTCACCAATGAAGTTATTTTCAATAACCGACAACCTCACCGACAAATCCTGCATCCTCTCCAACAGCAATTCTATCTTGGAGAGAACCTCCTCCTGAAACTCTTTGACAGCATCAATCTGATACCCATCTAAATACCGAAGATGGTCCTTCACATAGTCATCCAGATCAATTGCAAACAGTTCCTTAAATGCAACTTTGTCAAATCGAGCAATGTCCCCTACCGTAACAGACTCCTTGCAGTGATCTACCCAAGCATCCCACTCCTTTTTATCCCAAGGAGGAGTTTCATCAAACTGTTTGTAATGTTTGCCCAAATGACTTTTTATACCAGCGTGATCCACCTCAGGAATCGAACTCTGAGGAAGACGAGCAGCGGCATTGGCTACCCCGTGCCATACACAAGCAAACCCGTTCGCTTTATGATGGGGCAATTTGTAATCACCTTTTTTGTCACCAGGATCGGCATACCAGGTGCACATCTTCTTTAAATCCTCAACCGACGCCGCCTTGATTTCAGAAGCGGCGTCCCAAGTAGTATCCTTATCAGCCACACCATAATCATGATAGGCTATAACACCTTTCAGTTTCTCCTCTTCTATTGAATCCTTTACCTCGAAGAAATCCTTGTGTTTTTCCTGTAGCATCTTAACAAGAGCATCCACATCAGAGATTTCATCCTCATCCACTTCCTCCGCATCAAAGCTTCTCTGCAACGCAGAAGGATTCGCAGGAATGAGCACCTGAGACACCTCAAGCAATTCAATATCCTGATACTCACCATAAGCACCAGTTTTCACACGTTCTTCTTCACCATATTCCACCCATTTCTTAGGAATGAAGCCAATACTAAATGCAGCGATTCCCTTCCTCGCAAGTTGCCAGGCCCAATCAGCCTCCTGATTGCCAAGACCAACAAAGTATTCGATCTTCCCCACAACCTCCTTATTCACCGAGTCAATGGTAAGTTTTGTGAACTGACCGATCTGCATCATCAACCCTCGATACGCATGAGAAGAAAGCAGGATCGGATGCTTCATGAATTCCTTCTTTGTTTTCACAAAGCTTTCCACTCTAACTATCTCGCGATAGCGATCAACGGTTTCGTCGGAGATTACAACTTCCGCTGTGTTATTGGTCTCATCAACCGACTTGATTTTGCCTGCGAAATACTTTACCTTCTTGTCCATGACCTCATTCCTCCTTTTCAATAAGAACAGGATCCAACATTTTTCTTATATATTTTGTAGCAACATCCATTCCAAACTTAACTGCGGCCTCCGACTCACTTCTCGCAAGATCATTCACCTTATTTGAAAGCATGTTATAAACGTCCCTAATTCTATCTGCATCCTCACACGGAATGCCACTTATCACATGCCGGAAACCATCCACAATATATTCCAACCTGTTTTCCTTGAATTTCACTGACCTCGTGTGAATTTCGGTTAATGGAATCACTTCTCCAAGGTCTCTCTGAACAACAAACACTCCCTGATTTATTGCCTGAGTATAAACATCGGATAGACCTTTTTTAAGCCGACCATACTCCTTGTCTCCCACCTGTGTATCCTTATTATTATATATGTTGTCGAGAGAGATTTTCCTACAATCAAACAAAAATCTCGTTAATTTCTTCCTGTACTCCTTTTCAATAGATAAATACCTAAAGGTCTTTACATCCTCAGGAGTGCTTGTTTCCCCCTCCGAATCATTTTCCGTTTTCCCTTCGGTGGTATTATTCAAAATTTGTGTTACAGGTAGGAAACCCCCAGGCACCCACCACTCATCACCCCAAGGCACATCCTGCATACCCATCTGTAGACGTTGATTGATCTGGTTGATCGGCCACCCCATATGGAACATCTTCATTGCAGTGTCCACTTTTTCCGAGTAGTTGGTCTGCAACGGACCGACATTTGCTAGATCGAACGCTCCATACACCTTACCACCTTCGATCTTAGCAAACAACTTCGCCCAGAGAAGTGTTTCTATGTAAGTAATTTTAGGAACAAGACACTCTTCCCAAAATGCTTTGTGAGCAGATTTTATGCCTTCATATGACTTTATGTCCTGATATAAACCTAATACTACTTCATTAACCTTATAGACAGCCATGATCTCCGATCGAGACATTTTCTTCGTTTCGATGAACTCCATGTCTTTCTGGGAAATCTTAGCCTCTGAAAATTTAGCACCACCTTCAATCAAGGCTACCCTATGGGCTTTACCTGCCCCTCTATGTCTATCTTCAAATTGTCTCAGTATCCTCTCGTACTGTTCATCACTAAGTTCCTGATCAGTCGTTAGGAATCCCCCAATCTCACAACCATCCTTAAAGAAATTTATGTTATACTGACCAGCAAAGTAATCTTGGTCTATGCTGTTTCGAGCTGCTGCAAGTGGGGACATGCCTCTGATGTCATTGTAAGGATTGAAATATTTAATGTGAACAATTTGAGATGCTGGGAAAGTAATCTCATGTGTTGTACCCTTCATATATGCCCATCCCACAACCATTCCATTTGCCTCGTTGAAAACAGGTTCAAATCTTGTGGGATTGAATGTCCATATCTCAGAAGGAATTTGAGTAACATCCCCTCGTTCAAGAATCCAAAAGCATTCACCATACAGACTCAAGAAGGTCATCGTTGCACTGAATAACAACTCTTGTGTCATGTATGGATTTGGATTTGTGAATACTTCATATAGAGGACCAGATTCGATCACTTTTGGCTCTCTACCACTTGGTCTTGATTTGTATAGACGGAAGGGAACCCTTTGAATGTTACCTGCAATGGCATTTATAGCTGCATAAACCCATATACTCTGAGAATATGGTTGGGATACGGCGATATTTTCGGACTCAAGGACACTTCTCAATGATCTGTAGATCGTGAGATCATCCTTTAGTTGTGTAGGCCCTGCTTTCTTCACATACCCAAATTTTGCAAGCAATTTATCTATCATAGGACCTCACAAATAACACAATTACTTCCACCATATTTCTTCTTCTTCTTTTTCGGAACAGGTGCTGGCGTGGTCTGTTTCGCTTTTTTAACCTTCTTTTTCACCTTCGCCATTGTATTCCCCCTCCTCCTCCTTATTATTATAATAGTCGTACTCGCAAACCCGCTGACTTCTTCTTGGACGTATACAACGCATAACGCATTTGATCCATTGCATGATTCATGAAATCTATCGGTATATCCGTTGCATTACCGTCCTTATCTTTTCTCCAACTGTAAGCCCTTAACTCCTTAAGGGTATTTATGCTCGTTGAGTGAACATGGATCTTCAATTGTTTGCAATAGTCAATACCAGGGTTAATTTGCTTCAGTGCCGGT
>Ga0116185_1004313_pt1 | contig 11671 bp, 10 predicted proteins | sample AD_JPNNA7_MetaG_FD_89754 | JGI IMG/M metagenome (GOLD analysis project Ga0116185, IMG submission 89754) | Active sludge microbial communities of municipal wastewater-treating anaerobic digesters from Japan - AD_JPNNA7_MetaG | ecosystem: Engineered > Bioreactor > Anaerobic > Digestate | place... | reverse complement strand
TCCTCGCTGCCGACGGGTCCGACGGTCTCCGTCGGGTGGTTCGGTTCGAAGCGCGCCGGGTCGTACACCATGTTCCACACCATCCCCGCCGGGATGGGGGGCTGCGGCGGATTCTGGAAGCCGACCGAAAGCGCACCGCCCCGGGCGAAGGGCCCCTCTGTCCGACCCCACACCCCCGCAATGGTGAAGCTGTACCCCATCGTCCGGATACCCGCCCGCCCGATATCGCGCAGGATCCGCTTCAGGTGCGCCATCTGCTCCGCTCGGCGCGGTCCATCCAACAGCACGTCGTGCCAGTGGGCGGGAGCGAAATTCTCCAGCGCCTCCAGTTCCAGCCCCTCACCGGTGACCAGCGCCTTGAGGTCTCCGAGTCCCTCGGCGGCCCAGATCGGGTCGTCGGCTTCCGACACCCCGAAGCCGTATGCCGCCTGATCCGAGGTGATGATCTTGGAGCCCTCCCGGACAAAGAGCCCCGGCAGATGGGCCACGATGTGCGTGACCCCGGCCTGTCGCGCGAAGCGCAGGGTCTCCCGGTTGAGGAGCTGTCGGTATAGGCCGAGACCGAGCTTCATGGCGTCCCCCTCGTGCGGCGGATGGTCGGGAGCTTGGAGCGGCAAACGGCGGCGCGGTGTCCGCCGGAGACAGGCGGGTCAAGTTGTACGCAAGGACCGCGTCGGCCTGGTGCGGGGAGCGGCTGTCCCTATGGCTTCTTTTCCTGCTCCTTGCACTGTTGCGCGGCCTCACGGATCGTCTTGCCCGCGTTATCCGGATTCGCGAACACCTTGTCGAGGCACTGCTGGAGCTTTGCCGGATCGAGGCCGAGACCCCGCGACAAGATATTCGTCACTTGGATCTTCTGGTTGAAGGGCGCCTGGATCCAGACGCTGCCGATATCGCCGTCGCTCAACGCCCACGCGGGTACCGCCACCGCCAGCGCGCAGGCTGTCGTCACCCCCAGATGGAACCCTCGCATCTCCGCATCTCCTCGTGCGCTGTGGCCCGACGCCGCGGGCCGTCGTTTCGTCAAACAGACGCCCGGGAACGCTTTTGTCTTCGCCTGGCCCCCGCCCGGCCGCGCGAATTCTTGGGACCCCGGCCATCGCGTGCCCCGGAACGGCACCGGCTATCCGAGCGTCTCGAGCCGGGCGAGCGCTTCCGCCCGACGCGAGAGCGCCGTGGCTTTCCCCTGGAAGATGCGGCCCGAGCCGCCGCCGCGTCCCCCCAGGACATCCGCCACGCCGCGGCCCGCGGCCGCGAGATCCATCGTCGCGCGTTCGCCGGCGCAGAGGACAAAGGCCCCCTGGCCCTCCCCGCCCGCGGTGAGGAGCGCAACCCGGTCCGGGGCGAGCCTCACGAACTCTCTGGCCACGCGCTGCAGAAACGCGAGGTCGCGCTCCGGCCAATGGGCATTCGCAACCTTTTCCGAGCCCATCGCGAGGGCGCGTCCGGCCGCAGCCGCCAGCTCCTCCTCCAAGGCTTTTACGGCCCGCTGCGCGTCCTTGAGCTGGTCGAGCTTCGCGGCGACGCCGGACGGGAGGTCGTCATCCGACGTCCCCAGGAGCTGCCGCAGTTTCGCGCTGCGCTCGTGGTGGGCGCCCAGCAGGCGGCGGAGTCTCGCCCCGGCCACGTAGAAGAGCCGCGTCCCGCCCCGCATGGCCTCCGTCCCCAGGAGCTTCAAGCCCTCGATCTCCGCCGTGCTCCGCACGTGCGTCCCGCCGCACGTGTTGAGGTCGACCCCGGCGATTTCAACCAACCGGACGGTGCCGGTAAAGCCGTCGGGAAGCCCGCGCGTCCGGACGGAGAGCGTCGCGTACTCCTCCGGGCTGACCCGCCGCGCGGTGACGGGCCGCGCTGCGCGGATCTCGGCGGCGATCGCGTCTTCCAGCCCCGCGATCTGTTCGGCGGTTGGCTTCGACGCGTCCAGCTCGATATCCGAGACCCGCTCGCCTAGATGGAACGCCGTCGTGTGCCAGCCGCAGCGCTGTTCCGCCACCGCGGTGAGGAGATGCTGGCCCGTGTGCTGCTGCATGTGGTCGAAGCGGCGCGCCCAATCCAGCTCCACCCGCACCCGCCCGGCAGGCGCCTCGCCGGCCAGGTAGTGCCTGATCTGACCGTCCACCGTCCGCACGTCTTCGACCGGCACGTCTCCGATCCGACCCCGATCGGCGGGCTGGCCCCCGCCTTCGGGATACAGGATCGTGTCGGCCAGGACGACGAAAGCGCGGCCCCGCGCCTCGCCCGTGCGCACCACGTCGGTTTCCATGGACCGGAGGAAAGGCTCGCGTTCGTAGGCAGGGATCTGCATCGCGGAATCCTCGGACGTTCAGCCCCCCGGCTTCCCGGTTCGGGTCCGAGTGGTCAACTCCCGTACCGCTCCCACGATGCCCTGCGGCATCCAGACGATGAACGCCATCAGGGTCAAGCCGTAGATCACCAGGCGGAGCGCCCCGGCCATCCGCAACAGCTCCGGGAGGATCGTCAATATTGCGGCCCCGATGATGGGCCCGGCGAGCGTCGTCATTCCGGCGAAGACGACCATGACCAGGATGTTGATGGACTCGCCGATGGTGAAGGTCACCGGACTGATGAAAAGAATATAGTGGGCGTAGAAGGCGCCGGCAACCCCGGCCAGGCCCCCGCCCAGCGTGAAGGCGAAAACCTTGTACCGCATCGTCTCGATCCCGAGGGATTGCGCCAGTTCTTCGTTTTCGCGGATGGCGATGAGCGCCCGCCCGAGGCGCGACCCCACGATGCGGTACGCGAGGTAGGCGATGCCCGCCACGAACGCCACGACCAGGTAATAATACGACACCCGCGATTCGAAAGTCGTCCAGGAACCGAGGAACACGGGCAGGCCCGGCCGCGGGATCCCCGGAATACCCATCGGCCCTTTGGTCACCGACACCCAGTTGTTCAGCACCACCGTGACCAGGACGCCGAAGAACGCGGTGGTGATCGCCAGGAAGTGGCCCCTCAGACGAAGCACCAGTCGTCCCAGGGCGTAGGAGAGGACACCGGCCGACAGGCCGCCGGCCCACATGGCAAGCCAGAAGGGGAGTCCGAGCGTCAGGCTGGCCAGGGCCGAGCCGTAGGCGCCGATTCCGTAGAACGCCGCATGGCAGAGGGACACCTGCCCCGTGAAGCCGATGATCAGCCCCAGGGAGATGGCCAGCATGGCGTGGATCCCGGCCATCACGAAGATGTGCAGGTAGTAGTCCAGCGAGAAGAGCGCCGGCACGCACAGCAGACCTGCCGCCGTGCAGAGTGCGGCAATCCAGCGACCCGCCCGGTTCATGCTTTGCGCCCTCCCACCAGCCCCTCGGGCCGGAGCAGGAACGCTAGGACCAGGAGCAGGAAGGGGTACGCGTCCTTGTAGGCGTAGGAGACAAATCCGCCGCCCAGACTTTCCACGAGGCCGACGCAGAGGCTGGCGCAGACGATCCCGCGGATGTTTCCCATGCCGCCCAGGATCACCACGATGAAGGCCTTCAAGACGACCGTCCACCCCATGTCCGGCGAGACCAGGAAGATCGCCCCCACCATGGAGCCGGCCGCCGAGGCCAGCATGCTGCCGATGGCGAATGTCACGGCATAGATGCGGAACACGGGAATCCCGGCCATCTGCGCGGCGATGCGGTCCTGTGCCACCGCGCGCATGGCCTTGCCGGTCTTGGTGTGCTGGATGAAATAAGCCAGGAAGCCCACCAGCGCCGTGCCCACCGCCAGCGCCAGCAGCCGCTCCAGCGTCACGTGGAGTCCCAGAAAGCGCAGGTGGACCTGGGCGAACTCCGACTCGATCTTGCGGGGATCCGCCGTGAACAGGAGGAGAGCCGCGTTGGTGAGAAATGTGGAGAGGCCGAAGGAGAGCAACATCCCGTTGATCAGGGGTTTGCCCACGATGGGACGGAACACCACCCGCTCCACCACGATGCCGAAGGCGGCCATGCACAGCATGGCCAGAACGACGGCCGGCAGGAACGGCGCCCCCAGCCCGGTCATGACGAATAGCGTGGCGAACGCCCCCAGCATGTAGAATTCGCCGTGGGCAAAATTGGTGACCTCGAGGATCCCGAAGATCAGGAAGAGCCCGAGCGCCACCAGCATATACAGGCTGCCCAGGATGATCCCGTTTAGCGCCTGCTGGAAAAAGACGGCGATCACGACCCGCGACCCCGCACCCTCGCCTGGGTTGGGCTGCCGGCGTCCGACAGGCTCCGGTGAACACCGGAACCTATCGGACGCCCAGCGCGCTTAATCGACGGCCTTGACCGGGCCGGCCTCCACCACAAACTTCCCGCCCTTCACGCTGATGATGTATTCGTCGATGATGAGCTGGTTCGTCTTGTCGAAATACGCTTTCCCCTGCGGCCCCTGGTACTGCGTCTTGGTCAGAGCGTCCCGGACGGCGGCCGGTTGGGTGGACTTGGCGCGGGAAATGGCTTGGGCGATCATGTGGACCGTATCGTAGCCGGCCTGCGCGTACTTCTCCGGCACGCGCCCGTAGCGCGCCTTGTAGGCGGTCACGAACTTCTGCGCAGCGGGTGTCTCGATCGTGTCCACGAAACGGCTGGCGCCGATCATACCCTCGGCCCGTCCCTTGGTCAGCTCGATAAACTTGGAGTTGAAGGTCCCGCTGGTCGGATCCATGAGGATCATCTTCTTGTTGAGACCCAGCTCGAAGAACTGGTTCACCACCCGCGACAGGTCCATCGTCTCGCCGAGCAGGCAGAGACCCTGTGCGTCCGTCGCCTGCAGCTTGGTCAGGATGGCGTAGTAGTCGGTCTCTCCCTGGTTGAAGTACTCCACCATGCCGACCTCGCCCCCCAGTTCTTTGATCTTTTTGGAGAAGGCGTCTACCGAACCGCGGCCGTAGTCCGTGTTCACGCCGATGAAGGCCCACTTGCGGACCTTCTTCTCCTTCACGGCGTACTTGGTGAACGCGTTGGCGATCATCTCGGAATTGTCGCACGCGCGGAAGACCCACTCGTTGTCGGACTGGGTGATCTTGGGCGCCAGCGAGATCGGGGTGACGAGCGCCACGCGCTCGCGCTTTGCCACCTCCATGGAGGCCAGCGTGCACGAGCTGGCGAAATCCCCGATCACCGCCGCGACCTTGTGGACGCCGACCAGCTTGGTCATGGCCGCCACCGACGTGGCGGGCACCCCCGCGCTGTCTTCCACCACGAGGTCGATCTTCATCTTCCCGTCGATCCCGCCGGCGGCGTTGATCTCGTCCGCCGCGAGCTTGATCCCGTCGGTGGTGAGCCCGCCGTCATAGGCCAGCGTACCGCTCACCGGCATCAGCACGCCCAGCTTGACCGTCTCGCCGGCCCACGCGGGGTTGAAGCCCACACCCAGACCCATCGCCGCCGCGATAAGCACGCCCACCAGCACCCGCCCGCCCGACCCCTTGCGATCCCGCATGATGACCCTCCTTGTTTTGACCTACCACAAGCCACTGTGCCTCGGATGCCGAGCAGCTCGTCCGCGTTCGGGTTCCTCAAAGCGGTCCACGTGCACGGCGGAGTGCAAGACCAGGCGCGGGGCGTACTCGGTACGTACGTCGCAGCGCCCCGCGCGCGTCACAACGCGGCAGGTGGGCCGGTTTCCGCAGCCGGTTAGATCCCCAGGTACGATTTCCGCACCGTATCGTTGCGGAGTAGGTCTCGCGCCGGCCCCGCCAAGGCCACGCGTCCAACCTCCAGCACATACCCGTGATCCGCCATGTTCAGCGCCATAAAGGCGTTCTGCTCGACAAGCACGATGGTGGTCCCGGCGGCGCGGATCCCCTTGATGATCTCGGCCAGACGCTCCACGACGATGGGGGCCAAGCCGAGCGACGGCTCGTCCAGCAGCAGGAGTTTCGGCCGGGCCATCAGCGCGCGTCCGATGGCCAGCATCTGCTGCTCGCCGCCGCTGAGGCTTCCGGCTTTCTGGGTTTGCCGATCCGCCAGGATCGGAAAGTGCGCGAACACCGCCTCGATCCGTCGTTGCAACTCCGTCGCGGCGGAGACCGTATAGCCGCCCATCTCCAGGTTTTCCAGAACGCTCATCTGCGGCCAGACCCGGCGTCCCTCGGGGCAGGGGGCGATACCGCGCCGCACGATGTCCCACGGTGGTCGGCCGTCGATTCGCGCCCCCTCGAACAGGATCTCGCCCGCCGTCGGCCTCAGGACGCCCACGATGGAGTGCAGCAGCGTGGTTTTGCCCGCGCCGTTCGCTCCGATCAGTGTCACGATGCTGCCCGCCGGCACATCGATGGAGACGCCGTGAAGCGCCTTGAGACGGCCGTACGAGGTTTCCAGGTCCACGACCTTAAGCATGGACGGACGCTCCCTCGACAAAGCCGCGTCCCAGATAGGCCTCGACGACCGCCGCATCTTTGGACACGACGCCGGGCGGGCCGTCGGCGATCTTCCGCCCCTGATTGAGCACGACCACGCGGTCCGAGATCCCCACTACAAGCCGCATATTGTGCTCAATCAGCAGGACCGTGATCCGCCTCTCGTCGCGGATCCGGCGGATCAGCGCCATCAGGTCGTTTGTCTCGGCAGGGTTCAAGCCGGAGGCGGGCTCGTCGAGAAGTAATAATCGTGGCGACGCCGCCAGCGCGACCGCGATTTCCAGGATCCGCTGTTTCCCGTATGGAAGATTCTTGCCAAGCTGATCCGCCCACGGCCCGAGGCCGGTGAACGCCAGGGTTTCGGCCGCCCGCCGCTCCACCTCCGCCTGCTCGGCCCTGGCGCGCCGGTTGTGGAGCAGGATGCTGGGAATGCTTGCGTGCCGCATCAGGTGAAAGCCGGTGACGACGCCGTCGCGGACGGGAATCTCCGAAAAGATGTTGGTCTTTTGAAACGTCCGGACCAGCCCCATGGCGGCGATCCGGTAGGGCGGCAGCCCCGTGATATCCCGGTCCCGGTACCGCGCACTCCCGGCGTCGGGGGCGAGAAAACCGCTGACCAGGTTAAAGAACGTGGTTTTCCCCGCGCCGTTCGGCCCGATGAGGCTGAGAACCTCCCCGTCGTCTACAAAGAGGTCCACCTGGTCCACGGCCTTGAGCCCGCCGAAGCAAATGGAGAGTCCGTGGGTTTCCAGAAGCCGCAAGACTCGCCTCCCGGCCCCATGGCACGGGCAGTTGATGTATGGCAATTCGGTCCTTCTCAAGCCTAGGCGGTGCCAGGTATAGTCAAAGCCGTTCCCGGAGTCAAGGCGACGCGACCAGGTGTCTAGAGGCCAGGACAACGTGGCGCCGGTCGGGCGAAGGAGCCGAGCATGGACCTCAACGGGGCTGTGGCCATCGTGACGGGGGCGGGGCGGGGGATCGGCCGGGCGACGGCGCTGGCGCTGGCGCGGCGCGGTGTCGCGGTGGTCCTGGCGGCCCGCACGCAGGCCGAGATCGAGTCGGTGGCGGCCGAGGTGGAAGCCGTGGGAGCCACGGTCTTGCCCGTCGTCGCCGACGTCTCGCGGGAGGACGACGTCGCCGGCATGGTGGACCGGACCCTCCAGACCTACGGCCGCGTGGATATTCTGGTGAATAACGCCGGGGCGTCGCTGCCGGAGCGCCCTGTGGTCGACACCAGTCTGGCGGACTGGGAGCGTATGTTGCGGATCAATCTCACCGGCCCGTTTCTGTGCGCTCGCGCCGTCCTGCCCATCATGATGCGGCAGCACTCCGGCAAGATCGTCAACGTCGCGTCCATCGGGGGGCGGATGGGATTCGCCGGCATCGCGGCGTACGGCGCGGCCAAGGCGGGCCTCCTCCACTTCACCGCCAGCCTCGCGGCCGAGGTGAAGCGATTTGGGATCGATGTCAACGCCGTGTGCCCCAGCGGGACGGACACCCGGTTGCTCCACGAGACCGGCCGGGCCAAGGGGCGGACCAACCTGATCCGTCCCGAGGAGATCGCCAACGTGATCGCGTTCCTCGTCTCCCCCGAATCCTCGGCCATCACCGCCACGGCCATCGAGGCCTACGGCCCGAGCAACCCGCTCTTCGGCCCACTCCTGCCCGGCGAGAAATGCCACTGACAGGAGGCGGCGCCCGGGGCGCAACCCTCGCATCGCGCCGCGTCCTGGACGCCCGGGGCTGCGCGCACCCCGACCCGGGCCGGTATGCCCGTCGGCGAGCATCGACGTCAAGAAACGTGGGCCCGCGATGGGGTCAGGGGGGCGTGAGACGCCCGACCTCACTCGTGAAATCGGTGCCGTACCGCCGCCAGATGTCGACCGCGACCGCCAGCGGCTTGACCATCGGCAAGGTGTAGGTGTGCACGTCATGTTCCGCGAGGTACTCGGTGGTGCTCCGAACGTAATGCGAATAGCCTCGCGGCGAAATGATGAGCGGTTTCCGCATCTCCGACATGACCTCGACCAGCCGCTCCGGGACGTATTCGGAGAGATACGGGACCTGGAAGTAGATGCCCACAATGATGATATCCGTATTCGGGTCCGCATTGAGGATGCGGATGGCCTCGAGCAACCGGTCGTCGTTGGCGTCGCCGAACAAATCCAGCGGATTCGAGGTGACGCGCTCCGTGATGCGCTGGAGATCCTCCTGCCTCGCGACGCGGATCTTGCTCCCCAACAACGCGGTGAGCTCCCGTCGTGTGTCTTCTCCAAAGCTGCTCAGCCGCATGCCCCTGGACGTGAGCTGGTCGGCGAGAAGGATGCCCGCCCCACCGCCCACGCTCACCACCGCCACACGATCGCCCCGTGCAGGCTTCTGGGACGTGAGGATCGAGAGGACGTTGATCAGCACCTTCGGATCCTCGGTGAGCTCCTCCAGCAAGTAGAGTCCGGCCTGGTGGCACGCCGCCCGGAACGCCTGAAAGGAGCCGGCCAGCGACGCGGTATGTGACAGCGTGGCGGCCGCCCCGCCGGCCATGCCGCCCTTGATGACCAGGATCGGCTTCTTCTGGGCGATCTTCCCGGCGATCTCCATGAATTGGAGGCCGTTACGCAGCCCCTCCAGGTAGATCGCGATGACGCGGATCCGCGGATCCGCGCCCATGTGCGCCAAGAGCTCGGGAACCGAGACTCCACTCGCGTTGCCGCACGAGACCCATTTGCCGATCGGGCAGTTGTCGGCCGCCGCCATTTCCAATAGTTCTAGCCCCACGCCGCCACTCTGCGTCACCACGCCCACCACCCCGGTTTTCGTACTGACTTCCACCCGCCGCATGGGCAGGAACATGGTGTTGAGGCCGGAGAAATTATCAAAGACGCCGAGACAGTTGGGGCCGATGTAGGGGACATCGTACCGCTCCGCGACCGCGCGCAGCTCGTCCTCGAGGTCGGTCCGCCCGATCTCCGCAAAACCGTCGCTCACGATGATGGCGCCCTTGCCCCCGGTCTCGCAGAACTGCCGAAAGCTGGCGATGGTCGTTTCCGGCGCCACCGCGAACACGGCGACGTCGACGGGGCGCGGGAGATCGGCAAAGTCCTTGGCGCACTTGAGGCCCATCACCGTGTCGCGTTTGGGGTTGATGGGGTAGAGCTGCCCCACGCGGCTCGAGTTCTTGAGGATGATTCCACCGATCGAGCCGGGGGTTGAGGCGCCCACCACCGCGACGCTCTTCGCCTCGAAGATGGCCTGCAACCGTTGGAGCCGAGCCTCCGAGAGGTCGACCGCGCGCGGATGAACGACGGGCTCGCCCAGGATCACCCGCACGCCGACAATGGCGCAGCCGCGCTCGTAGAGAATGACCGGATTCAGATCCAATTCCCGCACCTCCGGGTGCGCCTCCATCAACCGGGACACTCGGATGGTGAGGTCGATCACCGCCTCTTTGTCCAGAGCGGGGCCGCGGAACCCGGCGACGACGCGGCCGGCCAGGGTCTCCGCGAGCATTCGCTCGACATCCTTTCGCGAAAGGACGCCGACCCCCGATGCGACGTCTTTGAACAGCTCGACGTAGCGCCCCCCGTATCCGATCATGGTCACGGGCCCGAACACCGGATCCTGCTGGGCGCCCACCAAAAGCTCGAATCCTGCGCGCGCCTGTTTCTGGACCAGGACCCCCTCGATCAGATCTGCGCCGGCCCGGCGCGCGTTCGCCATGATCGTGTCGTAGCTGGCCGCCGCCGTCGCCGGCGTCTCGATCCCGAGAGCCACCACGCCCGCATCGGTCTTGTGGATCAGATCGGGGGAGAGCGTCTTCATGACGCAGGGGAAGCCCAGCGCATCCGCGGCCGCGACGGCCTCCTCGCGGGTCGAAACCAACCGCCCGGCGACAGCAATGCCGACCTCGGAAAGCAGTTGTCGCGCGGTCGCGAAATCCGCCTGTCTCGCGTTCATTGTCGCCTCCCGGATACGCCGTCCCGTGCGCAACGTCGGCGATGCAGCCCGCCAAGAAGCCGACGACTCGGCCTGGTCCCAACCGTGCCTGCGGCGACCCGCCCGCGCCGCGCCGGCGGCGGCCGAACTGCGCGGCGTCTTTCAGCGTGACGCGGCTTGGCTCCCCGCATTGCTTTACGGTCAAGGGTAGTCCAAACGGCTCCTCGGCGCCAGCGCAGACAGCGGTCGCGGTGCGAGAGCGGGGAGCGCTGGCACCTCGGGGCCCGGCCGGCCGCAGGCCCAGGAGCTGTGGGGTCGAATGGTCTTTTCGGGGGCGATCCCACACCGCCACGATCCAACGAAGTACCGGATCGGAAGCGCGTGGCTGCGCGGACCCTTTGGACGTGGCCCGGGCAGTTCCGAAGCCGACGCCGCCCTCGTCGCTTGGCGCGACACCCTTGGCGGGGTGCCTGCGCCCGGAGTCCCTCGGTAAATCGGCCGTCAAACCGATTGGGTTGCCACCGTCGCCGCTGTCGGTCAGAGGGGAGGGGCGGCCGTTCGGCCCTTGCCGGACATCGCGGATCCCTTCGCCGAGGTCGTCGGGGGGCGCTCTTCCTTACGCCACGCCGTCACTCACCAGATGCAACCGCACCAGCAATCCCGGCCGGAGGGTGCCCAGAGGGGACGCCCTTTACATATTTAACTTCTCGGGTCTCCCCCCGGAATCAGAACCGCTGTGAGAGGGACACCCCTCGCGACCGCCGCATACCGCGTCAAACGCGTCGGACGCCGCGCCGCCGTCCACGCGGCGTGGGCGCATGCCGACATCCCACGGGTGGGTGTCGTCAAAGAGAAATCAAATAAGTAAAGGGCGTCCCCTATTGGCCCCGAGCGGATCTTCTCGCGCGCGCCGCTTTTTCGTCCTGGAATCGACAGCGGAATCCGGTAGTGATAGCGGCCGGTCCCTGTGGTCGCCGTGTCCCGCCGTTCGCCGCCTGCTGTCCGCCGCCGGCTCGCCCCCCCTCACCTTCTCCCCGCCAGCAGCGCCTCCACGTCGGCCGGGGTGCCGCGCCACGGGCCGGGCCGCTCCTGCTTGAGCGTCGTGACCGCCCCGGCCCAACGGCACGCCTCCTCGGGCGAGGCATGGAGGCGCTTGGCGACGTACGTGCCAAAGCACGTGTCGCCGCGGCCCGTCCGGCCGGTCAGGTTCCGCGGTGTGAACGGCGCCTGGTGGATTTTCCCATCCGCGTACACCGTCACGCCGGACGACTGGGTGAGGACGATCTCGCGCGGTCCGAGGGCCGCCAGCCTGTGTGCTGCCCTCGTGAGGTCGGTCTCGCCGGTGAGCAACTCCGCCTCGGCCTTGTCCACCTTGAGGTACGTGATATGCGCGAG
>Ga0116185_1004307_pt1 | contig 11683 bp, 14 predicted proteins | sample AD_JPNNA7_MetaG_FD_89754 | JGI IMG/M metagenome (GOLD analysis project Ga0116185, IMG submission 89754) | Active sludge microbial communities of municipal wastewater-treating anaerobic digesters from Japan - AD_JPNNA7_MetaG | ecosystem: Engineered > Bioreactor > Anaerobic > Digestate | place... | reverse complement strand
CATCCCGCAGATCGACCCGCCCGACGCCGAGGACATCGGCACGCGGCCGCTCGGGCAGAACGCCCACAAGCCTTTCAAGCTCGGCGGTTGAACCGGAACGGCGCGAGGTGAACCATGGGGCAGATCAACATGCAGGGGGCGCTCATCGGCGGCCCGCCCGCGGGCAGCGAGACGTTCCCGGCGTCGGTGTTCTCGGCGCCGCTGCGGTTGCGCACTGACCCCAAGGGGTTCAACGCGGCGACCGGGGTCCTTCAACAGCAGATTGCAACCGCCGTCGGGGTGTATGCCGCTCTGCCAGCGATTGGCACGGGCGGTGTCGTCACGAAGGGCAACACGTTCTACTTCAAGTCGAACGGGCCGGTGCTGCTGCGGCTCACGACCGACGATGGGGTGGGCGGCAACGTCGTTGCCGTGTTGCCTATCAACGGGCTCCACATCGTCGAGTTCGACGACACCAAGTTTCTGAAGCTCGCCGAGGTATCTGGATCGGCTCTCATCGAGTACTTCGCAAGCGGCCAATCGTAACGGGCCGGGAGAGGTGTTCAGCAATGGTCATCAAGGATGCGTTCAATCGGGTAAACCCGAACACGCTCGCCGACCTCATGCGGAAGGTCGGGCTCGGGGCAATCCTCCGCGGGCAGGTGCCGCAAGTGCTGCGCATGAAGACACCGGCGGCGTCGGCACGGGTGTTGGCGACGCTTCAGGCGTTCGCGCTCCCCGACGACTGCAAGGCAGCGCTCATCACGCGCGCCTACGCGCGGGCAACCGCCGCGGCGGGCACGCTCGGTGAACTGGCGATCCAGGCCCCGAACGCGACCCCGGCCGATGCACAGATCGCCATCGCCCCCAACGGCGACATCGTGGTGCTCGCGGCGAGCGCCTACGAGGAAGTGGACGTGGAGTTCATCCCGTCGCGCGGCGATGTCGTCGTGCTCGACGGGCAAGAGGTCGTGGCCGACCAGTTCGTCATCCCGGCGCAGTACCTCGCCCGCGGGGTCGTGTACCTCGTCGCGGCCGAGGCAACGGTCGGCGGTGCGACCGGCGAGAAGGTCATCCTCGCCCCGGCGGGTGTGCCCGCGGCGGGTCAGGCTGCACTCGACGTGGCGAAGGGCCTCGTGAACTTCGCGGCGGCCGACGCCGTGACCCGGTGCAAGGTGACGTTGCTCGTCGGTGCGCTGCTCGACCTCGACACGGTGCTCGAAACGACCGACGACACCATCTGACCGACGACGTGCAAACGGGAGGATAGAAGCACATGACCGACACGACGACGCAGCCCGCGGCCGGTGGGACGCCCCCAGCCGCACTGCCCAACAACTTCGTAGGGAGCGCGACGGGCGAACGCATCGCCCTGGCGGCCGAACCGCCTGCCGGTGCACCGCCCGCCGCACCATCCGCGACACCACCCGCGGCGGCAACCCCGCCTGCGACACCGACGAACGGCGGCAACGGTTCCCGTGCGGCGGCCCCGACCGACGGATCGCTCGCGGCACGGCTCGAACGTGCCCGGCGCAAGGCGCGCGAGGACGTGTTGCGCGAACTCGGGGTTGACGACCCGACGAAGATCAAGGCCGACCTCGCCGAGCTCGCGCGGCTGCGCACCGAACGCGAGAAGGCCGACCGCGAGAAGATGACCCGTGAGCAGCAGCTTCAGGCCGACCTCGAAAAGGAACGCAAGACCCGCGAGGAACTCGAAGCGAAGCTGCACGAGGAGGCGATCGCGCGGGTGTACGAACGGCAAGACAACCTCATCATCGACATCGCCCGGCGGCACGTCGACGGGGCGACGAGGCTGAAGCTCGACACGGCCCGCCGTGCGTTCGCCGAGTACGTCGAGGGGCTGCCGAAGCAGCAGGTCGCCCGCATGAACGAACGCGACATCGACCGGTGGTTCGCCAAGTTCGTGAAGGACAACCCGTGGCTCGCCCCGGCAATACCCGCGGCACCGCCCCCTGCCCCGGTGCGCAAGCCCATCACGACGACGACCCCGGCGGCGAAGGCGAAGCCCGCACCGCCCCCCGCACCGCCGTCGACCGACCCATCGACGAACCCGCAGGGCAAGACGTTCAAGCCCGGTCAACCGAACTCGATGACGCGAGCCGAAGTCACGGCCGAACTGAAGCGACGCGGCATGCGCGGCTGGCGGTAGGTATTCAATTCGCCCGATAGACGACGGCCCCGACGCGGCGACGTGTTCGGGGCCGTCGTCTATCGGGCGCACGGATGATCGATCATCCGTGCGCTTGACTCGCACCGGTTGACGGTGGCACCCTTCCGTTGTTGGCGTAGCGCAGGCACCCACGCGGCACACCGGCGGTCAACAGGTGGAACGCCCCGACGCGAAGCCCGAATCGTTCGACCCATTCACAAGGAGAAGCGCGATGTCAGGTGGACTTGTTCTCGGCGTTCCCCCCGCGGTGCTGCAACTCGTGCAGCAGGGACTGTTGGAGCGCGCCTTCCACGATGGTCTGTTCCCCGCCCTCATGTACCGTTCCGAGGCAGTCGCCGAGGAATGGGGTGCCAACACGGGCACCGAGATTTTTATGTCGCGGCCCGGCCTGCTGAAGCCGATCGTCAAGCCGATCGCACCGGGCACCGACCCCGTTCCGCAAACGGTCAGCTACGAGCAGTGGGTCGCGCGGCTCGCCCGGTACGCGGGCACGATCGACACCCACATCCCCACGTCGGTCGTGGCGAACGCCGACCTGTTCCTGCGGAACATTCACCAGCTCGGCTTGCAGGCCGGGCAGTCGCTCAACCGCATTCCGCGCAACGAGCTGTTCAGGGCGTACCTGAGCGGGCAGACGCTCACGATTGCCCCGGCGCTCGCCGGTGCGACGACGATCCGCGTGGCTGCCCTCAACGGCTTCACCGATGTCGTCGTGCCCGGTGCACAGGTGCGGCCGAACCCGGTGAGCCCGGCGACCCCGCTCGCCATCGGCATCGTCGGTGTCGCGGGCACGCGCAACGTCATCGGGTACACGCCCGACGACCCCGACGACCCGTATGGCCCCGGCACGCTGCTGCTCGACGCCGCGCTCGGTGTCGGCATCGGTGCGCGCACGCCCGTCGTGTCATCGCAGGCACCCCGCGTCATCCGGTCGGGTGGCGGTCTGTCGGTCGACGCGATCGGTGCGGCCGACACGTTCACCCTTCAGGACGCCATCAACGCGGTCAACCGGCTGCGCAAGGCGAACGTGCAGCCACACGAGGATGGGTACTATCACGCCCATATCTCGACCGACGGCAACTCCCAGGTGTTCACCGACCCGGCGTTCCAGCGCCTCAACACCGCGTTGCCCGACCACACGTACTACCAGGAGGCCTTCATCGGCACGATCGCGGGCATCGCGTTCTTCCTCAACAACGAGTCACCGGACCACGCAAATGCTGGCGACCGCATCGCGACGGGCACCAACGCCTTCTACTCGCAGGACATCGGTGCCGAGACGACGAACGATTCGGGCATCAACATCGGTCGCATCATCGTGACGGGCCGTGGTGCGCTCGTCGAGAAGTACCTCGACGAGAAGCAGTACGTGACCGAGGCCGGTGTGACCGGCAAGGTCGGCGAGTTCACGGTCGTCAACGCGGGCATCGAAGTGCAGACCGAACGTGTGCGCCTCATTCTGCGTGCGCCCCTCAATCGCCTTCAGGACGTGGTTGCCGCGTCGTGGAGCATCACCACCTCGTTCCCGGTGCCCAGCGACGTGTCGTCGGGCGGCCCCGAGCGGTACAAGCGCAGCATCATCATTGAGCACGCGCTCGACTAACCCCACCGGTGCCCGACGGATGATCGATCATCCGTCGGGCGACACCGCCCGCCCCGTTGTCGTGGTAACATCGGGGCATGACCCCGACCAAGATTCTCGTGTTGGTGCCGGTTGCGTTCGTGCACGACGGCATCGCCCAGGTATGGCGACCCGGCGACGTTGTGAACGCGGCCGACTATCCGCAGGCGTTCATCGACGACCTGTGGCTACAGCTCAGCGCAGCAAACAAGGTCACGTCCTACGACGTGGCACCGTTGCCGCTACAGCAGGCGGTCGATGCCGTGGTGGCGTTGCGGCTGCGCGGTGGTGACGTGGAAGAGGGGGCGTCATCGGCACTGCTGTTCCAGGCGCTCGTCGGTGGAGTGCCATGACCGAACTGAGGGCATGGGCCGACCGGGTGGTTGGTGATGCCGCGGTGCCCGACGTTCGACAGCAGACGGACTACACTTGTGGCCCGTCGGTGCTTGCGGCGGTGTTGCGGTACTTCGGCCGGGCGGTGCCCGAGGTGACGCTCGCGGCCGAGGCGGGCACGACACCCGAGGACGGCACGATGTTCGACGCGATGGCGCGGGTGCTTCGCGCGCACGGGCTCACGGTCGAACCGTCGTCGACGCTCGACCCCGCCACCATCAAGCGGTTGCTCGCCGACGGGGCGCTCGTCGTCATCGCGTTGCAGGCGTGGGATTCCGAGCTACCACCGCTCGGTGGGTACGCAGCCGAGTGGAACTCGGGCCACTACGTCGTGCCGGTCGCGGTCGACGACGAGGCGGTGCTATTCGAGGACCCGGCGGTTGCAGGGCGTCGTGCGTTCCTCACGTTCGAGGAGTTCGGGCAACGGTGGCACGATGTCGACGCGGGCGGGGTGTACCCGCGCGGATTCGGCCTTATTGTACGAGGCACCGGCCCGGTCGTCTGGCGACGGCGGGTCGGGCGACTTGCCCCACCGGTTCGGATGGGGTGATATGAGGCAGGAGGTGCATTCAATGCGCAAGGCAACCGGACAGGACGACAAGAGCGAGAACGTGCAAGTGCTTGGCAACGGCCCAATCCCCGACGTGCGGCTCGACGATCCGTCGGCGATGACCGCGGGCACGGTCGGGTCGGCGGTCATCGCCGACCCCGACGCCGAAGCCGAAGCCCCGAAGCCGAAGTGGTATCGCGTCATCAAGGGCGGCATCGTGCTCGATGGCGGGTTCCGCGCACGGCTCAAGGAGGGCAAGGAGATCAACAGCCTCAACTACAACATTCGGCGGCTGCAACAGCAGGGCATCATGTTGCAGGAGTTCGACCCCGCCGACGAACCGGTGTCGATGTTCGGTTGATGCCGTGAAGGAGGTGCCGTCGTGCCGCTCACCGAAGACGAGAAGGTCAAGATTCGCCACCACCTCGGGTTCCTCAACGTGGCCGAGGCGATGACGTTCGTGTTGGGCACGCCCGCGGCTGTCGAAACGCAGTTCCTGGTCGAGGGCGCGATGAACCGCGTGCTCGAATCGGCGCTCGTGCAGGTACGACGGCACGTCCAGATCCTCGACACAATCGAACAGCAGAAGATCGACGACCTCGAATTGCTCGCCGTCACCAAGGTCGGCGAGATCGAGATTCGGCAGGATGAACAGGAGGCGCTCGACCGGCAGTACGAACGGTGGCAGGCCTCCCTCGCGAACCTTCTCGGCATCTACCCGAACCCGTGGGACAAGCGCAACGAGTCGGGATTCAACGTGCCGGTCATGCACGGGTAGGAGGCGGTCATGCGTCGTGAACTGAAGGCGGTCGGGTTGTACGTTGCCGGGCATGTTCAATTCGCGCTCGCGGTGCTCGGGTTAGTGGTCGTCGGGGCGATGACATGCACCCCGAAGCAGCGAACCATCGCGCGCACGGTCATCGACGTGGTTGAGGCCGTGTGCCTCGACAGCCCGACCCCGCGCGATTGCCTCGCACGCACGCATTTGGCGATGTCCGCGCAGCCGGGGTTCGACACGCCCGACGCGGGCGGCATCGTCGACCCATTCCCATCGGCATCATCATCGGCGAGCGCGGTGCCAACGACACCGGTGCGACCGCCCGCACCCGCCGGGAGCCCGTGACATGCCGCGGCCGCGACCGCTCACGCCGAACGAAGCGTCGCGCACGCTCGCGAACCGGCTCGGTGTGCGGCTTGCGCCGCGCATCCGGCAGCTCGCAACCAAATTTGGCCTCCGGTCCAAGCGCGTGTTCCTCGTGTGGACCCGGTTCGCAGGTCCCGAACGGGGCGACGGCGATGAACGCCTCCTCGCGCGGCTCGAATTGCTGCCAACGCCGCGGGTCATCGACATGAGCACGGTTGTGTTCAACCCGTACTCGGCGGGCACGCTCCCCGTCGGCACATTGCGAGTCGATAAGATTGCCGTGACCTACACCGCGGACCAGCTCATGGGAAAGGCCGTTCCCGGTCAACCGCGCGGAGCCAAGATCGAGGAACCGACCGACTTCTTCTGGGAGGTTGTTGAGGACGGCCGCGGCGACAATCCGCCGATGCGCGGGCGGTATCGGCTCATGGCGCAACCCGACCGGCGCGAGGGCGACGTGTGCTGGTCGGTGTTGCTCGAACGCATGAGCGAGGACATGGATCGGCAAGGCCGCAGCCAATACGGCATCGACCCCGACGACCGATGACGACCTACACGCTACGCCTCGACCAAGTTGCCGGGCACTTCGAGAAGGTGCAGGGCGACATGCGGAAGGCGGCGATGCGCGGGTTGCTGTCGGCGGCCCAGCGGACGCAACAGGAGATCGTGTTGCGCATCATCCCCACGCGCAGCCCGAAGCCCGTCGACCGCGCGGCGTCGGGGTATCTCGGCGGGTGGCGTGCGCGACCGACCGAGGACGGGGCGGTCATCGAGAACCTCGAAACTCACGCGGCGTTCATCGAGTACGGGGTCAAGAACGTCAAAGTTGGTGCCCGCATGATCCGCATGCTCAGCGAGTGGGCCGTGCGCAAGGGGCTCGCGACGGCCGAGGATGCGGTTGCGCATGCGTGGGCCATCGCCCGGTTGATGCGCAACCGGGGTATCTTCAACGGCGGGCAGGGGTTCGGCATCCTCAAGGAAGCGACGGAAAAGCACGTTCCGCGGTTCGTTCGCGAGGAGGTCGCGCGGGAGCTTCAACGGCTGTAGCCTATGGGCATGGCCGACGAAGGACTCATCGCGCACGAAGCGTTCGACCTCGTGACATCGCCCTATGGGCGGGTGTGGCCGGTGCGTGCCGAAAAGCCGCTTCCAGCGACCGATACCCGAACGATCGTGCTGCGGCGGTTCCGGCAGTTCTTGTCGCTGCTGCGGTTCCGTCGGCCGGGCAACGCACCGGGGCAGACGATCGAGTTCCGCGTTCCCGCCGAGAACATCCACATCGAGCAGCCCGACAACGTGAAGGAGTTGAAGTTTCCCGGCATCGCCATCCTTCCCGGTCGCGGCACGTCGGAACCGATTGGGCTCGGCCCGCCGAAGGTGTTGGAGGACACCTGGAACGTATACGGGGCCGACACGGTGCTCGTGCAGCAAGGCGAGTACACGGAGGACTTCACGGTCGAGGTGTGGGGATCGCAACGGGCCGAACGTCGCGCGCTCATAGCGGGCATATCGGCGGCCCTCCGGTCGGCTGACGATTCGTACTCGACCCGCATCAAGCTCCCCGAATACTACGACCGGGTGTGCGAGTTCTGGTTGAGCGGGCAGCAGCACATTGACGACCCCGACGTGGTGCGCGGGCGTCGACGCGGGCACCTGTTCGTGGGGATGCGGGTTGCCGAAGTGCAGCTCATCAACGCGGTCGGGTTCAAGTCGGTCGGTGTCGACCTCGAGGCGTGCAACGTCGACGTGGACGTGTCGGTGTCGGTCGAGGTAGCGGAGGTGGAAGTGAACGGCCCATAGCGGGCACTAGACGTGCCGGGCGGGGCATGGCAGCATCCCCAACATCGGCACCGCATTGGAGGCACCATGGCAGGCGCAGGGTTCATTCGACGATTCACGTTCGACCCCGGAATGGAAGAACTGCTGGCGATCGAGGGTGTCGTCATCATCGATCGCGAACCACCGGCGCAGTTGACCGGGGTCGGCACGGGCATGGTGACGCTCATCGCCGAGTTCGAGGATGGGCCGTTCGAGACGCCCTATCAGGTCGCATCGTCGGCCGACTTCCTCGCGGCGTTCGGCGGGTTCGGGTTCGTGTACGACGGCACGCCATCGAACAATCCGTGCGCCCGAACGCGCAAGGCCGACGGTGCCATCACGCCCGAGTACTGGAACGGCAACGGGTTCATCGGCCTGACCAAAAAGCGGTTCCGCCAGCTCAACGTCGTGCGGGTCGACACGTCGGTGGGTGCCGTCGAGTTCCGTCGGCTCGCGTGGCTGCTCGGTGCAAGCGACTTCTCGTTCGACCTCGAACCAGGGCAGTTCATCACGACCGACGTTGGTGGCGGCCCGCTCGTCGCGACGTTCAACGCGACGGCCGCGGTGCTCACGGGCGGTGCGTTCGTCGGGGCGCTTGCCGACGGCGACACCATCACGATCGGCTACGATGCCGAAACGGACTTCACGGTCACGTTCCTCGCGACCGACGTGACCATCACCGATGCCATCAGCCGCATCAACCAGACGGCGGGGTTCACGTTCGCGAGCAACTTCGGTGGTGCGATCCAGTTCACCGGTCGTGTGCGCGGCACCGACGGCGAGGTGCGGATTGTCAGCGAGGCACCCGCGGGCGTGCTCGCAAAACTCGGGCTGTCGTTGTCGGGTACGAAGGGATCGGAGACCTCGAACGCCGCATCGTTCCCGGTCGCGCTCGTGCCAGGTGATACGTTCATCGGCAAGGTCGACAACCAAGCAATCGCCGACACGCTCACGATCGAGGCGACCCCGGCGAGCATCACGGGTGCCGCGGCGACCTATGCGGCCGTTCTGCCTGGCGACATCCTCGTGGTGCAGATCAACGGAATCCCCGGCAACCAGACCATCATCTTCACCGGCCTCGAAGCGACGCAGGCCGCGTTCCTCAACACCATCAACGGGCAGCTCACGGGCGGTGCGGCGCTCGACAACGGTGGTCAGGTCGAGATTCGCACCGACCGCAAGGGCAGCAGCGCGGGTGGCGCAATCGTCGCGGGCACGCCCGCGGTGCTCGTGTCGCTCGGGCTCGCACCCGCTGCACTGGTCAACCCCGGCCCGAACAATGTCGCCGACGTGTATGCCGTGACTGCGGCCGAGTTCGCGGGTCTGCTCACGACGACGTTCGTCAACGGCACGGCGGGGTCGACGGGTGTCAACCTCGGCGGCACGCGGGTGCGGTGGGAGACGAACACGCCCGGCCCGGCCCCGAACGGTGTGCAGTTCACCGGCGGCACGGGTGTCGCGGCGATTCCCGGCTTCGATCTGCTCGTGCACAACGGCACGACGGGCGCACCCACGGTCGTCAACGGCACGGGCAACGTCGGCAACATCGACGCCGTGTCGTCGGCCGAGGTCGATGCGGTCATCAACGCGGCCAACCCCGCGGTCAACGTGACGCGCGACTCGGCGACCAACAAGCTGCTCATGGCGAACACGGCGACCCCGTTGACCGGAACGCTCGACGTGACGGCGACGACGGCAACTGCGCTCGGGTTCACGGCCGGGCAGAGTGCCGATGCCGCGGTCGGTGTCGACGGGGTGATTCCCGCGGGCACGCGAGTGCGCGATGGCGTCGGCACCGAATGGGTGACGGCGCAGACCACCGCGGTCACGGCCGACAACCCCGGCCCATACAGCATCAAGGTGAGGCCGGCGACCGACGACACGTTGACGGCGGGTGCGGGTGCGGGGTCGGTGACGGTGCTGCCGTTTCCGATCCAGACCGTCGGGGCGTTCGCGGTCATCAACCCGTTCGCGCTCGCGGCCGCGCTCACCGAATCGCAGCTCGACGCGAAGTACATGGCGGCGCTCGACACGACGAAGAACCTATCGAGCATCGTGCGGCAGACGAACATCATCGCATCGGCACGGCAGTCGAACGCCATCCGAACGGCGCTTCGCACGAACGTCATCGAGGCCTCGTCGGAGGGGTGTTTCGGCCGCATGGCTGTCATCCGGCCGCCGCTCAAGACGACCCGTGCCGCGGCGAAGTCGATTGCGGCGCAGCCCGGCGTCGGTGCATATCGGCACAGTCGGGTCGTGTACTGCTACCCCGGCGCTCACATCTACGTACCGCAGATCGCGGCGGTCGGAACGGCCGGTGGGCCGGGGTTCACGGCCGACGGGCAGATCGATGTCGGGTTCGACCTGTGGGTGGCGTCGGTGCTGTCGCAGCTTCCGCCCGAGGAGAATCCGGGGCAGGCGACCGACTTCATGAGTGAGATTCTGTCGGTCGAAACGGGCAACGCCGACGTGCAGAACCTCGCGATCGGCGACTACCGGGCCTTCAAGGCGGCCGGTATCGCGTCACTCCGAATGGAGCAGGGGGTCGCCATCATCCAGTCCGGTGTCACGTCGGTCGACCCGCTGGTCAATCCGAACCTCAAGAACATCAACCGGCAACGCATGGCCGACTTCATCACGGACACCCTCAGCCTGCGGCTCAATGCCTTCAGCAAGCAGCTTGCGACGCGGGTACGTCGGGCGCTCATCGTCGGCGAGATCGATTCGTTCATGTCGACGTTGCGGGGCGACGCGAACCCCGCGAACCAGCGCATCGAGGGTTACCTCATCGACGCCATCAGCGGGAACACGCCCGAGACGCTTGCCGCGGGGCTGTTCCGCATCATCCTGCGGGTTCGCACGTTGCCGTCGATGGACATCATCGTGCTTGACACGCAGGTCGGCGAAACGGTCAACATCTCTCAGGCGGCGTAAGGAGGCGCGGTCATGGCCGACGCAAGACTCAAGGGTCAAGAGGTCGAGATTCGGTTGGTGCAGGCGGGTCAACCGCTGACAACGATTGCGGCCATCGGTTCGTTCAACGATTCGGTCATGCTCGAAACGAAGCAGGACGGGTTCCTCGGTGAGCCCGTCGACCGGTTCGACGACATTCTGCGCGGGTACTCGATGGATCTGGAGTTCCAGGTCACGCAGGCGGCGTGGGTCGACTTCCAGACCGCCATCATCGACCGGGCGCAACGCAAGACGCCCGACATGGTGTTCAACGTCGTGCGAACCGACTTCTACTCGAACGGCGACACCCTCATCCTGACCTACAAGGACGTGCGGTTCGGGGCGCAGCCGACCTCGATTGCATCCCGCGGCGACTTCGTGAAGGTCAAGGTCGAGGGCAAGTCCAGCGAACGGACGGTGCAGAAGAACTCGTTGCCGTGACGCGACGGTCGCGACCCCGGCAACGGTCAACGGATGGGCTTGGCGGTTCGGTCGCAGCGGTCGACGGGCCGCGGCACCTCCTGCCGACCGCCAGCCCACTTGTTCAACGGGAGGATAGGACAATGGAAACGAAGCAACCCGCAACCGCCGCACCCGCGGCCGTCGACGAGGAGCAGCCGCTCGCCCTCGAAGACGAAACGTACCCCGCGACGAACGATGACCTGAGCCCGCCTGCGGAGGAACCGGCACCACGACAGTTCGCGCCGCTACCCGATGCACGGTCGGGCGGTGCGCCGAAGTGGGCAACCGTGCCGCCCAACCTCAAGTTCCCGCGCGGGCGTCAGGTCGCGTTCATCCGGTTCAAGGCCGAGTGGACCGATGCACCGCATCGGGGCGATCGTCAGTGCATCGTGTGGGGGCTCACCGACATCGACGAGAAGGTGGCGCTCGGCCGCGCAATCGGCGACCCGAACCGGGCGGCGAACGAACTCGCCAAGCAGATGATCCGGTCGGTCGACGGGCACGTTGTCGACTGGTCGGGCGACCCCGGCCCCGGCAACATCGACCAGTGGTGGCGCGAGATCGGAGGCAAGT
>Ga0116185_1004288_pt1 | contig 11726 bp, 11 predicted proteins | sample AD_JPNNA7_MetaG_FD_89754 | JGI IMG/M metagenome (GOLD analysis project Ga0116185, IMG submission 89754) | Active sludge microbial communities of municipal wastewater-treating anaerobic digesters from Japan - AD_JPNNA7_MetaG | ecosystem: Engineered > Bioreactor > Anaerobic > Digestate | place... | reverse complement strand
TGGCGATGGTGGTTATAGCAGCGGGGCAACACCTGTTCCCATCCCGAACACAGAAGTTAAGCCTGCTCGCGCCGATGGTACTGCATGGGCAACTGTGTGGGAGAGTAGGTCGCCGCCATCGCCGACGCCTTGTTTGTTTACAGCCGTCAAAACGGAAAAAGCGTGGCTTGGTTTCCCTAAGCCCCTCATACGTTGATCACTTACTGACCGCTCATTGAACGCTGAGCAATCGCCAGACCGAAAATCAACCGGACATCAACAGGTCATCAGATAACCGTCTGGATATGATGGCGGTATTCAGGTTGAAGAAATATTGGAGACGCAGTCTATATCTCTGTTTATGTATGTTACAAGAGAGGTTCTGAAGGATCAGTCTGTGCGTTTCAGCGGCAGGAAGTTAAGGAGTAGTTCTTCCGCAAGCTTGTTTCCACTTATATCAGTGGCAGAAACTTGCAACACATGTGAACGATAGTTCTCCAGTTCTTGTTTTGGCTTGAACTGATATACCCGACCGTCTGCTTTGATAACATCCAGGTTAATTTCTCTCTTGGTATCCGCGACTATCAGCCTGGCCTTGAGGCAAGACCGTGGTATGATCTCAGAAAATCTGACCTCCAGTGTTGGAAGAAGATTGTTTACCGTGGTTCCATTGCGGGGAGAAGTAGATACAATCTGAGGGGGAGTGTTGTCTTCGATTGTAGAACCGGAGAACTCGACCCTGTTGAGTGCCGTGACGTTTTCCTTGCGATCATGAATTCCGGTGATGCTAAGAACATACTTAGTACTATCCTGCAATTCTGTAAGCAGTGTAAGCTGATCACGATCAAGACTGGAGAGCAAGACTGGCAATTCAGCATTGTTGTCAGCCCGCTGGATCATTAGCGAACCGTACTTGACAATAGGCTCGGAAAAGGTAATAACTACCTCACGGTTTGACTTCGCAATCACGTTTCTGACTGTTGCCTTCGAGCTGTCCGCATAGCTTAGGGACAGATCCAGGCTCGATGTCCTTTGCAGATCAATGCTTACATGTAAGTAGGGCTCTTGGGAAAAATCATAACGCCCATTGTTGTTTTTGTCGATGTAAGCCCTTATAATATAGCTGGCTGGGTTCAGCGATTCGATGGCATAGGCTGGGCCCGAGACGGTTTGATGAAAGATCATCAACGAATCTGCCGATAGCAGGTTCACCAGCACGGGCAGGCCATTATCTCTCTTATCCTCATAATCAATAAGTCCGGACAGACGCAAGTCATTTAACTTTCCATGGGCAAAGACCAGGGTCTGGTTCTCGGCAAGGGGGTTTCCCCTCAAGTCTTTGAGTCTTGTGCTGAGAGTAATATAGTAGTTGGTGTCTTGCTTCAGTTTCTCATCGATTCTGATCCGCATGGTGCTTTTATCGACAGTAATCTTCTTGTTTTGGATGGGAGGATAGATGTAAACTGCCTGGGCGACAGAGGATTTATCCAGCGACTTTGAGAAATTGATCTCAATCCTGCCATCGCTTAACTGGCCAAATTGTGTCGGATAGGTTGTGAGGACCTTGGGCTTCTCGGTATCTTCCGGACCTCCTGTGGGACTCCTTCTGCTACCGCATGAAGCTGACAGCAGCGTAAGCGCCAACGCCAGAGATAGGCTAAAAACCTTGCAGGTCCAGTTTACCCTGTTCTTTTGGGAACTGGTGCAACCTTGCGATGTATTTTCCGAGAATATCATATTCCAAGTTTACCTCTGCTCCAAGCGGGAGCTTGGAAAGATTTGTATTATCGAGAGTATGAGAGATCAGAGCTACACTAAATGAATTGGCTTCAACAGCCGCCAGGGTGAGGCTGACCCCATTGATGGCAATCGATCCCTGTGGCACCACCAGATGGGCATCCCCGGGATGCAACTCATAGCGTAAATAGAGGGTTGAACCTTCTGTCCTGGTCTGCAACAGCCTTGCTGTTGTATCCACATGGCCTTGCAGCCAGTGGCCGTCCAATCTGCCTCCCAATTGCAAAGCGCGCTCCAGGTTTAAGAGTGTGTTTGTGTTCCAGTGGGCCGCGGTGGTTTTTTTTGCCGTTTCCCGCATGATCTCCACCTTAAAGCTCTCCGTTCCGAAGGCAACCACTGTCAGGCAAATGCCATCGCAGGCTATACTGTCGCCAGTTTTCAACTCTGTAAATGATTTGGGACGTTTTATCTCCACCTGCTTCACGCCTCTGGATTCATTGGCCCGGATCACTGTGCTTGTGGCTTCGATTATACCGGTAAACATGCTTAGACCTGATACCGCCTTTTCCAGGCGTTGCTCAATGTGAGAACACTGGTATATTCCAAATCACCTCCCAAAGGAATTCCTGTGGAGAGTCTGGTCAACTTGTGCTGATTGCCTTGCAGCAAATCTGAAAGATAGTGAATGGTGGCCTCTCCCTCTGCTGAAGGCTTGAGAGCCAGGATTATTTCCTCGGGCTGACGCTGATTGATCAGATCAAGCAGTTGCGCGGATCTGATTTGTTCAGGTCCGTAGCCATCCAAGGGCGACAACAGATGCCCCAGCACAAAATACTTACCCTGGTATTCGTTGATGCCTTCGATGATATTGATGTCCGCGGTGTTTTCCACGATGCAAAGCAGGGAGTCCTGCCTTTGGGACGATGCACAGATGGGACAGGGATCACTTTCCGAGAGCATGTTGCACAAAGCGCAATTAGTTACTTTTTGCACAGTGTCTTTTATCATGTCGGCCAGATCAATGGCATAGTTTTTTTCCTGGCTGATCAGAAACCAGGCGAGGCGCTGGGCTGTTTTCCTGCCTATGCCGGGCAAGCGGTTAAGAGTCTGGATCAGGTTTTCCAGATTGGGGGAGATCAGCACTAAAACAACCCGGGAATCTTCATTCCGCCGGTGAGCCTACCCATGGTCTCTTCGTTTGCTTCAGAGACCTTGTTGTGAGCTTCCATCATGGCAGCCATGATAAGATCTTCAAGCATTTCAACATCATCTGGATCGACCGCTTCGGGGTCTATCTTGATGCTCTTTAGCTCATATTTCCCGTTGATCTCAACGGTTACCATGCCACCACCGGAGCTGGCGCTGAATATCTTGTTTTCCAGCTCCTGCTGGGACTTCACCATTTCTTCCTGCATCTTTCTGGCCTGTTTCATCAGGTCATTCATATTCTTTCCACCGGGCAACATATCTTCTCCTAAATCGCTTGGCAAATGCTATGGCAGGTGATGCCGCAAATGCCTTTTTCGTCATTCTGGCTATAACGCCTATTTAGTCAAGTGATATATCAATTTCCAGTCCACACGCAGGTTTTGATAACTATGGATATGTGGATGCTCAACACTTGTTAAGATGGGTTATCTGTTGGGCTCTGAGCTTTTCCTCTGTAGTGGCGGGAATCTCCCCACTCATCGTATCCGATGGACTCTCCAATGGACAGGATGCTCTGTTCCAGATTGTCTCTGCTGGAGCGCGCGTTTTCATCCAAACCAGGTTTTCCCTCATAGAGCTGATAGCCGTCCCGATAGCTGGTATCGGTGATATTGGGCATGATAATATTCGCCCCAGCCAATAAACCCAATTCTCGTCCTGTTGGCATCAAGGCTTGCAAGGCTGTCGTGGAGGCGATGTTTACATCCCGGAGTGCGATGCGGCAGGCCGCGATCATCTTCAGACCCGCGGTCAGTGCTTGTTCGGGATCGTAGGTGCCGATCAAATATCCCAAAGGGGTGTCGTGATGAGGGATAAAGGGTCCCATCCCCAGCATGTCGATATCTTCATCGTAGAAAAAAAGAATATCTCCCGCCAGATGCTCCACAGTTTGTCCTGGCAGCCCGATCATTACTCCCGTTCCGGTTTGATATCCCAGTTTTTTCAGGGTGCGAATACACTCCAAACGACGGGCGTAGGAGTGACTGGAAGGATGGAGGGTGGTGTAAAGCTCCGGATCAGAGGTTTCGATGCGCAACAAATAGCGGTGCGCTCCAGCTTCCCACCATTGGCGATAGACATCTTCCGTCTGCTCTCCCATAGACAAAGTAATACCAAGTTTGCCGCCGCTGATTTCTTTTATTCCCAGGATCAGCTCGGTGATAAAGTCTGTCCAGGCCTTGCTTTCCCGTTCTCCCGCCTGCAACACAATGGAGCCATAGCGTTGCTCGTGACACCATTTTGCCTCTGCCAGAACCTCTTCCTTGCAAATCGTATAGCGCCCGACCCTGGTATTGCCGGAACGGATGCCGCAATAGTAGCAATTCTTTGAACAGACATTGCTAAGCTCCACTATGCCCCGGAAATAGACCTTGGTTCCCACATACTGCTTCTTGACCTCATAAGCTTTTTTATACAGGGCTTCGATCTGACTTTTATCCGTCAGGCTTAGCATTTCAATTATCTCTTGTTTGTCCGGACGCATCTATACCTCTTTAATTCAGGATATCTTACCTTGCATTCCATTCCCGTTCAGCAGGTTCAACGGCATTAAAGCCTTAATGTCATGATCACAAAAGCATAAAAGCGGGATGCTTATTCCCACTCGATAGTGGCAGGTGGTTTGGAACTGATATCATAGACAACCCGGTTCACCCCTTTCACTTCATTGATGATGCGGTTTGAGACCTTTTTCAGGAAGGCGAAGGGAAGCTCGGTCCAATCGGCGGTCATGCCATCCACGCTGTCCACAGCCCTCAAAGCGCAGACGTTTTCATAGGTTCGCTCATCTCCCATCACCCCCACGCTTTGCACGGGGAGGAGCACGGCGAAAGCCTGCCAGGTCTTGTCATACAGGCCCCAGTTGCGCAATTCGTTGATATAGATCTCGTCAATTTTTTGCAGCAGGCTCACTTTTTCCTTGTCCACCGCGGAAAGTATCCGCACCGCCAGCCCGGGGCCGGGGAAGGGATGGCGTTGGATAAGTTCCTGGGGCAAACCCAGTTCCCTGCCAACCTCACGAACCTCATCCTTGAAAAGCTCCCGGAAAGGTTCGACCAGTTCCAGGTTCATCTTTTCAGGCAAGCCGCCCACGTTGTGATGGCTCTTGATGGTGACGGAGGGGCCGTTTGCGGATACGCTCTCGATCACATCCGGATACAGAGTTCCCTGCGCTAAAAAACCCACATTGTCATATTTCTCCGCTTCCTGTTCAAAAACCTCGATGAAGGTGGTGCCGATGATCTTGCGTTTGCTTTCCGGATCCTTTACACCCCTGAGCCTGTTGAGGAACAGGTCGGAAGCATCCACGCATCGCAGTTCAAAACCCGGTATCCGGGAAAACACCTCGCGCACCCGTTCCGCCTCCATGTAGCGCATACAACCATTGTCCACAAAGATGGGGATGAGCCTGTCGCCAATAGCCCGGTAGAGAAGCAGGGCTGCCACAGAGGAATCCACTCCTCCGCTGAGACCCAGGATCACTTTCTGGTCGCCTGTCTGCTCCCTGATGCGGGAGATGGATTCCGCAATGAACGACTCCGGCGTCCAATCCTGCTCGCAGTTGGCTATTTTCAGGATAAAATTGCTCAGGATGGTTTTGCCGTTGGTGGTGTGCACCACCTCCGGATGGAACTGCAAAGCGAACACAGCCTCGCTTTCATGCTCGATCACAGCGAAAGGGGCTCCCGGAGTATTTGCCAGGACGCGAAAGCCAGCCGGCAGCTGCGATACCGAATCCCCGTGGCTCATCCAGACCTGCTCTCTGTCCTGCAATCCTTCCAGCAGCCTGCCCTTTTCACTGATCGTCAGCCCAGTGAAGCCATATTCCCTCGCGTTGAGATGCTCGGTCCTGCCGCCAAAATGATCTATCACCAGTTGCATGCCGTAACAGATGCCCAGGATGGGTACGCCAAGCTCCCAGATGATTTGATTCGGCCGGGGGGCGTTGCTTTGGATAATGCTGAAAGGGCTGCCGGAAAGTATCACCGCCTGGGGTGAAAGCTTCTTGATCTCAGCCGCGCTCAGATCGAAGGGATGTATCTCGCAATACACATGCAGAGAGCGTATCGCCCGTGCTATCAACTGGGTGTATTGAGAGCCGAAATCCAGAATAAGAACCATGCTGTGTTTCATCTTCATCTCACAAAGGGATTGTTTTTGCGTTCCATACCTATCGATGTGCGGGGGCCATGCCCGGGGCAGACGACCACATCGTCGGGAAGAACAAAGAGTTTGTCCTTGATGGAGCGGATTATCTGACTGTGGCTGCCGCCTGGGAAATCGGTGCGTCCGATGCTCAGTTCAAAGAGCGTGTCTCCGCTGATCAGAAACTTGCCTGCCAGGAGGCAGATGCCGCCCGGGGTGTGTCCTGGCGTGTGGAGCAGGGTTACAGGATGAGATCCCAGTTTCAGTTGGGTTTGCTCATCCGCCATAATATCCGCCGCCATTGTTTCCAGGGGCTTGCCCATAAATTCGCTAAAATTCTTTTTATTATCGACAAGCATTCCGGCGTCGGAGGGGTGGATCATGACCGGAGCTTGCAGCTTGCTTTTGAAGAACTTGTTGCCGCCGATATGATCAGCGTGGCCGTGGGTGTTGACTATATACAGGACGTGCAGTTTAAGCTCCGCGATTCTGCTTAAAAGCTCTTCAGATGGGGCGGCGGGATCAATCAGCAGCGCTTCGCCGCTCTCGTCATCCCACAAGAGCCAGGTGTTGGTCTCAAATCCCGGTAATAAGATGTGGTTTTCCACTTTGAGCATCGCTCACTCCTAATCGTATGCAATCATGTCTTGTTTCAACTCGGCTTCTCCAAGTTTCCTGACCAGGATTTCCCGGTCGCAGATGTTGTCAATTCCATACTTTACATAGGCTGGGGACGTGGCCTTGCCGCTATAGCTCAGGACAATGGACGCGGCCCTTGCCAGAAGGTCGTAGGAAACCTCCCCGCAGGACAGAAGCCCCAGAGGTCCTTTCCAATCCCTCAGCTTCAGGTAGATGCCGTGATAAGCTTCCCGCTGCAAGCCTTCATTATCTGCCTGGTTTCTTCCCACGATCAGCTTTATGCCGTCTGCTAGGCGGAAATGCCTGCCCCAGCGCAGCAGCCTGATGTTTTCGGGGCTGCCCTCGCCCCTGTCCAGCAGTTCCCTCAAGCGAAGCGTATAGCTCCTGTCCGTAAGCAGGCAGCCACCTCCCGGAGCGGGATAGGTGATCCCCATCTCCGCCGCCATCGCCATCTGCCGGTTCCGGCTACGCCCGCTGATATCCAACAGCATTGCTTTGTCAACCCATCCCTCGCGCACCGGCTTGGTATCCTCAAGCAGTTTTTGGGAAAGCGGCCTGACGATGAGATCGCCGTAACCGCTCAGTTTCTCCACCGCTCGCAGGGCATTGCGATGCTGGGACATCGGCCTCTGCCCGAGCACCTCACCCGAGATCAGAAAGCCCGCTCCCAGTTCTTCCATCAACTTCCCCGCCACGCGAAACATCAGACCGTGGCAGTCGATGCAGGGATTATGGTGCTTTCCAAAGCCGTGGACGGGATTTTGCATCATTTGCAGATGCTCCGTCGTGATGTCCCTAACAATCAGTTCGATGCCGTTCTCACGCGCATAATGTATGGCTTTGTCGGGTGGAAGGTAGGGCGCGCTGAAATGCACCGCGTACACCCGGAAGCCCAGGTTTTGCATCCATTTTACCGCCAGGATGCTGTCCAGACCGCCGGAAAACAGGGCTATGGCGCTGGTATTCATTGAGTTGACGCGTTGTTCCAAAAAGTCAATCCTTGTTCTCTTGCTGCCGTGGTTACATGCAAAAAAAGGCCCACTTCAGCAGCGGGCCTGTATTCTTTCTTGTATTCTATCCGCTATTTGATGATCTCTTGTTCGATCTTGTCCATGAAGCGGAACTGTGATCCCGGTTTCCTTGGGGCTTGACCATTGCCTTCTTCACCATCATTCCAATCATACGAGGTATTCGAATTACCCACGATCAGTACTTTGTATTTATGCTGAAGTTCGAAAGATATGGCGTTGATGCCAAAGTAGAAATAATTAACTTCATTAAAGGGTTGCCAGAACGACTTGAGCAGCGTGTAAGTCTTTTCGTTTCCGGGGATCTGTCTGACCAGACTGCTACCGCTGTCATCGTCTCCGACTAAAGCTTCGATCACGTGGAAATTCGGATCAGGATTGATGCTCCAGGAGGGAGAGTAGTTTACATTCTGATCGAATTCCGGCCAGGTAGCCACATTGATTCTCTTGGGCAGGGCGGTTACAGAGCCTTGGTAAACGACTTGGGGAGCGCCGTTGACGATCTTGTTGATCTTGTAGGAAACAGGCTGGTCGGTACTTAATCCAATCTCTCCCCAAGAGTAAATCTTACCTTTGGTGTAAGATGTCACTGTTTCAAACTCTATTTCCCGGGCGCCGATGATGAGGCTATAGTTGGCATCATCGGTGCCTCTGGCGCTCATGCTCACAAATACGTCTGCCAAGCCACTGACATCGTCCTGATATTGGAGATCAAACCACAATACATGTTGATAGTTCCACAGGCTTGATTGAATGAAATTTTCTTCAAAGTTGGGGGTGGGGGGCGCTGTTGGCTTTTTATCGTCTTTGGAGCAGGATATCAAGACAAGTGAAGCCACCAGCAGAATAGCCAAAATGCTGAGAAATCTGAGGTTTTTCATTTTCTCTCCTTTAATTTTAAATGGTCATTACTTCGATAATGAATTTCTCTTCTTTAATGCTACAGTATAGTCTGAGTGCTTAATTTGTCAAGTTAAATATGCCGCCAATCTAATATAAACCCATTCTGATGCATTCATCACGAGACCATGAAACACGCCAAAACAGACTTTATACCGCGTCATCCCGGCCTGCGAGCAGTGATCCAGTCTTTTTATAAACGTCCACAAATTACACAAATTAACACGAATTAAAACAGGATAAAAACAAGCGTCCAGCAAAAAAGACCAAATCCCGGAACCTCATCGCATAACCCCAATCAGCGTCAATCTGCGCCTTTTATCCGCGTTTATCTGCGTAAAGCAAGTGACAACGCCACCACATCAGCCTCGGAACAAGCACACAATCCAAAAACAACCGGCTTTATTTCCTTGACAACCGCATAAATAAATTGATATAATCCGCAAACTCCTTCATACCGCCCTCCTTTGCTGCTACTGGCTTTGATGCCATCATCCTTAGGTCATCCTTATAAATTATAAGGTTGACCCCAGGAAGACCCAGGCTGGAGAGGGTGATGCAAATGAGGCCCATCCCTCTATAATATATAGGTGCTATGAAAAGATCGTGGAAAGGTGGAGTGGTGAAACAAGGCGGAAGTAAGACCTCCAACATCACTTGTTCTACCTGCTCATACCAGATTCGTCTCTGCGCCCTGATACGCTCATCGCTCACTGATCGCTTATTGAACGCTAACCGATCGCTGGATGGAGAATTGACCGGGGGTCAATGGGCTGTCAGACAGGGATCAAATTAAGAGGGCGGATTGAGGAGCCTTAGCGCAGGACGCACTTGCGCCACAGGGTTCCCTGCCGGGTTTCCGCCTTGAGGAGGTAAACTCCGGGCGCTACTTTCCGGCGCTGTTGGTCGGTGCCATCCCAAAACCATTCCTGGCTTGACCTGGAACGCAAATCCACGCTGCGCAGCAGGCGTCCCTTGATGTCATACACAGAGACCTGGCTCAGGGTAGTTTGTCCTGCCTGAAGCTTGAGGGTTACCCCGTTTTTGGCGGGATTGGGTGACGCCACCAATCTCAGGTCAGGTGATAGCGCCTGCTCATCCACTCCGGTGGATTCGACATAGACATCCCAGTGGATGGTGTGGCTCTATTCGGGATTGGAAACCACGCACTCTACGCTGTGCTCTCCAGTCCCGCTGAAAGCGTATTCAAAGAGAAAATCCTGGCTGCCTTCCTGGATAACTCCATCCACCAGCCAAAGGTAGTTTACCATATTGTTTTGTGAGTAGGCTTCCACCACAAACATCAGGGATTCGCCGGAATTGGCATTCACCGTGTCCGAATCCGGCGGGGTGAGGGTCGCGATGGACAGGTCGAGCATGCGCAGGGTGTCGATGGTGACGGGGGTGAGGGGGCGGTCGTTGTTGTCAACGGGCACGGAGCCGATGGCGAGCACCACATCCAGGCCCTCAACCACCTTGCCGAATATGGCGTAGTTCCCGTCCAGATGGGGCGCGGGGGCAAGGGTAAAGTAGTATTGCGATCCGGCGGAATTGGGATTGGAGGAGCGCGCCATCGCCAAAATGCCAGCCTGGTCGTGGTGGAACCCCGGATATATCTCCAGGGGGATGGTCCAGCCGGGGCCGCCGTAACCGGTTCCCAGCGGGCAGCCATCCTGGATCACGAAGCCCGCAACCACGCGGTGGAAGATGAGGTTATTGTAAAATCCGCTGTTTGCCAGCTGGATAAAGTTGGAAGAGGTGATGGGGGTCTCCTGATCGTAGATGTGGGCGGTGAATGAACCCATTGACGTGCTCCAACGGGCAAAATGCAAAGCGGGCAGCGCGGCGGCTGACAGAATAAACACAAACACAAGTATCAAACGGAATCTCGCGGGCATGAGGCACCTCTCAAGCTATTTGTGCCTGATTATCGCGTGGGGAGCTTTCTGGCAAGTTATTTCTTGTTTTAGCCTGCCTTCCGGAGGGCGGAAATCAGATCCGGATGCTCTTGATCGTGCCCTGATTGAGCTTGAGGGCGGGCTCTCCGTGGATCATCATGATGATGCCCAGTTCTTTCTTGCAGGCGGGGCAGAGGGGCCTGGAGAAAGTCGGCGCGCCGCTCAGGCCCACGTTGTCTTCACTTAGCCTGCCAATCATGCACTTGATCAGCCTGCCCTTTCCCGCTTTGAAATAGCGGAAGAGGAGAAAACCGCAGCGGCATTCGATGTCGATGATCTTTCCGGTTCGCATAATACAAAGCATCTTGCACAAAGCGGGTGTGGGAGTCAAGCGGAAAATCCTTGACTGAAAACATCTCCGCAATTTACTGCTTCGCCATTATGAGCGGTATAGCTGGTATATTTAGCCTGGACGCAGACAAGCGGATCGATACCCGCCTTCTGGAAGAGATGACTGAAATGATCAGGCATCGCGGCCCGGATGACGGCGGATACCTCTGCGTGTCTGAAAACAGCGCCAGGCATTTTGCCGCCAAGGATTCCCCAGAGGAGCTGAGCGCTTTACTGCCGCAACTGGAACACGGACTGCGGGCACAACTCGGTTTGGGGTTCCGCAGGCTGGTGACCCTCGACCGGAGTGTGGGTGGCCATCAACCCATGAGCTGCCGTGAACGGGGCCTGCACATAGTTTGCGACGGCGAAATATATAATTACATCGAACTGCGCGAAGAACTCAGCAGCCGGGGTTACCAGTTCCACAGCAACTCCGATACCGAGGTTATCCTCGCGGCTTATGACGCCTGGGGGCAAGACTGCGTTAAACGGTTCAGCGGTGTCTGGGCTTTCGCTTTGTGGGACGAGGCGCGGAAGCTGCTATTCTGCTCCCGCGACCGCTTTGGAGTGAAGCCTTTCTATTACTGTGAGCATGGGGGGCAACTGTTTATCGCCTCCGAGATCAAGCAGCTCCTGGCCAGCGGAGTTGACAAAGAGCTAAACTGGCAGATGATCTGGCGCTCAATGAAGGTCAATTCCCTCCAGGTGTATGGCTCGGAGACGTTTTGGCGGCGAATTCACGCCCTACCGGGGGGAAGCAATCTAATTGCCAAAGACGGCCAGGTGAAGCTGGAAAGGT
>Ga0116185_1004284_pt1 | contig 11744 bp, 6 predicted proteins | sample AD_JPNNA7_MetaG_FD_89754 | JGI IMG/M metagenome (GOLD analysis project Ga0116185, IMG submission 89754) | Active sludge microbial communities of municipal wastewater-treating anaerobic digesters from Japan - AD_JPNNA7_MetaG | ecosystem: Engineered > Bioreactor > Anaerobic > Digestate | place... | reverse complement strand
GAACAATATTATCAGAAATACCATCTATCGACTTATTAGAAAATATTTTTTCGAGATCCGATCCGAAATAAAATCCGGGTTGAGTAGGTTGATTATAGGCGACATTTTGTGTTGCCACGCTTATTCTATATATGGGATCTTCCATAAAAGAATAAAAGCGATAGTTTGTTTCATAAGGGGTGAGATAGATCCGCAAGTTTTTATTATCTTGTGTTCTATATATCACTTCTTCCCTCCAATCCCCAAAAATATCGGCACATAATGATGGATTGGATTTGGTTCCATTATTTTTCATACAATCCTCACACCCAAAAATCACATTCGTTCCGCCTGTATGATAATCATATTTGGTTATTTGAGTTCCATCAAGCAACTCTCTCGATAAATCGCCATCCCACCAACAAGCCATATTTATAGAAACGCCCCTCGGCGTAGGATTTATTATCTCGTCCTTAATATTTCTTATTCCATGTGAATCCAAAGACCACATTTCCAATCCTTTGTTAGTAGGATCGATATCGGCAGCCATGCATCTGCCGACATCGATATTACTACCCACCTGAAAAATAAGAGATCCGCTTTCGGCATCACGAAAAGTTGATCCGTCACGTTTGTTTTCGTGACAATCCCAAACCTGAAGTTTTCGGCTTGACGGATCAAATGCCGTCATGTGCATGGCATCTCCATGGCCGAATCCGGTAGAATATATTCCTTTTCCGTCGTGATCAATTGCGCAGGCTCCATACACAATTTCATCACACCCATCACCATCGATATCGCCAACTCGCAGATTGTGGTTGCCCTGACCTACATATGCTTCGTTACCTGGTGAATTTGAATCAAATACCCATCTATTCGTTAATTTTTTATTCCTCCAATCGAAAGCGGCCAGAACTGTTCTTGTATAATAACCACGGCACATCACGACACTCGGATAAACACCGTCGAGATAAGCAACACATGCCAAAAAGCGATCGGATCGGTTAGCTTTCTCGTCACCCCAATCAATGGAAGAACCACGCTGAGGAATATAATCAATTGTTTGTAATGCTTTTCCCGTTAGACCGTCAAATACGGTCAGATATTCCGGACCGTCCAAAATTCGCCCATTTTTGTTTCGATAATCGGCATTTTTGTCGCCAATAATATACCCTTTCCCATCTTTTGTCCCGTCGGCAGTCTTCATGACAATTTCAGCTTTATTATCTCCATCCAGATCAAAAACAATAAACTGAGTATAATGAGCGCCGGCACGAATATTTTTTCCCAAATCAATGCGCCATAAATGACGACCATCCATTTTGTAACAATCCACAAATACATCTCCCGTATAACCATCATGCGCATTATCATGAGAATTGGTCGGATCCCATTTAAGAATAATTTCGTATTCTCCATCTCCATCCACATCGCCGACACTCGCATCATTCGCCTGATATGAATAATTTTGACCATCGGGTGTCAGTCCATTTTGGGGAATGTCGAGAGGCACATTTATATACCCCTGATCATCGGAATTTTTCAACACAAATAGATATTTTTCGATTTTCGATTCGATGTTATCCCGAACGGCTCTTATTTCGTATTTTAATTCCCCTTGTGGAGCATCCACATCTTTATAATAAGTCGATTGCGATAAAGGATTCGGATTAATTCTTTTCCCATTTCTGTAGATATTAAATGCAATGTTTAACGGATCGGAAGAAAGTAATCTCCAACTAACATCTACCGAGCCATTCTTTTCTCTGACCGCAATAACACCTCTTCCTAACTTTTCTTTTTTCAATTTGGAAAAATCATATCCCGGTTTTAGCGTCTTATAGATCTGGTCGGCAATCAGATAATGTCCAACATCATTAGGATGCAACATATCTGAATAATAATTTGCTTTATCGATCAAAGGAGTGCGCAAATCAATTATTTTTAAGCCCTTTTCTTGTGCAACTTTTTTTATCAACGGAATAATTTCATTGACAAGCACATCTGGTTGATGTGGCCATCGATTGTTTGGCATAATGGGTATTGGCAGGCACAAATAAACGGCTGGCTTCGAAGGTAATCGAATAAATTCATCGCAAATCGAAGCAAGATCTTTCTCGAAATTTTTTGAAAAATCTCCTGTATTCCAAACTTTAGGTTGAGCATCATTCGTTCCTAATGCAATCGTAACAATGTCGGGCAGAAAATCTTTGGCTTTCTGAAATGCCGGAGTGTCAACATAAGGCTTATGCGTATTTTTACATGCTGTTGCTCCGCTTACGCCAAAATTTTCGATATCGTAACCCGCACCCATCATTGCGGATAAAACAACGACATATCCTTTCTTGATTGGATCACTTGCCCCCGCACCTGCAGTGATGCTATTTCCTATGCATGCGATCTTTATTTTCTTGAAAGGAACGATAGAACTTTTGTTTTGAGCACATAGACTAAGATAAGCAGTGAAATAAATACAAAAAAATAAAGGATAGATTTTTTTCATTAGTTGTTCATTTCATTTTCTATAATGTAAAAGAGAATGGAAATAGAGTTTCCTTTCTCTTTTACAATTAGATGTTTAATATCCGGGGTTTTGATATTCGGCTTTTGCTGCGGCATCTAATGTTTTTCCGTTTTCGTCGGTAAGCATGTCGATAAAGGTTTGGGGAAAAGGTTTGAACGTGTTGCTCGGTCTGAATGTCCCTTTTCCGTTTCCGTCTTGACCTTGTCCTGCTTCCACGTTATCGGAAACCGGCCAATGATTTTTCAGAGTAGAACCCATTTGTTGGTGCCATTGAATTCGATCAGCCTGGATTCCGGCATGATGAATTCCTTCATAAAGCGTTAATTCTCCAATCATTTCACGGGTCAATTCATTATAAATAAAGTGAATAAAACGTTGAAGATCAGTTGTGGCACTGGAGGGGTAATTTTCCGCTTTCGATTCAGGGGATACACCATCCCAATAAGTCGCATCGATTTCCATATCTGAAGTCCTGTCTTTTGTTACTGTATATGGATATTGTTTTTCTGAAGGCTGAAGATTTTCTGACCCCGGATACAAACGAGCCAATACTTCGGCTCTGTTTTCTCCCGGTTTATAGGCAGCTCTTCTTCTGACTGCATTGATGTCGGCGATTGCAGCTGTAAAATTTCCTTTTCTTCCGTAAGCTTCGGCTCGAAGGAGATAGGTTTCGGCAATACGGAACATAGCAACGTTTCTACTACCATATTCTGAATTTAATGCTTCTCTGTTGACATCGATATGTTTTTTTATACAGGCCGCTACACCCACACCTTTTTCCAGTCCAACATTATTGGCAGTGAAATCATTACTACCATCCCGTCTGTAATAATATTTTCCGTCCAATGTTTTTGTCCACCGAGGATAAAGTACATAGGGTTGAGCTTTTGCTTCCTCAAGGGAAATAGCAGTTTCCTTGGTATTTTCCAAAAAAACCAATCCTAAGTCTCCTCTTCCTATTTTATGTTCTCCTGGTACGGCCGTGCGTCCGTTCCATGAAGCGCGGGTGTATGTTGGTAAGATATGGTTATTAAAATAAGCTGCATCTTCAGTTGCCCATTTTTTACTTGTATTTTTTGCATCGTTATAAGCATAATATTCCACATCTTCATTTCCTTGAGCCAATAAAGCCTTGTATTCTATCAAAAAAGATTTTTCGAAGCGTGAATCCGACATTTTATCGGTAAAAACATCATACCCCCAGTCGTTGGTCCGCATTCTTACATTCTGATGGCCATAAGCCCATGTTCTGTCTGGCAATCCCCACATGGCTTGTATGTAATTACAGGTCATGTAACATTGGAATCGCATTCCATAGCGCCCATTCGCTAATTTTGGGCCAAATGAAGCCGCCAAAATAATTTCCGGATTATTTTCACTAGGATATGATCCTTTTGCTGTTTCAAAGATATCCCAATAGTCGTCGGCTAATCGGTAATTTGCCGTATTGCTGATCACTTGAGTAGCAAAATAGATGCAGGAGTCAAGATCGGAAGAAACGTTTCCTTTATAAAGCATTCCCAGATACGCATTTGGATTGGCGTGATCTATTGTGCCATCAGCTTTCCGATATTGGGCGAATTCGGCTCCTTGTGCCCGCTGCAAATACAATTTTGCCAAAAAATGGGCTGCTGCTCCTTTCGAAATTCTTTCTCTGCCTTCAGTGGAGGTACTACTAATAACGGTGGCAGGGAGATTATCATAGCAAAAACGCAGATCGGAAATAAGTTGTTTATATATTTGTTCCGAAGTTGATTTTGGGAAATAGTAAGCTGAAGGCAAAGCATTATTGCTTTTTAACGTCATATGTACATCTCCCAATTGGGTATTCAGCATATAATATACCCATGCCCTGTTGAACAAAGCTTCCGATAAACGTTGAGCCGCATACTCCTTATCCGTGACAAAACGTCCTAATGCTCTTCCTTCTCTTATGGTTTCGACTGCCCGGTTGCAATTATTAATGATGGGGTAGCCACCTAATAACTGTTTTCCGTAATATCCCATCAAATAGTTGGCATAGGTGTTTCCTGCAGCACCTGCCGGCGTCCATACTGTAGGCGAATAAATATCCCAAGAATTATCCCCTCGGATTTCGGCATCAGTCCCGACATGGAAAAGATAACTTCCTTCTTCCCAACCATATTTCCATCGTAATGCTTCATAGGTACCATTAATTAATTGATCCAATCCATTTTCCGTGTCAAAATAGTCTTGTGTAATCACCGAAACCATCTCTTCTTTCAGAAAATCGTCTGTACAAGAAAACATTCCAATGATTGTAGTCAATAGTATAAAGTATTTTTTCATAATTTTTATTTTTTAAAAACCAATTCTTAATCCAATTGCATAGCTGCGCATCAGCGCCGTATTGTTCGTTTGCCCTCCCATTTGAGCTTCGCTTTTGGTTTGCCATCCGGTCACATCATCTGGATTAATACCTACGTTGACCAACTCTCCACCAAAAATAAAAGGATTCAATACCTGCCCATAGATTTGTACATTCGATAAATTGAATCTTTTCAAAATATCATTATCAAATGTATACGATAAAGCAATATTTCTTACCGTTATCATGTTTCCTTTGGCATAATTTATTACCTCTTGATGATTACTAAATGATTGAGTATTAGGTTGAGGATATTTCCCATCCGGATTTGTAGGGCTCCATACATCTTTCTCTACTCTGCGTCCGTAAGTTTGGAGTAAGCCGTAATATAAATTCCCAATGCGTGCATGGATAAAGAAATTAAATTGCCAGTTTTTATAGGTTAATGTATTGGTAATACCTCCAACCCATTTTGGCCTGTTAGATCCCAAAATGATGGCATCATCATCGTTGATTTTCCCGAATCCGTTGTCCATCAGAGTTACTTTTTCTCCTGTCGATAGGGTATAAGTTTTTGATCCTTCTGTTCCTTCTGTTGCTTCAATCATGGGTTGCCGATCTACTACCTTTGTTTGTCCTGGAATATAGGTTAACTGTCCTACAGCTTTATAAATGGCCATTAACCGTTCATCTGTGTCAGTGTCTTGCCATAATCTGTCATATTGATAATCACGAAAAACCTGAATAGGTTGTCCTATAAACCATCCATTGGCTTTGTCATCTTGCTTTCCTTGTGCAAGCTCGACAATTTTTTCTTTGTTTGTTCCCCAATTCAGATCTACTTGCCAACTGAAGTCTCGTGTTTGGACAGGAACACCGGAGAGTGTGATCTCGACTCCGGTGTTTTGCGTCTTCCCGACATTTGCCAGAATGTTGACATAGCCTAGGATCGCAGGAATGGATCGATTTAACAACAAATCTGAAGTGTTGGAATTATAATATTCAACAGATCCTGAAATCCTATTATTTAAAAATCCAAAATCGAGACCGACATTAATTTGAGATGTTTTTTCCCAACCCAACGAATAATTAGGCATCACCTCCGCTTTTGCCCCGGCAACTTCTTTATTATTGAAAACTTGATTTGCAGACAAGAGCGAACCTTTTGTGCTGTATGGGCTTACCGCTGAATTACCGGTAACACCCCATCCGAATCTGACTTTCATTTGGTTAATCCACGCTATGTTGCGAAGAAAAGATTCCTCTTCCATTTTCCATGCCACTGCCAGTGACGGGAAGAAATCCCATTTGTTGCCTTCCGCCAATTGAGATGCACCATCCCATCGTCCTGTTGCGGTAAACAGGTATTTGTTCATCAACGAATAATTGATACGTCCCATGTAGGATGCCAAAGCAGTTTCTGAAAACCCCGAATCATACCCATGAGGTTTGCCTACACTATTAGCTGCGAGAGAATACCATTGAGCAGAAGAATACAGCAAGCCTTGGGATCTAACCCATAAATTTTCGTTTCTTGCTTTTTGGGCCGATTGCAAAAGGGTAATATTTAAGGTATGGACGTTGTTCCATTCTTTATTTATATACAATAGATTTTCCAAAACCCATGAAAAACTTGTTTCATTTCTATCATACCCTGTCATCGGTACTGAGGCGGGTGGTTTGGATCCAATTGGATTGGTATAATCCTTGTCGTAAAAACTCCCATTCCTGTTATGACGGAATTGGGCTCCTATGTTTATTCTATATTTCAGCCATGAGGTTAAATCGATTTCTCCAAAAGTGCTGCTTAAAATGGAATATGCCCGTCTTTCATTTTTTGCATTTGCTATATTAACCAAGACATTGTCTCCCGAAGGGCCAAATCCCGATCCCGGTTTCAATAGATTTCCATTTTCATCATAAGCCGGTGCATAGGGCATCATGTTTAATGCTTGTCCATAAGAATCTTTAGCTGCCGTGTTTCCACTATTATCTATCATTCCATAATTTTGAATAGAATAATTGGCAAGTAATGAAGTTCCCATTTTTAACCATTTCAAGGGATTTACCTCTCCGTTTATATTTGCCGTGTATCGTTGATAATCCTGGTCAATCATGGGTGATTCTTGGTTCAAAAAGGCCAACGACATGTAAAGTTTGGATTTTTCCGATCCTGATGATAATGACAACTGGTGATTATTAGTTACTCCTGTTCTGGTAACTAAATCCGGCCAATGTTGATCAAATAAATTTGCAGAATTGTAAAGAGGAACCTGGTCAGCATAACCCATCGCTTTTTCTTCAGCCGTTGCCGGTCGCAATACTTGATTACCTTGTTCATCCAATTGGTAAGCGGTGGCTAAAATCCTGCGCATGTATGCCTGATTTCCCATGAAAAGAATCAGATCTCTATCCATATCAGGGGCCGTTCCAAAGTTACCACCGTAAGTTCCACCATTAAGATAACCAGAACGTTGCCAATCAAGAGTCTCACCTGCACCCATCCAGTCGGTAAGCGAATGAATTTGATTAAAAGTTACTGTTCCATCATAATTAATGGCAACCTTACCTGTCACACCTTTTTTAGTTTGAACCAACACTACGCCATTCGCAGCACGAGAACCATAGATTGCTGTGGCTGAAGCATCCTTAAGCACTTCGATAGAGGCAATATCATTAGGATTAATATCGGCCATCGATCCTGAAACTAACGGAATCCCGTCTAACACATACAAAGGTTCATTGGAAGCCGTGATGGAACGATTACCTCTAATGCGGATCTGGCCTAATTGCCCTGGACGAGAAGCTGTAGTAACATCAATTCCGGGAGCTTTTCCCTGGAGGGCTTGAAGTGGGTTTTGTATAGGTCGCTCCTTAATATCTTTTTCTGTTATTCGTGATAAAGCTCCTGTTAGATCACTTTTTTTCTGAACCCCATAACCTACAACCACCAATTCTTCTAATGCTTGTGCTTCTTCCTGTAAAACAACTCCAAATGACGTTTTTCCTGCCACCGGAATTTCCTGGGTAGCATAACCGATATAAGAGATTTGCAAAACGGCATCTTCTGGCACATCGCTTAATGTAAAGTTCCCGTCCATATCGGAAACAGTCCCCGAAGATGTCCCTTTCACCATCACTGTTGCCCCGATAATGGGCTGCCCATTTGAATCGACAATATTTCCCGTAATTGTTTTCGTTTGAGAAAAAACAAATAGCGGAATCATTGCCAAAAAACAAATGATCATTTTTTTCGACATAAAAGCCTTTATCGAGCTTGGATGTCTTCCTGTTTTTCTACTGTTTTTCATTTTTCGACATTTTAAAAAATTAATTTTAATTTTAGCTATCTTTTTAGTTCAACATAAAGTAATAATATTCAATTTGATTTTTTCAAGAATTTAGATGCAAAATAAGTTACAGAGCTAATTTTCTTTGGCTTTAATTTTTTTTACTCCCCAAGATAATAGGAAGGCATGGCCGGTTGTTGGTATCCCATTGTATGGGTAGTTATAGTTTGACGATAGGTATTGTCTTGTAATAAAGTAACTCTCCGGTCTTTTGCCGGAATAGTCGTACTGTAAATTCGTAATTCTCCCGGAAGAGCGGTAACAATCTCTTCTCTCCAGTCACCATAGAGATCAGCAACCAAGACCACATTGCCTTCAAAACCCATTTGAACAATTTCGTCTTCATCCTTGTAGTGATATTTGGCTATTGTGAAACCCTTTCCTCGTCCTTCAGGACGAATGTATTCGCGTAATTTGTCGGCATCCCACCATACCCAATCGCCGGTTGGAGGAACATCTTCTCCGGTGCCATACAAATTTCCGTTGGCATCAAACAGATAGCGGTTGTTGTTGCCTGTAATGCCCATCGCCCGATGTCCTTTTGGATCCTCAGCAGCAAAACATTCCAATCCATGTAGCGCAGGATCGACATCTGCCACCATTCCTGACCCTACATGAACGGTAGGACGACCGATTTTCCAAATGAGTGTACCTGTTTTGGCATCGCGCAGGCAAATACCTAATCCGTCTTTGTCGTGCAAAGCTTCAACAGCAAGAAAAATTTCCATGCCCGGACGCGACAGGTCAATATCCATAACAAAAACCTTGTCGGGATGGCCAAGTCCTGCCGACCATAGAAGGGTACCGTTATCATCCAAGACAGCCGAGCCAAGAATGATTTCGTCCCTACCGTCTTCATCGACATCGGCAACCAGCATGGTATGAGCACCCTGACTCCTTGCTACCGGATTTTCTTCATCACCATCCCAATGCCACAATTTGGTTAATTTACCCTCTGTGAATTGATATGCATCCACAAACATGGCTTTGTAGGTTCCCCTTGCCACAATCAGACAAGGTGTTTTTCCATCGAGATAAGCCACCCCCAGTTGATTTCGGTTTTGTCGGTTATAATCACCCAATCTTGGAGATCTTTCGGGCCAATCAGCTTTGGTGATTTCTTTGCCGGTCATGCCATCCCATATCGAAATCCACTCTTCTCCTTCATAAACACATCCGTCAGCATCTCTGATGCCTGTGGGAGCCGTCTTCACAGCTATTTCGGCTTTACCATCCCCGTCAAAATCGTAAACGATAAACGGCGAATACCAAACTCCGGGTTCTATGCCATCGCCAAGATCTTTACGCCAGAGGAAGGTTCCATCATGCAAATAGGCTTCTATTTTATAGGTAACCTGTGATGAATCAGGCCTGAATCCAGGATCCTTGCTGATATCGGGTTGAATCAACGCAAAGTCGAATTGACCATCACCATTCAAATCACCTATTCCCAACCTTCTCCGACTGGGTACAACGCCTTCTTGCAGAGGAATAGAGACATAAGGAGGCTTCTCAAGTGTGGATCGACTGATGGCGGCCACACGTTCGGAAGCTTCACCTTTCTTCCCTTTCAGGATGGGAACAACCCAATAGGACTCGTCTCCTTTTACTGTAACATTTTGGTAGAGAAAATCTGTGGTTGTCGAGATGGGTTTGCTATTCAGTTTTACAGAGCGATTCCCTGAGCTACGGTACACATCAAAAGCAATATCTGCAGGATCAGTTTGTAACAAACGCCAACTCACATACACGTTTTTGTTGTTTTCGTCGGCAATAGCTATCACACCCCTGTTAAGTTTTTCTTGGATGCGTTCTTTTGCAAAACCTTGAATTTTCGGTTTATCGGCATGATCGGGTTTCAATATTTCAAAATTGTACAACAATTCGCGTGCATCCTGGGCATATATAGAGATAAATGCCGGAAGCAAAAAAAGAATAAAAATTTTTTTCATTTTGAGGAGGTTTATAAAGGTTCTTCATTATTGCGTTTTCTATTGTTGTATGGGTGGCAATTCGGTTTTTCCTGCTACATACGCAGAAGCGAGTTGATGCAATTGCTTTACCACTTCACTGAATTCGGGATCATAAACAAGATTGACGAATTCATCAGGATCATGAATGGGATCGGTGAGAAAGGCACCTGCACCTGCTCCGAAAAATTCAGCATATCGCCATTGTTCTGTGCGAACAACAACTCCTGTGATGCCTTTCCTGTGTTCATTCCATACAGTGTAAGCCGGTTTATCCCATACAGTTAGAGGATTGTCCAACAGAGGCCTTAAGCTTGTCCCTTCAAGTCCTTCGGGTTGAGGAAGACCACACAAATCGACAAGCGTTGGGTAAATATCCAAAAGTTCCACAATGCGAGGCGAAGCTTGCCCATTGCCTTTTGCCCTCGGATCAAAAAAATGATGAAAGGTACACGTGTGCCTTGCTCCCATAACGAGCCGGCTTTCGACCATTTGCCTTTTTCACCAAGCTGATAGCCGTGATCGCTCCAAAATACGATTATTGTGTTTTCTTTTAATCCCTGTTTTTCCAATTCTGAAATCACACGCCCGACATTCCAGTCCACATAACTGATGCAAGCCAAATAAGCACGAATCATTTGCCGAGCTTCTTCAGGTGATGCAATGCGATTGATAAACAAATCGGCATTAGTGGGCCGAATAGAGCCGGCAGGAAATCCTACGGGAACCATAGGCAACGAAGCAAAATCGGGAGGAAGCGGTATGTTGTTTACATCGTACAAATCAAAAAATTCTTTTGGTGCAATCAAAGGTGAGTGTGGTTTTGAAAAACCGCAGGCGATGAAAAAGGGTTTCCCTGATTTTTAGCTCTGTCGAATATGTGCAATCGCTTTGTCGGCGATACGGGTATCGCCAAGTTGCCGTGCTGCTTCACCTTCTACGGCTTCCCACCGATCTGATCGAGGATTAGAAATGACGTCTGATGGATTAGGCATCCTTCTCTGAAAATGGATACGCCATTCTTCAGGTGTTAAAGCGGATGGAGGGTTGGCATTGACGGGGTTGTTATAGATCCGCTGTTCTCCTCCTTCTGTCCATGCTTCCGTATCGTCTATTCCTCCGTGAAATATTTTTCCACTGCGCAGGGTTTCATATCCGTGAAGGCGAAAATAGTTGGGAAGGCTTACCCAATCGGAATAGGTAGCACCGAACCATTCCCTATTCGTGTATAATCCACTCGTCGTTGGCCGACGTCCGGTAAGAATGGATAATCGTGACGGACAGGAAAGAGGGTATTGACAATAAGCCCGTTCAAAGCAAACACCATCTTTGGCAAGTTTGTCGAGATTTGGTGTTTGTGCCATTGGGCTTCCCAATACATTCATTTCGGCCCGCATGTCATCCGAAATCAGAAACAGTACATTCATGGGTTGCCCTTTCCCTTGTTTGGGATTGGCACCTAAAGCCGATTGTTCTCCGGCTGCAGAAAAAGTTATGGTAACAATTGTTGCTACAGTAAAAGGTTTTATATTTTTTACCGGTAAATTCATTTATAAATGAGCAAGTTTTTTTATTTACTATAAATCATAAAT
>Ga0116185_1004281_pt1 | contig 11746 bp, 11 predicted proteins | sample AD_JPNNA7_MetaG_FD_89754 | JGI IMG/M metagenome (GOLD analysis project Ga0116185, IMG submission 89754) | Active sludge microbial communities of municipal wastewater-treating anaerobic digesters from Japan - AD_JPNNA7_MetaG | ecosystem: Engineered > Bioreactor > Anaerobic > Digestate | place... | reverse complement strand
TCTCTGAAAACGTCTACCAGCTTTTGGGAGGGTTGAGGGCAGGCATGGGATACACCGGCTGCAGGACAATCCGTGAGCTTCAGGCCAATGCGAAGATGGTGAAGATCACTGCTGCAGGCTTGAAGGAGTCCCATGTTCACGATGTGATCATCGTCAAAGAGGCACCGAACTACAAACTGGAATACTGAGCATAGAAGCCATGGGCTTTGTCCATCTGCATTGCCACACCCAGTACAGCCTCCTGGATGGGGCAATACGCATCCCTGATCTTATCGAAAAGACCAGGTCCTTTGAGCAGGAGGCAGTGGCCATTACGGACCACGGCGTCCTTTACGGCGCGGCCGAGTTCTATGACAAGGCCGCAAAGGCGGGAGTGAAGCCCATTATCGGCTGCGAGATTTACGTGGCGCCCGGCGACATGAGGTCGCGGGAGCTCTCTGCCGGAATGCCGAAGCACTACCATCTCGTCCTGCTCGCCCAGGATCTTTTTGGCTACCGTAACCTCATCAAGCTGGTGTCGCTGGCTCATGTGGAGGGATTTTACTACAAGCCGCGCGTCGACAGAAAGGCCCTCCTCGAGCATGGCAAAGGCCTTATCGCGCTGAGCGCATGCCTCCAGGGAGAGATTCCCTACTGGCTCTTGAGGGGAAACGAGGAGAGGGCCCACGATGCCCTCGAATTCTATCGAAAAACATTCGACGGCAGGTTCTACCTCGAGATCCAGGCCAACGGCCTTGCCGACCAGGAGACCGTCAATCCCCTGCTCGTAGACCTGGGCAGGAAGTACGATATCCCCATCGTCGCCACCAACGACTGCCACTATCTCACCAGGGCGGATTCCAAAGCGCATGAGGCGCTGCTGTGCATCCAGACGCAGACCACGATTCACGACAAAGACAGGATGAGCTTCGAGACGGACGAACTCTATCTCAAGAGCCCGCAGGAAATGGAGACGGCATTCAGCTCCTTCCCCGGTGTGGTAGAAGCCACGAAGGAGGTGGCGGACCGCTGCACCCTCGAATTGCCCAAGGGGGTGTACTATTTCCCGGTTTATCCGGTCGAGAGCGGACAAACCCTCGAGGAGGTTATCGAGGAAAAGGCCTGGACGGGGCTCAAGGCGCGGATGGGCGAGGACGTCGCCCCGGAGTATGCCGAAAGGCTCGAGGGCGAGCTCCAGGTCATCAAATCCATGGGATTCTCAGGGTACTTCCTCATCGTCGCCGACTACATCCAGTACGCCAAGTCGAACAACATCCCGGTGGGGCCGGGCAGAGGAAGCGCTGCCGGGTCGCTCGTCGCCTACAGTCTCGGGATCACGGACATCGACCCCATCCGCTGGAACCTCCTCTTCGAGAGATTCCTGAACCCCGAGCGCAAGAGCATGCCCGACATCGACGTGGACTTCTGCCAGAACAGGCGTGACGAGGTGATCGAGTATGTGAAGAACAAGTACGGGCCCGAGTACGTCTGCCAGATCACCACGTTCGGAAATATGAAGGCGAAGGCGGTCATCAGGGACGTAGGCAGGGTGCTCGGCATGAGCTACGGCGATGTGGACAGGATAGCCAAGCTCATCCCCAACGACCTCAATATCACCCTCGATGAGGCTATCAGGGTCGAGCCCAAGCTCAAGGGCCTCATGGACGAAGATCCCATGGTCTCGAAGCTCATCACCATCGCAAAGGCCCTCGAAGGCTTGAGCCGCCACGCATCGGTCCATGCAGGCGGGGTGGGCATATCGGATTCCCGGCCTCTGGTGGAGCATGTCCCGGTCTCCATGGACAAGAGAGGCATGCTCATCAGCCAGTACGACATGAAGCGCATCGAGCAGGTTGGCCTTATCAAGCTCGATATGCTGGGATTGAAGACCCTCACGGTGATCCAGAAGACCATCGAGATCCTCAAAGGCCGGGGAATCGATCTCGACATCTCGAAGATACCTCTCGACGACAGGCTCACCTACGAGCTGATAAGCGACGGCGACACGTCGAGCGTGTTCCAGCTTGAAAGCTCAGGGATGAAGCAGATGCTCAGGACCTTGAAGCCCGAGAAATTCGAGGACATCATCGCTGCCGTCGCCCTGTACCGGCCGGGTCCCATGGATCTCATCCCCTCGTACGTGGATCGCAGGCACGGCAGGGAGAAGATCGAATACCCCCACCCGCTGCTCGAACCTATTCTCAAGGAGACGTACGGCATCATCGTCTACCAGGAGCAGGTGATGCAGATCGCCCAGAAAATGGCAGGCTACTCCCTGGGCAAGGCAGATCTCTTGAGGAGGGCGATGGGCAAGAAGATCGCCGCCGAGATGGCGCAGCAGAGGGAAATTTTCGTCAGTGGCGCTGTCCAGAACGGGGTTGTCGAGCAGCTTGCCGTGGAGATCTTCGATCTCATGGAAAAGTTCGCCAACTACGGCTTCAATAAGTCCCACGCCGCGGCCTATGCGCTCGTTGCCTATCAGACCGCCTACCTGAAGGCGCACCACTTCAAGGAATTCATGGCGGCAAACCTTACCCTCGACCTGGGCAACACGGATAAGACGGCGAGGCATCTCGCCGAGTGCAAGGCGAACAATGTTCCCATTCTGAATCCTGATATCAATGAAAGCTCATGGGAGTTCATCACGTCGGGCAAGGGGATCCGGTTCGGCCTTGCCGGGATAAAGAACGTGGGCGTATCGGCTGTCGAGGTAATCCTCAAGGAGAGAGACCGGAACGGGAAGTTCACCGACCTGGGCGATTTCCTCGACCGGATCGCGCTCACGAAGGTGAACCGCCGGGTCGTGGAATCCCTGATCAAGGTGGGCGCCTTCGACAGTATCCATGCAAACCGCAGGGCACTCATGGAGGCCCTCGACAAGCTCATCGACGAATCACAGAGAAAGGCCAGGGACAAGCTCAGCGGACAGGAGACCCTCTTCAGCCTCGAGGACTTCACCAAGGACAACGAGGGTGACAAGATAACCCTCCCCGATCTGCCCGACTTTCCCGAAAACGAGAAGCTCAAGATGGAAAAGGAAGGGGTCGGGTTCTACATATCCGGCCATCCTCTCAAGAGATATGCATCCCTCATAAAAAAATACGCGACAGCCAATACCCAGAATCTCCAGGACGTCAACGGGATTGCCGTCATTGCAGGGGTGCTCGGCTCGCTGAATGTCACGAGAACCAAGAAAGGCCAGCCCATGGCCCGGGGCGTCATCGAGGACCTCGAGGGTTCTGTCCCCATCGTCTTCTTTCCCCAGTGCTTCAGCGAGTATCAGGACTCCATTGTCGAAGACAAGCCGGTAGTGGTAAAGGTCCGGGTCAACGGCTCCGGAGAGAACGGCGATGCCGAAAACGAGAACTCTCAGCTCGATCTCATCGCCGAAGAGGTCTATCCCATCGATCAAGCCGAATCCATCCTTGCCCGGAGGATCATCCTGCGCCTTTCTCCTGAGACCAAGCCTGACGCTATCCGTGCCATCAAGGATGCGGTTGCTTATTCCAGGGGAACGTGTCAGATCTGTTTCGAGATCAATATCGAGGAGGCTCTCGTGAGCATTGAAGCGGGCAAGGAGTACACAGTCATGCCGTCGAGCGACATCCTTGCGAGATTGAAAGAGATCGTCGGGCCTTCCCGGGTGGAGCTGCAGTGAAAAACAAAGACAGATTCAATGAAGTCGACCATGCTCTCAGGGAGCTCCAGGAGAGCATCGCAAAGATCGAGGGCATAGATACCACGGATCTGGCCCGCAAGGTCGAGGCCTTCAGGGAGGAAATCTATGCCGGCATCTCCCGGTGGGGCAGCGTGGAGCTTGCCCGTCACCCGGAGCGGCCGGTTTTTGACGATTACCTGTACGGCATCTTCCGTCATTTCACCGAGCTCCACGGAGACAGGACCTATGAGGACGATCCGGCCATAAAGGGCGGATTCGCCTTTCTCGATGATTCCCCTGTCGTCGTAATGGGCCACAAGAAGCATTCGAGCAGACAGAAAGACTATGCAAAGTACAACTATGGCATGGCGAGCCCTTCCGGACATTACAAGGCAATGCGGATGCTTGAGCTGGCAGAGAGATTCGGGCGGCCTGTCATCACCTTTGTGGATACGCCCGGGGCCTACCCCGTTCCGGAGACCGAGTACAAGGGGCAGGCCTTTTCCATCGCCAGGTGCATCTCAGCCATAGCAGGGGTCAGAACCCCGGTGATCGTATGCATCATCGGCGAAGCGGGCTCGGGAGGAGCGCTTGCCCTGGGATTCGGCGACCGTATCATCATGCTTGAAAATGCCTTCTACAGCGCCATCAGCCCCGAAGGTTACTCATCCATCGTCTATGGAGATTCCTCGAACAAGGAGCAGGCAGCGGAGTCGCTCAAGGGGACGGGGAAAGACCTCTATCTCGACGGCATCGTCGACTACCTGGTCAAAGAGCCTGTCGGAGGGGCCCATAATGATCCGGCGGCCGTGATTGAAGAGACATCGAGGGTCATCCGCAGATACCTCGGAGAGCTTTGTGAAATGGACCTTGATGAGCTCGTCCGCAGGCGCGCTGCAGGCATCGAGAGGCTCATCCCGAGGAAATAGGCGGGAGTATTTTTCCCTTGGCGATGGGAAGAAACTTCCCTGCTCATGCCCTTTGGCGTGAATGCCGATGAGCTTGCCGGAGATGGCACTATCCTTGCTAACTATCCGGCAGGAGGAACTCATGAAGATAGATCCGAATATGGTAATCGGCTCCGTAACGGGAAAGATATCCGGCAGCAGGCAGATTGCCGGCGACGGGAGCACATTCGAGGATATCCTCAGCGAGATCGGCAATACGTCGGTGAAAGAAGCCCGAAGTGTGCAGGCATCCTATCCTGTGGACCAGCTCAATCCCCAGAAGATCAATGCCCTGAGCTTGAGCGAGCAGGCACTCGACATGCTGGATTCGTATTCAAAAGGTCTTGCGGACCCCAATGTAAGCCTGAAGTCTCTCGCGCCCATGGTGGAGGATTTAAGCCGGATGCGTTCGTCTGTCCTCGACGCGGGATCGTTTCTCTCCGATGATGATCCCTTGAAGGCCATCATGAATGATGTGGCATCGACCTTGAACGGCGAGGTCATGCGCTTCAGGAGGGGAGATCTGACCGGGTGAGAGCCTTCGTTCCTCTGACGGCCTTTATTTTCGGCCTTTTCATTGGAAGCTTTCTCAACGTCTGCATCCACAGGATCCCCTTAAACGAATCCATCGTATTCCCGGCATCGAGGTGTCCGAAATGCCGCAGCAAGATCAAGCCCTGGGATAATATCCCCGTAGTGAGCTATCTCATTTTGAGGGGCAGGTGCAGGAACTGCGGCGAGCAGATCTCGCTCCGGTATCCGGCCGTCGAGCTCCTGAGCGGGCTGCTTGCGGTCGCCATGCTCTACCGCTTCGGGCTCACCCCGAGCTTTCCGATCTACTATCTCTGGGCGTGCGCCCTCCTCGTCATTACCTTTATAGATATCGATTACCAGATCATTCCGGACAGCCTGTCCATCGGCGGTGCCATTGTCGGTCTCGTACTGGTCTGGTGGATGCCTCTCTCTTATCGTGATGCCCTGATCGGGCTCGGACTCGGCGCCGGGCTCCTCCTCGTCGTGATCTACGGGTACTATTTCCTCACCGGCAGACAGGGCATGGGAGGCGGCGATGTGAAGCTCCTCGGCATGATCGGGGTCTTTACCGGCTGGCAGGGAGTGCTGTTCACGATCTTCATGGGCTCGCTTCTCGGAACCATGGCAGGCATCCCCTGGGTCCTCCTCAAGAAGAAGAACATGCAGGCAGCCATTCCCTTCGGCCCGTTCCTTGCGCTCGGCGCACTCATCTACGTCCTCTGGGGTGACCTGTTCATCAACTGGTATTTCGGCATACTCAGATAACCCCTGCCCGCAGCTTCGCTTACCAGTGCGACGGAAAACCAGGCATATCTTTCATCACCAAGACAATCCCCGTACCGGTGACGACTTGAATTGATGAATGTAAGGCTTAGTAGCTTTCTATAGATGGGATAAAACTTCAGGGAATCTTCGATCGGCAAACGTACCTTCCCTTGGAGGGAGACAGCATATGGAAAAGATGAAGGCAGTACGAATCCACTCCTATGGCGGTCCTGATGTTCTTGTCTATGAGGATGCACCAATCCCTGAGCCGGGGACAGAGGAGGTACGGATCAGCGTTCATGCTGCAGGAGTCAATCCTCTTGATTGGAAGGTTCGCGAGGGCTCCATGAAAGGTATCCATACGCTACCGCTCATCCTGGGATGGGACGTGGCAGGCGTTGTCGATACTGCCGGCAGCGGCGTCACCACCATAAAGCCTGGGGATGCAGTCTATGGCCTTCTGAACATGGCGGGAAACGGTGCATATGCAAAGTACACGATTGCAGAGGCAAAGAGCATGGCATTCAAGCCGAAGACAGCCGACTTCGTCCATGCTGCTGCCGTTCCTGTTTCGTGCCTGGCAGCCTGGCAGTCGCTGTTCGATCTGGCGCACCTCATGGCCGGACAGACCGTGTTTATCCAGGGTGCAACAGGCGGCGTCGGCCATTACGCCGTCCAGCTGGCCAAATGGAAAGGAGCTCGGGTGATCGGCACGACGTCGGGAGACAGCATCGATTTTGCCAGGGAGTTGGGAGTCGATGAAGTGATCGACTACCAGAAGGCCAGGTTCGAAGACAAGGTCTGCAATGTTGATGTCGTGCTCGATCTGATCGGCGGTGAGACACAGAAGCGCTCGTGGCAGGTCGTCAAAAAGGGGGGAGTTCTCGTTTCCACGGTCGGCATTTCGTCCCCTGAGGAAGCGGCCAAGCATGGCGTGCATGGCGAAGCCCTGAGAGTTCACCCCGATGCCCAGGATCTCACTGAGATAGCCTCTCTGATCGATAGCGGCAAGCTCAAGCCCATAGTTGCCGATGTCTTCCCCCTCGAAGAGGCCCGCAAGGCCCAGGAAACTGTCAGAAGCGGGAAGGTCCATGGGAAGGTCGTCCTCAAGGTAAGAGATTGAGCGCCTGCTCTCTTGAAGTCAGTCGGGTGCGATGGAGGGGCAAGCCGGATAAAACTGTGCTTCACGTACAGGGCGTCATTCCTTCGGGTATCCTACCGTCTGTGCCAGGATGATTTTCCGGGTCGGGCCAAGCTTCATCGCCTTTGCCAGGCTGTCCCTGTCGACCGAGCCTCTCACGACAGTTGCCAAGCCCTGTGCCGCGCAGGAGAGGTAAACATTCTCGCTGATGAAGCCTGTATCCGCTGAGGCATACATGATTCTTTCTTCCGTACTCGCTCCCCCCGTCTTCTCGAGGTCGGCGACGCAGACCAGGTTTATCGGTGCCTCTGCTGCAAACGGCTGCATTCCCGTCAGTGCACGGAGATCCTGCTTGAGGATCGGCTTTAAGGCATGCCCTTTTGCGTCATAGAGATAAAGGCCATCGGAAGCTGCCACATAGACATCGATCTCCTGCCTGTTCATCGCCGAGGGAGAGGTGCGCTTTCCCGATTCGGGCCGGTTGACCCCGCAGGCTGACCAGAGCAGATTGGAAAGGACACTGACAGGCAGCTTCCTTGTGCTGAACTCTCGTGACGATTTCCTTTCCTTGAGCGCGCTCATCAATGTTTTACCGCTGTCAAGCTGCGGCGGCGGAAGCTTGATGGGCTTCAGCTCCTCTGCTGATACCGACAGCGAGAAAAAAAGAAGTACCGACGTTATGAGCATTCCCTTAAGCATAGTTCCTCCCTTTAAAGAATGAGCTTGCAGACGCAGCAACAAATCAGGATCGCTGTCCCCATACATGAGATAATGGGAAGAATGGGTCAATGCAATACCGAACCGTCGGGATATCCGATACCATCCCTGGGTGCGGGAGGATGAAGACAGGGGAATATTTCCTCTTGGATTCCGGAAGAATATTCGTGATAATCTATGAAGGTCAAAGGGAGAAACCGGAGGGCAAAGAGATGCGCATACGGGCAATGAGGGTTCCTGCATTGAGGGCAAGACTCCGCACTGCCTTGCTTCAAGCCGTCTTTCTTGCCGCGCTCGGCGTAGTCTGCGGAGTCGCATTCAATGCCTTTCGGTACGGCGGGTTAGCCTGGGTCGGCGACCGGCCTCCGGCAGATGCGGCATCCGCAAGGATGAAGGAATCACGGACCATACGCATTGATGAGGCATGGAAAAAGTATCAGCAAGGGCAGGCCTTGTTCGTTGATGCGAGGGGCCCTTCCGAGTACCTCTCAGCCCATCTCCCGGGTGCAGTCAATGTCCCTGTGGAACGCGCAGAAAAAAGCATCGAGCAGCTCAAGCGCGCTGCCGATTCCGGTAGGGAGCTCGTGGTCTACTGCAGCGGATCTGGCTGCTCCCTGAGCTCCGAGCTGGCATCCGTCCTCTTGGATAAAGGCATCCGGAACGTGTCGATCCTGCCCGAGGGATGGTCGGGCTGGCTCGATGCAGGCTTCCCGATCGAGGAAGGGGACGCCGAATGATCGAGAGCGAACGTACCGCGTCGATTCTGGGGCTCATGATCTTGAGTTTCAGGATCGTCCTCGGCATCATGTTTATCTATGCGGGAATAGAAAAGGCGATCGACGTTTCCGGGTTTGCCGGAGCAGTACACAACTATCGCATCCTTCCGGCATGGATGGTCAATCCGTTTGCCGTCATCGTTCCCTGGATCGAGATCATTGCCGGACTGAGTCTTCTCTCGGGCGTACTGCTTGAAGGAGGGGCACTCGTCATCTCCGGGCTCCTGTTTGCATTCGCCTGCGCCCTGGCATTCAATCTCTGGAGGGGACTGGATATTTCATGCGGCTGCTTCGGCGCTTCTGCAGACGGGCATCCTATAACCTGGTGGTATCTCCTCAGAGATATCGTCCTCTTCGGTATGGGATGCGCAATAGTGGCTTCTCCTTATCGCATCCGGCTTTCGCTCAAGTGCCTTTTCCAAAAAGCTAAGGCCGGGAGAGCCCCGGAAGGCAGCTGACAAATCCATTGTATTTCAAGCCCGGTTCTCCATAAAGGCGCCGTCGCTTCGGCCTGTCATTTTATTCCCTGTAAAAAGTGGTTTCGGATACCAACAGCAAGGGAGGATCCATGTCGAACTTCGCTCAAAAGCATACGGGGATCTCCACTCTGTACATGCTCAGCGAAGACAATCCCAACATGGAGCAGGAACTGGTCCATCAATCGAAATGGAAAAAGGCGGTTCTCATCATACCCCTGCTTTCATCCGAATTCACCCAGGACGATCACCGGCCGGTTTTCGAAAGGATAGCACAACAGCTCTGCAATGCGAACTATCTCTCGCAGATCATCTTCGGACTGGACAAGGCGAGTGCGGACGAGGCGTACGAGCTTGCCGGTATCCTGAACAAGTTCGGGGTCAGAAACTATCTGGTCCAGCACAATGACGGGCCGGGGTTTTCCTCCATATACCAGAAGCTCTCCGATGCAGGGTTTCATATAGAAGAGCCCGGCAAGGGAAGGAACATGTTCATGTCTTTCGGCGTTGCTCTTGCCATGGGTGCCCACAGCGTCGGCATCATGGATGCGGACATCAGGACATTCCGCCGGGAGCAGATGGACCGGCTCTTCTATCCGGTCCATGTGCTCAATTACCAGTTCAGCAAGGCGTTTTATGCAAGGGTACAGGACCGCCGCTTCTACGGACGCGTCAAGAGGCTCCTGCTCGATCCGCTGCTCATCGCCCTGAAACGGAAATTTACCGATACCCGGGAGGAGAGGGTGCTTCGCCTCGTGGATTATCTCCTGAATTTCAACTATCAGCTCTCAGGAGAGGTCGCGTTCGAAAACCAGCTCTTGAAGCGCATGCAGTTCGCCACGAACTGGGGGGTCGAGATTTTCACCCTGATCGAGGTCTATCGCAAGGCCACCACCTGTGCCCAAGTGGAGATATCGAGCGGACCCTTCGAGCACAAGCATCAGCCGGTATCTGAAAACGACAGGACCAAAGGGCTCTACAAGATGGGGATCGATATCGTGACCACCCTCCTCACGGCACTCGTGGTCGAGGAGGGGCTTGCCATAACCGAGCACTTCATCCGGGACCTTACCACGACCTACCTGAGCGTAGCCGACGACCTCATCAAGATGTATGCGGACAACGCCGCATACAACGGCCTGCTCTACGATACGAACCAGGAGGAGGCCATGGTGGACAACGTCTTCAAGAACGTCATCCTCTTCGCAGGCGACCTCCTCCTCTATCCGGCATTCGTGGCCAGGCGGTTCAGCACGTACGTGAACGAGTATGAGGAGTTCAAGCCCTTCATCGAGATGGGCCTGCTTCCGGTGATCGAGAAGACCACCCGTAATCTGCAGACCGAGATCTATGAGACGCCGAAAACCGTATCCTGGGAGAGGGTGATGCGCAAGATCCCCACGATCATCAACGACATCATCAGTGTGGTGGAAAATGAGAAGAAGCTCTACGCGTGATCGGACAGCCGTCGTATTCCGGTGCGGCACCTCGGGTTAATCCTTTGCGAGATAGGCGATGCAGGATATCTCCACCAGGACATCTCTGGGAAGCCTCGAAACCTCGATGGTCGCCCGTGCGGGCTTTGTGCTGCCGGGAAAAAAAGCGGCATACGTCTCGTTCATGAGGGGAAAGTCGCTCATATTCTTCAGGTAAACCTCTGTCCTGACGATATCGTCGAAGCTAAGGCCGATGCTCGCCAAGATCGCCCCGATGTTTTTCATGACCTGCCCGGTCTGCTCGCCGATCCCTCCGCTGACGATCGCAGCCGTTTCCGGATCGATGGGGATCTGGCCGGAGAGGAAGACGAAATCACCTGCCCGGACAGCCTGTGAATAGGGGCCGATGGCCTGGGGGGCCTTCGGAGTGGATACCTCGGAAATATCTCGAGCAGACATTACGGATTCCTCCTCATCATATCGTTTGACAGTTCATATTGAGGAAAGTGCGCAGATCCGTACCTTGATCAGCCGGAAGAGGGCATCCATTCCAATGCACTGTCCCGGCATCTTTTCAGGGATGTTCTTCCTGCGTCAGCTGAAGCTCCCTCTCGTAGACCATCGTTGCCATGGACACGATACGGCGGATAAGGTAGTCGAGCTCGTTTTTTACCTTCACCTCGTGGGGGGTCTTCTGTTTTCTGAACGAGTCCTGGATCTTCGTGAGCTTCTCGAGCAGATCTTCGATATCCTTGATCGTTCGCAATTCCTTTACCTGTCCGTTCTCCTGAGTGATGAGCTTGCGCAGGATATCGAAACCATCGGCCATGAATGATCTCCTTTCTCAGGTGTGCAGTGCACTTTCCTCGACACGAATATTCTACCATACGACCAGGTATTCGTCCATAAAGGATATCGGTTGCTGCCGGAGGCACGGTTCTATGGGGGATGCCTTTAAACCGGCGTTATTTTCTCAGGATGCGGGCATGGGTGAAATTCCGGCAAAGGGAGGTGTTTCCACATTCGTGATTCTATGCTATTGAAAGGTGTGCCGGTCAGGTAGATACCCACCACCTCCCATGCATTATAAGCTGGAGGGATGCGCTGTGTATCCTGGGATACCGGAGAGTCGGCAGAGAGCAGGTACGGTCGGGGAGCTTGGAGCGTGAATTCCGTTTTCGTCTATTCATCAGAATTTGATACGTACAGCCTTGGCGAGAACCATCCGTTCAAGCCGTACAAGGCGACCATGGTTCATGAGCTCTGCTACCGGTACGGCCTTTTCGATGAGCCCTGGATCAAGGTGCTCGAGCCCGA
>Ga0116185_1004270_pt1 | contig 11757 bp, 10 predicted proteins | sample AD_JPNNA7_MetaG_FD_89754 | JGI IMG/M metagenome (GOLD analysis project Ga0116185, IMG submission 89754) | Active sludge microbial communities of municipal wastewater-treating anaerobic digesters from Japan - AD_JPNNA7_MetaG | ecosystem: Engineered > Bioreactor > Anaerobic > Digestate | place... | reverse complement strand
TCTTCCTCGATGTATCTTTAGACCGGGGGGAGGGCAATTGACACGCAAAGCTTCGCAACCTTCCCAAAAGGGCCCTGAACCTTCCCTAGTTGCACATTGGATCGATCAATCGGCACCAAAAAAAGGAATTCTTCCACTATTTTCCACCGCTTTCTAATTGTGGAATAGCGGGCCATTGCATCAAAAATGAACGTTCATTGCGGGGACGGGGGAGGGTTGATGGAAAATCAATATCAGATGGCTTAGCACCACTACCAAAAGGCGAACGTTCGCCCACAAAAAAGCATCAATGCATGGCAAAAAAAGCCGGACGTACGCAGGTAAAAAAAGGATCTCATTAGCTTTAAAATCTATCTTTAATTATAATTTCTGTAATGCGTTTTAAGGCCATGCTATTCTCGATTGAGAAAGGGCAAGCATTGATGGAAATTTTGGAAGTGAGGGACCAATGTAGACGGCTGAGAGTGAAGCAGAGCTAACCTAATCCCTATCCAAGATACTCTGGATAAATTTGCAATAGATCAATAGCCATTGTATTAGTTAATAGGTAAGCGTATATCTTAAAAGGACATTTCAGAATTTATGAGACTAGTCTTCTTTGCGCTCGTTCTTTTATTACTGATGCCTGCGCATGGCCATCAGGCAGCAGCGGATTTCTATAACAAAGGTGTCGAGCTTTATGAGAATGGTCAGTATGATGCTGCTATCAAAGCGTTTGATGAAGCCATCAAACTAGATCCCAAAATGTTTGTGGCATGGTATAATAAAGGCCTTGCTTTAGAAGCAATTGGTGAATTTAATGAATCTATTAAAGCTTATGACGAAGCCATCAAATTAGATCCAAAAGATGCTATAGCATGGGCCTGTAAGGGGGGAGTCCTTGGTCAACTTGGTAGATATAATGAATCCATTGCTGTTCTTAACGAGGCTCTTAGGCTAAATCCCGATGATGCCCGCATATGGAATAATAAAGGTATTGCACTTGGTTTACAAGGTATGTATCGCGAAGCCATTAGTGCATATAATGAGGCTCTTGAACTAGATCCAACCTTTGTTGATGCCTGGATTAACAAAGGTCTTGTTCTCTCGGATCAGGGCAAATATGATGCTGCCATTAAAGCTTACGATGAGGCCCTTAAGCTAAATCCCAACGATGCTAGTGTTTGGTACAGTAAAGGTAATGCACTCATGTATAATGGGCAGTACGATGAAGCTATCAATGCATATGATGAAGCCATCAAATTGAATCCAAACTATATCGACGCCTGGACTAATAAAGGTCTTATTCTAAATAGACTAGGAAAAAACGAGGATGCCATAAAAGCGGTTGATGAGGCTATCCGTTTACAACCTAGAGATGTCGCTGCCTGGAACAACAAAGGCACAGCTCTCTTTGATCTAGGCAGGTATGATGAGGCGAATAACGCATTCGATGAAGTAATTCGATTAGCTCCTGAAGATGCAATAGCTCGGTTTAACAAAGGCAATGCCCTTAATGGAATGGGCAATTATACAGGGGCTATTGCACTATACAATGAATCCATTGAGATGGGCTTTCCTGATGAAAGTTTACCTATGTATCGCATAGGCAATGCTCTTATGATGTTGCATCGCAGTTCTGAAGCAGAATCTGCCTATACTAAAGCGCGTGAGCTAGGGTATAGTGGACCCATGACGGAACTGGAAATGGCAGCAAAATAAATAATTACTAACTTACATCTTTTTTCAAATAGATGGGTCGGTTCCACCTTGATCAGAACTAAATGATCGGCACATGAATCTAGGCAGGCCTGCAACGTTGCACAACAAAAACGCGTACGTACGCAACCAAAAAAAAAACAAGACTTTAAAATCCGCTCTTAATTATAATTTCTATAATCGATTTTAAGAGCCTAGCACTGTTGATTGATGAGTCTAAGGGAGCAGTCAAGATCATGCAATGATGCGTGCATCACCTGGGAGCTGGAGACCTAGAGCCCTGGTCTCAGGGAGCAGTCAAGGCGTGCACCAGTGCAACCCAAAAAAGAGTTATTTCGCAAATTTCGCATATATAAAAAGGGAATGAAACTCGCGGCGGTGCAGTCAAGGCACCCCCCTCCTTTCTGCAAAAACCGACAAGCTGAGATGCATGAATGACACAAAACGCAAACCACCCTCCCCCCCTTTTGGCAGAAAATAAATATGCAGTGGCCAAATCATGCACAACAAAACACCCCTATTATCGCGGTTTATTCGCGGTTTTATTTTAAAAACCGTACAATTGGATGCTCTGAGGGGCAAGCTGGACGGCTGACCACTTCCGCCATCTTTTTTAGACTGTCTATTCTGGCTGGAAATTCTCTTTTGCTAACTCGATCATTCCAGACACTATGTGAATAGACTATATCCTCCGCTTAACCCTATGATGAGTGAGGAAATAATATCTTCAAAAGCACTTTTCCACCAGAGCAACGGCGACAGATAGCGATTGATCCTCATATCGAAATCAAAACCACTTCTGCAAGAATTGACCATACTGGAATGCGAAATAAACTATTTTTATTCGCGGCTCTTTTAAAATTGGTTTAAGACACTTTCTTTGCCCCGGCGTACAAATCCCTATCCGAGTAGGAGATATTGCCAGGGATGCAACGTAGCAAATGTGTTGTGGCATGGAGGAAGAGGGCGATTGAAACAATCTGAAACGTTGAAACATGCGAAGGAATTTGTTCTATGACATTATCAAAAGGTTTAAGTAAAATGTCATAGAACTATTTACTATGCACAAGACCTCCGCCGGAGAGAAGAGGAAGGCATTGAAGGCCGAGGCCCTGGAGCTGGAGAGAGATGCACGAGCAGCCATGAAAGCGGCGGAGATTCTGCCAGATGCCAGGAGAGAGGCCCGGAGGATGGAAGGGCGGGCCGATGAATTGAAGGCTGAAGCCGAGGCTCTGGAGGGAGCTGCCAGGCTGGAAGATCTCACCCTCTGGCAGATGGAGAAGGCAAAGATCACCAAGAAAGGGAGCAAGACCTATCTTTACTGGATGGCCTCATGGAGAGAAGGCGGGAAGGTCCGAAATGTGCATCTTGGAAGCTGTAAGAAGCTGGATGGAGAGGCCGCCCTGCAGAAGGCCCGGAGGATGAAGGCTGAGGCTCTAGGGATAACTGAGAATTAGCTCTATTTTTATAATTTCTGTAATCGATTTTAAGGGTATAGGGCCACTACCCTTGCCTTTGGGGTATTCATGACCCAAAGTTTTTTCATGTGAGAAATGGTTAAGGCATCCCGAGGGAGAGATATTTGGCAGCACCTAAAGGAATAGAGGACCTGGTGGAACGATTCGAGAATAACTTAGCTTCATATAAATCTGGTTACTACAACGAAACCCAGGTTAGAAGAGAATTCGTTGATCCTTTCTTCAAGGCACTGGGATGGGACATAGATAACGAGCAAGGCTTTGCCGAAGCCTACAAAGATGTCGTCCATGAGGACGCCATTAAAGTAGGCGGGACCACCAGAGCCCCGGATTATTCTTTTCGCATTGGAGGTGATCGCAAATTCTTTTTAGAAACCAAAAAACCCTCTGTGGACATCAAAGACGATATCCACCCTGCCTTCCAGCTCCGCCGCTATGCCTGGTCTGCTGGTCTCCCTTTATCTATCCTGACAGATTTTGAGGAATTCTCTGTCTATGACCGAAACTCCAAACCAGATAAAACAGATAAACCCTCCAAAGGCAGGATACTTTACCTGACTTATAAGGACTATTTGACCAGATGGGATGAGATTGCCGGGATATTCTCCAAGAACGCCATCCTAAAAGGATCTTTCGACAAATATGCAGAGGATAAGAAAGGCAAGAGAGGTACGGCTGAGGTAGACACTGCCTTCCTGGAAGAGATTGCTGGCTGGAGAGAGATCCTTGCCCGGAATATTGCCTTGCGAAACCCTGATCTAAGCACTAAGGACCTCAACTATGCTGTTCAGTCCATAGTCAATCGCATAGTTTTCCTGCGAATATGCGAAGACCGAGGTATTGAGCGGCTGATGAAGCTGGAGGACCTTCTCAATGGTGAGCGAGTCTATCCCCGGCTCTGTGAGCTTTTTCGCCGGGCAGATGAGCGTTATAACTCGGGGATATTTCACTTTGAAAAGGAGCCAGGCAGGGAAAGCCCGGATACACTCACCCTTACCCTTAACATCGATGATAAGCCCTTGAAAGATATAATCAAGAGGCTTTACTATCCAGATAGCCCTTATGAGTTCTCAGTGCTTCCTGCTGAGATCTTAGGCCAGGTTTACGAGCAGTTTTTGGGCAAGGTAATAAGACTCACTGAAGGCCATCGTGCTGTAGTAGAGGATAAGCCCGAAGTAAAGAAGGCAGGCGGGGTCAAATACACGCCGGTCTACATTGTGGAAAACATTGTAGGAAACACGCTGGGCAAAATTCTGAAAGGCAAGACCCCGCTAGAAGTGGTGCTAATCACCGTCTTAGATCCTGCCTGTGGCTCAGGGTCCTTCCTCATTGTGGCCTACCAGTACCTTCTGGATTGGCATAGAGACTGGTATGTCCAAAATCTTGTGCCATTGCTACAGAATGGCCTAAAGCCTTCTTCTCCAGAGATAAGGCGGCTGCTCCCTGGTGTTGAGACGGGCAAGAAGGGGCGGAAGAAAGAGCCCGAGCTGCCTGTCTACCAGGGCCGGGGCGGTGAATGGAGGCTGACCACAGCAGAGCGCAAGAGGATTTTGCTAAATAACATCTATGGGGTGGACATTGACCGCCAGGCGGTGGAGGTGACGAAGCTCTCTCTTTTGCTGAAGGTTTTGGAAGGAGAAAATGATGAGACGATCTCTAAGCAACTCAAGCTCTTCCAAGAGAGGGCATTACCTGACCTAAGCAATAACATCAAGTGCGGTAACTCATTGATTGGATGGGACATCCTAAAAGAGAATCCCAACCTAACGCAGGAAGAGATTGAAAAGATAAATCCCTTTGACTGGGATACGGAATTTCCAGATATCATACATGAGGGAGGCTTCCATATAGTAATTGGGAATCCACCATATGTATTTGGAAGAGATTGGAAAGCATTAAATATTTCAGACGATGTCAAAGCATATCTTGGCAAGAATTTTGCGAGCTCTCCCTATCAACTTGACATGTTTTCTATTTTTATTGAAAAAGCATCACAGCTCTGCCGTTTTTCTGGGTATATAGGTCAAATCGTTCCTAATGTGTGGCTAAACAATACATATTCATCAAGTACAAGGAGATTCATTCTGCAACAGTCAACTGATTTGTGTATTATGATCCCTCCTAAGGATGTTTTTTCAGGGCTTACGGTAGATACAGTTGTATACACATACCAAAAAGTATCTGAACCTGGAAAATCGTTTAAAATTGAAGCAATGTGTAATGGTAATATCGTTGATGTTGTTGAATATTCCACAAATCAATATCTTAACGGCGAACAACCAATCTCAACGATTTTGAATAACGCAAGCGCCAATTTAATAGATCGTGTGAGGGAACAATTCCCCAAACTTGAAACTTTTGCAAAAATTACACGCGGAGTTCATTCTTATCGTATTGGAGGCTATGGAAGAACCGCATTTGGTAATGGTCCTCAAACAAGTCGTGATGTAAAGGAAAGACCATATCACAGTAAAACTCGTATAGAAGGATATAGGCCATTCATTAAAGGGAGGGATCTTCATCGATTTACTCCAATTGTACCAACTGAGTTTGTGAAATATGGTGAATGGCTAGCAGAACCTAGAAGTCCTGATTTTTTCCAAGGCTACAGAATTTACTCGCGTAAGATTCTCGGTGAACGTTTAATAATAACTCTTGAAGCAAACGATTCTATAGCTGATCAACAAGTTTACATTACCCTCCCTAAAACAAATACTCCGAACGCCTCTTACCTTGCTGGTGTTCTTGGTAGCAAATTTATCAGTTTCTTTATCAGATCTTTTTATAACGAAGCCAGCGATTCATTCCCCCAAATCAAGGTAGGACAACTTAAGTCCTTGCCAATCCCTCCTATTTCTATAGAAACCATAAGCTCCAAAGCTACACATGATAACATAGCTTCATTGGTCGAACAGATGCTATCCCTGCACCAACAGCTCACTGAAACCAGAACCAGCCATGAGCAAACGCTCCTACAACGCCAAATAGAGGCCACTGATCGCCAGATAGACGCCTTGGTCTACGAGCTTTACGAGCTGACAGAAGAGGAAATTAAGATTGTAGAAAGTGTGTAAGGCTGCCCTACAGGCTTCCTTTAACCTTCCATCAACCTTCCCTTAACCTTCCCTTTCCCAGGTATGTATAACTGGTAAGGTTCAACCTTGATTTCCCCTCTCCCTCTACTATCCAGGCCAAAAGGCCAAAATTGCTTTGACTAAACTGGTCATTCCAAAGACTATGGAATTTTGATCAAGCTAACTTGACTGCTCTACTGTTAGCGATCAATCTTTTCTACTGCTACCGATTCTGATAAGCCTATATCTGGAGCGTACAAGTAGACCTTACGAGGTCGAAAGCATATTTATAAAATTATGCTGGCCTCTTATACCGGCCTGGAAGAGCATTATATTCAAGTGCATACAACATGCATTCTGCAGCGAACTTCTACTCGCTTGACGACTGGAGGGCTTCTACTTTACAAGTCACATATGGAAATTCGTTTTCTTCAAATATCGTCCTTAATTCGGCCACCGTCCCGATTAAAGATTTAGTTATTTTTTTATTTTTTATATTTTCTAAATATACGATAATTTCTCCACTTTCTGAAAAATCTATCTTCAGTGTATTGTTGTGGCCAACCCACCATCTCGTAGATTTACAGGGCATTTTATCTTTTAATATATTATACAATATTACCGGAGCCCGTCTCCGATCTATATCGCACTCATCCGCTAACATGAATAACGCACATAAAAATTTCAATCTTATAGATCCTTGACTCCGCTTAGGCACGCTTTCTAAAGGCAATCCATTTTTCGAATGGGCATGTACAACGTATTCAACTTCTTTTTGCACCGAACATAAATCCAAAAGATTCTCTTTAACTAGGAGCTTTATTATTTTCACAGATTCTCTCGCATGAAGCTCTCTACTGCGAATGCATCCTAAATCATGTAACCAGCAAGAACATTTTAAGATTATTTGCTCCTCTTCGCTAAGTGGATTGCTATTTTGCTTGCATAAATCAATAAATCTATCGATATACTGTTCAACTCGCTCGCTATGCTCAATTCCATGGTCCGTGAAGAACCACATATCCTCTAGGCTATGCACATGAGGCAAAACATTCATAGCGATGTGTCTTATATTAGCGATATCTGGCAATCTACTCATAGTTTTATGCTCTTGCTAATTTGATTTTCGAATTATATTCCTTAGACAAATTGATATCTTTCAGAATTTGGAAGGCTTTCAGAAATAGGAATACTGTCCGAATTTGGCAAACCTTTAAATAAGTGAAGTGCATAAAATTAGCATTTGAGTACCAGCGAAATTAAGAGAAGAGGTAAAAAGGAGGAGATGAGTCTGGTTGGCAATGCGCCCGATGAGCAAAGATGGAACATGCTTTCCAAGGAGCTGAAAGTGGCTATAGAGATTCATAGGCTTAACGACATCGGTGATGTTCCTTACTTCAGCAACTTGGCAAGAGATTTAGAAGATAAGGGGATGACAAAAACGACCGTCCACAATGCAGTAGATAATCTAATTGATCTGGGAACAATTAAAGCAGATTGGGATAAGGTCGGCAGTAACTGGGTTCGAAAATTCACCATAGCCGGTGAAAACAGAGAATTCATACGGAAGCTTGCGATAGAGCTTTATAAATAACCAACTCTTTTTTTTCGGTCGAAAATTATATGCATAGCAATCATATCTATTTCACTTTGCAATAAAGGCACAATTGCTAGAAGTAAAAAATCGTAAATTATATAATTTTTAATGCGCATTTCATCATCCTCTCTTCCCGACTCTAACAGTGGAAAAAGCAGCACCATCGGCTGAAATATAATAGTATTTGTATAATTTTTTCTAAAATATATTCTTATTTTGAGATTATCTTCTGATGCATCTAGATAGGACATTCTTGGGAATAATTTGGCAATACATTCGCTTTTAAACACAAAAGATTTCTTATACCTATCCTCAAATAGCTGTAAATAATTATTTTCTTCATCAAATAATAATTGTCCATATGGGCTAAGAATCCTGTTAAGAACCATATCATTTAAATTCCCAGTAAATTCAATCGCTACAAGGGGATGATCGCATTGAAGAGGCAAACATATGCAACCTAAGTAGGGCTGTATATTATCATTATATGAGGATGTAAACGTCTCCTCCTTCACCGTTAAGCCACATATAAAATTGACACCTAGGTAGACGCTCGGTAACCAATTAAGTGGAGTCAGCTTAGCAATTGGGACTGCCACAGTAATATCTCGACTAAGTGGGTAGATCTTGTCTAAAACGCGCACGATATTACCTGCATCGTTGATGCTTTCATCAAACACAAGAAGCGACTTTCCCATAATTAATTCTATATTGCCATCAATATCATAATCATTAATGGTATGCAATAGCTTAAGATCTCTTTTTGATAAAGATTGATCCTTATAGATTTGAGCGCCTCTACGGGCAATTTTGATGCCTAAATTCCATCGATGAGAACGGATATTAGGCAATATTTTTTCATCAAAAAACTTCGCGACAAAATTTATCGATTCAATGCACTTATCAACCACTATGCATCACAACTCCACCTACATACCCACATACGGATTCAGTCATCAGAACTCTCAATCGAATATATTAATATTGTCTTCGCGTGTGGGTATGAAAAACCCGCACGCTTCGTTTATAATTATAAAACCCATATGAGCTAAAGTGACAGAAGAAGACCGTCCAACAGGTACATGCAACCTGCAATTTTTAAGGCAACTGCATAAGTTCTATATAATTTGCCATAATTGGAGTAAGGAGGAAATTGAAATGAGATTGATCATAACTATGGCACTCTTGGTACTATCGATAATGATGCCATGCATCGCAGAACCTGATAGTGTCACCACCGGGCCTTATAATGTCTCGTTTGATTTGGGCATACCTAAGGATGCTTATAAGGTTGAAGTTGCTGAGCCGGAATTAGAAGAATCATTATCTGGAGATATACATACAACATATGGCATAGAATTAACGAACAAAACCGGATTGTCTAGAACTGCTATTCTGACCATGCTATCTTATGAGACTGAGCGAATCATACCGTTGCCAGATGAGCTTACAGGATTGGTAGTAGACAGATTGTTACAAATGGGTAATATTTACAATATTGATGTAGCTGAGAGAAAAATTGGCGGGCAGGTTGGTGCGGTCGCTTCAGGGGAAGTTGGATATCCTGGAACGAACTTGTATTTTGCTATCTACTATCTGTCCTCAACCGATGTGGTAACTATTGCCTCTGCATATCCTTGGGAAGAAGGAACCCTACAGCTCCTCAAGACCATACACGTTGAGAAGATCAATGAGACTGCATAGGATTGAAGGCTGAGGCTTTAGGTCTGTCTGAGGATTAACCCTATTTTATAATTTCTGTAATCGATTTTTAAAGGTGTGGTCCTATTGGCCCGAAGGGATCATAAGACCTGGTGTAAGATCTTTCTAGGGGTAAAGGATGAAAGTGGATGGGCCGGAAAATATCGAGCCCTGACCTATCCTGGTGAGGTCCTGGCAATTAAACCTTAATATTTAATGCTTAAGCCTTAAGGCTTAATCCTTAATGGATACTCTCTTAAGTCTTAAGGCTTAATTCTTAATCCATGGAAATAGTAGCAATAGCAAACCAGAAAGGGGGCTGTGGCAAGACCACAACTGCAGTCAATCTATCGGCCTGCCTTGCTGCCAAAGGGAGGAAGGTCTTGCTAATAGACCTGGATCCTCAAGGATCGGCTACAACTCACCTGGCAATCAGTGATTTTGATAACACCATGTACGAAGCCATGATGGGCGATCTGAGCCTATCACAGATCACTAAACCTACTGAGATCGAGGGGCTGGATATAATCCCTGCAGACAAGCGGCTAGGTAGAGCTGAGATGGAGATTGCAGGTAAATCCATTGCCAGGGAGCGGATCCTTAAGCCAAAGGTAAGGGCGCAAAACGGATACGATTTTATCATCATCGACACGCCGCCAAACCTCGGATTCTTGACCATTAACGCGATGGTTGCCAGCGATACGGTACTTGTACCCATCCAAACAGAGTTCTTTGCGATCCAGGGCTTATCAATGATCCTAGACCTAGCAAAGGCGATCTCAGAGGGATTAGGACAGGACCTGAGGCTAAAATACCTGCTGACCATGTACGATGCCAGGACAAAGATGGGCAAAGAGGTAATCACTCGGGTTAGGGAGTTACTTGGAGATGATGTCTTTGAGGTGGTCATTCCAAGGAGCATCAAATTGGCTGAAGCTCCGAGCTATGGTAAGCCTATCCACTTGATAGATCCTGAATCACTGGCATCCAAAGCATATTCACAACTTGCTGATGAGGTGATCCAATGCCAGGAGAATTAATGGACCGTATTTTTGGGGATATTAAGGCTAAAAAGTCAGAAGGCTTAAGTGATAAAACCTTAAGCAACCAAACATTAAGTGATGAAGCCTTAAGCCTTAAGGCATTAGACCTTAAGCTCCTAGATGAAGCTATCGAGGCTGCAAATAGCAAGAGACGAATGATAGGTGTCTGGAGCCCAACAATCGCGGCTGCCATGTGGTACTTGAAAGGGACCATCCCCCGGTTCTCCATTAGCGAAGTAGCAAGCCATTGGATTGAAGAAGGACTGGAGAGGGATTATCCCGAGTTGGTGCAAAGGATAAGGGAAGGGCTGAAGAAATGATTCTTTACCGATATAATGAGGGTACCAAGAAAAAGGGCTGGTGGCTGTTCTGGAGGAGAGAATAATCATGGCCAAAAAAGCAAAGGATAAACCGGATACATGTATAGGACCTACAGGACCTACAGGACCATCATGTGGTGTTGGACCTATAGGACCCACAGGACCATCATATGGTATTTCATCCCAGGCTAATGTGTTTACGAATCAACGCGCACTTGCAATATGGAGTGACTCGCTGAATCGCTTATCAAAAGCAGAAACTGGTGATGTTCAGGAAATCGCCGCGGCACAAATGGAGATCTTAAGTACCTATTATAATGTTGGTATAATGCACTCAAACCGAAGTTTTAAATCCGCATCAATAGCTGCTGGAGCTGGCTTGGTATTCTTTATCTTAGTTATCGCATACTCAATCCTGAATCCACAGGAGAATGTAGTATCTATTGCAACACTAGGTGCTACACTAAGTGGGTTCATTTCTGCCATTTGTTTTTATCTCTATAATAAATCTACGTCTCAGCTTTCTGGCTTCCATGAAAAATTATACATGATTCAGCGTTACCTTCTTGCTAATAGTATGTGTGAGGGACTAAACGGGAAGGACAAAGATGAAACTCGTTCGGCGATTATAAAGCAACTTGCTAACGTACCCATGCCACAGCATGATCCTATACCAACTCCTGAAACAGAATAGATATGGTGAGCTTGAATCCAGCTCATCCTTCCAGGCAGAACTCTTGAGGCCATAGAGCCCATATCCTCAGCTTCGAAGCGGCACCGGATCATCTTTTGGGGAAATACTTATCATCCAAAAGATTCACATAGAATTACAAGAGGGATAAACTT
>Ga0116185_1004266_pt1 | contig 11767 bp, 15 predicted proteins | sample AD_JPNNA7_MetaG_FD_89754 | JGI IMG/M metagenome (GOLD analysis project Ga0116185, IMG submission 89754) | Active sludge microbial communities of municipal wastewater-treating anaerobic digesters from Japan - AD_JPNNA7_MetaG | ecosystem: Engineered > Bioreactor > Anaerobic > Digestate | place... | reverse complement strand
GTCAGCGAACCGAGAGGGATGCCGTCGGCTATCTTCTTGTCGATCTCGCTGTTGCCGGTCGAAAGGATGTTCTTGTCCTCGCCGCCAAGGAGGTTGGAGAGCCCCTCGTTGACTGACGCCGCCATTGTAATTACCAGTTATATATCGTAATATTGATATAAAATGATCCTTACTGGATGTTAGGATAACGAGCCTGTCCAAAGAGGTCGTAGATCGGTCGGACAGAGTTCTGTGAAACACGTTGAAAATTTATTTCGATTTTACTCTCGTCATGGGAGATTATGAGATACAGATATTCCGTTTGGTGTTACAACTTTTAAGGAATCAGGTGTAATTCCAGAATATGTCACTGATATATTGATTATTTCTCCCGGGTCCCACTGATTTTTATATAAATTATCGTTTTCTATTTTTTTAGTCCAAAGACCATTTTGAGGAATGTCACTATCCAGATAAGAAAAAAAATGCCATTCACGTGTTAGAGAGTCACGGAGATAGACATCTGCATACTTATACTTATTTATGGGTTCACGTCCGTTATTTTCGATCTCTATGTATACTGTTCCGTCAGGCGCCACTGAACTGTCAACATATTGAATTGAAGTCCCGAGCATCTTTACCTGGAGTTCTGTCATGTCTTTCTGGGCTGTGGTCACGACCTCGGTCATGGCGAGAGTGCTCCCGGCGAGCATGTAGGCTGTAACGAGGATGATGATGATTCCAAACGCAGTGGCGACGAGAGATGCTGCTGCCATGAGACCTCCTCCCCTCAGATAGTTGATTTAGGAAAAGTCGTGTCCCTCCTCACGCCATTTGGAAGGACGATGGCCACATAGACATCATCTTCGGTAAGGTAAGCACTGATACCGGTCTTTGTAACTGTCAAGGTCTCTCCTGGGTCCCAGTAGGAGTTTTCCAGGGCACCCTTGTCATACAGTCCCTCGAGTGCCCACCCTTCAAAATTACCTGGGTTGCCGGCATAAAGATCTCCCTTATCGATCTCGTTCGCATGGAGCCGTGCGGACCCGACATTTTTTACCCAGACCTTCACAGTATCATCGCTGGCAAAGGCATTGACGATCCGGAAATCGGTCCGTATCTTCGTCTCTGCCTGCGTCGAGACGGAACCGAATGTGTCTGCAGTCCGGTAAATCGCAGGAAATATTGCGTTTATGAGGACACCTGCGGCTATAACGGCGCTGATAAGAAAAAGGGCGGTGACGATAGTCTCGCTGGACATCTCGCTTCAGGATCTGTCACGGGAAGGTAAATATTCTCGCTCCGCTGCACCTTCCTCCGGGTGACGCCCGGGGGCCAGGACCTTCTGGGCTTCTCTCCCCTCCCTCTTCTCCATCAGGACCTCGATCATGTCGCGGTCGAGGGTCGAGTCCGCGGGGTTCAGGATGTGGTTGAGCTCGTAAAGCTCGGAGACGAACTCGTCGGCGCGGATCTCGTGCAGTTCCCCGATGCTTGTCGGCATGAGCCGCGACATGTCCTTGACGAGCTTGCAGGACTTGTCTGATATGTACCCCATCGCGTGGTAGGCGTCGAGCATCAGGTCGACACGGTCGTGGCCGAAACGCTTGACGTTCCTGGACGTCCATTCGAAGAGCCGAAAGACCTTCTGCAGCCTCACCTTGTCCCCGGCAGCAGTCCTGGCGCCCTCGTCCTCCTTGGGGAGCGTGGCAAGCTGCGACTTGATCGCGGCCAGAAGTTCGGCCTCCGATCTCCCGGGCTGTCCAGCAGTCTGTGCAGGCGCCGACCCCTGGACGAACCCCTGGGGCGGGGAGAAAACAGGGGCAGCCTGTTGTTCCTGCGAGACCGCCCCTTCACCCTGGGAGACAGCCGGGGCTTCCTTCTGGTCCGCTTTTTTTGTTTCGGATGTCGATTTTATTGCACTTGCGGCAGACTCGATGGCACTTGAGGTGTCGCGGAGTACGTCTGCCATCTTTACTGAGACGCTATCCCCGGCCTGGGATGCCATGCTCGAAACGATGGGGTTCTCGAGGTCGTTCATCCGTTCCCGGATATCGATGAGCAGTCGCTTGATGGAGGTCTTGATCAGCTCCACCTCGTCCTGGAGCTGGAGGAGCTTGACCTCGGGGTCGTCAGAAGAGGCGGATGCGATGATATGGTCGACCTGTGACTGGCTGACTGCCATGACAACATATTCTCCTAATTTAGGATAATTAAATGTTCCCTTTGTACAAGTATTATTATAATTTTCAATCTATATAATGGATCTCCACAATGCAACGATAGTCAATTTCAGGAAATACGGTGCTGGGATGACCGTTCACCAATCGCACAGGATCTCACGGCCAGGAAGAGGCTATCCTCATTGCTGGCAGGCGGGACGATCGCTGATTTCGATGGGGAAAAAAAGGGGGAGAAAATGTACCTTGGATCTTTTACGTTCCAAGGATGTTTACCTTGTCGATTCCTGCAGGGACTCTCCGCACGATCGGGTATGCCGAACCACTGGCCGGTTGCATGGTCAGGGTGAATGATGTACCTGGTGTTGCAGTATTGGGGACCTTGATCCCTACGATATACTGTTCCCCAGGTTCGAGCAAGTCGTCTGTATCACTGTTGACCCTTTGAAGGATTCCCCATAGGGCAGTAGAATTATTATATAAGTCTTCTTCAGTGATGTTTTGGGGCACCCCATAATCATCGCCATACCATCTTTTACTTTCGTCGGTGTACTCGACAACTACCTTGGTCATATCGACTGCAGAACCACCTGCAGTATTTCCAATTGTGAATTTCAAGTGAGAGAGATACGGTGCATTACTTATATTTGCCATCCCATAGACGCTTCCAATCACCTCGAAACTCGAGGTCGCCTGCTTGGTTGCAGCATAAACCGTCTCCTGGCTCTTCTGTGTTGTGAAGAACCCTGCTCCCAGCACGACGTACGAGAACACGGCGGCCACGACCACGAATGCAATCAAGACAATTGCTGCCTCAAGACCGGTGAATGCATTTTCGTTATTGAAATTTTTCCGGGACATTTTCAATACACCTCGTAGTAACTGTTCGCTGACAACCCGGGTGGCGCATGCTTCTGGAGGAGGAGTGATGCCCCTATGTCAGGTTTGATTTCAATAGAGAATATCGCAGTCTTGTTTATTGGAATAGACGGGTTTGACCCTTTTATATCGAGGACAACCCTGAACATTTCGTCTGTTTCCAGGAGGTCGTCATCGTCTCCAATAATCTGTTTTCTGAAAATTTTATTGGTCCCCTCTGCGTTCATATCCACAAACAGTGCTTCGGTGTCTGTCGTGGTTATATGGTAGGTAATCCTGCTTAAATCAATTGGGGATGCGCCTGCTGCTGGTTTGAGGTTGAATGAAATGTTTTTAACTTCGGAAGATTCATCCGTCTCCAGTACAACAGGCCCCGACTCGGCAAGGTTTGCACTCGCCTGTTTCGTTGCCGAGTACACGGTCTCCTGGCTCTTCTGGGTCGTGAAGAACCCGGCGCCGAGCACCACATACGAGAACACCGCAGCAACGACCACGAATGCGATCAACACAATCGCGGCCTCGAGCCCGGTGAACGCGTCATCGTTCCTTGGATCTTTTCTCATAGTCTACACCTCACAGAGCTAACGGATCCCTCCAGCTAGCCTGTATGTGTTAATAAGCATCTTCATTTATAAATATTTGCCTCGAACAACCAGTTTTTACGCATAAAAAATGTTTTCCCGGCGGAAAATACAAGGTAAGGGTTGGGGGCATTCATAGGGAGTTATTCAGCGCCTTGACTGCCCGCGGGTCATCGATCTCCTCCAGCGCCCGGATCACCCGGAGGCGGACACCCGAGTCCTCGTCGTTGAGCGCCTCGATGAGGGGTTCGACAACCCGGGGGTCGTTGCACTTCGAGAGGGCGCTCACGGCGCGGAGCCGGACGCTCCTGTCCGGGTCTTTCAGTGCTGCAACGAGGGTATCGATGACGCTTCGGTCCCCGATCCGCCCGAGCGACTTGATCACCTCCCTCCGGACGAACCTGTTCTCGTCCTGCATGGCCCTTACCAGGACAGGGAGCGCCCTCCTGTCACCTATGAGCCGGAGTGCGACTGCCGCTCCCATCCTGACGTGCCAGTCGGCGTCTTCCATGGCAGAGACGAGGTGGGGGAAGGCCCTCTCTCCCATGTCCCCGAGCCCCTCGGCGGCGCCCTCGCGCCCGTACCGGTCCTCGTCCTTGAGTGCGTTGATCAGGGGCACGATGGCCCGCTCGTCCCCGATCTTCCCGAGGGACTTTGCGGCTTCCCGCCTGACGTACCGGTTCTCGTCTGCCAGGAGACCGATGAGTGGCTCCACTGCCCGGGGGTCCCCGAGTTCGCCGAGCGCCCGTGCCGCCTCTTCGCGCACCTCTTCGTCGGGGCTGTGCAGGGCTTGGATCACGTCCTCGAACGCCCCCTCGAACTTGATCCTGGCCCTGACCGAGGGGTGTTCCATCGCCTCCTCGAACGTCTCCCCGAGGCCGGAGTGCTCGAAGAAACCACGGAGGAACGACTCGACGAGCGTCCGGTCCTTTGCATACAGTGCAAGCGCCACGAATATCGCGATATCCATCCCGGCGTTCAGGAGAGAGAGGAACGGGTCCAGGACGAGTCCCAGGAGGAAGAGCACGGTGGTGAGGAACAGGATTGCGGCGATGAGGAGAATCGTGATCTGGAGACCGCGGCGGGGGTACCAGAGTGCGAGGAGGATGAGCGGGATGAGGTACAGGTGGGGGATGAGGGGGTAGAGCGAGAGGGCAAAAGCCTGGTCCCGGGTGACGACGAGAAAGAGTGTGAAGGCAAGGGACGTCACTGCGAAGACGGCGATGATCCCGAGCTTGATTGTGTCCCTCCTCTCTTCGAGCGACTGGCGAGCAGAAGCGAGAATGCCGGAGGGTGCAGGCATGGTACGATCAGTATGTCGCAGGGATCCATAAAAACAGAACGGTCTCCCGTGTACCCCTGCAGAGAGACGGTCAGGCCGGCAAACCGGGATGCACTATGCTCCTGAACCAGGGGTGAGAACATCTGTCCCCCCGTAAAAAAACGGGCTCTTCGCTATTGTCAGTGGGTAAGGAAGTGAGTATGAATGGGGGCTACCGCCCCCACACCCCCGTTGCGAGTAACCCCGCCGCCTCCGAAAATACCGCGGGGCTTCCGCCCTCGACCCGGGGCGACCTGCGGTCACCTCCATTTCTTCAGTAAATGTTGAATAATCCTGGATAGAGTAATGAGATGGAGCGCGGCGGCGGTTCAGCAACTGTCAAAACCAGGAATATCACCATGATCTATAGCCGGTGTGGTCAGCTCAAATTCAATTTACCCACTTGAAATGACGAAGAGGGAAAAAACGTGCCACTTGCATGCACTCCTCGCGTGATCGAAAAACAAGCCCCCCATTATTTTACAAGTGGGTCCTGTTAGAGTCCGGCCCGGTTATAAAAAAGAAATAAACTTTCTGGGGGCAGCCACACCCCGCGCCGACAGGGTGCATTGCATTTGGGTGTGTTGCCGCGAATAGTCCCTGACACGTATCCAATACCTACTCGAAACAGCGAAGAGCCAGGCGGAATCTCCTGCACGGTCCGGGCGACCTCGGACCTTCCAAACCTATATGCAAGGAAAGATGTACATCAGATCACGCCATGGACCTCATGAATATCCGCCCCTGGATCTTTTTTTACCTCATCTGCTTCGTTGCACTCCTCCTTGCAACGACGTTCATCGTCCAGGGGATCACACCGCTCTTCTGGGTGAGCTCCACGCTCATCATCATCGTTGTGGGGTTCAACTTCATCCTCATTTTCAACGAGATAAATGAACACAGGAAGAGAAAGGCCCTGATGCAGCAGATCTCGAACTCGAACAATGCCGACGGGGAGAAGAAAGGAAAAAATGGAAGAAGATAAGGACGTCCCGACCCGCGGGGTGAGAATCCACTCGAGTGTCCACGAGGTGCGGTCCTGGCAGAACTTTTCCGTTCTCCGGAGGATGATCAGGCACCTCGGCGACAGGGAACAGCTGATTGCGGCTCTTGCCGGCGACCCGGTCCTCCCTGAGAAGACAAGGGACGAAGCGGTCTCAATCCTGAAGAAGGAGCAGGATGAGAACCTCTCCGCGTTTCACGACTTCCTGGTCAATTTCGTCACCATGGGCATGCAGGGGCTTCACCGGACGGAGATAACACTCGAGTTCTCGTTCCTGGACGATGGGACGTACTGGGTCCAGGGTGCGGTTCTCCACGTCGATGGAAAGTCCCTCCCCCTCCCGGACGGGGAGGGCCAGAGGCTGGTGGCCCTCCTCTCCCCCGTCCTCTCCGCGGACGAACCAGGCCAGGCGCTCCTGTCCTTTTACCGGTCGTGCGAGGAGACGCATGACCGGGAGGCGGGATCGGGCCTGGACAGCTGCAGGCTGGAACTGGGCCGCGAGATCTTCCCAGGCACGTCGTACCACGCACGGCTCCGGCTCCCCGCTTGCCTTTACTGCAGCGAAGAATCCGATGGAGAGTGGTCAGAAGCACATCGTCTCCGGTGAGGCCGTTGCATGGAATTGCATGGAATTTTCCAGGAGGTTAGGTTTATCATATCACCGCTCTGTAAAAAACTGTGAGAGAGGATGGACGAACTGATCATTTACCTGGTCATCGCAGTGCTGATGTTCGTTATCGGCCTCGTTGCAGGATACTTGGCTATGGATACATATTATTCCCGGCGATTCCTTGAGGTCGCCAGGGAGTGCGAGCGCATGGACTCCATCGTTCCCCTGATCACGGAGATGGAGAGGGAGTCCTGAAAGGCCTGGAGAGGATGGAAATGGTAGATACTATTGCCTATATTGCCATCAGCATCGTCACGCTCTGTTTTGGTCTCCTGGTAGGTTTCCAGGTGGCGCACATCATGTATGTCCGCCGCCTGACACGCCTGGCAAAGAGGTGCGTGGACACAGGGACGATCGCGCCGGTCCTCGTCGAAATAGAGATTGCCGAAAGCACGGAAAAGTGATCAGAGGTCTTTCATTCTTTTTTTCCGGACTCGGCCTGCTTAAGCATCATCCGCTTGAGCTTGTCGCGGCAGCTCTCTCCCAGGTCGGACCAGAGGACGGACCCGGCCTCGACCCCCTTCCCTGTCTCTTCCTCTGTCATGTCCACTGCCCTGGCCAGGTTGCTGTCGAGTGCCTTTGCCCTCTCCCAGCACTTCATTGCCTCCTCGTCCTTCCCGAGCCCGCCCTGGAGGGTGATCCCCTTGAATGCCCAGACATCCGCGTTGCCCGGGACGATCTCGAGGGCCTTGTCGTAGTATTCGACTGCTTCCTCGAACTTCCGGTCATGAGCGAGCATGTCAGCCTTGAGGACGTAGCCGTCTGCAGTGTTCAGGGAGCGATCGACCTTTTTCCAGAATCCTTCCTTTTTCTCCATCGATGCACGAGAGCCGACACTCTCACTATACTGGTATTGGAAGGTTGCATATAAGAATATGCCAGGTACCGGGTGCACCGCAGGCACCGCCTCACCTCTCTCCTGGTGGTCCCGGGGCACTCCAAGGAGAGAGAAGCGGCACATACCTTCCAATGACGTGTGCAGGGGCCTGCCCCCGCCACTCGCGAGGATCCAGCCGAGCTGGCAGGAAACGTTCTTGTAAAAATTTTTGTAAATGCATAAATACAGGCGGCATCAATCCCTCTCTTCAATGAAGGGTGCCAGGATCGTCTCTCTCCTCGTTGTCGTCCTCGCAATCGGGGTTCTGGTCAGCGGGTGCATCACTCCTCCAAAGGAGAATCCAGGCAGTCTCTCGCAGGGAAAAGGAAAGGTGGGTACATCAGCGCCCTCTGCAGCGCCGACGCATGTCGTCATCGACACCCTGTTCGTCACCCCTGCAACACCGTTTCCCACACCCACGACCTCTCCACCCCCAAATTCTTACACCAACCTGCCGGAACCGACAATAGAGCCCACGGTGTACAAGGTCGTCTACCGCAACGCGATCCCCTTCTCCAACAATGCCACTGCATACTCTGTCACCGTCAAGACCCCCCCGCTTTTCATCGAGATGTGCCTCTCTCCAAAGATGGTCACGAGGAACATCTGGTACGAAAGCCGGTTCACGACGAGGGAAGACGTCTACGTGACGCAGACGGTCATCAGTCCGAATGCATATTTCGAGGTCAGGGTACGTGACAGGGGGTCCGGGAACATCATCGCAGAGGACGGGTTCGCCAAGACGTACAGCATCGATAAGTACAGAGTCCTGACGATTCGGACTCCCGGGGATTTCCTCGTGGAGTTTTCCGGCAACGATATCACGGCAGCAGTCCAGATGAGGGTCCCTGCTGAACCGGGAGAGACCGTGACCCCGTCTGCGACGCTGTCATGCTCCACGTGAGAGGGACGAGAGGTCCTCGGGCCGGTTGATATTGGTGAAAGTGCGGAGCCCGGGGTCGATACTAGCGAGGCCCCCCGCATCCACGTAATGTACATGGAGTGACCTGGCAAGATCCCGCAGCGAGGACAGGTCCTGCCGTTCCATGCAGGAGACGAGGGATGTCCTCCTGTACACTGCATGCAGAGGTTCCATCATCTCGTCGGTCCACCGGGGGATGACTGCGTCCTCCTCCCCGATGAGCGAGAAGAGGTGCCGAACCACACCGGGGGAGACGCAGGGCATGTCGCAGGCGCAGACGAAGAGGAGGTCGCCTGATGCCGCGAGCGCACCGGCGTGGAGCCCGCCTATCGGCCCCATGCCCTTCCTGATATCGGTCACGCACCGGACGCCCTCCAGGTGGGAGAAACGCCTGCACTGGGCAGGGTCCTTGGCGACGAGGACGATCTCGTCGACGACCCCTCCCAGGCTTTCCACCAGCCTCTCGATGAAGGTCCGCCCCTCCATCGTGAAGAAGTACTTCTCCTGGCCGTTCGCCCGCCTCGCCTCGCCGCCGACGAGGATTATCGCCGATCGCCCGGTCATACGACCATGGAGGCCCGATCGGGACCCCCTCCCCGGGACTCGCCGGCAGAGGGAGAGCGTATCCGGGAGCGGCGGGCGCTCTTTCTCGCTGTCATCTCCTCTTGCACCGGTCTTATTTATCGTCACCGCGATAAAACACTTTATTTCTCTTCTCCATGTCGATGAGTACCCTCTTCAGTTCAGGGTCCGGCGAAAAACCACCCAGCCCGTCCTTCGATACGACCCTGTGGCACGGAACGAGGAGTGGTGTCGGGTTCCGCTTCATCGCGAGGCCCACGAGGCGGGGTGACACGTGCAGGGCAGATCCCACCCGGCCGTACGTCCGCGTCTCCCCGTACGGTATCGCCCGGACTTCCCTGTAAATGGCAGAATAGGGGTAATCGGGGGAGAGGGCACTGCTGGTCAGCCCGCTGAAGTCTTCGACGTACCCTGCACAATAACGTCTCACCTGGACCGGGACGGGACCTGGCAGGGGCGTCCGGGAGAACCTCACCTGGTTGACGGTCGCGCCGTGCCAGAAAACGTGGACATGCCAGAGACCGATCGGGCAGGACCCTTCCATCATCTCCACGACCGGACGATCTTCTGGAAATCCGGGAAGCGGCAGGGGCGGAGCTCTTCCCTCATCCATGGCGAGAGCCCGCGGTTGACCCTCCCGTCGAGGAACCTCTTCTCCCCGAAGACCAGCACACCGCGATCATCGGGTGTTCGGAGGACCCTGCCCAGCGCCTGCTGGGCCCGGTTGACCGCAGGGAGCGTGTAGCAGAGGAACTCCCCCTCCTCCCCGAACCGCCGCCTGTAATACTCGATGATCATCTTCCGGAGATGGTTGAAGGGCGCGAGCGGCAGCCCGATGACCATTGCGGCCTGGAGGAGTTCACCGCGGTAATCGAGCCCTTCGCTCCACTTTCCGCCGCAAACCGCGAGAAGCAGGCCGGACCTCCCGGACCGGGGGAGCGAGAGGAACGCCTGGAGTGACTCCTCAGCGTCCCGCGCGTCCCGGGGTTCCGCGAAGATGGACTTGCCTCCGAGGCCCCCGGCGAAGCGGCATGCATAGTGTTCCAGGAACTGGTACGAGGGGAAATACACGGCGAGGTTCCCAGGGAGGCGCGCGAATTCCCTGATGTAGTCCTCGATCAGGCCGAGGTTCGATTCGTTCTGCCGCATCGAGTATGCTGTCGTGATGTCTCCGGCGCACAGGACGAGGCGGTTTTCCCGGGGGAATGCATTCGGGAGGGAGAGTGTCCTGACAGGGGCGTCCCCGAAGTAGAGGCGGGCATAGCTCTCGACAGGGGAGAGTGTCCCAGATATGAGGATGCATGCGTGGTGAAAACCCCCTATCTCGCTCATCCTGATCCCGGGATCGATGCACCTGACTTCGAGGGTGACCTTCCCCTCATCCTTCTGGAAGAGCGTGAGATACGAGTGGTCTTTCGAGGAACCCGAAAGAGAGAAGAGAAACCGGGTCAGCTTCTCGATGGCGCTCTCGCGGAAATCACCGCCTTGCAGGTTCTTCTCGCGGATCTTCTCGGAGAGATCCATCAGGTCATCGACGATCGCGCCCATGTCCCTGTAGAGCGACCCCCTCACCACCATCCTGTCGAAGATGCCCGGGTCGAACCAGTCCTCTGCCTCGGGAGAGTTCCTCACGCCCTCCATGAACTCCGAGATCCGCGGGAGCACCTGCTGGAGGGCTGCTGCCGATCCCCTCTTCCGGGCGAATGCCGCGAGCTCCTGCCCGGCCTGGTCGAGGGTCGCCTGGTCGATCGCCGCGCTCTGTGCAGCGGAGACGGCATCGCCGCAGTTGTGCGCCTCGTCTACAAGAAGGATCGTCCCTGATGGGTCGATGTCGAGGTTCGCGAAGAGGGCCTTCGAGATCTCCTCGTCGAAGACATGCTGGTAATTCAGGAGGATCACGTCGGCTTTCTGGGCGGCGAGCACCATCATCTCGTAAGGGCAGACCGGTTTTGCCATGTCCAGGACCTGCTGGGGCCAGACTGTCTCGCGGAGGACGCGGTCTGCAGCGGCACGGAGTTCAGGCGAGGGCGCCATGCGGAGCCCGGATTCGGTCTTGGAAAAGACCCTGCTCGCGATGAAGTAAGGACAGAGGAGCGGCCTTTGGGGGTCCATCCGCCGCACCTGCTGCCTGATATAGGGGTCGCGGGAGGGGACGAGGGCACCGTTCTCTGCCCTCTGGCGCATCAGCAGGGAGGAGAAGTTCTTGACACCCTCGCACCTCCGGTAGACATCGCCCTCACCCGCGAGCGGGCACATGCCCCTCTTCCCGACCAGGTAAGCGAAGCGGAGTTCCGGCCTCTTTCCCCTGATGAGAGACGCCTCCCGTATGAACGTGTTCAGCTGGCTCACGGTCCGGACCGCAACGAGGATCCGCCTCCCCCCGCCGCCCGCGAGGAGTGCGGCGAGTATACTCGATTTTCCGCTCCCTGTCGGTGCGTCGACGAGGGCGATGCCGCCGTCACGGGCGCACGCCGAGCAGAACTCGAGCATCTCGCGCTGGTGGGGGCGGAAACCCGGGTAGGGAAAGAAGTCCTCGAGGGCCGGCATCGGAGGTGAGTGTTTGTCCCCTGACTGCTTTTTATTATCGGGAAGAACCAAGTTCTAGCCATGGCAATCCACCCCATCGAGTACCGGTACGGGACAGAAGAGATGCGGAGGATATGGAGCGAGGAGTACCGCTTCTCGTGCATCGTTCGGGCGGAAGTCGCCCTGGCCCGGGCACTCGCAAGGAACGGCGTCATCCCAAAAGGGGCTGCCGATGCCATTGCCGCCGGGG
>Ga0116185_1004265_pt1 | contig 11767 bp, 13 predicted proteins | sample AD_JPNNA7_MetaG_FD_89754 | JGI IMG/M metagenome (GOLD analysis project Ga0116185, IMG submission 89754) | Active sludge microbial communities of municipal wastewater-treating anaerobic digesters from Japan - AD_JPNNA7_MetaG | ecosystem: Engineered > Bioreactor > Anaerobic > Digestate | place... | reverse complement strand
GCGCTACTTGAGCATGGAGCATATCTATGAGATCTACGGCTCGACCGAGGCGGTCATCACCACGGCAAACAAACCCGGCGACCCGATCGAATCCGTGGGAAAGGCTCCGAAGTCCGTGCTCATCCTCGACGAGCACGGCAGGGAATGCCCTGCGGGCATCGTCGATGAAAACGGACAGCTGAAGAATTACGACCAGGCCGTCGGCGAGATCTGCGCTAAAGTCGGGACGGAAAACCTGAGGTTCGACGGCTACTTCGGCAACGCCTCTGCCACGAACCAGAAGTTCAGGGACGGCTTCTACCACTCGGGCGACCTCGGCCATATCCGGATCGTCAAGGGAAAGCGCTATCTGTTCTTCAACGGCCGCACCGATGACTGGATCCGCAAGGACGGCGAGAACTTCTCGGCCGAGGATGTCCTGCGGTATGCCGAGAGGATTCCGTGTGTGGACTGCGCCATTGCCTACGGCGCCCCCTGCGATGTCTCCGACGAGAAGGTCATGGTGACGGTCCAGCTGAAAAAAGGTGAGGTCTTCGATCCGAACGAGGTGTATGCCTGGCTCCTGAAGCAGCAGAAAGAAGGGGGGATGGACCCGAAGTGGATGCCGGACTACATCCGCGTCATCGAGAGCTTCCCGGTGACAGAGACGCAGAAGATCGTCATCAGACCGTATAAGCGCGAGCACTTCAACATCGAGAGCAATCCCGGCATGGAAGTCTATGAGCGGGCATACGGCGGAACTACCTATACGAAGCTGACGCCGGAGAGGTACAAAGAGATCAAGCAGGGCTTCATCAAGAACGGCCGGGAATCGCTGCTTGTCCGCGGTTGAGTCGAGTGGTCATGCCAGGGAGTATTCCCTCCTTGACACGGGCGGCACGAACTCATTAGAGATAGAGTATGCTTCAGCAGAGCCTGACTCTTGCGATCCTGTTTGCGGATATATCGGGCAGCACGAGCCTCTATGAAACTCTCGGCGATGAGGATGCGCACAAACTGGTAAGCACATGCATCCACGAGCTTTCAGGGGTGGTGGCCGACCATCGCGGGACCGTCATCAAGACCATCGGCGACGGGATCATGTGCACCTTCCCGGCAACGGACAAGGCGATAGAGGCGGCAATAGCCATGCAGGAGTCGATTGATTCCCTGCCCCTGTCCCCTCCCGAAAATCACATCAATGTGAACATCCGCATCGGCATCCACTGGGGACCGGTCATAAAGCAGAACTATGACGTATTCGGCGATGCGGTCAATGTCGCCGCCCGGATGGTCTCGCGCGCCAAGTCCCGACAGATCCTCACGACCCAGCAGACCGTCGATAATCTGCCAGAAGGCTGTGCGGCAAACATCAAGCGCATCGACAGAACAACGATCAAGGGCAAGGCGGGCGAGGTCTCTATCTTCGAGATCGTCTGGGAGGAGAAAGATCAGACGATCATCGTATCCAACGACCCGACCATCCCTGTCATCTATACCCGTCTCCATCTGAAGATGGGCGAGCAGGACCTGTTTGTCGATACCGGCAGGCCTTCCGTCGTCCTGGGCAGACAGGCCCAGAACGACCTGGTGGTGAGAGAGGCGACCGCCTCCCGCGTGCACGCCCGCATCGAGTACCGCCGCGGCAAATTCGTTCTCATCGACCAGAGCACGAACGGGACCTGCGTTGCCATGGAAGGCAAGAAGTCGGTCTATGTCCACAACGACGAGATCGTGCTCGGCGCCCGCGGCTTCATCAGCCTCGGATGCGAGGTCGACTCATCCTCTCCCCAGGCGATCCATTTCGAATACGAGTACAAGGGCGGAAAGCAGGGAGAGTAGCAAGCGGACCCACCCGCATTCCCTCGATACGTCCCGCCTGGCGCCGTGATCCGGATTCATACCAGCTTTGCAGTTTGCTCCCGGCGCCCGCCGTTGCGAGTTGCCTTGTATGGGCAAGTATGGTAATGGTGGATGACACGTAAGGAGGACACACATATGCTCGGCGGAATCGGAATGACGGAACTCATGATAATTCTGGTAATTGTGCTCGTCATCTTCGGAGCGGGCAAATTGCCTGAGGTGGGAAGCGCCCTTGGCAAAGGGATCAAGAATTTCAAGTCGTCGATAAGTGATCCTGCGGAAGGGAAGACCTCAAAAGGAGAAATCGAAGACAAGGGCAAGAACGACGCTTAAGCTCTTCTCAAAAAGATAGAGAGTTTCCACAGTTTTTCTCGTTTGATATCGTCCTGCAGATTGCCTGGGTGAGAAATCCCCAGGCATTTCTCTCTCCGGGTTGCCGGTCCATCCTGGTTATATCGCCGATCTTCATGCCGGGGTTTCGACGTGAATCTTCCGGTCATCCCGGTCATGCGGCGGATCTGTCAATCGTCGAACCTGCTGTCATACTCGATGAGCAGCTTATAGATATCGGCTGCCGATCCGGCAGCGATCAGGCTCTCTTTGATGGTCGGGTTTTTGAGAAGCACCGAAGCCCTGGCAAGTGCCTTGAGGTGGCCGGCCGCCGAATCGCTCGGCGCAGCCAGGACAAAGAATATGTGGCACGGCTCCCCGTCGAGAGCGTTGAATGCGAGCCCTGCGCTGCTCCTGGCTACGCAGGCCGCGATCGATTTGAGGCCGCGTATCTTGCCGTGGGGAATGGCAATGCCTTCGCCGATCCCTGTGGACCCCAGATTCTCCCGGTCCAGCAGAGTGTCCACGAGCTCATCGAGGCTCACGCCATAGGCCTTGGCAATGGGCTTCGAGAGCGCGGTGAGGATATCCTTCTTCGTATCGCCCGAGATATCCGCAAGAACACATTCGGGTTTGAGTATGTCGCCGATCTTCATACCAGGGTTTCGACTATTCCGAGATTTCCATCGGGCCTCTTGTAGATCAGATTGATCTGTTTCGAATCGGTATTCTGAAAGATGATGAAATCACTTTCCGACAGGTTGATCTGCATGATCGCCTCTTCAGCGCTCATGGGCTTTACGAAATAGTCCCGCTCATAGATCACGTTGGGCGTGCTCCTCTTTCGGGCAGGAGCAGGCGCAGCCTCGAACTGGTTCTTCGTCTGACCCTTCTTTCCCTGGAGCTTTTCCTTGTGCTTCTTGACCTGTCTCTCGAGCTTGTCCATGACCATATCGATTGCAGAATACATATCCTCGGTGATCTCGATCGCATTGATGACGACGCCGTCGGCGCTCAGGGTGACATCCGCCTTGTGGCGCCTCTTTTCCACAGAGAGAACCACATGGACTTCAGACGGTTTATCGATATATTTGTCCAGTTTTGAGAGTCTTTTGCTTGCATAATCTTTCAGTGCATCGGTGGGATCGATATTCTTAAAGGTGATATCTAACTGCATAAAAGATCCTCCTTTTGGTTCCAGAGTGGATTTAGTAGTGCTTCTTCCTTCGGTTTGAAGGAACGATTCCAAGGAGCTCTCTGTACTTTGCGACTGTCCGCCTCGCAATCTTAACTCCCTTGACCTTGAGCATCTGGGCGATGGCCTGGTCGCTCAGGGGGTGTTTTGCATCCTCGGCCTTGATGATGTTCTCGATCTCGTTCTTAACGCTCTGGGATGCGACGAAACTGCCGTCGCTCTTCGAGATCCCGCTGTTGAAGAAGTACTTGAGCTCGAAGGTCCCCTGGGGGGTGTGGACGTACTTGTTCGACGTAACCCGACTTATGGTCGATTCATGCATACCCACATCGTCTGCGACATCCCGCAGGACGAGGGGCTTGAGATGGGTGATGCCGTGCTCGAGGAAATCCCTCTGGAATTTCACGATGCTCTCGGTTACCTTGCACAGGGTGTTCTGTCTCTGCTGAATACTCTTCATGAGCCACTGGGCGGATTTGAGGCATTCGGAAAGGTAGTTCTTGGCGACCTTTCCCATACAGTCGGACGCCATCATGTTCTGGTACTGCTTGTTGAGCTTCAAGAGCGGGATATCCTCTTCGTTGAGCACCACGACGAACTCGCCTTCCATGTTCACCACATAGATGTCGGGGACCACATACTGCGGAGGCTCGTCCGAGTAATCCCGTGCAGGTCTCGGCTCCATGTTGATGATGATCTCGGCAGCCTGAGAGACCTCCTCGACGGTCACATCGAGATCATGGGCGATTTTGTCGTAGTTTTTGGTCTGGAGGTCTTCGAGGTGCGATTCGATGATCTTCCAGACCAGGGTGTCTTCGAGCTCGAGAATCCTTGCCTGAATGAAGAGGCAGTCCTTGAGGTCTCGTGCCGCTATTCCCGGGGGATCGAAGTGCTGGACCTTTTCTATGGCAGAGAGGACAACGTCGGGAGGCAGACCGGTCGCTTCACATATTGCGTCCGTACTCATGCTCAGGTAGCCGTTGTGGTCGAGGTTACCGATGATGAAAACGCCGACCTCCCGCTCCTTCTCGTTGAAGTCGTTCATCCTGAGCTGCCAGAAGAGGTGGTCATAGAGGCCTTCGGGCTTCGTTGCCGTGGATTCGAAAGAAGGCCGCTCGTCATCCTCGTAGTAGGGGATGTTGTCCTGTCCGTAGGTCTCGAGGTATGCGTCCCATTTCCACTTGAGAAGCTCATCCCGCTCTTTCCGAAGGCGCTGCGACTCGAGGTCCCGGGACGAGGTCGTGTCCGCTTCGAGCAGGGGGTTCGACTGCAGTTCTTCGGTGATGTAGTTCTGGAGCTCAAGCCGGGAGAGCTGGAGCAGCTTGATAGCCTGCTGAAGCTGGGGCGTCATGATGAGTTGCTGTGAAAGCTTGAGATGCTGCTTTAGCTCCAATGCCATGAGATGCTCCTCTTTACGATAACGAAAAATCTTTTCCTACGTATATCTGCTTTACCCGGTCGTTCTCCACCACTTTTTCAGGTGTCCCTTCTTCGATAACAAGCCCCTGATGGATTATGTACGCCCTGTCGCATATTTTCAGGGTTTCTTTCACGTTATGATCAGTAATAATGACACCGATTCTCTTATTTTTCAAGTTTATGATCATGTCCTGAATGTCTTTCACCGTGATGGGATCGATGCCTGCAAAAGGCTCGTCGAGGAGAAGATACAGGGGATCGAGCGCCATTGCCCGGGCGATCTCGACCCTGCGCCTCTCGCCGCCGGAAAGCGAGACCGCCTTGTGCTTCCGGACGTGCTCGAGCCCGAACATCGAGATGATCTCATCCCGCTTCTGCCTCAGGTCATTCCCTTTGAGCCCCTTTGCCTCCAGGGGGACGGCGATGTTGTCCTGGACGTTCAATCCCCGGAACACCGACGGCTCCTGCGGGAGATAGCCGATTCCCTTCTTTGCCCTGCCGGAGAGGTCCAGCGACGTGATATCGCACTCTCCGAGCATGACCGTGCCTTTATCGGGCCGGATGAGGCCCACGATCATGTAGAAGGTCGTGGTTTTGCCGGCACCGTTGGGGCCGAGCAATCCGATGATCTCTCCCCGGGTGCACTCGAGATCGAGCCCCTTGATGATGTGGCTCTTGCCGAAGCTCTTTTCCAGTCTCGAAGCCACGAGCTTCATTTCTTCCATTCCAGCACCCCGGATTCTTTACTCCCGCTGTTCACCCTGAGCTTTACCCTTCCGCTTCGTCCGCCTTCAACCACATGAATATCCTTCACCATGTCGATCGTCACCTTCTGACCGGAAACCCTGTCCTGGCCTCGGGTAATGATCACATTCCCGATGAGCTCCATGTATTTCTTCTCCGGGGTATAGACCGCCTTCTCGCAGGTTGACTCACTGTCCTGCCACTTGATGTACACGTTTTTCTCTACGACCATCTTTTCGATCTTGCCGGTATCCTCGCCCGAGTAGAGGGTGAGGACGGCACCCTTGATCAGGACATCGCCCTGGGTCGCCTTCACGTTTCCACTGAATACCGTCGTTCCCCTTGCCTTGTTCACGTCCATCCTGTCAGCCTCGACATCGATTGTATCGGTTTTTGCCGGCGGCTGCTTTACCTGCTCGGCCGAAGCCTGAGAGGCGAGGAGCAGGCTAACTGCGAAGATCGTTAAAAACGCTTTGATCCACTTTTGCATGGACATCACCCGATATGATGATACGATTGAAATCGTCGAAGAATTCCGCTCTGTCTCCCCGGAGGCTGCCTTTCCTGCCCTGCACCGCAACAGGCTTGTCCGTCACGGCGTACTTCCTGGAGCGGTCCCAGACGAGATCCGTGAGAACGACCCTCCATCCGTCGGTGGTATCGATGGTCATCGGTCCGACGACCTTGAGAAGAGAGGTTTCACTGTTGTATTTCGCCTTGCCGCCCTCTATCTTCATCCCGTCGGATCTGTCCATCCGGAAATTCAGCATGGTGAACAGCTCATTCGTTTCCTGCAGAAGGAGCTTCGCACGGACGACAAAGACCCAGTCCGAGTCCTGCCTTTTCTCGTACATCACGATATTTTTCGCTTCCCGCACCGGAGAGGCTTTTCCCTGGATCTGCTTCACACTGGTCGGGTCTTCTTCATTCCTCATGAAGAAGACGCCTGCAAGGATGAACAGGACCAGAAAGAGTGAAAAGAAAACCTTAGCCCACATAGCGTTCCATGACCGAATCGAACAGCCCGAGGTGCTTGAGGATGATCTCCGCTGCCTCGCGGACAGCCCCATGGCCTCCGGCAAGGCTCGTGATTACGTCGGAGCGCTCCTTGACCATCTCCACGGCGTCACCTGGGGCGATGCTCATGGCGCACAACGCCATCGCGGGCAGGTCTACGACATCATCACCCATATACGCCATCTCGGAAGGCTCGACGCCTACCTTCTGCGAGAAGTCGAGCAGGGCGGCCCTCTTGTCTTTTGCCCCCTGGATCACGTGCTCGATGAGCAGGTCCTTTGCCCTGTGCTCGAGGGCCTTCGAAAATCTGCCCGTGATAACGGCAACGCCGATCCCTGCCCGCATGAGGAGCTTTATCCCGTGGCCGTCCTTGATGTTGAACGACTTGATCTCCCGGCCGTCCTCGGTATAGGTGATCTTCGAGTCTGTCAGCACGCCGTCGCAGTCCAGGACGAGGAATCTGATCCTTTGCGCGCTCATCGGACGACCCTCTGGATTTCGGACAGCTGCCGCAGGAGAGGCTCAAGTTCGGAAAGATGCAGCGAGTTCGGCCCGTCGCTCAGGGCATGGTCAGGGTCGTCGTGCACCTCCATGAAGAGCGCATCCACCCCGAAGGCGACGCCTGCCCGGGCCAGAGAAGGGATGAATTCCCTCATACCGCCTGAGGAGGCCCCCTTTCCTCCAGGCAGCTGGAGGCTGTGCGTCACATCGAGGATGACCGGCTTTCCGAGGGACCTCATGAGCCCGAGATTCCTCAGGTCGCAGACGAGGTTGTTGTACCCGAAGAAGGTCCCCCGCTCGGTGAGGAGGATCTTTCCGTTTCCGGTGCTTTCAACCTTCTTGATCGCGTGGTCCATATCCCAGGGCGCCATGAACTGGCCCTTTTTGATGTTGACAGGCAGACCGGTCTTTCCTGCGCTGACGAGGATATCGGTCTGACGGCAGAGGAAAGCGGGGATCTGAATGAGGTCGACCGCCTCTGCTGCGGCCTTGGCCTGGGAGGGCTCATGGATATCCGTCACGACGGGCACGCCTAACTCCCGCTTGATCTCGGAGAGGATCTCGAGCCCCTTATCGATGCCGGGGCCCCGATAGGAATCTATCGATGATCGATTCGCCTTGTCGAAGGATGCCTTGAAGATCAGAGGTATCCCTATCCGGGAGGTAACTGCAAGGATCGACTCTGCCATGAACCTCGCATGGTCCCTCGACTCTATCACGCAAGGGCCTGCGATGAGGACGAGAGACCCTGCTCCTATGGATGCCGTTCCCACGCTAACCGGTTGCATCGGACTCCAATTTTCGATCGCAATACGACCTGCTTTTTCCGGCTGTCCCGGGCTTCCTCCCTGAAGACGGAGCGGGGGCGCTGCCATATGGTAAAGGCCTGCAACAGCAGCTTGTGACGCTCCCGCACTTTTCCATGCTATGAAATGTATCCCATGGGGGTGAGGAGTGTCAAGACGGTATCGGACATTTGGCAAGAGGTTTGCTAGGCATAAAGCAACAGCGCTTCTTTTTGTCCTTGACAAGCCGCCAAAAGGAAATTCATTACTTCAAATGCAAAAACCCTTGGGTAGTGCATGAAGGAGGATACGGGGATGAAAAGCAGTGAAGCGAGCGTCTGGGAATCCATCGAGAGCATCAGAAAAACCTCGCCTGTGGTCCATAACATAACCAACTACGTGGTCATGAACAGCACAGCCAATGCCCTCCTCGCCATCGGGGCCTCACCGGTCATGGCGCATGCGGCGGAGGAGGTTGCATACATGGTGAACATCGCTTCTGCCCTGGTGATCAACATCGGCACCCTGAGCAGGGACTGGGTGAACTCCATGTTCAAGGCTGCGGACCAGGCGGCAAAGCGGGGCATCCCCGTCATCCTCGATCCCGTGGGCGCGGGCGCCACCGGCTACAGAACAGAGACGGCCCGGGAATTTCTCAAGGCCGTACGTCCCGCCATTGTCAGGGGAAATGCCTCGGAAATCATGGCCCTCGTTGAAGACAAGGCGAAAACGAAGGGTGTCGACAGCACCGACGTCTCGCACAATGCCGTTGCTGCGGCCAAGGGCATCAACGAGGCCTATGGGTCGGTCGTCTGCGTAAGCGGCGAAACGGATTACATCGTCGGCAGGGACCGGATCTTGAAGGTCGGAAACGGCCACCCCATGATGACCAGGGTAACCGGAATGGGCTGCGCAGCCACGGCGCTGTGCGGCGCCTTCGCTGCCGTGGGCCCGGATTTCGTAAAGACTTCGGCCCATGCCATGGCGGTCATGGGCATTGCCGGTGAGATGGCTGCGGAAAGGGCGGCAGGCCCCGGGTCCCTGCAGGTCCTGTTCCTCGACGCCCTCTATGGTTTAACCTCGAAGGACATTGCAGCGCGCCTGAAGATGGAGCCATAGCGTGAAGGGGCTGTATCTCGTCACAGACCGGGGATTGTGCGGCAGGAGGACTGTCGAAGATGTGGTTCTTCTGGCAGTGAAGGGGGGCGCGGCAATTGTCCAGCTCCGTGAGAAGGATGTGCCGACAAGGAGCTTCATCGAGCAGGCATCGAGGATAAAAGAAATCCTTGCCCCATTGAACGTGCCCCTCATCATCAACGACCGCATCGACGTGGCCCTGGCTATCGGAGCAGACGGTATCCATATCGGCCAGGAGGACATGCCGTACGACGCCGCACGAAGGCTGATGGGGCCGGGTGCGATCATCGGCCTGTCCGTGGAGACCTGGGAAGATGTCGAGAAGGCGCAAAAGCTCGATGTGGATTACCTCGGGGTGAGCCCTGTCTTCGAGACTCCCACCAAGACGGATACGAAAGGTGCCTGGGGCCTGACCGGACTTGCGCGGATAAAAGCCTTTTCCCGCCACCCCCTGGTCGCCATCGGCGGCCTGCACAGGGAGAATGCCGAAGCGGCAGTCAGGGCAGGGGCGGACTGCATCGCCGTGGTATCCGCAGTCTGCAGTGCTCCCGATCCCCTGTCCGCTGCCCGGGAGTTGAGCGGCATCATCAACGATGCCCTCCTGAAGAGGTGAGCCTCTGCCAATGAAGCTGGTGATCCTCGACTATTCAGGGACCTTGAGCCTGGCCTCTGTCCTCTTTGCCTCTCCGAAGCGGCTTGCGCTGGAGCTCGATCGCTGCGGGCTCAAGAGACTCGGCATCTCGACGTGCGGCTTGTTCTGGGATGTTGTGGTGAATCCAACCTGGCAGGAGGGAAGCACGACAACAGCAGGCTATAAAGAAGCCATGAAAAAGATCCTTCAAAAAACCTTTCATCTCGATGCTTCTGTCGTCTCTCCCGTTGTGGAGAGCTTTGTCGATGCCTATATGGCTGCATCGAAAATCGATCCTTCCTGGAAGCCGTTTCTCAGGAATCTGAAAACTCACACTGGCGTGAGAACGATCGTTGCATCCGATCATTATGCTGAGGCAACGGATGCGATCCTCGCTTCTCTCTCGGACATGGGAATCGATGCCGCAGCGCTCAGGGATCCAACCCAGCGTATTCGAAATATCCCGTTCATCGTGGCCAACTCCGCAGATGTCGGATTCCATAAAGCTGACCCGCAGTTCTGGGAGGCGGTGAAAGCCCGGGCACTGCCGGAGAAGGTCACGGAGGTGCTCATCATAGACGACTTCGGCGCCAATGAGCAGGCAGGCAGCAGCTACGCAGAACGGGAAAAGGTGAGCAAGAGAATTCAGGAAACCGAAGTCACTCTGAGAAAGGTTTTCCAGGCCGGGATCGAGGTCTTTCCCTTCATCCTCGAAGGCGGATGCCAGGAAGACGACACCCTCTACCGGAACCTGGTCGGCGAGGCATCTAAAAGAATAGAGCAGTTTCTGAACTGAAGCATACGAGCATTCCGGCGCACCGGAGCTTAATCCATGGTTGTCATCCCGGTGGTTCAGGAAGCGCCATAACCCTTGGCTCCCTCCACTCCGAACACTCTCACCTGGAATTTTTCTTAAATGTGATATTCTGAGGAGGGAGGTGGATGGCCGGGGGCTCTTCCGTTCCCAGACAGCCCTTTCTGATGCAGCCGAGGCTCGCCTTGCGGGCAGCCCCGTAAACTCGCTCCGCTGTCGCTGCGCTCAAACAGTACGGGGCTGAGCGCCCTCCAGGCTTCACCTGGCCGCATTCGCAGAAAAGGCTGTAGTGTCCACTCCAGAGCCCCCGGCCATCCACCTCCGGTGCGCACTCGCTTTGTTCCTAGGACGCTAACTGATTTTCCCATCATATCAGAGTTGTCATCGTGCCATGATGTGGATTGTTATATGAATGGTCTGCTGGTGTAGATTTCATTTGAGAACCTGTAATAATCAGGCTTCAACAAGAGCTACGATCTATTGCAGAAATGTTCAATTTTGCAGGAGCGTCGCTCACTTATTGATATCTGTCACGTTCTCTGAGGAAAGAGCTATTAAGCTCTTAAAAAGATACATGTATAGCTAAGTTGATTCTGGTATAGATAATCTACATAATAGCAATATTAAGAAAAATGTATAATGCGAATGTATCTTTATGAGAGGAGAAACAATTAAATGAGCAATGAACCCCAAACAACAACTTCTGGAAACTCAGAGTCTTTTTCCTTAACTGATCTTATAAGTAATTATTATCAGTATCTTTTTATCACAATTCCGCCGATAGGCACACTTGTCTTGGAAGGATATGTGATCAGATACGGTCGCGATTCACTCCCATCTGACATGATTCTTTTTATGTGCATGGATTTAATCCCGATTCTTGCTTGCTTATTCATAATAACCATAAAAAATAAAAATTCTGATCCCCAAACTGCTCTGATACATTATAAGCGCACAGGTTTTTATATACCTTTCATATTTTTATTTTGTTTATTAATTGCCACTTCTATCGGGTGGAGAAAAGAAGATGAATCTATAGGCTGGTTTATAATTATGACTATTCCTGCTGCTTATATTTTTTCATTCATAACGTCGCTTATGGGTAGAGGCATGAGAACAATTATAAAGTAACTCTACCTAATAATAAATTATATTAAAATGCATAGGATGGCTTCCAACCTCCACCGATAAGCTCGTTAAAATAACATAATGCTATCCTTATAGATCCCTACATTCAGGAAACTTTCGATTATAACGGGAGCATAACTTTCTGAGCCAAGTTATTTTAAAGGTTGGGTGAGGAACCCTGCAATCAACTTGCAGTGAATATATAAGCCGAAGATCTCAGCAGG
>Ga0116185_1004258_pt1 | contig 11787 bp, 9 predicted proteins | sample AD_JPNNA7_MetaG_FD_89754 | JGI IMG/M metagenome (GOLD analysis project Ga0116185, IMG submission 89754) | Active sludge microbial communities of municipal wastewater-treating anaerobic digesters from Japan - AD_JPNNA7_MetaG | ecosystem: Engineered > Bioreactor > Anaerobic > Digestate | place... | reverse complement strand
CGGGCCAGTGGCCAGGAGAGGACGCGGATGACAGACGGTCGGCACCGGGTCGCTCTCGTCACGTCCTCGTTCCATCCGCACGTCGGCGGGGTCGAGGAGCACGTGCGCCAGGTGGCGCTCGCGCTGCGCGCCCAGGGCCACGACGTCGTCGTCTGGACGGTCGATCGAGGCGAGCACCTCGGTGTCCAGACCGTCGACGGGGTGCTTGTGCGCTACCTCCCCACGCCGTTGCCGTCGGCGACGCCGACCGGGGTGGCTCGATTCGCCCGGGTCGCGCCCGCCGCGTGGCACGCCTGGCGGGAGGCCCTGCGGGCCGACCGCCCGCAGGTGCTTCACGTCCACTGTTTCGGCCCCAACGGGGTGTATGCCGCGGCCCTCGCCCGGACGACGCGCATCCCTCTGGTCGTCACCAGTCACGGCGAGACGACCGCGGACGATCACGACGCCTATGGACGCTCCTGGTTGCTGCGCACGACCCTCACCCGTGCTGTGCGCCGGGCTGTGTGCACGACGGCGCCCTCCCAAGCCGTCCTAGCCGACCTGCGCGAACGCTTCGGGCTGGAGGGCGGTTCCGTCGTTCCCAACGCCGTGTCCGACGCCGCATCGCTCGGCTCGGACTCTCCAATGGCCGTCGTCGAGGCCACGGCGGACACGAGTCCGGTGATTGTCGCGGTCGGCCGGTTGGAGCGAAACAAGGGATTCGACCTCCTCGTCCAGGCCCTTCCGTCGATCCGCGCCCAGGTTCCCGCCGCCCGGCTCCGCCTCGGAGGGGCCGGGTCTCAGGAAGCCGCCCTGGCCGCGCAGGCCGAGGGCCTCGGCCTGGCCTCGGTTGTGACCCTCCTCGGACAACTCACCCCCTCGCAGGTCGCGGCCGAGTTGGCAGCCGCCGACGTGGTGGTCGTCCCTAGCCGCCAGGAGGCCTTCGGGATCGTCTTGCTCGAAGCCTGGCGGGCCGGCACCGCGCTCGTCGCGCCCAACCACGGTGGCCCGGCAGAGGTGGTTCGCGACGGCACCGATGGGCTGCTCGTCGACCCGACGGACGGACCCGCGCTAGCCACAGCCATCGTCCGCGTCCTCAACGATCCCGGGTATGCCGAGCGCCTGGCCGCCGCCGGGCGGGCGAGGCTCGCCGACTACACCTGGCCGGCCGTGGCCCGTGCCTACGCGCAGGTGTATGCCGCAACCGGCACGTCAGCGCCCTGACCCCACCGCCACGAGCACGTCGCCCAGCCGGCTCGCGCTCGTCGCCCAGGTGAACCGCGCAGCGTTGACCGACCCGGCCGCCACCATCTCGGCCCGGCGGGCCGGGTCGGCGATCAGTTCGCGGACCATGCTCGGCACGTCCTGCGGCCGGTCGGGATCGACGAACAGTGCCCCCTGGCCCGCCACCTCCGGCAGCGATGACGACCGGGCCGCGACGACCGGGCACCCCAACGCCTGCGCCTCGACCACCGGCAGACCGAAACCCTCGTATCGGGAGGGGAACACCAACGCCCCGGCGTGGCGATAGAGCCAGGCCAACTCAGCGTCGGTGAGGTGCGCGGCATACGTGATGACGTCGTCGTCGCCCACGGTCGGCGACGCTCCGGAGAAGACCCGAGCTGGCCCCCGCGCGCCGACGACCACGGTGGGCAGCCGTGCGTCGGCCACAGCACGCAGGACCCCCGGCAGGTTCTTGTGGAGGGCGAGCGTGCCGACGACGAGCACGAAACCCTCCTGCGGCAGGTCAGAATCGGGGCGCATGGGAGTGAGCGCCGAGAGGTGTTCGGACCCGTTCCCGACCACGTGGAAGAGCTCACGCGGCCGGTGCAGCACTGTCGCAAGCTCGACGGCGCTGAACTCCGACACCGTGACAACCGCTCGGGCCCGCCGAGAGACGAGCCGATAGATGCTGCGGTGCCAGGCGCCGAAGGCGCGGGTGTAGGTGTTCGGGAACCGGAATGGCGTGGCGTCGTGGAATGTGGCGACCTGATGCCCGACAACGACGGGAGCAGGGCCGGCGAGGCTGACGAGCAGCCGACCACGGGCCAGTTGCGGTAGCGCCACCTGCTCGAACGCCACCCCACGCAGCCGCGACCTGCGCACCGGCACGGTCGCGGGCAGCCAGTCGGGCACGGCGGCATCCTGCGGCAGGCACAGCAGCACGTCCAGGCGGGGGTCGAGCACGAGGCGGCGGGCGATCTCCTCGGCGAAGCGCTGGGTCCCCGTGCGGCGTTGGGCGAGCCACTTGCCGTTGAGCGCCACCCGAGTCAGCGTCGCCGTCGGTGTCGCCGTCGGTGGCGCCGTCGCTTGCCGGGAGACCTGGGTCATGGCTTCACCCTCTCATCGGTGCCGATGGGAAGGTCGGGCGAGACAAGCATTGTCGCCATTCGACCCTTTTTCATCAGATCCCCGGGCTATCATCGACACACCTTGGGGGAGTCGACGACCTCGTCGATTTCTGGGCGGAAGGCAACGCGGGGAATGGCTTTGCGCAGCGATTCGATGGTCGCCGCGGTCGAAGGACGCGCGGGGGTTCGTCGTGTCTCCCGTTGGTTGGCCCTCAGCGATGCCCTGGTGCTTGTCTTGGCTGTCGCCGGAGCCCAGCTATGGCGCTTCGGCACCCCAGCCGACGCCGACGGCTTCGACCCGACGACCTCGTTCGTCGCCCTCGAATACACCTGGGTCTCGATCGGCGTCATCGTCCTGTGGCTGACCTCGCTGCACGTCCATGCGGCATACGACCCACGGATGCTGGGGCACGGCACCCAGGAATACCGCGCGGTCGTCGATGCCACCTTCCGACTGTTCGCCGCCCTCGCGATCGTCAGCTACCTGTCCAAACTCGAGTTGGCCCGAGGCTACGTCCTGGTCGCCTTCCCGGTCGGTTTGGTTGCGCTGTTGGTCACCCGCAGGCTCTGGCGCAGTTGGCTGGGAGTTCATCGTGCCCGCGGCCGGTTCGCCGACTCCGTGCTCGTCGTCGGTGACCTCGCCCACGTCCAGCCCCTCGTGCGTGACCTCCGGGCATCATCCGACGCCGGCTTCCGCGTGGTCGCCATCTGTTGCGCGGCCGCGCCAGAGTCCGTCGAGGGCATCCCCGTGGTCGGCTGCGAGGAGGACGCCGCGGAGTTGGCTCAGCGGGTCGGCGCCGACGTCGTGGCGTATGCCGCCTCGTCGCGCCTGGGTGCCACCGGCCTGCGAAAGCTGGGCTGGGCCTTGGAGGGCACCGGCATCGATCTCGTCGTCGCGCCCGGCATGACCGATGTCGCCGGCCCTCGGATCCATGCGCGACCCGTCGCCGGCCTGTCGCTGCTCTATGTCGAGGCACCCCGCTTCACGGGGACCCGCCTGCTGCTCAAGTCGGCCTTTGACATGCTCGCTGCGTTCATCCTCATGGTCGCGCTCGCGCCACTGTTCGTCGTCCTCAGCGCCCTCGTCTGGTTCGAGGACCATGGGCCGGTGTTCTACACCCAGCGTCGGGTCGGGCACGGCGGTCGCAGTTTCGTCATGACGAAGTTCCGCTCCATGACGGTCGGTGCCGATCAGGTACTGCCGGAGGGCAACGACGCCGACGGGCCGCTGTTCAAACTGCGTGACGACCCCCCGAGTGACCCGGATCGGGCGGTTCCTGCGCCGGTCGAGCCTCGATGAGCTCCCCCAGTTGCTGAACGTCCTGCGCGGTGAGATGAGCCTGGTCGGGCCGCGTCCGCCGCTGGAGAGCGAGGTCGCCGCCTACGAAGAGGACGTGCATCGTCGGCTGCTCGTCAAGCCCGGGCTCACGGGGCTCTGGCAGGTGAGCGGTCGCAGCGACCTGTCGTAGGAGGACAGCGTCCGATTGGACCTCTACTACGTGGAGAACTGGTCTTTCACGTCCGACCTGCGCATCCTCATGCGCACGCTGCGCGCCATGCACGAGAGCAACGGCGCCTACTGACTCAGCCGGTGATCCCGGCTCAGGTGCTCCGCAACGCATCTACGTGGGCTCGCAACGCTGCCACGAACACCTCGGCCGAGAAGAGCGCCGCATGGGCGCGGATCGCCTCGGCCGACCAGGTATGCCGCTCCCCCGCCTCGACCGCTTCGGCCACCGCCGCCGGGGTCGGCTCCGGGAAGAACAACCCGCTGACGCCCGGCGCCACCGTATCGAGATAGCCGCCAGCCTCCAGCGCCAGGGTCGGCACCCCGAAGGCGGCCGCCTCCAGCGGGGTGAGGCCGTAGTCCTCCAGGCTCGGGGCCACGAGCGCCCGCGCCTGGGCATAGACCCAGCGGAGTTGGGCGTCTCGCAGCCCCGACACCAGACGCACGTTGCCCGGCAGGTCGCGGGCGAGGGCGGCGCGCCCGGGCCCGTCACCGACGACGACCAGGCGGCGGGACGGCATACCGGCGAACGCGGCGGCCACGACGTCGACGTTCTTGTAGGGCAACAGCCGCGACACGATGAGGTGGAAGCCCCCCTCGGCCCAGTCGGTCAGGGTCGCGACCGGCTCGCGCTGGCCCTCGGTGCCCACGGCGTGCGGAGCGGGAAGGACCGTCGCGTCGATCCCGTATGCCGCCCGCACCCGATCCCGGACGACCCGCGAGTTGGCGAGGTAACGGTCTGCAGACCGGGCGGCCCGCCGGTCCCAGCGCAGCAGCGCCGGGCGCAGGGTAGCCAGGCCGAGCCGGGCGGGAGCCCATCGGCCGGCCGCGCCGAGGTAGGCCTCGGTCTGGTAGAGCCAGCGAGCGGGCGCGTGACAGTAAACGATTCGCCGCCCGGTCGAGCGGACCCCATGAGCCCACCCACTGCTGGACACCACGACGATGTCGGCGTCCGGATGCAACCGGCCGGTCCCCCAAGCGAGCAGCGGGAGTGCAGCGCGATGGTGGCGACGCAGAGCGCCGATCCGGTCGAGCGGGGAGGTGACGATGCGGGCCTCAGCGAACTCGGGGTAGGTGCCGGCTGGGTCGTAGAGCGTCGTGTAGACGGTCGCGTCCGGGAAGGCGGTGAGCATCGCGAGGACGACCCGCTCCGCCCCACCCCGCTGGGTGAGATAGTCGTGGGCGATCGCGACGGGGGGGGCGACGTCGCGAATCCCGGCTCGCCACCACGGTATTCACCACCGCGCTCATCGCGTCGACCCGTTCGGCCCAGGTGGGGACCGACGCATCGACCGGCGGGAGTGCCTGGGTCACCTCAAACTCGGCGGCGACCGCGGCGGCAACTGCGACGGCGACCGCGGCAGGGAAGTCGGCGCGGGCTGCCACGGTGAGGCGCGGCATACCGGAGTCGGCGAAGCCGGCCACGGGAGTGGCGACGACGGGTCGGCCGGCCGCTTGGTATTCGTAGCGTTTGATCGGGTCGAGGCTGTCAGTGAAGGGCGTGACGGCGTGCGGGACGACGAGCACGTCGGCGTGGCGCAAATAGGCCGGGATCGTCTCGGCGGGGCGCGGCCCGAGCAACCGGACTCCGGCAGCCGTCACTGCTGTCGCGTCGGTTGGCGCAAGCGGCGCGGGGCCGACACACACAACGCTCGCCGTCCCGGCGAGGGCGCGTGCCGTCGCTGCCAGGAGGTCCAGGTCCATCCGGTCGGTGTGGACGGTCCCGACGTAGAGCGCGACCGCACCATCCGGCAGGTCGGCAGGTCGGGCCGAATCACGTTGATAGGCAGCAAGATCCACGGCGTTGGGCACGAGTCGGACAGGCCGGGTCGCAGCCTTCGACGCGGCCAGGGCCGGTGAACAGACGACCACTTCGACGGACCGGGCGAGCAGCATCGCCTCGTCGGCGACCAACCGGGCGTGCTCGGCCGGGGTCCGGGGAGCGAGCAGCCAGTCGTCGGTGATGTCGTAGAGCGCCCGCCATCCGGTGGCCGCGAGCGTCCCCGCTCCCGCCGGATCATTGACCCATAGCACCGGGTCGCTGAACCCGACCTCGCGCGCGGCCGCGACGACGGCGCCGGCCAGCCGGGCGTCTGCACGCGAATCAACCTTGCGCGGAAGCCATTTCGTCGGCTGAAGCAGCCAGAGCCGGTCACCGTCGACCTCCGGCAGCCGGGGGCCGCGACGCAGCCCCACGCCCGAGCGAGGGAGCACGCGAGCCCGCAGCGCGGCATACACCGGGTCGGCGGCCGGCTCGACGAAGAGGACCCGCAGGTCGGGGTCAGTGCGCAGCAACCCCGCCACGAGGTGCTGGTTGCGACGCCACACCTCGTCCCAGGCTTCGAGGGACAGTACGACGAGCTCGGTCACGAGCGGGCCTCCAGTGCACGCCGATAGACCGCCTCGGTCGCTACGGCCTGCCGCGCCAAGGTGAACTTCTCGCGTTGGGCCGCCCACAGGGCCGCCCCGTATGCCGCCCTCCCGCCCTCGTCGTCGGCCAGGGCGCCCAGCCGCTCGGCGGCGTCGGTGAGGTCGGTGTAGAGCTGACCCTCGGGGATCGACCCGACGGTCTCCAGGTGCCCGCCCGAGCCGGCTGCCAGGATGGGCAGCCCAGCGGCCATTGCCTCGACGACAGCCAGGCCGAGGCCCTCCCGAGGCGTGGGGGCGAGCAAGATCCCGGCCTGGGACATCAGGGTCGGCACGTCATCGCGCCGGCCCAACAGATCGGTGCTCGCGGCGATCCCCAACTCGGCGGCCAGGCTCACCACTGCCCCTCGGTCGACGCCGTCGCCTGCGACCTGCAACCGCCAACCGCGGTGCGCCACGCCCGATTCGGCAAAGACGCGCAGGGCATCCGTTGTGCGCTTCTCCGGTTCGAGGCGCTGGACGACGAGAACGGTCCGGTCGCGCGGACCATCCGGCATCGCGCGGTTCGGCACCCCCGTGTGGACGACGTCCGACTCACCGCCGACCTCCGCAGCCACGAAGCGACTAACCGCGATCTGTGCGACAACTCGGTGCCGCGCGACGGCAGCCACGAGTGGACCGAAAGCCCGCGAGCCCGACCCACGACGTCCGGCGAAGTGACACGTTGCGACGACCGCGGGGCGAGCTCCCCAGCGCCGCAACGCTGCAGCAACGGTCGCGGCCAGCTCGGCTGCGGTCATGTGGACGTTGAGCACATCCGGCGGCTGGGGTAGCGCGAGAAGGCTTCGAACGACGCCCAGGACCGTCTCATCGGGGGTGTGCGGGACCGTCGGGCCGAGGGCACCGCGCATCCTGGATACTTCGCCGCCGATGACGCTGACCTGATGTCCTGCCCGGGCCTGCTCGGCCGCCAACCGGGCGATGAATCCCTCGACCCCCGCGAAGCCGTCAGAGCGGACCACGTGGACGACCCGAGTCATCGCCCCGCTCCGTCGGGCTCATTGCCTCGATTGGGCGGGGAGACCTGTGCCAATTCCCGGAGGAGGACGAGATAGCGATCGGCGACCGCACCCCAGGTGTGTTCCAGCGCGGTGGCACGGGCGGCCTCAGCCAACCCGGCCGGATCACCGGACAACACCCGATCAATCCCCGCACGGATGGCCTCAGGCGTCCGGTCGACGATCTGGCCGTTGTGTCCGTTGACAACGAGATCTGGAACCGGCCCCACCGGGGTGGCTACGACCGGCAGGCCGGTGGCCAAGGCTTCCAGGACGACGAGCGGGTAGGCCTCATATGCGCTGGCCAGGACGAACACGTCGGCGCCATGGAACACCCAGAGAGGGTCCGCCAGCGGACCGAGCAGGTGCAACCTGGCCCCGAGTGACTTCGCCGCGGGGTGCCGCGCGATGTCGGCGATCAGGTCCGGGGTGCCTCCAACGACGACCAGGTGCACCGGCGCCACCAGGCCGGCGATGGCGTCGACGAGCTCAGGAAGACCCTTGCGACCGAACTCATGCCCTACGAAGAGCACAGCGGGTTGGTCGGGGGGGATCGCGAGCCGGGCCCGGGCGACAGACCTCTCCTGCTCGGTCGGTGGACGGAACCGGTCGGTGTCGACGCCGTTGCCGATGACGACGCTGCGGGGCCGCACCCGTCCATAGGTGTGTTGGAGCGCGGCTGCGTCGGTCGAGGTGAGGTTGACAACGACCTGATGGATACGCCGAGATCGATACCGCATCAGGTCACGCGTGATGGTGAAGGGATGAAGGGGGTTGCGCAGGACCCGAGCGAACGCGCCACCGCGGTTGCGCATCGCTTGCAGCACGATGCCATGGTTGACATAGACATCCCCAGCGAGAGCGTCGTTGTGGCAGATGACCACCGTCCCTGGCGCCTGCCGCTTCGCAGCCCGCCGCGCCAGCACTGTGCCCACAGTCGAAAACCACACCACACGAGTGGCGACGATCAGTCGGCCGCGCAGACCCGGCGCGCCAGCCGCGGGTAGCCAGGCCCCCCGCGCTTCCGCCATCGTGAACCGCGCAGTCGGTATGCCGCGTGCGGCCCATTCTCGTTCGAGGTGAAACGCCACAGAGCCGACGCCCGTTCCGGGGCCAATTTCCGGTGTGACTTGAAGGACGCGGATCACCTGGTCACCCCAGGCTTCTTGGGAGCAACGAGGTCGCGCACCTGGTTCTCCGCTCTTTCCGCCTGGTCGTGGGCCAGCGCACCGAGGGCGAGCCCCACGATCAACCACGGGAGCGATCCGAGCACTGCGGCCCAGAACAGATCGAACTGCGCCTGGGCTAGTCGACAGATGAGCACCATGGACGGAAGGAGACCGTACGCAGGGTCGATCCGGCGCAGCACGTGGAGAGTGCCGCCGAACATGACGAAAAAGGCAACGAGCCCGACGACACCTGCCGACGTGAGCAACTCCAACTCGATATTGGGTGGTTGAAACCGCGCCTCGAACCGGTCGGTGTACCACCATCGCAAGCCGACTCCGAGCCACGGGTCGGTCAGCCAGACAGTTGCGGAGGACTGGAACCAGTCCAGCCGCTGAAACGTCGAGTTGAAGCGGTTCCCGGACTCCAGCTGGTCCTGAACCATGACCCCGACAACGCCAAGGAGGGCAGCGCCGACCACAAGGACCGCCCGGGAGCGGCGGCGGTCCACGCGTGGCCAGATGACGACGAGGAAGAAGACAACGACCAAACCCAGCAGAGCCTGACGCGAAAGAGTCACGGCGACCCCGGCTAACAGGATGACGAGCAGCCAGTTGGCCAGTCGAGTGCTCCACCCGAACCAGCTCGGCCGCAGATAGACGACAACGGCAGCTAACCCCAGGACCGTCCCGGCGAAGTTCTTGTGCATGGGGTAGGGCCAGGCTGGATAGACGGGCCCGAAATCTCCTTTGGCGTACTGCACGAGAGCAGTTGCCAGGGTTCCCACAGCCATGACGATGGTGCCGGCAATCAAGAGCTTCATGGCCAGTGGCCCACGGCCACCGCGGCCGATCGCCCACCCGACGAACAGGGCTCCGCTGACGAGCATCCACGCGTGGAACCACTCCACGACATTGGCCAGGTAGGGGTTCGCCACAACGGTCAGGAGCGTTGCGAATTGATAGACCGCGTTAAGCCCGATGACGGAAGCGAACTCCCGACTCACCGGACGCTGGCACAGCAGCACTGCGGGAACGAAGGCGGCCGCAAGCACGAAGTCGGACATGGCCAGGTTCGTTCCTCCCGCGCCGACACGTGAGACCACGAGGAGGGCGGGGATGGCAAGGGTCGGCAAGGCGATCGGATCGAGCAGGGTCAGCCCCAGCGCCAACGCGCCTAAAGCGATGCCCGCCGACACCAGGGGTTGGCTCGGGACCAGCAGGCCGGCAACGGCGATCAGGCCCACGGCAACGACCACGCCCGACGCGCGGAGCGTCCATTGGCCCACCCGCCACACCGTCGTCATGGGGCGCTCACCCGGGGTCGGCGGCGCGAGAGGACCAGCGCCCGTTCGGCGCGCAGCGGTCCGGTGCGGAGCAACCGCAACCGCGCGCGCGCCGCCGCTCCTCGGTCCCCGCGGAGCACGACCGCACGCACCGCGGCCCCGACGACCTCGCCGGAGCGGGCCACGGCCCAGCCCCCCGCGCCATGGTGCTTGCGCAAGTAGCGTTCGAGCCCGGCAGCAAAGTGCGTGTCACGTGCCGCCGTGTCAACGCTCGTCGCTGCTCCGGTGTGCAGGGCGCTCGCCTCGGCGACGACGGTATGCCGCCAGCCCAGCAGGGCGGCCCGCTTGGCCCAGTCGGTCTCCTCGGCATAGAGGAAGAAGTCTTCGTCGAAGCCGCCCACCTGCTCGAGGGCCTCGGCCCGCAGCAGCAACACCGAGCCGATGGCGTAGTCGATGCGTTCGGCCCCCTGCCCTGGCTGCCCATCGCCCCCGGCCCGACCGGGCCCACGACGGAACACGAGACCAAGAGCTCGCGAGATCCCCAGCGCCGCGATCCAACTGCGCGCGGGAGTCGGGAACGGCCAGCCGACCCGCGCTTCCCGTCCGGTCTCGTCCACCTGCCGGGGCCCGACGCTCGCCAGCCCCGCATCGGCGGCCAGTCGCTCCGACAGCGCGGCCACCGCGCCGGGGTGGAGCACCGCATCGGGGTTGAGCAGGAGCACGTCGGCGCCTGGGAGCAGCCGATCGGCCAGCCCGACGTTGACGCCTCCGCCGAAGCCGAGGTTGGCCCCCGAGTCGAGGCATCGGACGTCGGCCTTGCGACAGACCCGCTCGACGTCGGCCGACCCGGAGTTGTCGACGACGGTCACTGGCAGACCCGCGACCGAGGCGAGGGCCCGGCCGAGCAACTCGGGGGTCCCGTAGGCGACGACGATGACCTCGACGGCCCGAGCCTCGGTCGGGTGGGCGCCGTGGGCAGAGTGGGCCGCATGGCCAGGGTGGACGGCGAGGTCGTAGAGCCGCCGGTACCGGGCCGCGACCGCACCCCAGGTCGCCTCTTGCGAGCGGGCGAATCCGTTGGCCCGCAAGGATGCCCACTCGGTGGGGTCGTCACAGATCGTCACCAGGGCGCGGCCCAACGCCGCCGCGTCCCCCGGAGGGACCAGCCGCCCGGCCCCGCCGACAACATCAGGCAGGGCGCCGCTGTCACTCGCCACCACGGGTATGCCGCACGCCATCGCCTCGACGGCGACCCGCCCGAACTGCTCCACCCAGCCGTCAGTCGTCAGCGACGGGACGGCGAGCACGTCCAGCCCGCGATAGAAGTCGGCCAACGCATCCGTGTCGAGCGCGCCGACGAAGCTCACCCGCTCGGCCAGCCCCAACTCGGTCACCCGTTCGCGCAGGCGAGCCTCGTCCGGCCCCGACCCGGCCAGGCGCAGCGTCAGCCGGGGCTGGGCCACGGCAGCCTCGAGCAGCACGTCGACACCCTTGTGCGCGGCCAGACGGCCGGCATACCCGACGACGACGGGACCACCAGGGGTCGGGGGGGGCCGCGCGGGGTCAGGGGCGAAGACGGCCGGGTCCACGCCGAGCGGGATCACCTGTGGGCGGCCCGGGAAGCCGCGCCGCACCACGAGATCGCCGGCCGCGGCGTTGCACACGCTCACTCCGGAAGCGTGCCGCAGCGCCCGCCGAGCCAGCAACCGGAACGGCAGCGGGTAGCGCTTGTCGAGGTTCTGCGCACTGAAGAGCAGATAAGGAGTATGCCGCGCCCGCACCGCCCGCAGCAGCAACACCTCGGCGGTGGCCAGGGCGAACGGCTCCTCGTGCAGGTCGATGACGTCCCAATGTTCCCCCAGCGCCCGCCACAGCGGCCGCGGGTCGAAGAGGAACAGGGCGGGGTGGCGGCCGACGGTGGCGACCCCCTCGACCGGCTCGCCGGGGCGCGGAACCAGACGGACCGGCATACCGGCCTCGTCCCAGACGCGCGCCGAGAGCGTCTGGACGTCGAGACCGGCGTGCCGAAGAAGCCGTTCGCGCTCGCGCCAGGCGTCGACGACGGCACTGTGG